>ERZ650308.378-NODE-378-length-23867-cov-6.095414_pt1 | contig 23867 bp, 20 predicted proteins | sample MGYA00376244_ERZ650308 | MGnify/ENA primary metagenome ERZ650308 (study PRJEB26733, sample SAMN07839295) | wastewater metagenome | biome: small river; feature: stream; material: water | place: USA: North Carolina | collected 2016-04-26 ... | reverse complement strand
AGCGGTCAACTCGTCTTCGGCACCAACCACGGTGTCGGCAACCAACAGACGATCAAAATCATCAAAATCATCCACAATCGATTCCGGTTGAACGTCTACTACGTTGATCGATTCAATCAAGACAGGCTCTTCAACAACGGCCAGTTCAGCAACGACCTCTTCAACGACAGGCTCTTCAAGACCGGACTCTTGAATCACCGGCTCTTCATTGATTAACGAGGGTTCAGCTGTTGCCTGAGCCGCGTACAGGTTGTTCAGGTGCGACACGACGTCTTCGATTGGAGCAAGGTTTGGCTGGGCCTGCGGTAACTGGGTAAGCGGCTCAAGGCCTGATTGCGCACGCTTGGCGTTTTCAACGGCCAACAAGGCCTCTGGGCTACCGATTCGCTCCATTTCAAGCACCCAAGATGAGAACTCCATCTTTTCGATATCGCGCAACTGAGCCTGGGTCTCCAGCAGCTCCATTGCCGAGGTGATACCCGCTTCGTCGGCCTGTGCGTTGCCTAGCGCGGTGGTGATTTCCTCGTCGGTCATCGAGCGGCGGGCTGGAGGGGTGAAATTAGTCGAATCCATACCCAAATCCTAATGCCGAGGCCGGTTTTGACCGGTTAAAGCTGAATCCCCAGCCAAAAGACTGGGGATTCAAATTGCGTGGGCCCTACCGGGATCGAACCGATGACATCCACGGTGTAAGCGTGGCGCTCTACCAGCTGAGCTAAAGGCCCCTCTTTCGAGGTTTGCAGCGAACTGCAACTCGAAGAGCCTATCCCATTTTGAGGCTATTGCGCCAATTCAAGCGGTAAATCAGGCTTAGAGAGAGGCTAAGGCGCGATCGTATTCGTCGAGGCTACGAGCCTGACCAGGGGCCGTGATGAATTTCGCGACTAATTCACCTGCGGTGTTGATCACGAAGGTGGCTCGGTTCGCAATGCCGGCATCTTCAATAAAAACGCCATACTGCTGGGCGACGGCGCCGTGTGGCCAGAAGTCGGCTAAAACCGAGAATTTGTAGCCCTCGTGGTCCGCAAACTGCTTTTGAACGTACTTCGAATCAACGGATATGGCCAGCAATTCAACATTTTCATTCTCGAACTTGGCGAAATTATCGCGGATTTCACATAATTCACCAGTGCAAATGCCTGAAAATGAAAGTGGGTAAAACACCAGTACCACGGGCTTAGTGCCCCGGAAAGACGACAAACGCACGTTTTCACCGAATTGATTGACTAATTCGAAATCTGGGGCCGGATCACCGATTATTAGGCTCATTTTGTTCTCCTTAGGAAATTACTGCTGGCTTGGGTCTAACAACTAGCAAAACACACATTTGCTTCCCATTGTCGGCATATACTCTTATGAGGCTTTACAAAGCCTTCCAGATATCTTTGTCCATCCCCCACGAAAAGGATGCCAGTTGTCGATTAACAACAACGATGCTTATGCGGTCAATACCCCAGACCAAGACCCTCAAGAGACCAGTGAATGGCTCGAATCACTCGACGCGGTAGCTCGAGTTCACGGCAGAGGCCGTGCTCGCGAGATCATGTTGAATCTCCTTCGTCGCTCACATGAGTTGCAGTTGAACGTTCCAATCGTTCCGACCACTGACTACCTAAATACCATCGCACCAGAGAATGAAGCGGAGTTTCCGGGCGACGAGAAAATTGAAAGAACCTTCCGGGCATGGATGCGCTGGAATGCAGCGATGCTTGTGCACCGAGCTCAGAGACCTGGAGTCGGGGTTGGCGGTCACATCTCAACTTTCGCCTCTTCTGCTTCGTTGTACGAGGTTGGTTTTAACCACTTCTTCAAGGGCCAAGACAACCCTTCAGGTGGCGACCAGATTTTCATCCAAGGTCACGCTTCGCCTGGCCCTTATGCGCGAGCCTTCCTCGAAGGGCGCTTGAGCGCAGATCAGCTGGATGGATTCCGACAGGAAAAGTCTCACGCTGCCGGTTCGCTTTCTTCGTACCCGCACCCGCGCCTAATGCCAGATTTTTGGCAATTTCCAACGGTATCAATGGGTATCGGACCAATCAACGCAATTTACCAAGCGCAGTTCAATCGCTATCTAGCCGGGCGCGGAATTAAGGACACCGCGGAGCAACACGTTTGGGCGTTCCTTGGCGACGGTGAACTCGATGAAGTCGAGTCGCGCGGCGCACTTCAACTCGCAGCAAACGACAACCTGGACAATCTCACTTTCGTCGTGAACTGCAACCTGCAACGCCTTGATGGTCCAGTACGAGGCAACGGAAAGATTATTCAGGAACTCGAATCGTTCTTCCGCGGTGCCGGTTGGAACGTTATCAAAGTCGTTTGGGGCCGCGAGTGGGATTCACTACTTGCTAACGACACCGAAGGCGCGCTTGTTGATCTGATGAACAAGACCCCAGATGGTGACTTCCAGACTTATAAGACTGAAGACGGCGCGTTTGTCCGTGAAAATTTCTTCGCTCGCGATCCGCGTGCTTTGAAACTTGTGGAGCATATGACAGACGATGAAATTTGGGGATTGAAGCGCGGCGGTCACGACTATCGCAAGGTTTACGCTGCTTACAAGTCTGCCGTCGAGCACAAGGGCCAGCCAACAGTGATTTTGGCTAAGACAATCAAGGGATTCACTCTTGGAAAATCATTTGAGGGTCGAAACGCAACGCACCAGATGAAGAAGCTGACTCTTGAAAATCTGAAGGGCTTCCGCGACGAATTGCGAATTCCAATTTCGGATGCGCAACTTGAAGAGAACCCGTACCAGCCTCCTTACTTCCACCCGGGGCAAGAGGCTCCTGAAATTCAATACATGCACGATCGTCGACGTGAACTTGGCGGCTACCTGCCAGAACGCCGCAGCAAGTATGTTGACTTTGCGCTTCCTGCTGAAGATGTTTACAAATCAGCCAAGGGCGGTTCAGGAAATCAAGAAGTTGCCACGACCATGGCTTTTGTGCGTTTGTTCAAGGACCTGCTTCGCTCTCCAGAGTTCGGTGAACGAATCGTTCCAATCATTCCAGACGAGGCTCGCACATTTGGTATGGATGCCTTCTTCCCTTCGGCAAAAATTTACAACCCAAACGGTCAGCACTACATCTCTGTTGACCGCGAATTGCTACTGGCATACAAGGAAAGTGCATCAGGTCAAATTCTGCACACCGGAATCAATGAGGCTGGTTCCGTCGCTGGCTTCACCGCTGCGGCAACCAGCTATGCGACCCAGGGTCAACCAATGATTCCGTTCTACGTTTTCTATTCCATGTTCGGCTTCCAAAGAACCGCCGATGCTATTTGGGCAGCGGCCGACCAACTCTCACGAGGGTTCCTTATTGGCGCTACAGCTGGTCGTACGACGCTCACCGGAGAAGGTCTTCAGCACGCCGATGGTCATTCACCATTGATTGCATCGACGAACAATGCGGTCATCAGCTATGACCCTGCATACGGATATGAAATCGCTCACATTGTTAAGAGCGGTATTGAACGTATGTATGGCGGTCAGCACCAAGACCCGAACTGCATCTATTACTTGACTGTTTACAACGAGCCGTATGCGCAGCCTGCCGAACCTGAGGGTGTTGACGTCGAAGGAATCGTGCGCGGCATTCACCAAATCAGTCGCAACGAACGTGAAGGAAGAAAAGCGCAGATTCTCGCATCTGGTGTAGCCGTTCCATGGGCTTACGAAGCTCAGGAACTGCTGCAAAACGACTGGGGAGTTTCGGCTGACATATGGTCAGTTACCTCTTGGAGCGAGTTGCGCCGCGATGGTCTGCTTCGCGATGAGGCCAAGTTCCTAAACCCTAGTTACGAAATTCCAGACGCCTACTTGACCGCTAAGTTAAAAAACTCTGCTGGGCCATTCCTTGGCGTCAGCGACTACATGCACGCGGTTCAGGATCAAATTCGTGCCTGGATTCCAGGTGATTACGCGACTCTCGGTGCCGATGGTTTTGGATTCTCAGACACTCGCGCCGCTGCACGTCGTTTCTTCAAGATTGACGGGCCATCGATAGTTGTTCGTGTTCTAGAACAGCTTGTAGAGCGCGGCGAAATGGATCCAAGTATTCCGCAGCAGGCAATTGACAAGTATCGACTGCACGATGTAAACGCTGGAACATCTGGATCGACCGGTGGCGAGAACTAAAGAAGCCACCCTCGAGTGGCTCAAATCAATCTCGGGTGAATTAGCAACCACAACGCTAAAACGCCTTGACGATTTGCTGCCCTGGTATCGATCGATGCCTGCGTCGCGCCGCTCTTCAGTTGGCCTGGTTGCACAGGCGGGCATCACGTCATTCGTATCGTGGTACAAGAACCCAAAGTCACAACCCTGGGTTGCCGCCGATGTATTCGGTGTAGCACCGCGAGAATTGCTCAGATCGATTTCGCTGCAGGAAACCTTGCAATTGATTCGAGTCGTGGTTCAGGTTGTCGAAGACAGAGTGGTTCAAGAAGACGAATCGCTGCGTGAGGCGGTACTGCTCTACTCTCGAGAGATAGCTTTTTCCGCTGCCGACGTCTACGCGCGGGCCGCAGAAGCTAGAGGTCTGTGGGACGCCCGACTCGAAGCGCTTGTAGTTGATTCGATTCTCAGTGGCGAGCATGAAGAGGAACTTTCGTCGCGCATCGCGGCACTCGGCTGGCGAGCTGGTGGAAGTGTCGCAGCACTCATCGGTGTTGCTACTGAAACGGTTGATCAAGATGGCCTTCGAAGGGTTGCGCGCAAAAATAACGCCGACGTTTTGATTGGTGTCCACGGAAACAGATTGATTGTTGTGATTGGTCGAATTGAAGTCGAATCTGCAACAGAAGCTGAAGCAACAAGCTTCATGAAAATCGCGGAAGCGCTTGATGGATATTTTGGAACCGGACCCATGGTGCTTGGCCCTGAAGTCTCAGGCGTTGCCGATGCAAACCGCTCGGCAAAAGCTGCATTGGCGGGCTTCGCAGTGGTGAAGACTTGGCAAAAGCCAGCTAGGCCAATTAGCGCCGATGACCTATTAGCTGAAAGGTCCCTAGCTGGAGACATGTTGGCAAAGCAGACACTGATTGAAAACATCTATCGGCCCCTGTCGATAAACTCCCCCGAACTTCTAGAAACTTTGTCTGCTTATCTAGACACCGGTCGTTCACTGGAGGCAACCGCTCGAGAGTTGTTTGTTCACCCAAACACGGTTCGATACCGACTAAAGAGAATTTCAGAAATCATTGGCTGGGATGCAACCGGCTCACGTGAAGCATTTGTGCTTCAGGTAGCTATGGTGCTCGGGGCAATGAGCGAGACCGAGATTAGAAAGCGAAAATAAACATGATTGTTGTCGTCTGCCCGGGGCAAGGCTCTCAAACACCAGGATTCTTGACGCCTTGGCTGGAGCTTCCTAGTTTCAAAAATTCTCTACTTGCTATGCAAGCGGCATCTGGCATCGATTTGGTGGCACACGGAACAACCAGCGACGCAGAAACGATTCGCGACACTGCGGTAGCACAGCCTTTGATAGTTGGAGCTGGCGTTGCTACATTCGCTGCCCTTCTTGACGGCAAATCGGCTAAGGATGCTGGAATCGCTGGAGTGTCTGGTCACTCGGTTGGTGAAATTACAGCAGCGGTAATCGCCGGTGTATTTGATGCCGAGACCGGAATTAAATTCGTAAGTGAACGCGGACAAGCCATGGCAAAGGCAGCGGCACTTGAAGCCACAAGCATGGCTGCGGTACTTGGTGGCGACCAATCAGATGTAGAGGCAAAACTGGCCGAACTAGAACTCGAACCAGCAAATTACAACGGTTCCGGTCAAATCGTTGCCGCGGGCGCTGCAAATGCAATCGCCGAACTTCAAGCCAATCCACTCGCCGGTACTCGTGTGATTCCGCTGCAAGTGGCAGGTGCGTTCCACACTCGATTCATGAAACCCGCGGTCGAAACTTTGCGTACCTATTCAAAGGGTGTTTCTATCGGCGAGCCGCAAATCAAACTCTGGAGCAACAACGGTGGGCTAGCGATTGCATCGGGAGCTGAGTTTGTTGAACTCATGGTAAATCAGGTTTCAAGCCCGGTGCGCTGGGATCTGTGCATGGATGCAATGGTCAAGGCCGGAGTTACCGGAATCATTGAACTTGCACCGGCCGGCACCTTGGTTGGTTTAGCAAAGCGTGCGATGCCAGGAGTTGAAGCGGTTGCTGTCAAGACCCCAGAAAATCTTGAAGCAGCTTTGTCGCTAATCAACAACCACTCCTAGATAATCGACGGTAAATTTATACCCAGTCGCAGAAAATGAGGATAGATGACGCAGCCAACACTTAACCAGTACGAAACCGTTAAGTATTCACGTATCTACTCCCTTGGTGCGGCACGGGGTGACTTGATTGTCACAAACGACGACATAGCTGGTCCAATCGATTCCAGCGACGAATGGATTCGTCAGCGTACCGGCATAATCACCCGTCGTCGAGCCAGCAAAGACGTGAGTTTGATGGACATGGCGGTAGAAGCTTCAAACGAGGCAATCAAAAAAGCTGGCATCGAACCAAGTGAAATCGGTGCGGTGATTTTTTCAACCATCACTCACCCTTACCAAACACCGTCCGCTGCAACTTTGTTGGCCGATAAGATCGGTGCAAATCCGGCACCGGCATATGATATTTCAGCCGCCTGCGCCGGTTACTGCTACGGAATCGCCCAAGCCGATGCTCTGGTTAGGTCTGGGGTTGCAAAGTATGTGCTGGTAGTAGGCGGTGAAAAGCTATCCGACTTTATCGACCCGACCGATCGAACCATTTCATTCCTGCTAGGTGATGGCGCCGGCGCGGCAATCGTTGGACCTTCAACCACCCCTGGAATTAGCCCATCGGTGTGGGGTTCAGATGGGTCACAATGGGGTGCCGTTGGTATGGATGCTTCGCTATTGGAACTTCGCGATGGTGAGCACAAGTGGCCTACCCTTCGTCAAGAAGGATTGACCGTCTTCAAGTGGGCCGTCTGGGAGATGGTTAAAGTTGCTCGCCAGGCACTAGCAGTAGCCGGCGTAAAGGCTGAAGATTTAGCCGCCATTGTCACCCACCAGGCGAACATCAGGATTATTGACGAATTGGCAAAGCAGCTCGAAGTTCCTGAGAACGTCGTTGTGGCCCGAGACATCGTCTATACCGGAAACACCTCAGCCGCCTCGATTCCGCTGGCTATGCACGCTCTTCTAGAGTCTGGAGAGGTCAAATCGGGCGGCCTAGCCCTAGAAATAGGCTTCGGAGCCGGCCTTGCCTTCGGCGCTCAAGTAGTAGTCCTACCGTAAACTTAACCTCGGTCAAATAACCCCTAAGGAGAAACCCAATGGCACTTTCACAGAGCGAAGTACTTGCAGGCCTAGCAGAGATCGTCAACGACGAGACCGGCATTGCAGCAGAAGCAGTCCAGCTAGACAAGTCATTCACTGACGACCTAGACATCGACTCAATCTCAATGATGACCATCGTTGTAAACGCAGAAGACAAGTTCGGCGTAAAGATTCCGGATGAAGAAGTTAAGAACCTAATCACCGTTGGTGACGCAGTTAACTTCATCACCGCAGCTCAGGGTTAATTCACCTTGTCACGCAAGATCGTTGTCACCGGAGTTGGCGCTACCACGCCACTCGGTGGCGACGTGCAGTCAACCTGGCGCGCACTTCTAGCCGGCGAATCGGGCATCACCACGATTGACGCAGAGTGGGTCGCTCAGTATGAACTTCCGGTTACCTTCGCGGGTCAAGCGAAGGTTTCCGCTTCAGAGGTTTTGACACCTCAAGAAGCCAAGCGTCTCGATCCATCAAGCCAGTTTGCTCTAATCGCAGCTCGCGAAGCTTGGGCCGATGCTGGTAGCCCAGAGGTTACCCCAGAGCGTCTAGCCGTCGAATATGCAACCGGTATCGGTGGCGTCTGGACCCTGCTCGACGCATTCGAAACTTTGAAAGAACGCGGCCCTCGCCGTGTGCTTCCGATGACCATCCCAATGCTCATGCCAAACGGCCCTGCCGCGGCTATCGGTATGGACATTGCTGCTCGCGGCGGAGTTCGCACCGCCGTGTCGGCATGTGCATCAAGCACCGAAGCAATCGCAAACGCGATCACCCGACTACAGTCCGGAGAAATCGACGTTGTCGTTGCCGGTGGTTGTGAATCAGGCATTCACCCACTTCCGATTGCTGCCTTCGCTGCCATGCACGCACTGTCGCGCAACAATGAAAACCCTGCAGGAGCTTCAAGACCGTATGACCTTGCACGTGACGGCTTCGTCATGGGTGAAGGTGCTGGTGCGATGGTTCTCGAAACTGAAGAACACGCATTGGCTCGCGGTGCAAAGATTTATGCAGAATTGGTAGGCGGCTCTGTCACCTCTGACGCGCATCACATCACCGCTCCAGACCCAGAAGGTACCGGTGCTGCACGTGCAGTTCTCGCCGCGCTAAAGCAAGCCAACGCAAAGATCGAGGATGTTGTGCACATCAACGCGCACGCAACTTCAACACCTGTCGGCGACATCGCTGAGTACACGGCACTTCGTCGCGTCTTTGGTGACCACCTAGACAACATCGCGGTTTCTGCCACGAAGTCATCAACCGGTCACCTACTCGGTGGTGCAGGCGCAATCGAAGCAATCTTCACCGTTTTGGCTCTGCACGAGCGAACCGCTCCACCAACCATCAACCTTGAGAACCAGGATCCTGAAATTCCTCTTGATGTGGTTACCAGCCCTCGCAAGCTACCAGACGGCCCTATCCTGGCCATCAGCAACTCGTTTGGCTTCGGTGGACACAATGCCGTCGTAGCCTTCCGTAGCTACAACTAATCCGTTGAGCAAGCTGTACTTTCGCCATGGAGCGATGAACTCGGGCAAAAGTACAGCTTTGCTTCAGGCGGCTCACAACTATGAAGAGCGCGATCAACTAGTTTTACTTGCTAAACCAGCCATTGACACCAAGGGCGCACGAGCGATAACTAGCCGACTCGGCGTCGACCGTGAGGTTGACTTCCTGATTACGCCCGAGCTCAATCTACGCAAGGAATTCGCTCGCCTCTGTGCTGAGAAGTCGGCCTCATCGCATAAGCCGGTCGCCTGTCTACTCATCGATGAAGCCCAATTTCTAACCCGAGAACAGGTCGACCAAGCACTGCAAATCGCAGTTCTCGACGGCATCCCAGTGCTCGCCTACGGAATACGCACCGACTTTCTTACCAATGGATTCCCAGGCAGTCTTCGTCTGCTCGAAATTGCACACTCACTCGAAGAACTCAAAACAATCTGCCGTTGCGGCCGCAAGGCTATGTTCAATGCTCGCAAGATCAACGGAGCCTTCGTCTTTGACGGTGAACAAGTTGCCATCGATGGCGAAGAAGTAACCTACGAATCACTTTGCGCCAACTGCTACTTCGACGAAAAAGAAATCGATTAGCCAAATGCGGGTTCGATACCTAAATGCCAACCTGTGGATCGGCGATGAATCGGAACCTGCTATCCGAACTTTCGATGTGACAGATGGTGTTCTATCCCCCGTCGACAAGAATCTCACGCCAGATCACACCCTAGAACTCGCTGGGGCATTTGTAATGCCGGCCTTCCGCGATGGCCACTGCCACCCGCTATTTGCCGGGCGTGAGCACGTTGGACCGGACGTCACCGCAGCAAGCTCGGTCGTTCAAATCCAACAGATTATCCGCGAATACGCAAAATCACATCCCGAGGTCACCTGGATTGATGGTGCTGCCTACGATCGCAGCATCCCTGCTGGGTTTCATCGATCTGAACTTGATGCAGCCATTTCAGAGTTGCCGGTGGTGCTACACGGCGCAGATCATCACACTCTTTGGGTCAACACGCGTGCTCTCGAGCTCTGTGGGCTTCTAGAGACGATTCCTAAACTATCCGTGGGCTCGGTCGACTTAGACGATGATGGCGTTCCTACGGGCATTCTGAGGGAATGGGAGGCTATGCAGCTGGTGCTCAACCATATTCCGCCCCTTAGCCTCGCTGCTGAGTTGGATTGTCTTGACTGGGCGCAAAAACAACTCTTGGCAACCGGGGTGGTTGAGGTTCAAGAGGCCTGGATAGATCCTGGAATGACCGAGATTTACTTGGAGAGCGTCCGACAGAACCGACTTCGAGTTCGCACCAACTTAGCCTTTAGAGCCGATCCAGCGAGCTGGGAAACCGACTTCGAATACTTTGGTCGTATGCGCGATTCGGTCATCGAGCTCAACCACCCAAACCTAACCGCAAACGCCATTAAGTTCTTCGTGGATGGTGTTTTGGGCAGCAGCACGGCAAGTCTGCTTGAACCTTATGTGAGCGGCCCAAACGTTCACCACCATGGTGAGCAGGTATGGCCCCTAGCCGAACTGCTAAAAGCGGCTGCTAGGGCCAATGAACTCGGTTACCAACTCCACCTGCACGCGATAGGTGACGCCGCGGTGAGAACGGCGTTGGATGTGATTGAACAAGTTCAACCGACGATTCAAGCCGTGATAGCGCATACCGAGCTAGTTTCGGACGAAGATGTCTCTCGGTTCAAAGCCTTGGACGTCACGGCCAACTTCGAACCGCTTTGGGCGCGCGAGGACGGCCAACTATTGAGCTGTGTGCCTCAGGTTGGGCGCCCGCGTATCGACACAATGTATCGGATGCGTGACCTAGCCGATTCCGGGGCTCGAATTTCTTTCGGCAGTGACTGGCCAGTGTCTAGCCCAAACGCCCTTCAAGGGCTCGCTACGGCCGTTACGAGGTCATTGCCAGGTCAGGCTGGATGGTCTTTGGATCAGGCGCTAGACACGCGCGAGGCGCTTCAGGCTTACACCCGAGGTGCTGCGGCGCAGATGTCGAACTCGGCGCGGGATGGCTTGCTGCGCGAAGGTGCGCCGGCGGAGTTCGTGGTGCTGAGTGAGAATCCATTCACGGTTTCGCGCGATGCGCTGCACAACCTCAAGGTCGTGGCGGCTAACCTTCCGGCCGAACCAATTATTCATTTCGAGTAGCTGGTGGGGCGTGCGGGACTTGAACCCGCGACCGACGGATTATGAGTCCGCTGCTCTAACCGGCTGAGCTAACGCCCCCTGTGACCGAACGGTTACCTCGGTCGGGGTAAATCTAGTCTTCGTCGCCCTTCAGCAACTCGGTGGCACGGTTAACAGCACTCTTTGCCTTGCGCGCTGTCTTCTTCGCCGACTTCTTCACACGAGTGTTCACTGCCTTGGTGCGTTCAACCGCTTCGTCCCTGAGATCGCTGAGCTTCTCGATTACTTCTTCACGCGCATCTTCGGCTCGTTCGCGAAACTCTTGAGCCGATTCACGCAAAGCAGCAGCACGCTCGCGGAGTGCAATGACTCGGTTGTGCAGCGCTGGAGTCAGAAGTCCAATTGGCTTGCTGTAGTCATCGCTGTTGTCGTCAGAGGTGGCCGTCGAGAACCCCTCACCTCGGTAAAGTCCCTCAAAGATGGTGATGGTGCGCTCGATGTCGTGAGCCTGAATCAGGTGAAGCGAGTTTTCAGATAGTCGTTCAAGTTCTTCTGGGCTCGCGGTCAAAACGGCCTTAAGTTTCTCGCTGAACTCAACCACATCGTCGGGTTGGAACAGGTAGCCATTGTCGCCATCGTGAACAAGGTGCGGGAGTGCCATAGCGTCGGCGGCCACTACTGGGCGACCGGAAGCCATGGCTTCCATGGTTGCAATGCTTTGCAGTTCGGCGATTGAAGGCATTGCGAAAACGGTCGCTCGCTCATAGGCCAATGGCAGTTCTTTCTCAGAAACGTGACCGAGGAAATGCACATTCTTTGAAATGCCAAGCTCCACAGCAAGGTTCTGCAAGTACTCGCGTTCGCCACCGTCGCCGACGATCTCAACCTGGGTTCCGAGGCTCTTCGGCAGCATTGCCACCGCCTTTAGGAGGTTGTGGATGTGCTTCTCATAGTCGAGTCGACCGAGAAATAGAACACGTGGCTGAGCGTTTGAAGTCGGTGTGGTGTTGGCGAACTTCGAAGCGTCGATACCGCAGCTGATCGCGAGAACATCCTTGACGCCCGCTGCCGCTTCGAGAAGTTCGGCGGCTCGTCTGGTTGGCGTGGTGACGAAGTCAACCTTTTTGAGAATTCGACCGGCGTCTGCCCAAGCCAACTTCATCGCAGTCTTCTCTAGAAAACCTGGGATGATCACCGAATATTTGATCAAGTTTTCAGGCATGATGTGGTTGGTTGCAAGAACCCGGATGCCTTGACGCTTCGCGCTGTTCACAAGAGCGCGACCCATGATCAGGTGCGATTGGATGTGCACTGCGTCAGGTTTAACTTCGCGCAAAATCTTCGCGGTCTTACTCTGCAAGTTGAAAGGCCAGATCCAGCGAAGGGTCTTGTGCTGAGGCAGCTTGTAGCTCTTGATTCGGTGAACGGTCATTGGTGAACCGTCAATGATTTCGGTAAAGGTGCCGTAGTTCTTGTCGAAGGCAGGTGCAATGACGTGTACGTCATTGCCATGGCGAGCCAAACCGCCTGCCAGACGTTCTGCAAAGCGCGAGGCACCATTGATGTCTGGTGGGAAGGTGTCGCAACCGATGACTACGGTCAAAGGACCCTTTGTCGCGGTTTGTGCAGTGGCTTCGGTCACGCTTATTCTCTCGATTATGTATCGCTGATCTACCTAGCGATTTTACCGCAGGTTAGCTGAAAAGAGCCGCTAGACCAGGTGTTTGCGCTTGAGCGTCTTGGTAGCTAATTCGGGGTGCACGCGCGAGAGCAGGTAGACGCCGATCACAGCTACCGTAGCCGCGATCAGCCATCCGAAGATGGTCAACAAGTTCGCAGACTTTGCCTCGCCCAGGATGACGATACCAATGCTGACAGCAACTAGAGGATCGATTACGGTCAATCCGGCAATTACGAGATCTGGAGGGCCGGATGAGTAGGCATTTTGCACGAACCAGCCACCCAGGCTAACCGCGCCAATCAAGGCGATTAGACAAAGTACGGTTAGCAACTCAAACTGTTGCTGATAAATGCGCTGGATAACCACCTTGGCAAGGGTTGCGACAAATCCGTAGAGCACGCCAGCACCAGCAACGTAGGTCAATGCCTTCGCGCGCTTACCGATTGTGAAAAACAGGGCTCCAAAAATGGCAAGGATGGTCAGCAAAACGCCAAGTACTTCTCTGAGTCGATCGTCATTGATTACCGCCTCATGGGCCACGCCCGATGCCATCGCAACGAATGCAGCGATTCCTACGGTGCAAAAACCAACGGCAATCAAGGTCGGTCGGGTGATGCGAGTCTTTGTCGAGCGTGCGTTGAGTAGCGAGGTAATGACCAACGCAACGGCACCGACCGGCTGAACAACGATGAGCGGAGCTAGGGATAGTGACGCGAGTTGCAGAACGATGCCGGCAACCATGAAAGCCGTGCCTGACAGCCATTTAGGGCGCGCCACAAGAGACAGCAGCTGTTTGAGACTCAGCGACCCCTGGCTCTTTACCTTTTGCGCGCTATCGTCAACGACAGCAGCGTTCTGAAAGTGAGCACCGTAGGCCAGAGCGACTGCCGCAGCGACTGCAAGCAGGATGGCTAAGGAGCGAAACCCCTCCGACGGACCCATGTCCCTCCCGACGTTTGGTGTTCTACGACTCTAACCCGACTGGCCCCAAGATTTGGCTAACCAACAGGTAAATTATCAACATGACTATCCGACCGATCTGTATCACTGGCGAACCCGTATTGCATCAACGTGCGACCGAGGTGACTGTCTTCGACGACGAGCTACGCACTCTGGTTGCCGACATGTACGAAACCATGGATAAGGCCCCGGGAGTGGGCTTGGCTGCACCACAGATTGGCGTTGGACTTCGCGTATTTACCTACGACTACGCAGATGACGATGGCAACGAACGTCGCGGTGTAATCATCAATCCGGTGCTTGAACGCGGGCCAATCATTGATGAACCGGCAGATGAAGACACCGAGATTGAGGGATGTCTCTCGGTTCCGGGTGAGCGATTCCCCCTTAAACGAGCCGACAAAGTAGTGATTACCGGCCTAGATCTTGAGCAGAACCCTGTCCACATCGAGGCTGAGGGATGGTTTGCACGAATCTTTCAACACGAATTCGATCACTTGGATGGAATTCTCTATGTCGATCGGCTTGCAGAGCCGTGGCACGAGATCGCTATAGATGTGGTCGAAGACAATGGCTGGGGAAAGCCAGGCCTCACTTGGCTGCCTGGCAAGGACAACCTAGAAGGCTAGGTTAAGAACCTAATCAGGGCCGCAAGGGCCGCCGCCGCGGCAACCATGACGATGAATGGTGCTTTGAAGCGAAGTAGCACAGCTGCTAGGGCAATTGCAGGTATTCTCGCGTCAAACTGAATTGAACCATTGCCGGTCAGCATCTGAACACCCGTTAGAGCCGAAAGCAACGCGACGGTGAGCAGGCTAGCAACTCGACTGATCACCGGTTTGTCGAGAACGGTGTGAGGAACCATGAAACCGAGAATTTTCCAAGAGTAAACCGCAGCGGCCGCCAACAAGATACCAAGCCATAAGGTCATGATTTCACCTTCTCACCGAGTAGGTTGAACCCGCCGACGACAACTGCAGCTATACCCGCCAGAATGACCGGAACGCCGGCCGGTAAAGAAGGGGTGGTTAGCACCGCAATCAGGAACGCCAGGGCCGCGACCGCCAAAGCCTGGCGCTCTCTTAGACGTGGCCAGAGCAAACCCAGAAACGCGGCAGCGGCTGCCGCATCGAGACCCCAGACGCTTGGATCACCAAGCGCGTTGCCCAGAATTGCCCCAAGTAACGTCATTGAATTCCAGAAGACGAAGACGGCTGCGCCGGTCAGCCAAAAACCGAGACGTTGCTGCGGTGTGCTCGTTTGCCCGGTCGACACGGCGGTTGATTCATCGATCGTCAGCTGTGCAGCTATCAACCGCTTCAAACCGATGGCCTCAAGAATTGGGTTCATTCGCACTGCGTAAAAACCATTTCTGACACCGAGTAGCCAGGCCGAAACTACTGCGGCACCCACCGCGGCTGGTCCCCCGGCGGCGATTACACCGATGAAAGCAAACTGCGAACCACCGCTGAACATCAAAAGGCTCAAGACCTGTGTCTGCCAAACATCAAGGCCGGCGGTAGTCGAAAGCGCTCCAAACGAAATGCCATAGAGCCCGGTGGCGAGCCCCACGCCGATCGACATCGTGATTAGTGGCTTGCCCTTAGACATCAAGCAATCCAGATTCGTAAAGCGCTATGTAGAGCTGCGAAAGCGTGGCAAAACCGCACTTTCGCTGAGCCGACTGCAAAATCTGCCGAACTCGGTACTTAGGAGTGTCTAGCTCGAGTGCCACATCATCCTGAGAGACTCCGGAAGCGAATAGGTCTAAGACCCATTTCTCCTTCTCGGTTAGGTCACCCAGGCGCATCAGGAACTCGGGCGACGCCACCTTGCTGTGTTGCATGCGATCGAGAAATTCGCGAAGTTTTAGGTAGTCTGGCTGATCGTCTCTCGAAGCAGCAGAGCGAATGGCGCGCAGCAGATCGCCCGATTGCGCTTCTTGAGTTACCAACTCAGATGAACCGGCACGCATGGATGCGAGCTTCAGTTCATCCGTGTAATAAGGGCCTGTCATGATGATGGCAGGGATCTTGGAGTTATCCGCTAGGTACCTAGAAATCAAGGCCGTGGAAAGGGAGATGCCGTCACCTCCGCGCAACCGATGGTCGATAACCAAGACGTCAATTAGTGCTTCAGGGACACGTTCGAGCGCAGTGGCATACGAACTGTCCTCGAGAACAACTTTAAGGTCACGTTGTGAATCAATGATTAGGCGTCGTCCAAAACGGATGTCTTCGTCACCGTCGACCAGACCAATACGCAGATCGAGAGCCATTTAGCGCCTCTGCGGAGCTATTGCGGCGAATTCGCGCAGTCTAGGGAAAATCGCAGATACAGTGAAGCCGACGCCTGGCACTTTCGTTACTTCGACCGAGCCACCGTAGATTGCTGCGCGTTCACGCATCGCCGTAAAACCTGGACCTGAAATGGGTTCCACCAAAGCCTTGAGGTCATCTTCTGCGGTGTAGCCAGCATCTTCGAGATTCAGTTCAATCAAACCTCGGTTGGATACTTCAATTCCATTGTCCTTCACCAGAACCTGCATGCCGTCTTCGACCCATGAGAAATCGACCGTAACATCGGTGCCCACCGGGGTGTGCCTCTTGATGTTTTCTAGGGCATCAAAAACCAGCTTGAAGATAGTAAGAGCCGCACCCTCGTTGATTTCGAACCTAGGCCCTTCGTGACGCAGCGATGCGTTGTAGCCGAATTCGCGATAGGCAACCATGAGAGGCTGCAGATCATCCAAGCCCGGAGGGGCCGAGTTGACCGTGTGCTCTCTGTGCAACATGTCGTAGAGTCTGCGCAGTTCGGTGTGAGCATCTCTGGCGCTAATAGCGACTCGTTCTAGTGAACGGAGACCGGCCGCCGGATCTGCCTTCACAGCATAGGTACCACCCTCGGCAAGGCTGATGACGGCGGTAACTTTCTGGATAATCAATTCGTTGATGTCGCGAGCGATTTCGAGACGCTCATTCTGCTCGGCGATCTGGATGGCCAGTTGCGCCTGATTCTTTCTTGCAACGGCCTTATCGAGGCTTGAGCCAACGTGAAAATACTGGGTAGCGCCCAATCGGCCGAGAATCCAGAACAAACCGTTGAAGGAGAAAACTACAGCGAGACCGAGCAATAGACCGGTGAATCGGCCCGATTCGTTTAGTAGAAGAAGTCCATAAACGTCGGTGCTCAACGGGAGACTAAAACTCACTTGCCAACTCATCACGAGACCACAGAGAACGGTAACCGCGAGTGAAAGGCGTCTTACGAGTTGCTTGCCGAAGACGGCAACCACAAAGAGGCTTGCGCATGCGATGAGGCCAGCGGCAACCGGTCTAAGACCGAAGAATATTTCGACAGCGGTTGCTACCGCAATCAAAATCGCCGAATACTGAGGAAGTCTTGCGGCAATAACTAGAGAAAGGGCAAAGATTAGACCCGGAACAAGCGAGCTGGGGCCTTGAATGAAAAAGTCTAAAGAGCCAAAGAGCGCAAATAGAGAAGTTGCCAGGATTGTTGGAGAGAGCCACTTATGAACTTGGATCCACTGAATCACGTGGCCTCCTGGTTTCAGAAAGATTGGCTCCCCGGCTTGGACTCGAACCAAGAACCTATCGGTTAACAGCCGATTGCTCTGCCAATTGAGCTACCGAGGAATGTTGCTTTCGCGACTAGACAACATTACCAAATAAATCTTGACTAATGCGCCACAACCAAAGATTTAGTACCCGAGTTTTAGATTTACCTCGCCCGACAAGGGTTTTGAGGCAATTAGAGCTGCTACGTTGGCGACGATTCGTTCCGAAAGTAGCGTGATGCACATTTCGGGTGTGTCGGCGGTGTGTGGCGTAATGATTAGGTTCGGGCAGCCCCAGAGTGAGTGACCGTCAGGCAGTGGTTCTGGGTCAGTTACGTCGATGCCAGCCCCGGAAATTTGTCCACTTCGAAGCGCTTTCTCGAGATCCGCCGAAACCACCATGGCGCCCCGGGCGATGTTGACCAAATAGGCGCTTGGTTTCATCAAAGCAAACTTGTCGGCATCGAACAATCCGAACGTCTCGTCGGTTAGTGCTGCAGCCAGGAATACGAAATCCGCGTTTGCAAGTGCAGTAGCTAGAGCATCAAAAGGCAACGTTAGTTCTGCGCCTTCTACGGCACCAACGTGTTTTCGCACGACAGTAACTCTGGAGCGAAACGGGGTCAGGAGTCGAGCAATTTCCTGCGCGATTCCTCCGCCGCCGACGATCAGGACATTCGCGTCGAAGAGAGTATCGGCGTATTTTCGACCCCAGCTCTTGGCTGCTAATCGCTCGGGTAGTACTCGCGCCAGCGACAGGGCCAACATCAAGGCGTGTTCGGCAACCGGCTCTCGGTATGCGCCTTTAGCCGAAGTAAAAATGCGCGTATTAGCCCTCAGCAACTCCCGGTCGAACACAGAACGAAAATTATCTACTCCAGCGAACGGCAATTGGACCCAGGAAATGTTTGGGTGAGATTCCAAAATCTTAGCTAAGCCCTCTGAATCGGAGCTATCAGTCCAAACGAGTCCATTCGTAGTTTCACCCAAGTCAGCGGCTACTCCCCCGCCTAAAGCGACGGCAGCTAGATACTCTGGCTGTGGATTCGGTAAGACCGCAACTACTGGATTCAAGCTCATTGCAGCGCCCGACGATCCGCCTCTAGCGCCATGAGTTTGCGCTGCACCTCCGCCGATTCAGGCGAACCTGGTTCGACTCGACGGAGCTCGGCCAGAAGATCGGCCTTTTCTCGTGAGATTGCATTCGTAATCGCTCGAGCAATTACTCCCTGACCGTAGCGAATCAGCCCATCTGAATCGGCAGCCGGAAGTGCTTGTGCTGCAACCTCGCGAAGCACCTGGTGAAGGGATGGGTCGGTCGCGGAAGCGATTGAATTAAGCCAAGTCGGCACCTGCTGATCGCTGGCGCTTTCCTGAATCGCCCTCAGAATCTGATTATGAGCCGGTGTGCTCATCCCAGCAGAGCAGATTTTCTGAAGCTGGTCCTGGCTGAAGGTATGCGGTAGCTGCACCAATACCTCGAGCGTCTGCCGCTCGAACCTTGTGATCGGGTCGTTGAGATTTATTGGAGCGACCAAAATCGTTTCCGGCGAATCCGCAGGCGGAGCGGTCTCTTCGGTTTCGATAACTGCCTGACGATCTTTACGCATACCAGCAACTGCCTGCTCACGGCCAGAGCGGCCCGCTGCTTCAACCAATGCAGAAACGTCGTTACCGTCGAGATTTACCCAACCGGCAAGTTCGCGTGTGTAAGCCGGGCGCATCGCTGGGTCTTGAATACCGGCAACGATCGGTGCAGCAGCGCGAGCGGCCGCGACGCGACCCTCGATCGTTCCGAGGTCAAACTTGGCTAGCTTCTGCTTGATAGCGAATTCGAAGAGCGGCTTCTTTACCTCGATCATCGCTCGAACCGCTTCGTCGCCCCGTGCCGAACGGAGGTCGCAAGGATCAAGCCCGTCTGGACCGACAGCGACGAAAGTTTGGGCCGTGAATTTGCTCGAATCAGCGAAGGCGCGCATCGCTGCCTTTTGACCCGCGGCATCTGGATCGAAGGTGAAGATCACCTCGGCCGGCACATCCTTATCGGCGGAGAGAAGACGGTTGATGATTCGAATGTGATCGTCCCCGAATGCAGTGCCACAGGTTGCCACGGCGGTAGTGACACCTGCTAAATGACAAGCCATTACGTCGGTATAGCCCTCGACAACGACCACGCGTTGCTGCTTCGAAATGTCTTTCTTCGCCAAATCAATTCCGTAGAGGACCTGAGATTTGTGATAGACCAAGGTGTCACTTGTGTTTAGGTACTTAGGCCCCTGGTCGTCATCGAAGAGCTTTCGAGCACCGAAACCGATAACCTGACCGGTCGTGTCACGGATTGGCCAAATGAGACGGCCGCGGAACTTGTCGTACGCTCCGCGCTCGCTCTTGGTCACCAATCCAGCGGCCACCAGCTCCTCGATTGAAAAGCCTTTTTTGGATAGGAAGTCGAATAGGCCGTTCCAGCCCTTGGGAGCGAAACCAATACCGAACTGCTCGGCGGCAGCCTTGTCGAACCCGCGCCCCTTTAGGAATTCTCTTCCGGGAATCGCAGCATCGGTCATCAACTGCTCTTGGTAGAAAGCTGCCGCGGCATTATTTGCTTCCAGAATGCGTGACTTCTGACCCTGTTCTGGGCTTGCACCACCCTCTTCATAACTAAGTTCAAAGCCGATTCGAGTTGCGAGCTTTTCAACTGCCTCGGTAAAGCTCAACTGGTCCATTTGCTGCACGAACTTATAGACGTCGCCGCCTTCACCGCAACCGAAGCAGTGGTAGAAGCCCTGAGATGGTCTCACATTGAAGGAGGGAGACTTCTCGTCGTGAAACGGACACAGGCCCTTAAGCGAGCCGGCCGAGGCAGGACGCAGCGAGACGTACTCACCAATGACATCGGCGATGTTAAGACGAGTCTTAACTTCCTCAATATCGCGCGCTCTAATTTTGCCGGCCATGTCCCAATCCTATTTTGCGATCGAGCTACAAAGGCGGTGATGCAGAGTGAGGGCGCTCTGGTCGGTCAGGCAAGCGATCTGGTCGACAATCACACGGTGTTTCATCGCATCATCCGAGGCTTTTGACCAAGCAAGTGAACTGAACGCATCGAGATTTTGACCGTTAGATGCCAATAGCGCGTCAGCTAACTCGGTGAGGAGGTTTCTCTGCCATTCGTAGAAGGGTTTGCGCGATTCGTGCGACATGAGAAATGCAGAAACGATGCCCTTCAACACCGAGATCTCAGCCTCAACGTCTTTCGGAATCACCAATATCGAACCGAATCTAACCAGCGACTCGGCTGGAGAGGCGTCCATGATGGCGTCGACAGTTCGACTCACTAGCGAACCGATTAGCGCCGAGGTGAGGTTTTTAAGGGTACCGAGCCCCACGGTTGAGTGATCAAAGCTAGTTAGCCAGTATGGGTTCGAGCGAAGACGATGCAAAGCTGCGGCAAGATCTTCCTTTGAAATCTTTCCGCCATTCCAAGCGCCGATCTTTTCTAGAAGTTCGCTCTCGCTCGCCCGATCAGCCAAAACGGTGACGTCAATGAATTTAGAGACAATCGCATCTTCAAAATCGTGAACCGAATAGGCGACATCATCGGCAAAGTCCATGACCTGAGCCTCGACGCTCTTTTGCCTAACCGGGGCACCTTGTCGAAGCCATTCGAATACCTCTAGGTCGTCATCGTAGGCACCAAACTTTACTGACTGATCAGCGCCCACTTCAGCCACCGCGTCAAGGCGGCGCCAAGGATACTTACAGGTAGCGTCGAGGCTCGCACGAGTGAGGTTTAGGCCGTACGAGCGACCTTCAGCGGTGATTACCTTCGGTTCGATGCGAGTTAGCAGGCGCAGCGTTTGTGCGTTGCCTTCGAAGCCGCCAAAATCTCGAGACCAGGCATCCAAGGCCTTTTCGCCATTGTGGCCGAATGGAGGGTGACCTAGATCGTGAGCCAAACAAGCCATGTCGACCATGTCGGCATTCAAACCAAGGTCGATAGCCATCTCTCGGCCAATTTGGGCAACCTCGAGCGAATGCGTGAGTCGGGTTCTGGCGAAATCGCCACCTGATGGGCTGAGTACCTGAGTCTTAGCGCCAAGGCGACGAAGAGCCGAGGAATGCACAACGCGAGCGCGGTCACGAGCGAACTCACCTCGACGTCCAGCCGAGTTACGTTCTTCCGGAAGAAAACGTTCGCGATCGAAGTCGCTGTATCCAAACTCTTGAGTTTCGCGGTTGTCCATTTAGCCTCCCGAGACAGATAGCTCTGCCTCTTGCAACATCTTGCGCTGGTCGCCGACCAACTCGCGGGAGTCTAGCCAGTTTTCTGGCAAGGCTGTTTGCTTGGCGCCTCCGAGACGGCCACGAGGGCCTTCGGCTTCTTCGCCAGGGTAAGGCTGACTGCGATCTAGAGTTCCAAGGATTTCATCCATGTGGCTTAGCGATTCGACCTGCGCAAGGGACGCGCGGAATTCGCCACCGACTGGATAACCCTTGAAGTACCAAGCCACGTGTTTGCGAATATCGCGGCACGCCTTAGCTTCGTCTTCAAAGAAGTCAACCAGTAGCTCACCGTGGCGCTTGAAAGCATCGGCAACCTGGCCTAGGTTCGGCTGAATTGGGTCAATCGCTGCGTTCGAGTTTGGATCGCGCTGATACTCATCAAAGGCGGCCTGAAGGTCACCGAATAGCCACGGACGCCCTAGACAACCTCGACCCACCACAACACCATCGACGCCAGTTTCGCGCATCATTCGGATAGCGTCAGCTGCCGACCAGATGTCACCGTTGCCTAGCACCTGTACATCTGGTAGCGACTCGCGCAATGTGGCGATGGACCCCCAGTCTGCCGTTCCTGAGTAATACTCGGAAGCAGTGCGACCGTGCAATGCAATGGCGGTGACGCCGGCATCTCTTGCTGCTTTTCCGGCATCAAGGTAGGTCAGGTGATTGTCATCGATACCTTTGCGCATCTTTACCGTTAGTGGAATGTCCCCGGCGGCTTTTACGGCGGCATTCACAATTGACGCGAACAGATCCTGCTTCCAAGGCAACGCTGCGCCGCCACCTTTTCGAGTGACCTTTGGCACTGGACATCCAAAATTCAGATCGATGTGATCAGCGCGGTCTTCAGCGACAAGGATGGTGACAGCCTCGGCAATGGTCTTTGGGTCAACGCCGTACAACTGAACCGAGCGAATCTCTTCTGAAGGGTGATGCCCGACCAAACGCAGTGACTCTTCGTTTCGCTCCACGAGCGCACGTGAAGTAACCATTTCTGCAACGTATAGACCGCCGCCGAATTCACGGCAGAGCAAGCGGAACGCAGTGTTAGTGATGCCAGCCATCGGCGCCAAGACCACGGGGGTCTTGATCGCGATTTTGCCGTACTGCAATGCCGGCGCTGAGATCTGCTGCGTCATTTTGCCTTAGGAAACTAGCTTTGCGCCTAGGTATTCACGAAGCTTCGAGAGCGAGACGCGCTCCTGCTGCATTGTGTCGCGTTCGCGAACGGTAACCGCCTGGTCGTCGAGGGTTTCAAAGTCCACGGTTACACAGAACGGAGTACCAATTTCATCCTGGCGACGGTATCGACGTCCGATGGCGCCGGCATCATCGAAGTCGATGTTCCAGTAACCACGGAGTTCCTGCGCGAGGTTGCGGGCAACAGGCGATAGGTCTTCGTTGCGCGAAAGCGGAAGAATTGCTGCCTTGACTGGAGCGAGTCGGTAGTCAAGTCGCAAGACCGTGCGCACGTCCACGCCACCCTTAGTGTTTGGTGCTTCATCCTCGTGATACGCGTCAACCAGGAATGCCATCAGTGAACGAGTAAGACCAGCCGCCGGCTCGATGACGTATGGAGTCCAACGTTCACCCTTGGCCTGGTCGAAGTAGCTCAAATCGACACCTGACTCGCGAGAGTGCGTGCTTAGGTCGAAGTCGGTGCGGTTGGCGATGCCCTCCAGCTCACCGAACTCACTGCCCTGGAAGCCGAAACGGTACTCGATGTCGACGGTGCGCTTCGAGTAGTGCGAGAGCTTCTCTTTGGCGTGCTCGTAGAGACGTAGATTGTCTGGATTGATACCGAGATCGGTGTACCAGTTCATTCGCTGTTCGATCCAGTAGTCATGCCATTCCTCGTCAGTTCCAGGCTCGACGAAGAACTCCATCTCCATCTGCTCGAACTCACGGGTGCGGAAAATGAAGTTTCCTGGAGTGATCTCGTTACGGAAAGACTTTCCGATTTGACCGATACCAAATGGCGGCTTCATGCGAGCGGCACCGAGAACGTTGGCGAAGTTCACGAAAATACCCTGAGCGGTCTCTGGGCGAAGGTAGTGCAGGCCTTCTTCTGCGGCAACTGGACCCAAGAAGGTCTGTAACAGGCCGTTGAATGCCTTTGGCTCTGTCCAGATGTTCTTGCCACCACAGTTCGGGCAGGCAATGTCGTTCATGCTCTCAGGAGCACGGCCCTTCTTCTCTTCGAAAGCTTCTTCAAGGTGGTCCTGGCGAAAACGCTTGTGACAAGCGGTGCACTCGATTAGCGGGTCTGAGAACTCGCGAACGTGTCCGGATGCCTCCCAAACCTTGCGAGGAAGAATGACCGAAGAGTCAAGGCCTACGATGTCTTCGCGGCTCTGAACCACGGTGCGCCACCACTGCTTCTTGATGTTTT
>ERZ650308.375-NODE-375-length-23987-cov-4.601538_pt1 | contig 23987 bp, 35 predicted proteins | sample MGYA00376244_ERZ650308 | MGnify/ENA primary metagenome ERZ650308 (study PRJEB26733, sample SAMN07839295) | wastewater metagenome | biome: small river; feature: stream; material: water | place: USA: North Carolina | collected 2016-04-26 ... | reverse complement strand
TTTACTAATTATATTTAAATCTATACCTATATTTAAACATTCTGTATAACCTTCAAACTTAATTAAAGGCGTGTATTTAAAATAGTTAAAATAAGTTAATATAAATTGTTCTAATAAAAATGTATTTTTGTAGTTACCTTTAACAAAAAATAATATGGAAATTGAATTAGTTTGTAAGGAATTACAAAATCTTTGTTTTCTTTTCTCTATATTATTAGTAATACCTACTTTATAAAAAACTTCATTTGTAAGAGTAATTTTTATAAAATATAAAAAACTTTCTTTTAACAAATATTCTTGTTTTATAGTTCCAAAGTTTATCACACCAGGATGTTTTTCGTAACTACACAATCTACATCTACTTCCTGATTTAAAAGTAGTAGCGGTAGTATTATAAATATGATTGTTATTGCATTTCATTTTTATAGGACTATGTGCTTTTACGTATTCGTTTTCTAATAAAACATAATTATCTTTTTTACACAAAGCTTTTAATTCCTGAAACAAATGTTGTTTAGTTTTAATTGTATTATTACAATTAGGACAAGTAACATTCTTCCACAAATTACTAGAAGTTCTTAAAAAAGAATAAGTACAAGTAATACATTTAATACTTAAATTAACTTTAGCAGATTTATAATCCTTGGATAATAAAAATAAATTATTATCTAAACAAAAATTATATATTTTATTATAATTAGTTTCTTTATTGTGGCTATTAGTTTTTGAACACAAAGGGCAACCTTGGTTTTGAATTAGATATTTAGTAGGTTTAACTTTAAAAATTAAATTATGGTTATTACATTTAAATGTAGTTATTGCCTGACTATTAACATAGTCTTCTAATAAAATATGATTATTTAATTTTAATTTATTAAATAATTTATTTTTATAACCTTTTTTTCTAATTTGTTTAGTTTTTAATGCGCCTTCTTTTGTACCCATTTTATTATTAAGTCTCTTTATGTTTTTATTCTAACCCGCCTTATCTAACGAAATACCTACGATTTGTAATAGGACACTGAACCCATTTTTGATATTTAGCTAACTCACTTGTGTTTTGAACATATGTTTTTAATTCAGGAAACAATTCAAAATAATTATTTAATAAATGTTCAGCTTCTTTAATATCAATTTGTAACGCGGTACTAATTCTGTTAGCTGAACCACCGTATATTAAAGTGAAGTTTGCCACCTTACCTCGACTTCTTCTATCCCACCCTCCTAAATCTTTTTTACTTTCTTTAACTAAATCCCATTTAGGAATTTGTTGTAATTCAGGATACATACCACAAGCAGCAAGCACGTGTGTATCACCATCTGGATTAGGGTACTTTTCATTTGTGTTAGGATTAATTAAAAAAGGATTGTAAACCTCAGCATCAAAAAAAGAATTAATCATTCTTTCTATTTTAGCAATACACGCAATTAGCCTAATTTCTTGCGCCGCGTAGTCGCTGATACCTACACACATGCCCTCAGGAGCAGCGCCAAGAGCTTTTCTAACAGTAGTGGTTATTTCATAAGTCATATAAATTTTTATTTAATTTTCTACTTGTCTTAAATACCATCTTTTACAAGAAGCTGTCAAATACTTATTGACTTCTCTCCAGTCAAAATTAGAGAGAGTTAATTCTTCTTGACTTTCTTTTTGAATATCTTTTGACATCCAACTTAAAAAAGTTCCTATTAATTTTATATCAAAGCTGTTGTTACATGCTTCAAATAAGCCTTGTTCTAATCTAGGCAAAGTAACGAATTTATCTACAAATTCATTTATAGAATTTAATTTTTCTAAATCAACAGGAATTAATTCTTTAGTTTTGTTTGTTGTATTTTGATGTTTAGATCCCTTTGTTTTAAAAACAAACTTTTCTATATTTTGCATAGTTAAATAATCTTTAATGTAAGGATACCAAACAAGCCCTTCTCCGATACCTTCTACATTAAAAGTTTCTTTTATAAAAGGGTCTTTATCTTCTACTTCTATAGTTTGTTTAGTCATTTCATACTTAGCGTTCTCTATAGACAAACTATCGTAAAAATTAATATCTATAAAAGAATAATAAGGAAGTATATAACAAGGACTAATATCACTATGTAAACAATATTCTATGGAGCTTGGTTCTACAATGTAAAAACAATCTTTATTTTCTTTTTCTTTTACTTGTATAGAAAATACTGCAAAAGCTTTTTTATCAATACAAGAGCAAGCCACGTTTTTTTGTATTCCTTTACCAAACCACTCCCCATGTATTACTAAAACTTCATTTCGTAATAATTTATTATTTTTAATAAAAGAGCGTATTGATTTAAAATAAGTTTCATTATCTTTTACCCATGCGGCAAAACCACAATTATCTTCCCCTTCTAATAGAAAAGAAGATCTTTTTTGAGGAATTATTTCATTATTAATTCCTATATAAACTGCGGCATTTGTACCATGCAACTTAATTTTTGATGCATATTTGTTATTAAAAGCCCAACTTTCATAATTTTTTTCAATAGATTCTCTTATGTATTTTTTAACGTGGGCAAAGCTTTCTATAGAAGGCCATCTTTGATGTTTCATAATTTGTTTATAAAATAAAAATCATCCCTTTCTTCTGTTAATAAAGGCGGACTTTGTATACTTAAAAAATATAAAGATCCAGTAACTGTAGAATAAGGAGCATTAAAAGTATGCTTACAATAAGAAGGAAAGTAAACTTCTAATCCATTAAAAGTTCTTATTGTTTCTTTGTCTTTAATAATTTGTCCATATCCACAATTAAAAAATCCTTCTTGTTCTCCTAAAATAATACATATAGCGTGACTTAATTTATGATAATGTAAATCATGATCATGATTTAAATCTACTTTAGCTACCTCAATTAAAAGATCGTCAGTTGTTAATTCTAATTTTTCTAAGATATGTTCATACCAATTAAAAGGCAGTCTTGTCTTAGAAAAATTGTGATATTCTTCATAAATTAATTTACTTAAAACTTCTTGAGAAAAGTTCATCTTTTTCCAAAACTGAAATAAAGACATTAAATAATACCCTACTGTCTTCATTTCATATAAAGAGGCTTGTTTTTGTTTTCTATAACTTAACTTGTTTTCCATATTTTTTTCTTTGTTATCCCCAAATCATCTTCATACCACATAGTTATCTGTAAATTAAACTCTTCAAATTTAAAAGGGATATATATACTTTGTAAATAATTTAATTTAATATCTATTACCCAAATATCTATAATATCGTTATAAACATCACAAAAGTATTGATAATTTAAAGGAATAAACTTATCTTGATATTTTTTCTTTATAATATTTTTATATTCTTGAGCAACCATATAAACATTAATTCAATATTAAGGGTAGTTTAGAATTATTACATAACATAGGAATATATATTACAGTTTCAATATCAACATTATTTATTAACAATATATATTCGGTGCCTGAAAACCACACATCTATTCCACCTCTATACCACATTAAATGAACATTAAAATCTTGAAATATATTCTCTATATATAATTCATCGTAGATTTGTATAGCTTCTTTATTTAGAAGTTTACTGCTATACATTAAGAACAACTCCTAATCCTTTAAAATAAAACTTTAAATAACAAACTTTACTTGATAATTTTTTACTTCTTTTAGATACCATAATTTGTTTTTTTGTATCGCAATTTTGTAAGAACAATTCAAAGTTTGCTTTTTGCCATTCTATAATAGAATTTTCTATGAAAATATCTGAGTAATATTTATCATAAGTCCAAATAAGTTCAGGAGGATCGTGACAAATCATATAACATTTGTTTTAACCATAAACTCTATTACTTGTTTTATAATATCTCCGTGGCAATTATTTGGTCTACACCAACAACCTAATGCAAACTTTTTCCCCTCTTTTTCTAATTTAGCTAATCTAACAAGCTCGTCGTACACAGAACCTTTTTTTAAACTATACATTTGAAGAATCCATTTTTTATATAATAATAGAGATTCTTCAAGAGTTCTTTTTTTATTTACTTGATAAGGATTGGCTAAAACACTTCCTTCTAATTTATAAAAAAAATTAGAGCGGCCTATGTAAATTACAGGGTCACCGTAAACCTCAGTTTTAATATTTATAACGTCCATAATATTAAAGAAATTCCCTCCCATTGAAATGGCAAATAAATAATAATATTATTATTTTGATAGTGTAATTCTTTATTAATTTCTATATTAATTGTATTTTTATAATCAATATTAGTCTGTTGATTTGTTACTCTTAAATAAGCCCCTAAGTAATCTTTATGTAAAATATAATAAGGATTGTATAAACTTGAATAAAAACAAGATTGCTTAAAAGAAGAATAAGAATTAGCGTATTTAATATCTTTTAGATTTCGCATTAAGTATTTAAACCCTAACTAAATTAAGTACTTTATCTAAGTCAATTAAAACATAATATAATCCCTTTCTATAGTTAAAATTATCGTAATAAAAAAAGGTATATATAAGTTTAATTTAGAAGATAAATGCAGTAAAGGTCTTTTATTGTATATACCAAATTCACATTTTTTTCCTGTTCTATCTAAAAGTAAAATAGAATTTAATTTTTGCATTGTATTAAAGGATGTTTTACTTTTAATTTTATTTGAGCTTTCTCTTCGTAATTAACAAGGACAACAAACCATTCTTGTAAAATAAAAGGAAGATAAATACTATTAATATGCCTACTTATAACTTTAATGTTTTGGCCGTTATAAATAGAACAAGTACACATACGTAAATCTTTTGTTCGTATATAACCTTTATCAAACATGTTTATTTGCTGCCATTTCTTTGACTAGGTATTATAATAACTTTATGTCTATTTAACATAATTAAAATTGATGTTTTTCAATAGCTATAACGCTATTAACGCCAGACACTTGCTGCAGATTGAGGTCACCACTTGAACTCATTCGTCCAGTGCTCGATCCCACTGATACAAAACCAGCATGAACTCTATTAGTATTCTTATTTATAACATCAAAATATTTAGTACATTCAGAAACTAATTTATTATATTTTTTATAACGTAAAAGATTCTTAATTAAATTAATGCTTTCATATTTATAATTTAAAAAATCCTCGTCATAAATAATCTTATTTTCATCTGCTTCTATTTCTAAATTATCTAAATAAACTTTAACTTCATCAGCTTGTAAACTAGTTAAAGGTTGTTCTCCTTTTTTTGTTATATGTTGATTTATAAAAGACACTAATCCTTTGTTATTATTAAGAAGAGTTTTTATTTTATCTGGAATTACTTGAACTAATTCCCATTCCCCCTCCTCATTTAATTCAGTATCACTATATATAGTAAACCCAAGTTCTTCTACTAAATATTTTCTATGTATATTAGTCTGTTCTTGAGCATAATTTAAAATTTTAGTAAGTATATCTTTATCTACATACATACCTTCGTATTCCATTTTGGCGCAAATTAAAACTGCTTGTTGATCTGATTCATAAGCAATTTGTTGATCAAGTAAATCAAGTTGATTTTTAAAAAGATGGTAACCTTCTAATAACAAACACTTATATTTAGAATTTTTTGGGGCTCCTACATCTAAACCTGCATATCCTAATTGTTCTAGTTTTAACGGCCTTTCTCCCCAAGAACTAGTTGCTTCTGTTTTATCTAAAATAATATCAAAATAATCTCTGGACATGTCTTTAAGACTATGCCCCCTGAATAAAGAAGCTTTCATTCCTACAGTAATACCTAAACTCTTCATTAGAGTTTGCGTACACCAAACATTAACAGGCCAAGTTTTAAACTCATTATAAAATTGTTTTAAATCAAAGGTGGCGTAATGAATTATTTTTCTAATATTTTTATTCATTAATACTTTTTCATTAAATAATTCTTTGGCTTCCTTACTTAATAATAAAAAATCTAATAAATAAGGAATAGAGTTATCAATACTATTAACCTGAACTAAAGAAATATTAGCACTATGAGGGTCCAATGCTGAAGAATTTAATTTATTTAAATCAACTTTTGTTTCTGTATCTATAGCCAATAAATTATGAGATAAACAAAAGTCAATTACAATTGATATATCTTGATCTTCTGATACATAGTAAACATCAATATCTTCTGTATTTATTAATTGCATACTTATTAAATTAAAGAAGGGCCAAATTTATTATTGTCATTATCATCGTCATCATCATCTTCTATTTCTTCTGTTTTTAAATTACCTTCATCATCTAAAGAAACTTTATCTTTGTTAGAAACAGTAATGTCAGAAATGTAATCTAAAGCAATAATAGAACTAAGCCTAATTACTTGAGTATAAAAAACACCTTTTCTTTTTTCTGCTTCAAAGCACATTACTTCTTTGTCTACATAAGTAATGTACCCTGAAACCCAAAGATCTATAACAAGAAGTACTGAATTTTTTTAGTTTCAGATTGTAATTGTTTAAGAATTTTGTACATCTTTCATACTGTTTTCTATTCCTTCTTTAAGATTTTCTATTTCTTTCTTTACAGCAAAATTATCAAAATCAAAGTCTACGTTTTCAACAACAGTAGAAGGATTACTTGCTAAGTATTCTTCCTCAGCTTTAGCTTGTTGTTGAGCAAAAGATTCTGCATCAAAAATACTAAACCCTGAAGATTGATCTGGTGCTGTTCTATTTACAGGCGCCATGATAGGAGCCTCAGTAGATACAGCAACTTGATTTTGTTGTGTTAAAGAATTGTAAGCGGGCATAAAAGCAGGATCAGAATTAGTAGGATAATTTCTATTACTAATTTGTTTAACCCCATTAATTGCTTCCACTGCTTTAACTAAAATAGAATCAATTTCTTCCATCTTAATTAATAATTCTTTACGGGCAGCTACTAATTCAGATACTGACATACTTTTGTATGCTTTTTTTCTAACAGTTTTTTTAATAGATTTATCCATAATTTTATTGTAAATTTAATACTTGTTGTTTTAATTCTAAAAAATGCTCTTCATTTTCTAAATAATAATCATATACTTTTTGTAGACCTGGTACCTTCTTTTCTTTATGAGGCATTAAAAACCAAGCACCGTGTTGCTCAATAATATTTTTATCAAGAGCTATATTCACTGTATCTGCAAAAACATCTATGCCTGCTACGATTTTACCATTTCTTTCAACAGGAAAAATAAAAGGTATCTCAGCTTTTTTAAAAGGCGTATGTGTTTTATTTTTAACAGTTTGAATAGAGACAACCTGACCAGTTTTTTCTTTAGCTTCTTCAATCCAATTAACTCTATTCAGATCTAATCTTATAGATGAATAATATTCGACTGCCTTACCTCCAGTAGTACCTGTTTTAGGTCCATATCCACCGATTAAATTTTTACCTCTTTCTTGATTAAGGCATAATAAAGTTATATTTTTTTCTGCTGCTAAGGTAATTAATTGCTTAAGAGAATTACTCATTAATCTAGCTAAAGAACCTACCATAGTAGTACCAATTTCTTTCTTATCTTCTAGATCGCCAGAGGGCACTAACGCGGCAATTGAATCTATTACTATTAAACTAAGAACAGGATTTCCTTCTTCATCCTCTAATTTCATACTTGTACGCACAGCTTCCAAAGCTTCTTCTGCAGAATTAGGAGCAAAAGTGCATAATTTATTTAAATCAACTCCACAATATTTCATGTAATCAGGATCTAAGGCATGTTCAACATCTGCCCACAAGCATAATTTACCTTGCTTTTGATAACTAGCAACTATGTGAGAAGCAAGGCTAGACTTTCCGCTGGAACTATCCGATTGTATTATCCTACAAGCTTTTTATCCTGTAGTTCTAGGAGTTTCCTCCATTATACCCAGTTAATGCTGGGCTAGTCTAGCATACATATTTACCTACAGCTTTCCTGTTTAGGTATTGGAGACTCGTGGTTGTATTATATTCTGTTATATTAACAGGTTCAACAACTATGCGTTACGATGACTAAAACATTTTAACTTTTTAGTTTATCTCGGTATTGTCTTGTTGAAATAAACAACTTAAGAGTTCCACCGATATTCCCCAACTTAATTAAATTAAGCATACTTAATATATTTCTATATTAACAGGCGTTTAATTTAATCACTTCTTTAACAAATTGAATATCGTTATTAATATCATATTCCCATAATTCAAGAACACTATACCCTAACTTTTCATAATACTGCTTTTTAAAATTATCTTTTTCAATAGATATTAATTGACTAAAGTTTAATTCTGTTGCAGTATAAATATTAGGATTACCGTGCCAATAATCACCTTGACATTCTATAATTAATTTTTTATTAATCATAGTAAAATCAGGTCTAAATTTATATTCTTTACTTAGTCTAGTATTATAATTATATTTTAAGTTTAAAGATATTAAAATTTCTTCTACTTTTTTTTCAATACTAGTTTTAGAATTTGGGGTTTCTTTATTTAACTTTAAGTAATTTAATCGATGATTAATGCTTTTAAAACTTCGTTCTAAAAACCACGATAATTGCTCTGTTTTTAAATTAGGATAATTATTTATTAGATAATCATCTTCTTCTTTAGACCACTTAGATTTATCACGCCCTGTTTTGTTTAAAAATATTTTTAATTTTAGACATTTTTGTTCTATTGCTTTTTTACTTCTATTAGGTAATAACTTACATAAATCATCAAAAATAATATCTTTATTATTTTTAAGAATATTTAATTCATCATTAGTCCAATCTGAAGTTTGTTTATAAGTAATAATTCTTTTTGTCTTTTTTATATTTAATTTTTTACAAAGGGTATACAAAACCTTTTCAGTTACATTAAATTTTTGTGAAAAATAGGTAAAAGAATAATTATCAATATTATCTTTCAAATATTCAATATCTTTTATATCTATATCACTATATCTTCTATACCTTTTAGGTTTTTCTATTTTGTTTTTTCTTAGAACATATCTTATTTGGTCAGGACTTAAATTATATTTATTTCCTAACTCTTTATAAGATTTTGTTAAATCATCGTTCAATATACTTAATTCAATTTGTTTATTCATTATTTTGTAGTTTAATAATATTAATATTATTTTACCACAAAGAAGTGTAATTAAATTAATTCTTCACCAAACACTTCAATCATACGGCCTACAGGAAGCCCACCGCCAAGTATTTTATTAAGACTAATAGAATCTAAAGATACTCTTTCAATGCTCTCAAATTTATTAGCATCTCCAAAACCATGATATTGTTTGCCAAATTTTTTACCAAGAATTTTATCAAATTCTTTTAAATGAGACATATCTAAATCAAGTTCTTTTGCATCATCTTTAATAATATCAGGATCCAATTCTTTATTATTTGTCATTGTTTATATTCTTAATTGTATATTCATATAAAGAAATCAATTCATTAAAAGTAAATTCATTCATCGCCACAAAAGTCCCTACTTTATTTTTAATAATAAATAAAGTAAGTTCATCGTAATAAGTAATCCCAAATTTAGAGTTTTTAAAATCTAACTCACTTATAATTTTAAAAACATGAGTATAAGGTTTTTTTGAAACTAATCTATCAAAAATATATTCGTTTATACTATTATCTATATACAAATGTTTTCTCTTGTAAAAAGATAAAATAGTATAAGAAGACAAAAAAGTTTTCCATATAGCTACAAAAATTTTGAAATCTAAATAAAAATAAGTTTTATTTAATTTAACTAAATGAATAAGAATAATTTTTATCTTTTGTGTTTTGGCTTCTTCATATTCTTTTAAAGTAGGAAGAAAACTTGTTGTGTTTGTAAACCTGCATTTAATTTCAGTTTGCAATTTACCAAAGTTACTAATATTAATATAAGCATCCCCATCCCCATTAACACACCCACTACCCCTAGTTGAATTAAATAAAGGCAAAGACTTAATTAATTTAAGTTCTTTATCTTTTCCTTTTCTAGAATAAGAAATAGCTTTTGATTTTTGAACAATATTCGCAGGGTGATTATTTATATCTTTATTAATAGGAGTATAATGTAGATATTTACTTGTTAAGTTACCTTTGCATTCAAAACATTTTACTTGAAAATTTTTACAATTTAAATAAAACTTTTCAGAGCAATTTTTTAATTCAATTTCTTCAAACATATGAGCACTAATTTAAATTTAAAGTATTCGGTTACATTTAGCGCAGCGACAAAAGTTATAGATAATAACGGTGAGTTTTCTTCCGAAGATTTAGCCCAACAACAATTTCAATTTAATAGTAACTCTTTAATTAATTCCGCTGCCAAAAGAATAGAAGTTAATTTATTACCAACTAATTATTTAACTCCTACTAATACTAGAGTTTATGATTTAAATTTAGATGAGCTAAATATTGGTTTTATAAGAATGCTTTATATTAAAGCAGAAGCTCAGTTTTTATTTTCTGTAGCTAATACAGCAACCGGTCTTAATACAGCGCCAAGACTTTTAACTCAGTGTTATGTTTTAGATCAAGGTACTATGCCTCCTAATAATTTATTAATACCAGATAATCCCTACCCTAAATTTATTAGATTAATAAATCCTTTAGAATTAAATGGAGGAGGGTCGGGAAATAGTGATGCTGATATACCTTTATTAGTAAGTATATTTATTATTACTACTCCTGTAACTCCTAACATTTAAATAGAGGGTTTGTGTACAATAGGATCCGCTGCTTGCCCGTCTCTCAAGCCTATATAAACATAGGCTTTTCCATTAAAAGAAGTAGATTTAATATATTCTCTATAACCCGCAGGAACTACAAAATTTATTTCAATAGGTTGCCCAGGACCTATAATCTTTCCATTTAAATTCTCAAATTCTCCGCTAATAATTGTAAGACATTTATCTATATAAGGGTTTTGAATTCTAGCCCCTATAACCATATCTACTTCTCCAGGATCTTGGTTATTAAATCCATTATATTGTGGGTCCATATTAACTTCTCCTAATAATATTTAATTCAGTTAAAACCATTTTTATAAACACGGGATTTTGTATTTTAAAATCTTCAGTATATTCTTCTAGTGTCACACAAACAAAACTACAAAAATTTAAGACTTTGTTTTCTAATTGAACAACAGCCACGTTGTCCCAATTTTTTAGAACAACTGCATTAAAAGCCAACCTATACCTATCCTCGTACATTAATCTATAACTAGAAGTTGAAGTTATACAATAAGCTAACTCTTTTGCTAGCTTATGATTATTTAGTTTTTTGAGCGCTTGATTTAAGTTATATATAGGTATAACATTAGGCCTTCTTTTTCTTTTAAAAAAGCCTTGTTGGATTAATTTTATTAGTCGTTCTTCTTTTGTATTTTTGATAGGTAGCATAAGATCCAATATGGCTGCTAATTTCTATAAACATATTGTAAATCTTATTAGGATATCCTTCTAAATATTTACGATCTCCCAAACAATAATTTACATTTTCTTTATTAATTATACTAATATATAATTCATCCATTATATGTAAAGTTTGTTTGTATAAAGAAGCCCCTCCAATAATAAAAATATCTTTCTCAGGGTATTTTAATTGGGCTTCATTAATAGCAAAATCTATATCTGTAAAAACTTGAGCGGATGTATTAGCAACCAAACTGTAATTACTTAATTTACTAATAACATAATTAATTCTATTAGATAAACAAGTTCTATTAAGACTATCCCAAGTAATTCTTCCCATAATTACTACAGAATCATGAGTAGTTCTTTTAAAATATTTTAAATCCTCAGAAACATCCCAAGGCATTTTATTATCTATAGCAATAATTCCTTCGGGGCTTACTGCAACAATACCTATAATTTTTCCCATCTTTTAAATTAATAGTAATTGTATTCTTGGGTTGCTTCATTAAAAACAACAAGACTTCCTTTGTATTTCTTAAGAGATTGCCTAACAGGAGAATACTTTGTAGTAGTTCCACTAATTGGCCTAATTTTATTAATTGCGTCTCTTAAACTATTCATTAATTCATCTGACATAATATTCTATATTTATATTTTATAAAGTAATAATCAATAACGTAATATAATTTTCTTGTTTTCATATTTAAAAGGAATATAGTAGGCATTATTAAAGCACGTCTTAGGTTTAATAACTTCTACTATAATCTCAGTTTCATAAATAAAAACAGCAGACGCGTTCCAATCTTTCTCTAATCTACTTTCAGAAGTAAATAAATCTATTTCTTCTATATAAGACATATTTCAATCTATATTCTTTTTAGATATATCAACTTCCCTTCAAAAATGAAAGATAAAAAATAAGATTTATTAAAAAAGAATTCTAATAACCAAGCATCTTGATATTCTCTTACATAGTTTACCTCCCACAGTCTTTCTAAATCAGGTATATTTATTCTAATAAAACTATCTAACATATTTAAAAATTTACTATAACTTTCTTATTTTTATATTTAAAAGGAATATAATAATTTCTTCTATATTTTAATAAGAACAGTTCCACTACTATAATATTTCTATAAAAATTAACATCCCATACATTCCAATATTCTTTTAATAAACATTCTTCCTCTGTTTTATTTAAAATTAAATTTAACACTAAACAGCTAAAGGTAATTTAATAATAGGCCCGCTTTTATAGTTTATTAGATTAAAATGATCCATAGTAAAATCTTCAATATTTTTTACATCATCTTTAATTTCTAGCTGAGGATTAGAATAAGACTTCCTTTCCATAGTTAAGATAGGTTCAATATGATTATTATATATATGTAAGTCATTCATATAATAAGTTAATACTCCTGGTATTTTATTAGTTAATATAGAAAACATTACAAGTAATAGACTATAACTTATCCAATTATGTTGGAGTCCACAGAGCGTATCGCAGGAACGCTGAACAGTAGACATATGTAATCTGTTGTTGTTATCTACCATTAATTGAGTTAACAAACCATGACAAGGAAATAAAGCTCCCTCTTTAACTTCTAAAGGGTTATAAGAAGTCATTAATATTCTTCTACTATTTGGATCTGTCTTAATTAAATTAATAACTTCATGAAACTGATTAATGCCGCTACCATTAAAATTAGTTAGTTGACGACCATACATAGGCCCTAAATCGCCAGTTTCGTTTAATGCAAAAGGTCTCCACCATTTGTCTGCTTGGCTTCTAATCTTTTTTAAATCATTTACATTTGTACTTCCTTGTATAAAAAATAAAAGTTCCGCCAAAGTGTTTTTAAAAGAAGCTTGTTTGCATGTAATGATAGGAAAGCTTTCCATTAAATCAAAACGAACTAAATGACCAAACAATCTTTTTGTTCCTATCCCTGTTCTATCAGTGTGATCTTCTCCATATTTTAGGATAGCATCTATAATATCAAAGTAAGCTTTGTCCGCGGGCGTTAAATTTTCCATTGTGATTATTATTTACAGTTTATTTTTCTTATTATAATAGATATACACCATTAACTAAATATTTTATATATCATGTCTAAGCGTAGAAAAGCCCAAGCTTATATTGAACAAGCCCACACTACTTTTATAAATGAAAATGCTAAAGCCTATTCTTTAAATGGAAAAATAGAAACGACTAAATATATAAGACCAGTTAATGTGCACCAAAAACAATTTGTTAAATCAATAAAAAATAATATTCTTACTATTGCCTCTGGAGAAGCCGGTACAGGAAAATCATTACTAGCTTTATTTACAGGAATTCAACTTCTTAATGATCCAGAATCTTCTATATATAAAATTATATATGTTAGAGCTAATATTGAAGACCAAGAAGAAAAAGATTTAGGTGCTATGCCTGGTGAATTAGCAGATAAAACTAGATTTTTAGCCTACCCTGTGTTAGATAATCTAGAAGTATTTATGAAAAAAGAAGCTATAGAGTATTCATTAGAATCTTGTAAAATAGAAGTTCTTCCTTTAATGATGATGAGAGGAAGATCCTTTCATAATACTTACGTAATACTTGATGAAGCTCAAAATTGTACAAAGAAACAATTAAAAACTTTAATGACTAGATTATGTGAAGATAGTAAATTAGTTATTATTGGAGACCCCACCCAATGTGATATTGATTCTTTTAAAAACGGATTAATTGATTTAGAATGGCGTCTTAATAAAAAACACAATGAAGGTGTTACTGAAGAAAATAGATACAATGCTCAGATAAATTATGGAGTAGTACATTTTGATTATGAAGATATCTTAAGATCAGAACTAACAAAATTTGCTATTGACCTATATAACATCACTTAATAGAATATAATTAAATTAACCCTTTTATTAATAATTAATATGACAGAACCAATTAAAATAAGTGATTTAAATAGGCCTCTCAGTTGTGATGAATTTGACCAAAACATGGATATCCTTAGAGATAGGTCTAATCATACAGGTACTCAAAGTTGTAATACGCTAAATGATTTAGATACTTGTTTAGCTACTTCCACAACAGTAAGTACAATTAATGCAACATTGAATTCAACCAGTACTAGAGTAACTAATATAGAAAATAGTTTATCTTCTAGTGGAAGTATTCAAAATGATTTAAATAGTTTAGAGTCTTCTTTAACTGCAGATATAAATCAAAATAGAGCCTCTATCACTGCACTAGAAACAGAAGTAGACGCTTTAAATATTAGAGTATTAGGAGCAGAAAGTAATTTAACCAGTTTAACTGCAGTAGTTAATAGCAATAATACTGATTTAGAAAATGATATCGCTGCTGTAATAGGCGTTAATAATAATCAGAATAGTAGATTAACTATTGTAGAAGGAAGAGCTACTACTTTAAATAGTAATATTTTAACAGAAGCAGCGGCAAGACAATCTGCTGATAGTAATCTTCAAGCAAATATAGATGCAGAAATAACTAGTAGAATAGCCGCCGATAACAATCTTCAAACTTTAATAGATAATGAAGAAACTGCTAGAATTACGGCAAATAACACATTACAAACAAATCTTACTTCTGTAAATACTACTTTAGATAATAAAATTACTGTTGAAAAAAATGCTAGAATAACTGCGGACAGTAACCTGCAAGTTCAAATTAATAATTTAACTAATTCTTTAAGTGGAGCTATTCCTAGTGCTACTTTACTACCTTATCTAGGTAATTTTAATACAGTACCAACAGGATTTTTATTATGTGCAGGAGCAGCGGTTTCTAGATCTACTTATGCAACTTTATTTAGTTTAATTGGAACTAGATATGGTGCAGGTAATGGAACTACAACTTTCAATTTACCTGACTTAAGAGATAAAATAATTTATGGGTCCTTTGCTGGAAACTTAGATAGTGTTGCACCTATACTAGGTAGTAATACTAAGAGTATAGGTATTACAAACATGCCAAATCATGATCATTTAGTAACTCAATACAACCACACTCATACGGTTAATACAGTTCATGAACACGGTTTGAATATAAGAAGTCATACTCATTCCAATGGTTTTATTGGAGCTCATGGTCATAGTTTAAATCCTTTCAGAACTTACCCAGAAGGAGGAGGAGATGAGGATGATTCAGGAGCGGAACTAACTAGTGTTCCAGTTGAAGATGGTACAAATACAGGTTTTCCTAATACTGCTATTAATAATGCTCCTGGAGCACCTATTAATCCAGCTGATGTAAAAATATATCCTACAGGACAAAATCCTAATATAAATAAAACCGATCCAAGTGGAGGAACACTAACCACAAGTAATAATAGTAATGGCGGTACTGTATATTATACAGCTACTAAAGGTGATGGTAATCCTTTAGATGTAAGACAAGCTTCTATACAATTAAATTATATAATTAAAACTTAATATGACACCTACTTTAAAATATTACAATCAAACATTTTATATAGATGAGATTGAATTTTCTAATTCCATAGTAGAAACAACAAAACCTAATCTAGCTTTAGAACCTAAAGTAAAAGAAGTGTTTTATCAGGAATATAGTGGAAAAAACTATATAATTTTTGAAGATGACGAAAGACAAGACCTATTAAATTATGAAGATCAATTTGAACAAATTATTTTACTTGCTTACTATTTTCAATTTGAACATAATGAATTAATCTTCAAACAACAACAAGAAAATATTAATACTCCAATTACTGATATTAAAATAAAAGATCTTTTTGAAAGTAATTTATCGGAAAAAGATCAGCAAGAAAAAATATCTATTTTAAAACAGGCGTATCCTTCTTTTGAATTTACAGACGATTTTTATTTTAATGCATTAAATAAAATAAAAAAATCCTTACTTAAAGCCAGTGATTGGACCCAACTGCCAGATGTACAAGAATCTTTATCAGAAGAACAAAAAAAAGAGTGGCTAGAATATAGAGCCACTCTAAGATCATTAGATGATGTTAAAGATCCTTTAACTGTTAGAATTCCTGTGTTACCAAAAACTTAGATTCTAATTTATTAAGTAAATCCAAAAAATCAGAGTTCATAGAGGTTGCTTTTGTTTCCTCTATCTTTTTCTGTAAATTTAATTCTTTCTCCATAACATTAATATAATATAAAAAAGAATCCTTATTTAAATTATTAAAATATCTGGTATATTTATTCTCTTCATGAACAACAAGAAAAGGTAGTAATTTAATATAATTATCACACTCATTAAAAAAGTTTAAACAAGTCTTAGTTATTTCAGAAGGAACTTTAAAGTTTTCAAATAAATCTAAATGAGATTTATTTAATTTATAGCTCATTTCATATATATCTGGTCTTACTAATAAAGTAAGCTTACCTAAAAACTTATTTTTTCTTAAGTACTCCATAGACTTATTTACTTCATTACTTATATAATTATATAAACTATTATTAAGCCATAATTCTTCTTTGTTAAATAAATTAAATATAGGCTTATGTACTCTTACGTAATTATAAATAAATAGATTTATTGCGTAAGTATCAATATAATTATTTAGTCTATTGTAATCAGCTCTAATAATATCTAATATATTAACCCAATTCTTATCTTTAAAATTCCTAGTTAATTTAGAAGTAAAAAAGACATCATTAATATTAATATCTTTTTCTTTTAAATAATTATTAAAACTATTTATAAAAACATAAGCTGAATTATCGTCGGTATGAAAAGTCGGTATAAATCTAAAATCTTCAGATAAATTTATTACTTCTTCTTCATTTAAATAATATTGAATTTGTGAGGGAGATTTACAAGCTATACTATCGTTTAAAAAACAATTAATTCCAACCGCTCTAGTTCTTTTGCGATCAGCATAAAATCTTAAACATTTAAAAAAGCCATCTCTAGTTTTATTGGAAGGTTCCTTAATACTATTTTTATTAAAATCTAAAACTAAATCAGATAAATAAATAGTTGGTAAAGTGTCTACAATCCAGTTGTGAACATGCTGTAATTCTCCTGGTGTAATGCATAAAACATAGGTATTATATAAATCTATTTCTACTGTATTTTTTAAATAATACTTTAGATATTTACAATAATTTTTATAGGTAGTATCTTGAATACATAAAATATATTTATATTTACCAGTATAGATAGTTTCACTATCATGCTTTTTTAAAACATCTTCATATCTATTGTTTTTATTACTATAAACAGTATCTACTTTATATTGTTTAAAGTCTTCAGTAGAGTGATAATTATTTTTAAAAATACTATATCTACTAGAAAAATTAATATTTTCTTTTGACCACCTTAATTTACTTAAAACTTCATTTCGTAATGCGTCAGGAAATTTTTCGTAATTAATACAAGCCTCTATTAAATTAGGATGATCTATTAAATCCATCCGTAAATTTTGGTAAAACTCTATAAACATTATATATAAATATTTATAAAGTTCCACGCAAGTTTTTTCTGTATATTGTAATGATTCTCTAGAAGCGGAGACGTCTAAAGATCCTATAGGTAAAACTATTTCAAAAGAATATAAATTTAAACACTGTAAAAAACTATTAAATAAATTTATATTGTCTTCTATTTTAATATAAGTTGGTTTTAATTTATTTACAACTAAAGATAAAGTTTCTTTAAAATTAGGAAGGTAACTATATAATAAACTTAGATCTAACATATAAGGAATATCATATATAACAGCAAGAGCCTTAATTTTTCTTGCATCATAACTATAAGTTTTGACGAAATTAACAGCCCAATTTTCACCGTAAAAATTATAAGTAGGTTTAATTAAAATTAGCTTGGTTTCTAAAGAGTTATTTAAAAACTTAAACTTACTTTTTGTATAAGTTAAATATGTATTTAAACTTTCAATAATTTTATCTAAGTCTTTTATATTAAAAGGAACGCTAACTTTAGTCCCTGTTTTAAATTCATGGTGGTTACCTTCTGTTTCTTCTAATAAAGTTAAAGAACCTACTTTAGTAGAGTCGATATATTGAACCCATTTTCTATAAATACTTGTACTATTTTCTATAGTAAAAGTTTCAATCCAAAAATGATCTGTGTAGGCTAATGGACTTTTGCAACCTAGACCCCCATTTATGTTCAGATTAATTCGCTAAATTAATCCCGGAAATTACTCCAGCTTTATATCACTATAAAGATCAGACTATATCTTTATCTTAAAACTAAGATATTCTCTATTTCCATTACCAATAGCTTGTAATGTACATCCTTGTCAGGATTAGTCGTTGAACCTTTTAAATTATAATATGCTTCCAACTTTTATTATATTTAATACTACTTATAGTACCAATAGACACATTGTATCTATCAGCTAAACTTTTCATAGTATTTCCTAATCTTAAACATTTTTTACTACCCCTTCTTTATTAATAACGTAAGGATATAGATTAGGTATTATTTTAAATTCCATAATATTATAATTTAACTTGGCTGCTGATTGTCTTATTTTATTATAAGAGTTTCCAGCAATTAAGAGAATGCTTCGACATAAATTGCTTTATGAAGGGGCAAAGTTTACCCACCTTGTTCTTCATTAGTATTTCGTTTATCTGACTTACCCATTTTACTATAGACATTAGTAATAGCTTCTTTATTCATAGAAGCTCCGTAATCTCTAATAGAAAAAACATTATGATTCAATTCTTCTGTTATATCTATTTCAATATAATCATATATGTTCTTAATTCTATTATGAGCATCAACTGCATTACTAAAAAGCTCTCTTACTAAACTGTTAATAGGATCTGTATAAATATTATTACGAAGCATGTTCATAATAACAGAAGTATTTTCTAGATCCAATCCCATTTGAATATGTTCTTTGCCTTCAAAATTTCTAGAAGAAGTATTATTAATTAATTTCATGTTCTATTCCTTGTTTTAAAAAATTAATCAATTTAATTCGTTCTTTTTTATTTAATATTCTACTAACTCCACTGCAACCAAAATTATATTCACTAGAAATATATAAAACATCTTTACTAGATAAAAATATATCTATTGTATTTTCTTCGCAGTCATCATGTATATATACACTTTCTTCATTAAAATGAATACCTGCTTTTCTGTACTTTTCATTGCTTTCGATCATAAAAATATAGAGGAGATTAATCTCCTCTACGAATGTAGTTAAGTTTTAAAGTTTATTTTTCATGAATATACAAAGCTTTACCACTACCTTTTGGTACTTCAGCTTGAGTATTAATTACCCACAATAAATTCGTATTTTTAATTTGTTCTTTAGTAGGAAAGGGCGTGAACCCATCACTTGCGATGACAGTTAATACCGGACGATACTTTTTAAGAGCATAGACAAAAGGAACAACCATGTCTGTACCTCCACCTCCCGCAGGTTTAATCCAACCCATTTTAATCTTATCTAGTAAACTAGTACCATCAGCTTTTACAATAGATTCACTTCTAACTTCTGTATCAGCAAAAATAAGAGCTATTTCAACATTAGTTTGTTCTTGAATACTTTGTATTTCAGTACAAAACATTGTTAATTCTTCTTCATTAAAACAAGAACCGCTAGTATCAATGATAACCACCATCTTGTCTAATCCTTTCTGATTTTGAAGACCAGGTAAAAATACTCTATTTTGCTTCAAGGAAGCCATCCTACGAGCAGGACGTTGATAACTCAATTCAGTTAAAGGCATACATCTCTTAACTAAATATTTACGTAATTCTACATGCCAAGGAATTTGGGGGGAGTAAACGTCAGGATTTACTTTACCTAGTATAGATTTACGGGAATTATTAGATTGGGCTTTTGCTCTATTAAATCTTTGAGTCCAAATAAAATCATCTATCTGCGCATTAGCAGGATCTTTACCTCCTTCTGAACCTTCTTGTATATCGCTACCAGAAATTGTTTTGTGCTTTTTAGCAAGTTTATTTGCTAATTCTTCTACCTCTCTCTCTAATTTTTCTAATTCACTCTCTGAATTACTTGAGTTATTTTGTTTAGATCCGTTTTTATTAGACCCCGGAATAAAAGTAGACCCTGGCTGAGAAGAATTACTTTTATTCTTTTTACCTCCTTTTTCTTCTTTTTTATTTTTTTTGTTTTCTTTTTCTTGATCTTTAACTTGTTGTTCTAATTTCTGTTTTAATTTTTTGACTAAGTATTCATACAAATCTTCAGTAGTCCAAGCACTAAAGTGCTTTCTTTCTAAAGAAGGAATATCAAATTCTTCATACAAACTATCTAAATTAACAACATCTTTTTTTATTAAATAACAATAAGAAGCAGATTCAATAGAGCCCTCTCCTTGAAAACCTATACTCTCATTAATAATAGCATCGGCCGCAATATTAAATAAAGAACCTATCCTTTTCTTGCCTCTAGAACAATGCCTAAAAACAATATGAAACATTTCATGTAAAATAACGGCACACTGAACTGGAGTTTCCATAGAAAAAAACTTATCAGCAAAAAACATTTCGTCTCCGTTTGTATAAGCAACCTGCTCAAACATAGGATGTTTATCAGGCACAACACTACTAGGAACAAAAGTTAAGAGGCCTTGTAAAGAATTATCTTCACAAATAATTCGTGCTCTTAAATTATGTAATATTTTTATTTTACTTTCAAAAGAAATATTAGAAGGAGGAAACGCCTCTGTTAATTTTTCATCAGAAATACTATCAGCCATATATAAATTAGTCATCTATTTCTATTCCTAATAATTCTGTTAAACAAAAACTGGCATCATATAATTTAATTAAATTAGGCTTGTCAAAATTAAATAGTTCCTGTTGACAAACACCAAATTCTTCTTTAAAGTATTTTTCTGTAAAAGAATTAATTACTTTTTTATTATTAAATAAAAAGGTAATCTCTTGATTATTATCTAACGTTCCTAATTTTACGGTAAATCTAATTAAAGAATCTAATGTTTTATCGTCATCGTCATTTAAATAAGTAGAAAAAAATACCGCCACTGAAAATTGTAGAATATCTTCATGAGTAAAATTACGAGATGTAATAATTTCGTAACCTTGTGTAGTAAAACTAAGATAAGCTAATTGCTCTACAACTTCTTTTAATTCTTGTAAATAAATTTCCTTTTCTTTAGATATAGTTTTTTTCATAATATTAAAAAGACAGTTAAAATAGTTTAACTGTCTTTGTATTCTTTGTATTTTATCTAAATAATTTTAAACTGTTTTTAAATCAGCAAAAGCATGCATGTGCTCTTCTCTCATAGTTTTATATGCAGGTGATTTACAAATTTTATGAGGCAGTTTTTTATTATCAATTTTCTGAGCTTTAGTAAATAAAGTAATAACACTAGTTACTAAAATTTCTTTACGAGGTAAATTATCTTGAATACTTCCTAATACATTAAAGACATAACAAGCTCCAACAAAATCTTCCTCTGTTTTACAATATGCAGGAAGACTATATCCAAGTCCATATAAGCCAGTTATTTTAGTTGGAAGAATATTTTTAATAGCCTCATCGTCTTCAGCAATTCCTAACCTAATATATTCTGACATTGGGGCTAATGATCCTAATTCCTCAATCGCAAAAAAGAATTCATGAGAAGCAGCAGAGCCTAATATACCTGGTAGAATAATTTTAAGTTTTTGTTCGTCTGTGATTTTCTCTAATATATTAGAAATTTTTTCCCATGAACGGGGGGACGGATTAATCTTATCATCATTATCAGTTACTGATTTAAAGCCTTCATCTAAAAACTCGGGCCTAGCTTGTAGAAAAGCTTTAACTGCAGGAACAATTCCTCTTCCTAAATCTTCTCTGTATGAAGCCCATTTCATCCAAGATTGAATAGAGGTCATTACGTCAAAATGAATAAACCTATCAGAGATAGCTGAACCCATTTCATAGCTAACTGCACCATCACAAATTCTATTTCCAGCAGCAATAATCATTACATTAGAAGGAACTGTGTATTTACCGATTTTTCTATCAAGAATTAATTCGTAACAAACACTTTGTAAACGTTGTTCCACAGCACTAAGTTCATCTAAAAAGATAATACAACCATCTTTACCCCAATCTTGAATCATTTGTTCTGTAGGTAAAAATTCAGGTAAGTAAAAAATAGTTTGCTTACTTTCTTCATGAAGATAAGGAAGTCCACTTAAATCAGTACTGTCCATTCGAGTTAATCTAAGATCAATTAAATGCCAATTAAGTTCATTTGCAATTTGTCTTACTACATCTGATTTCAATTATGTTATCATGCAGTTCTTTATCTGCACTTCTATATGTTTCCATATAGTTCAGACTATATCATCACTTTATATTGTCACTTATATAAAGGCAAAGCGCTCGTGTTTATTTCATCTTTATAATTTTAATAATTATATTAAGATTACTTTAATTAGTCGTTGAACCTTCTTCTTATTTCTAAGAAGCTTGGCTGCTGATTGTCCATATTATGTATTAAATATATTTTTAAGCATTCACACTTGCAATTACTTGCTGTGTTGTAGCTATATTTACTTTAGGAGTTTCCAGCAATTCACTTTGTTTTACGTCGGCTAAATCATTATTTATTTAATGATTCTATATGTTAATTAAACCACCATAATATGTATCAAACTTTAATTTCTTTCGTGTTAAATAAAAATTACTATTTGTATACATATAATTGTATAAAAGTTTTATATCGTCTTTTCTAGCTATAGAAAAATAATTTGTGTATGCTTGACCATCTTTCGCTTGATGACATTTTACTTTAGTTATATTTAATTCATTAACTAAATATTCTAAAAGTTCGTTTATAAATAAAGTATTACCTATAAATTTAATATACAAATTGTTTTTACTTACGTATACAGAGCCATCACCATCAAAATAACCCCTTATAAAATGAGGCATAAATTCTTTATTTAATTTAGGTAACTGTGTATTTTTAAAAGATTTTCTATTAACAATATGGTATTCTTTAAAGATTGGCTCTAAATATTTAGAAGAGATTCCAAAACAATTAGTTACCTTAGAATTTGGTTTTTTAGCTGTTCTATCAAAAATATGAATAGGCCTGCTAGGAGAAATAATATCTCTAAACTTTTCTAAAATATAATTATCTTCTTCTTGCAATTCAATTTTTAAGCCGGAACTAGATATACTACCATCTGCTGCTATTAATCCTAAAAAATAAGCTTTGTCTTCAGTATCAATATCTTTAAAATAATCAAGATTAAAAGGATATAATTCCTTTCTTTCTGTCTCTGGATTAATTAAATGTATTTTGTGCACTCTTAGTCTGTACACTTTAACATTTAATTCTTCTGCTATTTTATCTATATGAATACCATTACTTTTCATTTCTATAGCTAAATCAATTTGTTGTTGAGTTATTCGTTTACAAACTTTACCTGCCATTTTTTTATTTTTAGGCAAAGAATATATATCAAAATTGTTTTTAAGTAAATTTTCTCTTAAAGTCCTTGTTTTAACATTTAATATTAAAGAAACTTCATCCCAGGTTTTTCCACTTATTTTTAACTCAACAGCTTTCTCTAAAACTTTTATATCAATCATAGTTATGTATTAAAATAAGATCGGAAGAG
>ERZ650308.372-NODE-372-length-24018-cov-5.252556_pt1 | contig 24018 bp, 24 predicted proteins | sample MGYA00376244_ERZ650308 | MGnify/ENA primary metagenome ERZ650308 (study PRJEB26733, sample SAMN07839295) | wastewater metagenome | biome: small river; feature: stream; material: water | place: USA: North Carolina | collected 2016-04-26 ... | reverse complement strand
CAAGTGGTATTGACTATAAGTTCTTGTTACGCTACGGAGTACTAGACGGCGGCAATGGTGCTAACCAGCCTAACGTTTTAGAAACTTGGGAACTATACGGATGTATGTTGAGCAGCGTGGATTACGGTGACATGGCATACAGCTCTAGTGACCCTGTGCAGATCGCATTAACCATGCGCTTTGATAACGCGGTACAAACTCCAACAGGTACTGGCATTGGTACAGCAGTTGGTAGAACACTAGGCACAATGATCTCCGGATAAGCCTAGACGAGCAATATTATAAAAAAGCACTTGAGCCCGGTTTAAGCACCGGGCTTTTTTCTGGCTAAATAATACATAATAGGATACGTATTGTGAGTATTAACCAGTTTTTACAACAAATAGGCAAAGGTGATCAGATTAAAGATTACCAACACGCCGCTAAGTTATACGTTGGCGACAATTTCAACTTGGCACCACGCCAGGGTTACCTGTTCCATGTGTTCTTGGACTTGGCTCCTGCGTTCCTTAATAAAATCGGCGATGACTCTAGAGTAAAAGCTGGTATGCTAGTTAAAAGTGTTGACTTACCTAAGTTCACAGTAGATACTAAAACTCTAAACAGCTATAACAAGTATGACATTGTTCAGACAAAAGTCAAATACGACCCAATTACTATCACATTCCATGATGACCATGCAGACGTAGTTCGCAGCATTTGGTTCCAATACTATAATCACTATTTCCGTGATGCAGACTTAGGATATTCTGACTCAGGCGGCCAAGTTAACCCTGCGTATATGCAATCAACTAAGTATGGACAGCGCCCAAACAACAGTTGGGGTTATACTCCTCGCTCAGATGTTGGCAGATTGATTAATGCTATCCGTATCTATAGCATGAGCCAAAAACGTTTTGCAGAATACACACTAATTAACCCTGTTATCACTAGCTTCAAGCATGGACAACACCAAGCTGGCTCAAGCGATCCAATCCAACACGAAATGACTATCTCTTATGAATCTGTTATCTACGGAGCAGGATGGGTAAGTAGTCAAACGGTGCGTGGATTTGCTGGAGCAATTTACGATCATTCACCAAGTCCGTTAACTCCTGCAGGTGGCGGCACACAAAGTATCATTGGGCCAGGTGGCTTGTTGGCAACAGCAGACAGCATCGTTGGAGACCTAAGCAAAACACCACCTGCTGAAACTAATCCGGGCGCAGCGTTCTTTAAGGCCTTTAGAGGTTATCAAAACTTAAAGAACATGAACTTAGGCGCAGTAGCTAAAACTGAATTAACACAACTTGGAATGGATATGCTACGTGGTAACAATCCATTGAATCGATTATTTGTGCCTAATCTAGGTAATTTAGCAAACGGGTCACCCATTTACGAATACGGTAAAGGTGCTAGTCCCGGCGCAGGCACAGGCGGCGGCACCAATGGCGTGACCAGTAACGGAACAGGCGTTGGCAGTTCGAGCTCGCTTGCTATGGCTGGTACAGTACTTGCAGGCCTTGGTGCCAGTGTGTTAGTTGGTAAGAGAGCAGGCGGCGGCATATCCGGACTATTAGCAGTTGGCGGATTGGTAACAGGCGCTGGCGCATTGAACAAGTTAATCAAGATTAATCCAGTAACTGGTGCAGCCGAAAGTGTGTCAACCTTGTCCGACAAAACGCTGGCAGAACAAAAACTTGCATCTATTCCCGGCGCTACAGTAAACGAACAATTAGGAAACACCTTATCGTCAACTAACACTAGCACAGAAGATGCAGTAGCAAACGCAACCGACACTGCAATGACCAATCCTTCATTCTTTGAAAATGATGGATCTGTATCTACTGCAACTAATCCAGTACGTACAGAAGTTGCATCTTTTGACGAATTCGGAACTCCAACAAACTCTGCGGCACCAACTCCGTATGACATGGCAGGCGACACAGTAAACTACGCATCGTCACAAGCAGAGCAGAACTCAAATTTCTCAATGGGCGATTTTGGTAGCTTAGACTTACCAACTGACCAAGGCGACGTAGAGGCATAATATGGCAAATCCAACAAACTTAAACGCAGTTAATTTATCAGTTAACGACAATACAAATCCCAATACTTATTTCAATAATTATTTTGGACCAAATGTAAAAGTTAGTCCAAACGTTGATGCAGCTATCCTTAGCTACTTTGAAGAAGTAACATACAACAAAGAAGCAGCTAAGGCACTGGCAGCAGCGGTTATATATACTAGCACACAGCAGGGAATTAACCCAATGGAGTCGCTACAGGAATTTACCAAGCTACCCAAGGGCGAATTAAACGCATATCTGGTGATGTTCTTGAATATGAATCGCAAAGGTACTAGCTACCTTGGCATTACTAACCAGCCTATTGCCAACAAATACGTTAGTCGCGCAATTATTCTATGAGTAAGTATGCACAGGGGCAATTTCAAATTAAGAATCCCGAGAAATATGTAGGATTAAAAACTCCTACCTACCGCTCTAGCTGGGAATTTGTGTTTATGCAATTCTTAGACAATAATCCTAGCGTGGTGCAATGGGCAAGCGAAGCCATACGCATTAACTATCGCAACCCGTTAACAAACAAAAACACAATCTACGTACCAGACTTTTTAATGGTATATGTGGATGCAGCAGGGCAACAACACGCAGAAGTCATTGAAGTTAAGCCCACCAAAGAAACTAGCTTGCAAGAAGCAGGCAAAAGCCCGCGAGCACAGGCAGCAGCCATTATAAACATGGCTAAGTGGGAAGCAGCTAGAGCCTGGTGCAGAAGTCAGGGATTGACGTTTAGAGTGATTACAGAAAACGAAATCTTCCACCAAGGCGGCAAATAAATACCATATGACTAAAAAATTAGAATCGTTGTTTAACTTACCTGACACCAAAGTTGATACTGATATGACCATTGACGAAGCGGTGCAGTTTGCAAAAGACAACAAAGACATCATTACACAAGTGGATGATGCAATAGATAAAATTGATGCTAGTTTGCCCCTAGTGCGAGACTTGGAAGCAGGGGACGAAGAACTAGATGAGCTAGCCAAGCTAGCCAAGGAAAAGTTTGAGGACTTAATGGATTTGGGCATGAACGTTGATCCACGTTTTGGTGGTCCCATCATGCAAACAGCAGGTGTATTGCTTGGACATGCTATCAGTGCAAAGACTGCTAAAATGGATAAGAAGTTGAAAATGATTCAGCTACAGTTAGCCAAAGCCAAACACGATCATCAAGTTAAAAAGGATGCTGCTAAAGCAGGCCCCGAGGAAGATGACGAGCCAATTGATGGCAAAGGTATGGTGCTAGATCGCAACGCATTGCTAGCACAGATTATCGAAAACTCAAAGAAACAATAAATATACGATATAGGAATGACGATGAAACCATACCAACAATACATTTTTGAACTTAACAAGGTATACGAGTACCGTGTTAAGATCGCAGGTACAAACCCAACAGGCGAAGTAATGGAGCGTATCAAAAACGCACTAGATGCTTACCAAGTTGAGACTGTAACTCCAGCTAAGAGCATGCCAATCCAAGAGCACAGAGATTTCCCTAAAATGGGGGCAACTGAGTGCTGGACATTCGAAGTAGCCATTAAGTATCCAACAACAAGCGCACAATTACGCCAGCTAATTAAAGAACGCGCTGGCCTTAACGCTGATTGCGTTTGTGTTTACGGCAAGAATGAATGCGACTTCAATGAAGAATTTGAAGCACACGGCAAGGATCACGAAGGTAGCTTGCTAGAGCAACCTGAATTGAAAGCAGATGAAGGCGGCCAAGAACTAGTTGGTAAGAGCCGTTTCGATAGCTTGTTAAAAGAGCTAAGTGCCCGCACATATGAATTTGCTGAGGACAGCAAAGAAGCTGGCAAAACAACAAACTCAGCTCCTACAAACGATAAGAGTCCAGTAGGCAGCACACAAGTTAAATTACCAACACCACCTAAAGGATCTGTGAGATGAGCAACAGCAACGGAATGTACAACGTTCTAAACGTTTTTAAAAAGTTATTACCACTTAACGAGTCTACTGCAAAAGAAGTAGCAAAAGAAGTCTACGACGAAGTAGAAGCCAAAGGCAGCATCTTAGAAGGTGTTAGCAAAGTTGAAGCTAAACTACGTGAAGAATACGAACAACTAAAGACCAAACAAGGCACAATCCACAAGGTTGGTCGCTATGGTAACGAATACGATGTAGGTGATGATGGTACCAAAAAAGCCAAGCACGTACCTAAGACAGGTCAAAAGGGCCGTCCTAAGAAAGAAAAGCCAGCTGAGATTAACGCTCCTAAAGGCGACATCTTTGGTCGTACTACAGGTAAAGCTCCTAAGGGCAAGGGTACTGTAGTTAAAGGTAAAGACACTTACGACACAGTTGACGAAGGCGAAGTAGTGCCAGTTAAGGGCGGCGCAGTGCATAAAGGCACATACGGCTACCAAACTGATGTAAACGATGATGGCACTAAGAAAGCCAAGCACGTACCTAAGACAGGTCAAAAGGGCCGTCCTAAGAAAGAGCGTGAGCCAGAATTCAAAGCACCAAAGGGTGATATTTTCGGTCGTACTACAGGTAAAGCTCCTAAGGGCAGCACAGGTACAGTAATTCGCGGCAAGGCCAACATTGACACAGTAGACGAAAGTTCGTTGTTAAAGCAAGCCAAGCGAAATTATAATCGCGGAGCTAAAGATGCAAACGCTGACCAAGTGGGCGCAGGTAAGAAGATTGACACAATGAAGAACAGCTTGCGTCACAAAGATGTAGTTAAGTACCGCAATGTTGCTGAAAACCGTTTAGTTCTTGAAAGCGTTAACTTCCGCAAAATGATGGATGACGCCGATATGTCAATGAATGAAATGCTTGAAGCCATTAACCAAGACATCCAGTCGTACAAAATGTCCGGCGATATGCCAGAGCGTCTACGTGACTTCATGCACTTGCACTCTCATGCTAAGAAGCAAATGGAAGAAGCAAGCGTATTGCCACAAAACATTCCAGCAGTACAACGCAAGGCAGCAGGGCAAAACTTTCCAGTAACAATGGATCAAGTACAAGACACCAGCCATAACATCAGCGATCCAAAGACTTTAGCACAAAACACAGGTCGTGGACCAGCTGAAGAATTAGACGAGCTAGCCAAACTAGCTGGGCTAACTATGGAAAGCAAGCGTGTTAACGAAAACTTTGGTGAAGAAGCAGCGGCAATGCAAGACAACCACGGTAAGATCAACGTTAATACCAATGCCAGCAGCGATGGTAGTAAGAACATCAATATCACAGCAGACGGCGAAGCAGCAGAGCAACTATTACAAATGTTGAAAATTGCTGGTCTAGGTCACGGCGCAGCAGCAGCACAAGCACAAGACACTATCTCTAGTGGCAGCGGCGTTGAAATGTGCGACGAGCCAATTGAAATTGAAATGGACGAAGCAGAAGAACAGTATGCTAATACTCCTGAGGAATGTTACCAAGGCGTTGACACTATCATTCACCAAGGCGACGATATGAATCGTGAGAAGAAGCAGTTCAAGAAAGAGTACCCAGGAGATAACCCAATGGCAGTTGAAAACATTGATGTTGTATCCAATATGGGTCGTGACTTAATGGCTGAATACCAAGCAATGAAATTACGTAAATGAAAACGTTAAAAGAGTACATTGCAGAAGTGGAGCACATGATCGCCGAGGGTGGTATGGCTCCAATGAATAAAGATCATAAAGGCGCTATTCGTAATGCAGTTACTTTCCCGGACCAGAACATGAGTACTGGTTCGGCGTATAAGAATTATCGTTTTGGCGTTGCTCTAGCAGGTGCACCTGAGTATCCTACTAGAGCCGATAACTACATTGCCGGAGATCCCTTGCTTGCCCCGTACACAAAAGAGGAAATGGACATCATTAACTATGCTTCTCAGCAGGTAGGTGATGGAAGTAAACAAACCTGGAGTAACGGTCGCAGCAAAGAAATGGACAACGTTCAAAAGACTAGTCCGGTTGCAGCCAAAAAGAAAAACAAATACGGCGTCTAATGAAACAGTACCGAATTACGTCATCTGATTACGTACCATCTGCAGAGACCGCGCTAATACCCGATGCGGTATTGCACGATCCAGAAGCAGTTGGTATGCACGATTTGGCACGTATGCAGGAATTGGCAGGAATCACAGAAACTCGTGATAAAGCTGCTCATGCTGGCAACAGCAATCCTGGCGGAAAAATGAGTCCAGTGGGTAGCAACATCAGCGACACAGCAATGGACAAGAAACGTTTAGAGCACGAACATCACATTAAACCTGGAAGCCCAGAATGGTTCCAGCTGTGGTTCTCTAGACCGTACCTAACAGGCGAAAAGCCAGTGGGCAAAACTGCACCCACTGGCAATACGCTTTTCTCTAAACCTAGTAGTAATTAACCGTTAGCAACGGCTCGGTCGATACCCAAGTACTGATTCCAGCTTGGGTGTCCAACGTTGAATTGGCGGTCTTTCCAAGTCTTGATCAATGAATGGTAAGTTGGCTTAAACGGCATACGCAGAGGCGTTTGCAGCTTATGTCCTTTCTTACTATTACATGGCTTACATGCAGTTACGGAGTTTTCCCAAGTAGTTTTACCACCAGCGGCACGTGGAATCACGTGGTCGATAGTTAGTTCTGCGTTGGGAAATGTATCGCCGCAGTATTGGCATTGATACAAGTCACGTAGGTACATGTTGTGGCGACTAAACTTAACAGCCTTCTTAAAGTTGAAGTACTCTTTAGTCATCGCTACCGCCGGAATTTTGATCGTCAAGTGCTCGCTACGGATCTCGCGATCTTCGTAGGATTCAAGCACATGGATACGATCCAAAAACATTAGTTTTACGGCGTGTTGCCAGCCGATTACACTCAGCGGAAGGATGCTGATAGGCTGCAAGTCGGCATTAAGTAATAGCGTGTCTGACATAATTTCTCTTTTCGAATGTTAAAGACCCAACTGTATTTAACCCTTTCAGTATAGCAGAACCGCCATTTCCTGTCAACCAAAACTTACATAAACGGCGCACTTATCGTAAATACAATATGAGTAAATCACTTGAAACCACTATTGTAAAGACGCCCTACCAAAAGGCATCTTATACACAGCACCAAATTGTAGAGTTTGCACGTTGTTCTGATCCAGTCACTGGTCCGGAATACTTTATGAGCAACTACTTCTTTATCCAGCATCCAACCAAGGGTAAGATGTTGTATCAACCGTTTGAGTACCAAAAGCGACTAATTGAAAACTATCACAACTATCGCTTCTCCATTTCGTTGATGCCCCGTCAAACCGGTAAGTCAACAAGTGCAGCGGGATACCTACTTTGGTACGCTATGTTTGTGCCGGATAGTACTATTCTAATTGCAGCGCACAAGTACACAGGCGCACAGGAAATTATGCAGCGTATCCGCTACGCATACGAACTATGCCCGGACTTTATTAGAGCAGGTGCAACCAGTTACAACAAAGGCTCAATTGACTTTGAAAACGGATCACGCCTAGTATCGCAAACCACAACTGAAACGACAGGACGGGGTATGTCTATTTCCCTGCTATACGCCGACGAATTTGCATTCGTTAGACCGGGTATTGCTAAAGAGTTTTGGACTTCCATTTCGCCTACATTGTCAACAGGTGGTAAAGCGATTATTACTTCGACACCAAACAGTGACGAAGACCAATTTGCGTTGATTTGGAAAGGCGCTAACAAGTGCATTGACGAGTTTGGTAACGAAACAGCATTGGGCACAAACGGTTTCCGTGCTTACCAAGCCAATTGGTGGGAACACCCAGACCGCGACGAGAAGTGGAAAGCAGAAGAAATTGGACGTATTGGTGAAGAACGTTTCCGCCGCGAACACGGTTGCGAGTTCTTGATCTATGACGAAACGTTGATCAACGCTACTACGCTAATTGAACTAGCAAGCATTGACCCCATTGAGCGCCAGGGACAAGTGCGTTGGTACGCAAAGCCACAGCGAGATAAGACCTATGTTGTTGCTCTTGATCCGAGTTTGGGAACAGGCGGCGACCCCGCTGCTATTCAAATTTTAGAACTTCCCACACTTAAACAAGTGGGAGAATGGCAGCATAATAAAACACCCGTCCAGCGACAAGTTGTTATTCTCAAAGAGATTTGCAACTATCTATACGAAGTAACAGGAACTGAAAACTCCATTTACTACAGCGTTGAAAACAATACATTAGGCGAAGCAGCTCTAGTTGCTATTGCAGAAGTAGGCGAAGAAAACATTCGCGGACTGTTTCTATCCGAGCCATACAAAAGCGGAGGTGGCCGTAGATCACGTAAAGGCTTTACTACCACAAGCAAGAGCAAGATTGCAGTGTGCGCCAAGTTTAAGAGCTTGGTAGAGCAGAAGAAATTGTACATTGCATCCCGTAACCTAATCGGTGAGCTTAAAACCTTTGTGGCAATGGAAAACAGTTTCAAAGCCAAAATCGGCGAAACAGACGACTTGGTTATGGCTATGCTGCTAGCAGTTAGAATGGTACAAGCATTGCAGAGCTTTGATGCACAGTTAGATGATCATGTTAAGGACATGGATGAGTACATACAACCTATGCCCTTCATTATGTCTATGGGCTAAATATACAAATAACAGGTTTAACTATGCGCGAATTAGACAAGATTGCAGAGAATTTATTTAACAAGATCCGTACTCGTTTTGAGAACGTGAACTTAGGCGACGAGAACGCCAAACATACCGAAGACCCAGCACAAGCACGTTTCATTAACTTTGACTATGTTGATGGCGCTGGTAAGAACTACGGCAACATCACAATCAGTATCATTGATGAAACAGGTTTGAAGATCTATTTCAGTAAGCATATCACTGATGCACTAGAGGGCGAAGAACAAGACAACTGGTTTAACTTCCTTAAAGGTATCCGTCGTTTTGCTAAAGCTAACTTATTGAGCTTTGACGTTCGTGACATTACCAAAAGCAACTTAGACCTGCGTGACTTGAAACAACAAAGCAAGTCAGATAGTACATACACTGATGACGAAGTTACTATGAACGAAAGCAAGATGTGGGGCACAAGCCGCAGCAGCTATCAAGAAATGGGCCCTGCTCGTATTATTGTTCGTCACAGTAACAACGTAGACGAAGAAAAGCGCGGTAGCCGTAGCCGTAACATTGAAGCAGTATTCATTGAAAACCATGTTGGCGAACGTAGACTATTAGATTTTAAAAACCTACATGGTGCTCGTGCAATGGCACAACACTGCTCACAAGGTGGGTCAGTTGATGATGAGTTAGGCGAAAGCATTACTAGCATTGTGAAAGAAATGGGTGCAATGAGCCATTTTGTTCGTGAAGCAAAGCGTCGCCAATTTGAGGATGCTGAAACCAGTAGCATGGCGCAAGCCGCAGTGCAGCGTTATGGTGAACTGAAGAACCAACTAAAGCATCTAGGCGGTCGCAGAGGATATGATAGCTATAAGCAGTCGTACCACCCAGCGCACGATATTGAAGAAGAAATTGACGTAGACGCATTACGTGAGCGCTTTGTTAAAAAGGTCTATGATGATCGTTTTACAGAAGCATTGCCATTCGTGTACAAAGCCTATAAGGATCAACAAAAACGTATGCACACTCCAATGGGCGAAGAATTTGAACAATGGGCAAATGACATAACAGAAGACACATTTGAGACAGATGATGAAGAATACGCAGCACTGTCTCGAGTAATGAGCAAGCCAATTAATGCTGGCATGGATGGCCTAGACGCAGCTCAAGCCATTGCCCATATTTTTGGTGAAGAGAGCTTGGAAGAGAAGCTAACTGACTTGGGACGCACCGCAGGTCCGGATGCAGATGCTCGCCAAACTATTTTGGATTGGATGAGAGCGAATGGCATGACCATTGTAGCTGACAAGATCCAAGCAGAGATTGCCCCAGAGAACACTGCACCAATGGATGGTACTGCACCAGCACAACCAGAGCCAGCAGCAGGATCTCAACCAATGGCAGCAACCACTACAGACGAAGTACCAACAAATGAGTCTCAGGACCCGCTTGATGTTATGAGACGTCTTGCAAACCTACTGCGATAACAGTTCGAACTTGTTTAGCCAAAGGCGCAGAAATTTGCGCCTTTTCTTTTGACTTGCATAAATACATTATCGTATACTAGACACTGTGCTGTTATACGATTAGGCACATTAAAAGACCATCTTAATTTATATAAAGGAAATACATCATGGCTATGACACTTGCAGAAATTCGCGCTAAACTACAATCACAAGAGAACCGCAGCAGCGGCAATCGTCCCCAAGGCGACAACGCCATTTACGCACACTGGAACATTCCAGAAAACACGACAGCTCGTGTTCGATTCCTCCCAGACGCAGACACTAAAAACTCATTCTTTTGGGTTGAACGTGCAATGATCAAATTGCCATTCGCTGGCATCAAAGGTCAAAGCGACAGCAAGCCTGTTGTAGTTCAAGTACCTTGCGTTGAGATGTGGGGCGATGCTTGCCCAATCTTGGCAGAAGTACGTACATGGTTCAAAGACCCAGCAATGGAAGAAATGGGTCGCAAGTACTGGAAAAAGCGCAGCTACTTGTTCCAAGGTTTCGTTCGTGAAAACCCACTGAGCGACGACAAAACTCCAGAGAATCCAATCCGTCGATTCATCATCAGCCCACAAATCTTTACTTTGGTAAAGAACGCATTGATGGATCCAGAAATGGAAAACTTGCCAACTGACTACGCAGGCGGTCTTGATTTCAACATCAAGAAGACCAGCAAAGGCGGCTATGCTGACTACAACAGCAGCACATGGGCACGTAAAGAAAGTTCTTTGAACTCCACAGAAGCTGAGGCCATTGAGACTCACGGCTTGTACAACTTGGCAGACTTCTTGCCAAAGCGTCCAGACGCTACAGCGTTGCAAGTCATGAAGGAAATGTTTGAAGCATCAGTTGACGGTCAACCATACGATGCAGATCGTTGGGCCAACTACTTCAAGCCAGCAGGCTTGCAAGTTGGTTCTGGTTCTACTGGCGACGAAGTGGCAGCTAAACCTGTTCCACAAGCTCGTCCAGCAGTTGCAGCACCTGCCGCAGCTCCAGTGGTTAACGAGACCCCAGCATGGGAAGATGATGCAGCGGAAGCCGCAGAAGCTCCAGTTGTTGCTCCAGCAGCAGCCAAGCCAAGCAGCCAAAAAGCCGAAGACATCCTTGCGATGATTCGCAACCGTAAGCAGTAATCTGCACCAAGGGAGAGACTAGACATTGCTCTAGCTCTCCTTTATTTTTCAAGGAACAATAATATGGCAAAACCATTTGACGTAAGTAAATTTCGTAAGACTCTTACGAAAAGCATTGAAGGCCTAAGTGTAGGCTTCAACGACCCAACAGACTGGGTCTCTACAAACAACTATGCACTGAACTATTTGATCAGCGGAGACTTTACCAAAGGTGTTCCGATGGGCAAGGTTACAGTGTTTGCTGGTGAATCTGGTGCAGGCAAAAGTTTTATTTGCTCAGGCAACTTGGTTGCTAACGCACAGAAGCAAGGCATTTTCCCTATCTTGATTGACACTGAAAACGCTCTTGATGAAAAGTGGTTACACGCATTGAACGTGGACACAAGCGAAGACAAGCTGCTAAAGCTGAATATGGCCATGATTGACGATGTTGCTAAGATGATTAGCGAGTTCGTTAAGGAATACAAAACCATGCCGGAAGACCAACGCCCTAAAGTCTTGTTCATCCTTGACTCGTTGGGCATGTTGCTAACACCAACAGACGTTAACCAGTTTAACGCAGGTGACATGAAAGGTGACATGGGTCGTAAGCCTAAAGCACTTACAGCACTTGTTCGTAACTGTGTAAACATGTTTGGTGATTTGAACTTGGGTTTGGTTGCAACTAACCACACATACGCATCGCAAGATATGTTTGACCCAGATGACAAGATCTCCGGTGGACAGGGCTTTATTTACGCTAGCTCTATTGTTGTTGCTATGCGTAAGCTCAAGTTGAAAGAAGACGAAGATGGTAACAAGGTATCTGAAGTTAAGGGTATCCGCGCTGCATGTAAGATCATGAAGACACGTTACGCAAAGCCGTTTGAATCTGTGCAAGTTAAGATCCCATACGAAACAGGTATGAACCCATATTCTGGTATGACTGACTTGATTGAAGCCAAAGGCATGTTGAAGAAAGAAGGCAACAGCCTTGTGTACACAACAGTCGAAGGCGAAATCATTAAGAAGTTCCGCAAGGCATGGGAGCGTAACGATGACGGCTGCTTGGATACAGTAATGGCTGACATTACCAACAATCCGCACATCTTTGACAAGAGCGTTGCTGAAGAAGCTCCTGTTGTAGAAGAAGCAGCAGAGTAATGCTACTAAAGGACATCAAGAGCTTACACGTTGAACTAAGCTCAAAATGTAATGCTTGGTGTCCTAGTTGTGCTCGTAATAAAAATGGGTTTGGCCTCAAAGACGGCCTAGTACCGCAGAATCTAGTAGTTGACAAGTTACGTACTGCACTTGATGCACTACCTAATTTAAACAAAGTACAGTTCTGCGGTCGCTACGGCGATCCTGCTATTCACCCCGACTTAAATGAAATACTTGACTGGACTATTCCTCGCGTAAATCAAATCACTATCCATACAAATGGAAGTGTGCGTAATGCAGATTGGTGGGCAGAGATGGGACATAAGTTGCGAGAAGTCGACCACAGAGTTTGGTTCGGCCTGGACGGACTAGCAGGAGTCCACGAGATATATCGACAAGGCACTGACTTTAACAAAGTGATCGAAAATGCAACAGCGTTTATTGATGCGGGTGGTAAAGCTGTTTGGCAATTTATCCCATTTAAGCACAACGAGCACCAACTCAACGCTTGCATTAAACTAGCGAATCAGTTAAAATTCACTGACTTTGAATTAGTTGAAGGAGTACGCAATGTCGAGACAGCGCGGAACTATCGTACAGGTGAAGAGTTTGTACTAGAGCCCTGGACAAAAGATCAAACCTTTAACTTCAGAGTAAACCATGAACGCAAGTTGGAAGCAAAGAATTGTGCCCACCTTGAAGCTCCTGGGCTATATATAACAGCTAGCGGAAAGTATACTCTCTGTTGCCACTTTGATCCTTTTGATGATAGATTTGACCCAATCGGGTTTGACACTATTCAAGAGACTGAGCAGCTAGATATTGCTAGTGAAATAAATACCCAGCCTAGACCACTATGTGTTTTTGCATGTGCTGGGTTGAAGATGGACCGTAAACTAATACCGCTAACAAAATTAAGGAAATCAAATGAGCATTGAAGTAGATGCACTAAGTGAAGTGTACACAATTCTAAAACAATATATTCCTGTTAAAGACAGACAAGAAGCAGCAGACAATCTTATGGGCCTACTAGTTGACGCACTAAACGACCTTGAATTAAAAGAGTTTAGCGGCACAGATGCAGCATTGGGACGAGCGTACAAAGAATATGCAGCAGGATACGAAGACGACGAAGACGACATTGACTCTGGTTACGAAGATTAATTATGTGGTATAACCGTGTTGTTAGCGACCTAAGTAAAATTCCCGACTGTATTGAATACTTTGAAAAAGAGTTGATCAATGCACGTGGGGAAATTGCTATCCGCGGAAACGTTGAGAAAAGCATCAGTAACTTACCGGGAGTAACAGAGTATAGATTCAACCAGTTGCAAGAGATTGAAGCTATCCTAAACTTCCTTAACATTCAGTTACGCAAGATTCGCCAAAAGCATTACAAGAAATACCTTGAAGGGTATAATCGTGCATTGACTAGTCGCGATGCTGAAAAATACGCAGAAGCAGAAGATGAAGTAGTTGATATGGAAACTATCATTAACGAAGTTGCTCTATTGAGAAATAAGTGGCTTGGTGTAATGAAAGGGTTAGAAAGCAAAAACTTCATGATGGGCCACGTTGTTCGATTACGCACAGCAGGCATGGAAGATATTGTAATTCAATAATGGCATTTAAAAACGCCCAAGCAAGTCACGAGCATAGCAGAAGAGTTTTAGATTTACTATACGAATACGATAGTTTTCTAGACAGCCTATCAGTTGTTGCAGACTTTGGCTGCGGCGCAGGTTTGGACTCGGCATGGTGGGCAGGGTTACAAACACGCGATGACCCACCAGAACCACGTAATCTTATTGTATATGCAGTTGATCAAAATATATCACAAGTTGATCAACGAGCAAGGTACTTGCATAATGTAAAACCAATTGAAGCAAACTTTGAACACGATCACGTTATTCCTCGTCCTTGTGATCTATTGTGGGCACACGACAGTTTTCAATATTGTCTAAACCCAATACAAACATTGCGATACTGGAATCAACAGATCAATCATAATGGGATGCTGGTGTTGAGCATTCCTCAAAATATCTTTAGTCAATACAACCGTTTGCAAACTCGAAGCTATAACGGAATCTACCATAACTATACTCTTGTTAATCTCATGTATATGTTGGCAGTGAGTGGGTTTGACTGTAGAGATGCTTATTTCTACAAAGAAGCAAACGACCCCTGGCTATATGCGGCTGTGTACAAAACAAGCGACCCTTTAGACGCTAAAACCACCAATTGGTACACCCTTGCGGAGCAGAATCTCATCAATGATAGCACTATTGCAAGCCTTAATGCGCATGGGTATGTTAGGCAAGAAGACTTAATAGTAACGTGGCTAGACAAAGATTTCTACCGTATAAAAGAATAAATACTTCATGCGAAATTTAATTAACATCTTTGAAGACCCTGCCTTAAAGAAGCAAGTCATTGACGTGGTGAAATCCACTGATGATACAGCAGTATTGCAGAAGGTACTTAACACTCTAAAAGCCGGCAACATCGAGGAACGCATCACTAGCGTTCTATCTAAAGATGCTGATGCATCGCGATTTATTAAACAAATTGCACAGGTGATTGTGCATATTGATGCTCCAGTAGAGAGCAAGGATGCGTTCCTTAAACAATACAAGCGCGGCATTATTGACACTGGCAAGTTACTTGACGGTAATGCCCATTCATTTGATGATTTAATCAATGGAGACGATTTTGCAAAAGAATTGTTCATTGTGCTGGCCAAGACACTAACATCACAAGGCGTTGGCCCCGGCGAAGTTGCGTTGGCAGTAATGAGTCCGGACATTTCCTGGAGTGGCCGCGCAGTAGGCGGCGGCGATATCCAAGTTGGAAACAAAGCAGTTGAAGTAAAAACAAGTATCAGTAGTGGCGGACGTTGGATCAACACACGTAAGGCCAATATGAACATGCAAGGCATTCTTAAGGCAATTCAAGGTGCAATGGTTCCGGGCCCAAATGGTCAAATTGAAGCATTGCCTGAGCGCATTAACCCAGACTACTGGGTAAACAAGATCCGCCCAGTAATCGATCCAAACCAACTCAATGCAGTTACTAAAGTGATGGCTGATGGTCTGTTTAATGCAGTTGACAACTCACGTTACCAACAAGCATTGGAAGGTGGCGCACCAGCTGACATTCGTGAAGCTATTCTTGCAGTTGGATTTGACAACTACAAAGAATATAGTAAGTTTGATGGAATGTTGCTAATGGATGTGAAGACAGAGTCTGCTCAATACTTTGAGGATTACGATTCGATGATTGGCAAGATCAAAAGCGATATGCCCTATATCTATGGACCTGAAAGCGAAGGCATGCCTAAGGTAACATTGCTTCTTGGTGACGCTGGATATGACATGGGCGCACCGGATTCAGCGCCAGCAGCACCAGTCGCAGCACCCAAGTCTATTGTAGGCGGCCACACCAAGATAACCCCTCCTGGTAAGAGAGCTGCGCCAGCTGGTGTCGATAATGGGATGAGAGCCAAACGATAGTTGCAATAAAACAACATCAACTTACCCAAAAACGGTACCTGTGCTATAATGCAACGTACCGTTTTTTAATGGATGAATGAAATGCGTAAAACTTTAGTATTACTTTCTTGCCTGATCCTTACAGCATGTGGGGGCGGAGGTGGCGGCGGCAGCGCAAGCCCTGTAAGTAATACACCTGCGGCATCAATTTTGGGTGCGCTGGTTACAACCACAGGCGCTCATCCCAACACGGTGTACAATACAGCAGTCGGTGACTTGACTGGGGACGGTCTTGAGGACGTGGTTATTAGTGGATGGAACTTTGATGGAACTCCTGCACGTATTTGGGTATTTGTGCAAAACGCAAATGGCACATTGACTGATAGAACAGACCTGCTTCCGGTCAACACAGTAAGTGGTAGCCAGCATGTGTTTATTGCCGACTTTGACAATGATGGGCGTAATGACATTTTTGTTCCAGGATTCAAAGACGGTGGAGTAATGGACTCAACCAACAGCGTGATGTTTTGGAACAACGGGCAGTTTACTCGAGATGTGTTTGCTGAACGTGTGATGGCGCACGGTGCCTGCATTGACGACATTGACGGCGACGGTGATATGGACATGCTGGTAGCGGGCAATCAAGGAGCCAGCATCTTGTATGTAAACAATGGCAACAGAAATTTCACAGCAGACATTTGGAAGTTTGGTGGGCAATGGTTTGCAACCTGTGCTATTGCACATCAGCCAAATGGCGACATCAACGTGCTGATGGGTAATAACAGAAGTGTTGCAGGATATTCCAGTATTGTTGCAGTTTACAACAGCGCATTTCAGTTACAATACAGCATTGGGGTTGGGGTAAACGGGCAGGACCTAATTAACTCAGCAGTAGTTGACGTAAACGGGGATGGGCAGAAGGATTTTGTGTTGGCATTCAGCAATGTGTTCCCGGCAGCACCTGTGAGAAAAGTGTTGCTTGGTGCAGGTCTAAACACCTATGTTGAGGGCAACCAACTTGACACATTAGGCAGCGACTACTACACTCGTGTAATGTCAGTAAACGGAACACCGGCAGTATTTTTACCAGCGCAAGCAGGTGACAGTAGACTCTATACGTTCGCCAATGGATCAGCAACGCCGTACCATGCACAAGCATTTGGCAGCATGGCCGGGCAACACACAGCACAAGCAAGCACTGTTTACCAAAACAGTAACACAGGAAAGATTTTTATGTTACAATTACTTGATGATGCGTTTTATACGCAAGAGATGTAAATAGTTAACGCACCAATAGCTTAATGGTAAAGCAGCCGACTCATAATCGGTCGAGTCTAGGTTCAATTCCTAGTTGGTGCACCAAACAACTGGCGTTAGTACAATGGATAGTACAATGAGCTTCTACCTCATGAATGTGGGTTCGATTCCTGCACGCCGGACCAAACAAATTGCTTGACACAGCAGCGTCAGGCATATATAATAGATAGTATTGCGAGTATGGAGAAATTGGTATACTCATCAGACTTAAAATCTGACGCTGTAATGGCATCCCGGTTCGACCCCGGGTACTCGCACCATAAATAACTTACATGACAACAAACGCCTTTTCCTTAATACGAATATCCTAATTTATTAGGAGTGTAGTTTAACGGTAAAACGGCGGATTTATATCCCGTAAGCAACAGATAATTGGTTCATGAGGGTTCGACTCCCTCCGCTCCTACCAAGTGCATATATTCAACAATCCAGACAAATTTGGTTATTACCAAGTAGGCCAGCTAAAGTTCTACAGCAAGCTGGAAGCAATATACACAGCAGACAAACTTAACCTGCCACTGAAATGGCATTTCAACGATGCAGAGTTTGCAGCGCACAACTGGACAGTAGAACCAGAGCAAACACTTTCCGAACTTTACAAACAACGTGCAGAACAACTGCGGGACAAGTACGACTATCTGGTGCTTTGGTACTCGGGAGGCGCAGACAGCGCAAACATTCTTGACACCTTTGTGAACAACGGAATCAAGTTGGATGAGTGTGCTAGCATTGTTAACTATGCTGCAACAGGCGACAAGAACGATTGGTTAAATGGAGAAATCTACAACGTAGCAGTACCCACAGTAGAAGCCATTCCCGGACTAAGGCATAGACTAGTGGACATTGCACAGTTCACAGTAGATTGCTTTAACGATAAAAGCATGGAAGATTGGACCTATAGTCTAAACACTTTCCTTAATCCTAACAGTATGGTCAAGCAAGACCTCAAGTTTCGCGTACCCGAGTGGGTCAAAATGATGGATGAAGGTAAGAAGGTTGGGTTCATATATGGTGTGGACAAACCCCGCGTGTTTTGGACAGCAAAGGGTTATTGCCTGCATTTTGCAGATGCGATAGACAATGCAGTAGGCAACCGTATACAAACTCAAAACGATCCACGCGATCACAACGAACTGTTCTACCTAGATCCAGACTGTGCAACCATGCTGATCAAGCAGGCGCACGTGGTCAAGAACTTCATGAAAACTGTAAGCTCGCCGACAGAACATGTGTCTACCAACAGAGCAGACAACATCTTTCGGAACTTTACAGTAGTAGATCGCAAGGTACACTGGCTTGACCTTCCCCTAGTGAATCAGTTAATATACCCTACATGGAAGCCAGTGCCTTACCAGGTCAAGCCCGCAAGCCTAGTGTTCTCACCAAGGGACGAATGGTTCTTCAAGCTACCTGACTCGGATCCTGCAAAACGTGCGTGGCGCATGGGCGTTGAAAACATGTGGAATTCGGTTTCGGACAAGCGCAAGAGAAAAAATGTTGCACAAGGCTTGACAACTATATACAGTACAGTGTACAATCTAGGCTTGTAACAAACAAACAAACGAAAGTTTACACAAAGAGATAAATAAATTTACCAGAAGTTGTTAAAGAGGTTGACAACAAAGGTAAATAAATATACAATACAAACATGATGCAAAACATTCTTCATTCACTTAAACAACAACAGCAGTCTACCTTAGGCACAGTAGCCTATTGGTCAGCGATGTCGTTTAGTTTGAATACGAATGATCGCGCACCGGAGATTAGCTTAGGGTTCTTAGAGGGAGATGGTTACGCTTAACTAGCAAAGTAACTAACAAACTTAAAGGACCCTAGGATTAAAAACCCTAGGGTTTTTGCTTGTATAAAGGAAAGAATTTGAAAGTAGACTTTAATAAAAGAATTCGTGAAGTAAAGTTTACTACCGAGCATACGCTAACAACTGAACAACGTGATACGTTGATTCAAGAAAAGTTAGAACGTGCAAGGAAGGAACTAGAAAACCGTAAAAAGTTTTCGCTTCACGCATAGACAGTGTTGAATAAGTGCTATATGCCCAGGTAACGAGGACCTGAAAGAACACTATAATAAACTTTAAACGGGCGGACAGTTGGATGAAATGCTGGCGGTAACAGCAGAGTACAAATAACTGGTTAGGGCATTGACCCTAACATATCCTGTAGCAATACAGGGTATTCACAAACAAACTAGACGAATCAATTATATGATACATTATTGTTGGCAGCGACCCACTAGTTTGTTTATGAATACCTTAAGGATGATGATGATAGATAGATTCTGATTCTATACTATGTCCGGACCAATGCGCCGGAAACCTTAAGGGATATATTTGGGCTGCTAGTATAGGGGGAATTACACTAGCCTTGCACGTTAGTAATCGGGGTTCGAGTCCCCGGCGGTCCACCAAATTTGGATGTATAGCAAAGTGGTAATGCACTACCTTCATACGGTAACTATCGCTAGTTCGAATCTAGCTACATCCACCAAGTTTTGAGATAGACGTAGGACTTGAGTCCCACATAGCATAGTGTAGTGTCTGCTACATGATAACGCCAGGCTGCTATAGTGGTTGATAAACTCGTCCATACGAGACAATCCAGTGAGTCCTCCCAGGAGGATAGTTGGGCTCTCAAAAACCTACAATAGGCTTGACATGAACTGGTGTTCATACTATCCTTACACGATAGATTAGGGAGTTCAATTCTCCACTAGCCCACCAAGTTAATCTGGGTATAGGATAATGGTAGTCGACGAGTCTTGGATACTCGAGGCGCTGGTTCGATTCCAGCTACCCAGACCAATCACGGGGAGTTATGCAGGCTGGGCCTGTCACGGTCTTGAAAACCGATGGACTGCGAAAGTGGTTAGAGTTCGATTCTACTATCTCCCCGCCAAATATATTGCTCGTTAGCTCAATGGTAGAGCAGTCGACTGATAATCGACCGACACAAGTTCGATTCTTGTACAAGCAACCAAAGTTTATGGATACTCGACACAGTTGGAGAGGTGTGGCTGGCTGTAACCCAGTTCGTAAAGTGAGTAGGTTCGATTCCTACAGTATCCACCAAGTTTATATACCAGTAGTTCCAATTGGCAGAACAGCAGTCTCCAAAATTGCGTGATGGGAGTTCGAATCTCTCCTGGTATGCCATATATGCCCTTGAAACCTTTAATGGATGAGGTCCTGTCTTGTAAGCAGGAGAAGTCGGTTCGATTCCGGACTGGGGCACCAAGTTATTCCGTGAAATCCAAGCAAGGTGCAGGGACCTGACTGTTAATCAGTGGTTAGGTGAGTTCGATTCTCACACACGGAGCCAAATATGTCTAGTTGGAAATGAAAGTAACCCAAAGGGAGCACCCTGAACAAGTGCTGTTTAGTACGCTTACAAAGTAATTGTCCTGACTGTTCAACCCAAGAGGTGTTAAACCCGTAGATTAAGTTCCTACGCTCTCGCTCAAGGGATGTCGCTGTGTCACAGCAGCACTAGGCTCCAATTTTATCACTGTGTTTAGCGGGTCTGCGCAAACCTTGCCAATAGATGGGAATGTGTATTTCGACGTACACCACAGTGTCCAATTTTGTTCGGGGATGGTGTAATGGTAACACAACAGACTTTGACTCTGTCGTTCCGGGTTCGAGCCCCGGTTCCCGTGCCAGTTTTATAGTTCCTTATTTCAGCGGTAGAATATCACATTGACATTGTGAAGGTCACTGGTTCGATCCCAGTAGGAACTACCAAATGCAACTTTAGCTGATGTGGTCATAGCGGCGGTCTGAAGAGCCGTTGAAGCAGGTTCGATCCCTGCAGGTTGCACCAAAATTTAAATGCCCCCGTACGCTAATTGGTAGTGCGGCTTGATTCAAAATCATGTGGTTGTCGGTTCGAATCTGACTGGGGGTACCATACAATGCCTTCGTACGCTAATTGGTAGTGCGGATTGCCTTAGAAGCAGTTGGTTGGGGGTTCGAATCCGCCCGAAGGTACCACATGCCCCTGTACGCTAATTGGTAGTGCGGACAGACTTAAAATCTTTTGGTTGCAGGTTCGAATCCAGCCAGGGGTACCAAATTTGACACTTAATGAAATGGGTGCTATAATACACACATGTTAAGAAATTAGCATAAAGTGCAGAGTAGCATAAAAACAACAGTTAGAAAATAACAGTTGTCCAATAAAGAAATTGGTGCTACAATACATACATGTTAAACAAACAACGCAGAGCAGTGATCGTACTGTAATGCTAACAGTCTTTAAAAAGATACTGTCATATATCCCTGTACAAGTTACAGGGCTCTATATGCAAACCCATTAACTAACCTGGAGTGCGGTCACAGGGCATCGTAAGGTGTGGTAGCCGTGTTAATGTGTTTACATATAGTGGAGCTATCGTCTATCGGTTAGGACATCTGGTTTTCATCCAGGCAAGCGGGGTTCGATTCCCCGTAGCTCTTCCAAGTTTTTACATTGTTTAAACCGCGGCTGATTTTAAAGTCGGATGAAGGCGAAACTAACAATGTGATTCTATTTTGTGCTCCATACTATCAATTGGGAGAGCATTACCTAAAACACTAAGTAGGACATCGACGGTAAAGGCCAGTGGCCTAGGATGTGTAAGCCGTAAGTATACGGTATGTTCAGGTGATGTGTGTAGGTTCGAATCCTACTGATGTACACAAGTTTATGCGGGGTCTCACATGGTGTGGCTGAAGAGATTGATCACTCGGAGGCGAATGCGAAAATGCGAGGCTTTATGCAAGCAACCCCAAAGAGTAATTCCGAGTAAGGCACTGTAAGCATAAGGGCTTTCAGGGTTCGAATCCCACGCCCTGCACCAATCAAGACACATTAAAGTAGCGACTATTGCTGGAGGCGGTAGCACGTAATTAGTGTGTCGAGTTTTTCGTGGTAAGTCTGGAGACAAGTTGTTTGACTGTATGCGTAGCAGGATTGCAAACCCGAGGGGCATATGGCGATGGGAAGTGATATCACCCGTTTGTAAAAACAGATGACTAGTTGGGTTCAACTCCCAATTACTACACCAAGTTTGGCATAAAGAATTAATGGGGATACGGCGCAGTTGGAGAGGCGCGGCAGACTGTAAATCTGTTTCCACTGGATGAGTTGGTTCGAATCTAACTATCCCCACCAAGATACTAAGACAACACTTAGTAAGATGAGTAGACGGAAACCGACCCGGGAGAGAATTCCCGGGCTTCAATAATACGAACCACCGGCGAAACGTTGCGGGTCCCGCCCGCTGTATTATTGACGAACGATAAGCAAAGTCGGTCCAGTAGGGGTAAGAAAAGTGTTGTTAGCGGAAAGACTGCCACAAGGACAGAAGTTATGGATTGCGTAGCATCCTCATAACGCCGTGTATTCCTTGATCTAATTCAAGAATTGATCGGAAAGCAAGAGCCGAAGAGTAGACACTAGCGAATGGCGGGCTGCGTTCGCATAAGTCGGGATAACTGACTAGTAGGGTAAGAGTCCCTAGTATGCCTCCTAATTCACAAATGTAAGATAGTTGCAAATGCGTCCTGCAGGTAAGTTTGCAACCGTAACATCACGGACGGGCGTACTAACCGTGTAATCAAATGCGACTCAGAAATTCATGCTCCATTAGCTCAATTGGGAGAGCGCGACACTGTCACTGTCGAGGCAAGCGGATCGAAACCGCTATGGGGCGCCAGTTTTATATCCTGTTAGATTATCGGTTAGATCAACAGCCTTTCAAGTTGTAGAGACGGGTTCGATTCCCGTACAGGATGCCAGTTATGGATAGTAGTGTGCATGGTGCCGAGTTGGTTTGCTAAACCGATCTACTGCGAAAGTGGTAACAGTTCGATTCTGTTTCTATCCTCCAAGTTTTATGCGGGTAAGGTGTTTACGGATACACACTAGTCTCCCAAACTTGAATAGTCGGATCGTTACCGACTACCCGCTCCAAGTTTATGCCGTGGTAGCTCTCTGGGTAGGGCACCTCACTGTCGATGAGACCTAGGCGGGTTCGATTCCCGTCCACGGCGCCAGTTTTGTAAGTGTCAGCAAGAGAAAGTCACGCTGTTAATGGTATGTTCGAACTACCTAAACAGTAGAAGGCAAGCGGGTTCGACTCCCGGTTGATCGCTTAAATGGGATCGACGCAGATGGTTGCCACGCTGGACAAGTATTCCTAGTGACAGACTGCCCCCGTCCGGACTAGTTAATTCGGGTGAAGCGTTGAGATAACAGCGGCTCAACTACTTACAAATTCAATTTTAGCCGGTTAGTTAAATGGTATAACGGACGCTTGATAAGCGTTTATCGCAAGTTCAATTCTTGCACTGGCTACCAAAATTTATATTGACATACGCAGTTTGTCATATATAATTGTATTATTCCCTAATAGCTCAGTGGTAGAGTAGTTGACTGTTAATCAATTGGTCCGTGGTTCGAGCCCACGTTGGGGAGCCAAAAGTTTTAGAATCCATTCAGCAAATAAAATTTCAAGCATAATGAAAAAAAGCGGATTCTGTATTTTATTGGGGGTGTAGCTCATCTGGTAGAGCAGGACCTTTGCAAGGTCAAGGTAGCGGGTTCAAGTCCTGTCACCTCCACCAATATTCAGTAGGAAGAAGTAAATGGTAGCAAGAAATGATATTACAGGTGATGCGATCCAAACAAAGGGTACATCAACAGCATATCGTGACAACTACGATAACATTTTTAAGAAGGATAAGGACATGCAAGTTCGTGTAAAAGAAAATGTCGATGACATTGGTAAGTGCGGTTGTGG
>ERZ650308.371-NODE-371-length-24032-cov-5.039037_pt1 | contig 24032 bp, 66 predicted proteins | sample MGYA00376244_ERZ650308 | MGnify/ENA primary metagenome ERZ650308 (study PRJEB26733, sample SAMN07839295) | wastewater metagenome | biome: small river; feature: stream; material: water | place: USA: North Carolina | collected 2016-04-26 ... | reverse complement strand
CTCGTCTACGTGAATATTGTTTTTAATGAATGAATCAACTACAGTTTTGCTATCTGCGCCACCGCTATACATAACAACTACATAATCGTACTTGTCCCGTATCTGTTGGGCCCTCTGGGTATAGTATTCCCATATGGTCAACGGTGGCTCAATAGTGCAGTCAATGGCAGAAAATACTTCATCATTGAAGTAACGTTTTACTGCATTGTTTGTCTTTTTGGATTCTTCGTAGGCTTCGAGTTTTGAATATGTCTTGTAGTCGCCTACAGTGTAATACCCAAACTTATTTTTGTCAGAATATGGATGGAACATAATGTACTTATTACGACCAACGCAGGCAGAACAAAGTTAATATATGTTTAGAAGGCGCCACCACCGTCATGCCTTGCAGTTCGGAATCCGTTTCTTGACACCAGTCCTTAAGGGCTTCATAATGGGTGCTCCAGTATGCAACATCCGAGAGCACAATTAAGAATCCGCCACTAAACCACGGATCCTCATCCTGGAATGGTATTATGTAACGTGAAATATCATCCCCACTTCAGCACGAATGCTGTTCTATCTTCGGAACGTTTAAAGCAATACCGTCCGTTGATTTTGTCCCAGATAAACACCGGCTGCTCATTTGACATACGCGGTCCGAATGTTTCTTTGCACCATGCGTCAACTTGTTCAATGTGCTCTTGGGTTCCTTTGACATTCCAAAATGATCCTGCAGACATAGGTAATCGTACCCAATACCATTCTACGATGTTTTCGTCTGTTGCATAACTAGCAGCTTCGTCCACGTATGTTTCTCCAGTTTCGAGTTCAGCGCCCGGCCATGTCATTGGCTGCGTACCCACGATGTCTTGTGCGATAGTGGTAGGCATGACTTTACGAATCATTGGGATCAAGATTTTCATTTGATCGTTGATATTCTTATCAGTCATTCTGCGTCCATTTCAATTCATACATAATGTAAACATCTTCATTCATCCAGAGATTGTCCAGTCCATAATCGTATACGGTGCCCCAACGATCACCTTCGGGTCCAAAGTTTTGCTCAAGCCAGCGCCAGATAGTGGCCTTACGTGGATGCCCCCAACGTTCAATGGCTATGCCGTATTGCTTCATAGCCACTTCAACTTTATAAACGCCAACAGGTCTTCACGCACAATATAGATAGCACGATGCCGCCCACCGTATGCTCTCCAGCGTTCTTCCCCGCCGTTTTCTTCAATCCAGTCCCCAAACCAATAGCTACAGTTTAAACGACTCCACACATAGCCGTCATCTTCTTTAAATCCGTACTCGCAGCCCGGCTCAATATAATACAGTCTATCACCATATAACATATCATGTTTTGGGTCATGCTTGGACCGAATCCACTCTTGTGAATTGAATCTAGGTCTTTCCATCATGCAAACTTCAACACAAACCAAGTGCGTTGTTCCTCTGTTTCGAATCTAATGTAATCACCTGGTGGATTGATCGCACCGTACTTGGTCAATTCCTGCTCTAGAATAACGCTCAATCGCTCAAGGCCACGCGAACGGTGTTGTGCCTTTAACCGATCGCAGAAGTTGTTCCAAGTTGGGGTTACAAACATACCATCATTACATACCTGTAACTCATATGGATATGTTGTAAGTTGCTCCACTTCTTCTATCATGACCACCTCAATACAAACAGTGTCAAGTCTTCTTCACTCACAAACCAGAACTCGCGCCCAAAGATTTGATATTGTGCTGTGGCGTTTGTGTGAATCCATGCGGTAACTTCTGCTATCTGGAAGTTGTCTTCTGTGGCAAACTTCTCACTAGTAAACGGTGCCTTGTGCCATCCTTCTAACATGAGCCCTTGCCTTCTTATATCGTTAACTATTTCTTGGTCAATCTCTTCTTGCAGTGATTTTCCAATCTCATCCCACGCATCCTTATCGATGTGGTGGATGGTGTCAACCACTGGCGCTATTGTCCAATTGGCTTTGAGATAGCGAGTCTTGGCTACTACAGTTTGTTTTGTGACGTTCATGACCATTTCAGCAATAGCAATGAATATAAATCTTCGTGTATGTTGTAGTTACTGAACGTGGGATATTCAAATCGCAGTGCGCCTGTGTTGTGATGACGGCACCACATATCGGGGTCTTGCTCTTGCACCCACTCGCCAATAGTCGAAGGACGACAATGCACAGTGTACCACGTAGCACCATCTAGTGCAAACTTATCTAACGTCCGGATCGGCTGCTGTTTGTTCATTTCGTAGTATCTGCTCTTTAACATTTGGTAAGTCATTGTGGACTTGCCAGTTTGTCTACCCCCAGCAAAAATCATCATTTCGCCAACGGGGATGCCACCTGTGACACCCTGAAAAACAGATGAAGACCCTTGCGGCATTACTGCTGTCATGGTTTCGATATCCATTACTACGGTGTTGCGTTTTGTCATAGCCATCTCATTATAAAAAGCATTTTATGTTCTTCTTTTGAAAACATAAACATGCTGTCAAGGTATTCCCAATTCTGCCCAAAGTGTTCGCGAAGCCAGTTACTGATTTGATACCAGGTACCACCAGGAGTATACCAATCTCCTGTACGCTTAAAGCGCACATGGTACGGGTATAGTTCTCTTGTAGTCTTAGTTCTCATTGGGTCCACTTCATTGCTGCTATTGTAGCATATTTTGTCTTTCCCAAACGAAATTTGATATCTAACGAGTCAGACTCATCTGTCCAGATTCCAAACTCACCTATACGCCATTGCCAATCAATTCCTTGTCGGCCGACATGCTGTTCTAACCAAGGGCGATAGTGTTCGTTTGGATCCGCAGAATCAACAATAAATTCTTCACCATCGGAATCAAATCCTAGAGAAATTGGACCCTTTGGCCACACAACTCTAACGCTGACACCAGGCACAATGGCCCAGAAGAACCGTTCTTTCCATTCTCTAACCTTACTAAATTTTACCCAATCACATGCCAGATGCCATAAGTTACGTTCATCCATGTTATTTCCATTTCAATGCAAAGAAGGTTGCATCATCGTGATTTTTAAAGTAGAAGAAGGTGTTGCCAAATGCGCTGGCTATGCACCACGTACATGAGCCTTCCCACCCATCTGGTTTAGACCAAACATAGTTGCTATAACCAGGATTACACCCAATATTGTGCTCACACCATTCTTCCATTTTATCTTGCAAGTGATAATGATCTTTACCAAATTCAACAATAGTTGTCATGCCCACCTCAACATAAACAATGTCCGATCTTCTTCTGTAGTAAAAGCCCAACTCTGATCTGGGTTGTCGCTGAAACTACCTTGCTCATTCAACAGCACAGTTCTATAGTTTTGAATCATCCATTCCCAGTAGGAGATTTTAAAGTGATTGATATTATCACGGAAGTAATCGTTTGAGTTTCTGTAGTAAGGTTCTTTCTTGCAATATATCATCAGCTCCACCTCAGTAAAAACACTGTACGATCTTCTGCATTGCGAAACCAAAACTTTGCATTGTTAGCATACCAACGAGCACCGGGTTCCCACACGCCCATCTCTGCGCTGGGTCCAAAGGTTTCCACACACCATTCTATCATACTGCGCCAATCGGTATTGGAATCCGACAATCTGGCTACCCACCAATCAAACTCTGGTCTAACTGTGTAGTAGCGAGCTCCGTGTATGCGCCCTTCTAACAGCTCAAACTTCATTACCTGCTTTCAGTGCAAACCAAGTTATGAGTTCGTTGTCTAAACAATCAAGTCGGATCCATACTCCTTCAGGCGAGCTAAACCATTTGCGGTCTTGCAATGGCATCATGATACGGTTATCGCCGAAGTGCAAACGGCATAGATCGATTTCTTCGCTGCCCCAGATAAATTCCTTAGGAACATGCTTGAATCTAAAAAAGAGATGTGTCTTGCTGTACATTATTTTGCCCACCTTAATGCAAACATCACGGCTTCTTCATCACATTCAAACTCAATAAACTTTTCTCTAAGATACCCGGGACTGTGGTAGTAAGGATGGCGTGTGTTTGCTTTAAGCCATTCATTGACTATATAATCCTTGTAGCTGATTTGCCATTGTGCTGGAACACCATCGATGGTGTGTGCATAGACAACACGGTGCAACACGGGAAAATTAACACCTGGGAATAACGGATTAGTTTTATAGGTTACTGCCATAACAATCCAAACAGTGTTGCATCCTCATCTCGATAAAAACGAATCGCCCAGCGTTCGTCGCCATACCTGCCGGGACCTTTGTTAACAATGGCAACACGGACAACGCAAGAACGCTCTCGAGGAAAGTGTGCGTCAAGCCACTTCTGCAGAGTTTCCATAGAGAACGTGCGACTGCCATTCATGAGATTTGGGTATGGAATTTCAAGCAACAGCTTCACCTTGCTTTAAGTAGTACCATACCAACCGACTTTCTAACAAGTCATAAAATGCTCTAGCTTCGTGCTCATGAACGAACATAACACCCCCAACAACATACATGTCTTCCCATCCGTATGTCATAGTGGAACGCTCGTAATACGATTTATCATTGATCCAGAGTATGTCCAACTCACCACTGTTTAGTGTAATGCCTAGACCAACTTTGCGGCACCCAATATCACGGAACACAAGGTCAACTAACTTGTCTCGCTGTTTAGCATCATTTACGAAGTCAATCTTGGGCCAAGTTACTGCCCAAGTACCGCTGGGATGATCGGAGATTTTAAAAGGATTAGACATGCTATGCCCATTTTAAACTAAACATTAACAGATCGCTTTCACGGCGGAACACAAAGATTAAATCTGAAATATCTTCGAGATTGTCATCGTTGTCATAGTACTCTTCTTCCTCTTCGTTGCTGCCTGGAACCAGTGCTTCTTCGTAGCAGTACCAATCTTCTGCACCAAGCCATGTGTTGTTTGCATGTCGCTTGCTACCAGGGCCAACGTTAGCGTTGAGCCATGCTTCAATTTGATCTAATTGATCGTGATGTTTGTGTGCTAGTTTAAGTTTGTAGCTCATGAGAATTTCATTACTAAAAATGTATAGGCTTTTGTAGCTTCTTCTAAGTTACGATATTTCCAGTGATTGCCAGCTTGTCCAGCACGGCATCGAGTTGGGTCGATTACATCACGAACTCGCTCGGGAAAACTTTTCTCCCCTGCTTCTTGGTCCAGATGCAACCAACTGTATGTCATCTCAACACGGTAATGCACCTTGTCACTTTTGCGATGGCGCCACTTGACCAACCGGAAATATTTGTTGCTGTGTATAACGTTGTCCATTTATTCAGTTCCTAAAATATTCCACATGCCCAATTGCTCTTTGAGATGTCTATTCTCTGCTTGCACCTTGTCAATCACTTCGTGTGCTTTTTCTGCGTCTTTAACTGCATAACGATGATTAGATTCTGCAACACTAATGGCCTGTTGTGCTTCTACTAGAAGTTCGGTAACTGTGCGGCGACTTAGACGTTCAACTTCGTCACGCATGTCCTGCAAATCGTTTTCAGCAATCACTCGGTCTTGTTGTTCATAGTCAACCATCTTTTGCAGGTGCGTAATGTACTCACCGGGAAAGTAATCTTGGTGGTCTTCTGTAAATACCCATGTGTTTGGATCCATACCTGCTTCTACTAGATCGCCAACGAGGCCTCCATTTGGTGCAGACAGCATGTTGATCAGACGAATAACCAACGGATCAGTGCTGGTCAAATCCAAATAGCGTAGCAGCTCTACGTCACTTAGGTGATTTAGATTCATCTTTTAAGATCTCAAAAAGTGTTGCATATTCAACCCAAGGCTCCATGTGAAAGCCTTTGCCCCACACTGCCCAGAATCGTTGTTTGTAAACAGTGCGCAACCAAATGCGCTGCCCGCCAATGGTTTTAACGGGCCACAGTGCAAATGTCTTGCGCCACGTATAGCAATCGGGCCCGTTGTAAATTCGTTCTGTAATGTCCAATTCCACAGTCTCCGATCCTAGTAACAATGGCGCGATGCCCATTGGGTTGTTGTCCCAAACGAGACGATGCTCACCAATACGGCCATTTTTAAGACGAACTTTCATTAATACGAATGTGTTACAGACTCGGTGTAAATTTGTTGCAGTAGATGAATTCTACCTGCGTAGCGTAATTGTAACATACATTCACCTTTTTCGTCAAATGTGGTTAGCTTTATAACTCCGGGCGAGCTACGATAGTGATAGACCTGCCCAATGCTGGTTTCGATACGTTCATGTTTGCCCGGCTGAGATTCTAGCTGTATGCCGTGTGTTTTGCAGTAAACTACATCGGACTCATCGAGGATAACATTGTGGTCTAATACCCAAATTCTTACTGTTATTAGCATACGCTGTCCGCAAAACTTAGGGCAAACATGATAGCAGCTTGTTCCCATTCAAATTGGAATATAACATAGTCACTATCCCAGCTCTTTGTGTCACCACGCCAATCAATGTAGTAGCGTTTAAAGTAGCCCTTATCACCAGTTGGGTAATCATCGCACCACTTCATCAGTGGACTAACATCACCTGCACGTTTTCTGCTGACCCGCACCTTGTGTATAAAGTCCGGGTTACTGCGCCCGCCACCACCATAAAATAATTCCATTAGCTCCACCTCAACATAAACAACGCTACATCTTCTTCCCTGCGAAACTTGATCCACCCGCCATGGCTATCCCATAAGTCGGCCCCTAGTGCAGATCCTGGGTGACCAAATGTGGCCCAACACCATCGGTATAGATCGCCCATTTCGGGGCCTTGTGGACTGTAGTACCATTCCCATTTGTAGTATGCGTCTGGGCGATGTTTGAATTTGATATCCATTAAACGCTCCAATATAGACTAAACATTATGGCATCTTGCTCATTGTTAAATGCAAAGAACAGAATGTTGTAGCTTAGGCCCATGCACCCTTGCATCCAATCGCCGTCCCAACTCTGGTCAACTGGGAGGATATCTTCTCTCCATTTGCCTGTGGCATTAGCTTCACACCATGCCGTCATGTTATTGACTACTGTGACCCATCCCAGGCCATGTCGACGTTCCAGTGGTACTGTATCATCAAACGAGATTAGGTAAGGGTAGCCGCGATATACTTCCCTGCGAATGCTGTTACCACGGGCGCAAAAATCGGGATCATTAATGAGATCAAACTGACGCTGAGTCCACCCCATCTTCTTGAGGTAACGTGCATGACGCCATGCTTTAAACTTACCTACCGTAGCGTGTAGTAACTTCATCTAGTGTTTTCTTTGCCATTTTGCCCGCTGCATGATCTGGGTGCATACGTGCAATGTCGTCTAGTGCAGTCCACATCAATTCGTGTTCGTGTTGTTGTTGGTATACTTTATCCCGCAAACGACTGGCATCCATAATGCTTAGGACGCCAGCAATTAACTTGGGCAGTATACGTACAAGGAATTCCAATTATAAGTACTTCAATCTAAACATGGTTTCGGCTGCATCATTGAAGAAGTCCAAGTAAACTGTGGTGATGTAACCTGTTTGTTCTTTGTAAACTTGATGGTGTCGGTCGGTGAACCCCAACTCACGCTTCATAACAGATCGCAGTAGCCAAACACTGGGCTTGTCTGCGTATTCAACTCTGATTTGATTTCTAATATTACGCCACTCAGCGTCTGTCAGGGTGATCATATTTTAACTTAAAAAAGGTTGCATCTTCGTCTTTGAGTTTTGCAGTCACTCGATACCGAATTGAGTACGTGCGATAGTCATTGCATCGTCCCCACTGCGGGGTTTCAATTGCATTGGCCATAACCCATTTACCCACATCACTCAGCTGCCATTCAAATAATGGCACGGCAGCGTAGATGTCGGGATCATCTACATCGCCTAGGGTAAATTCATGAACAACTAAAGTTACCGCCATTTTAATGCAAATAGAGTGGCATCAGCGGGACTGTTAAAATCAAACCTATACGTGGGATTGTTGCCCAGCATACTGTTCAAGTCTATAGTCCATCCTTTAATACCGAATTGTTGTCTGCACCAGCCGCCTGCTTCAAGTGCCTTATCAGCACCATTGATTGTGATAGAATTCATAATACTATTATACACTAAATGTCGTTATGTGTCAAAGTGTTGTGTTCTTGAGGGTATCCCAAGTCTTCATCTTTTCTTTGATCTCTTGTTCCAGCTTGCGGTATTCGTCACCAAGGCGTTTTAATTCTTCCCATTCTGCTTCGATTGCAACACTGGGTTTCAGGATGGCCAACCTTGATTCAAGGGCCGCCAAGGTGTCCTTGAGACTTACCCCGTTTAACACTATGTCTGCCTTCTCTCCATTTAGTTGGATAGTTGCTTGCTGTGTAACAGTCATTGGGTTGGCCGCAGTGGTCCATGTGGTATTAGTATATCCATTTGATCCAGTAACTGAATATGGATTAGCTGCTGTAGTTGCTGTGCCAACGAATAAGTTGCCGGTGTGCGTGTGATTATTTAAAATATATGACAAAAATTTACCTCGTAAAAAAGCCTATACCGCAGTATAGGCTTTGTGTTAACTAAAGTCAACAGGTTTGATTAGAAACCTACAGTGACGCCAACGCTAACTGCACGTTCACGGATGTCTTGTGTAGAACGAGACACACCTGCTGTAACTGCAAGATTTTTAGCAACTGGATACGCATACTCTGCGAACGAAACTGTTTGTTTAGTGCGAGTGCTGGCTTCGGTGCTACCTGCACGAGTTTTAACACCGCCTAGCAAAAAGCCAGGACCTACTTGCTTGCCTGCTGTAACGCCAACCAAACCATATGTGTATGGCTCGCTTGCACCGTTCTTAGTCAAGTCACGACCTGCACCAACGAATGGTGTAACATTGAAACCTGCAACGCCGTAGTTCTTGCCAACAGTGCCCTCTAAGCTAGAGTACAAACCTGTACCATCGTTTGAACGTGCGCTGCGTGATTGCAAACCATATTGCAAGCCATTGATTTCCTTTCCTGCACGGACGTACTCTACGGTACTCTTTGCACTGGATGCACGATCAGTAACGTGCTCAACTGCTACTGAAACGAAGTCTGCGGCAAACGATGTGCCTGTGATTGCGGCCAAGGCCAAGATTGCTAAGATTTTCTTCATTTTATTTTCCTTTAAGTTTATTAAGATAACTCACCAATGAGTTAAATATCGAATCCAAAAGTTGGATCAAATTCTTCTGCTTGCTGCTCGTAATTCTTGTAACCACGGGGATTGCAAATAATACGAGTGTCACCAACCATGTAATCAAACTGATGGTGTGTATGTCCGTGTGTCCAAACTTTAATCTCAGGGTTGTCTAAGATAAACTCACTGAGATCGCTGCTGTAGGCACCGTTCATAATGATATCGTCTGCGTAACGCGGATGAGTGCTGGCCTTACTTGGGCTGTGATGAGTACACACCACAACTGGCTTGTTGCGGCCACTCATGCGGTTCTCGCTCAACTGTTGAGTAAAGTACTGCTTGGTCTTGATGTGTTCAGTTACAGTCTTTTCGGGCTGCAATTTATGGTACGCACCATTGGTCTCATTCAGCATGGTCACCTGACGGTAGTCATTCATCATGCTTTTCATGTGGTACAGTGTAAGCTGATCATGATTGTTCATGTCAGTCCACAGTGTTCCGCCCATGAATATCACGCCATCAATTTCGTACGATTCTTTCTCTAGCAGATGCACGTTAGTGGGCAACTGGCTCTTGATGTGATCGTATGTCTTGTGGAACTGGTAACCATAGTGCTCATGGTTGCCCATGACATAGATGACCTCACGGTATTTGGCACATTCTTCTTCTAAGAAGCGGCTGCAACGATCTGGACGTTGGTCTGCACGTTCATGCTCTAGCAATACCATATTGGCATTGTAGTCTTCCTTCTTGAAGCGTTTGGCTTCGCACACATCCCCGCTGAGAATCAGCACATCACCACCTGGTAGAACCAAGTCGGCAAAGTCTAGATGTAAATCACTCATTACGCTAACACGCATGATATTTCCTTTAGTAATGTGCTATTGTAGCATATTTTCATTATGCTGTCAATGGAAAAGGCCCTTGCGAGCCTTTTGGGGGATGCTGGTGATTAAACCAAGCCTTGTGCCATTGCTTTGTAAGCGATAGCAACCATCTTGCGGCTAGCTTCGCCGTAACGGTATTCAGTGACCTGAACGCCATTACCTGCTTTGCGGCTCTTGCCATAGATGGCATAACCACGCTGGCGAATTGCACTGATGGTAGCAGTTGGGTTAGCAATGCTGAAACGCTTGGCAATTTGTGCCTCGCTCAAAACTTCCTTGTCCAAGACTAATGCTTTGAACAATTTGCCTTGCTTGGTAGTTAAATCAAAACGCTTTAAGTTGATAGTTGTCATAATGTAATTTCCTTTAATATTTGTTGTGTCTCGCACAACTGATTGTAGTATAGCAAAGTGCTATCTATAAGAACAAGTCTTATGGTAATCTTACTCTTCTTTGCTGTCCAGAACTGCCCAGCCCATACGTTGCAGGTCTTCGCGAATCTCGTCGGTAACAAAACCTTCGTGTACGTATGCCTGCGATTGCTTATGGTAAGATAGCTGTTGTTCTGTGTAATCTGCTAACTCTTCGGGTGTTGGATTGCTATTGCGAATACCGCTGCAATACCAATCAATGTAGTCACCTTTTTGCTGCATGTCTGCAATGATGCCACCTGCGTAGCGCCACGAACATCCCCAGGTTTTACCTGTTAGGATAGGCCAAGTGTCCAGTCTTTGAAAGTCTCTGTTGCACATAGCAGCATAGAGATTCTGTGCGTATACATCGTCACTGCGAACTTTTTCCAGGATCCAATCAGTAGTGCGAAGATCGTACTCCATGTTGTCCTTTTGCCACTCGGGATCTTGTAGATTCAAGTCATCATCGTGATTCCACTCTTCGTACATCGCAATCATTTGCAATGCTTCCTCGTCGTTTGGATCAACCAACAATTTGTCTCGATATGACTGCGCTTGAAATGTGTTACGCTCTGGACTCTTAGAGATCATGTTAGTCTTTGCTCACAGGCACACAAGTACGGGCAGGAACTATACTAGCGTAGGTATCACCGATCTTTTCGTAGAGCTTGCCTTCGATACAGTACCAAACAGGTGCAGTTTGATTGCTTGTATATTCTTTTGCTGTCGCGCTAATGGCCCACCCGATTACAGTACCACATGCCCATGTAACAACAATAAATGCTGTCACATATACAAATCCCACTACTGCTTCTTTCATGCAATCACCTTGATGTGAGTAACGTTCTCAGTTCTAAAACTGCGCCATTCGCTTTTGTCCAAACACCAGGCACTGAGTGTCTTGGGATTGAACAATCGTGTCTCGTGTAGCGTTGCAGCATCACGAGCAGGCAATGCCTCTGCCTTTAGGGTGCAAGGCATTGTGCGCACACTTCCATCTACTTTGGTGAAAGTGACTTCGCATTGGTGTTCCCACAAGAGCTTTTGAATCTCTTTGTAACGGGTATCCAGCGCAAACTCATCGTCACCCAATGGGCCGAAAGTGTACTCTAAACTCACTTGGAGTCCTTACGTCCGCCCTTTTGGCGAGCGTCAGCTTCGGCAATCTTTGTGAAGCTGCGGAGAAATGCTCCACGAACTTGCTTGTCTACAATAGTAGACGATGCCATCTTAACCAAGCTGGAGAGTTTCACAGCTTTAGGATCGTAACCTCTGCATGTCATAATGTTTTCCTTTAAAAATGTATTATATACTGTTGTTGAATTGTTGTCTATTGAATATCGGTGTCTCTTAACCGATTCATGATCTCTTCTCGCTCATATAGAAACGCTTTGAAGGCAATGGTTACCAATGTAAACATGTAGTATGAAAGCATGGTCCAGAACCAAATCTTCACGACCACTAACGACATTGCAACCTCGCCAGTGTAGAGCAGCGAGCCTAGGCCAACAGGTATGCACCCAACTGCCAAAACCGCAGCGGTGATAAAAGTGGTAAACCCTGGTTCTTTTATCAACGACTTGGCGTATTCTATGTGTCGATTCACAAAGTACATACCAAGTTTAGATAACACCCAAAAGACGAACTCTTTTAGGATGCGTAGAGCATGTCCAATTTCTCGTATCATTTCCACAGCTTTAGTAAGTTAACGAACTCTGGCCATTCGTTTGGTTGACGTGGTTTAAGCACAATAGCAACTTCTTGTCCATTCAAGCGGCTTTCGGTGACAACTACATAGTCGTCCACTTCTTTAAGCATAGCAAACTCTGCAGGTGTTACTGCACAGGTTACTTTCTTAAAACTGTTATTGAGCCAATCTAAGTAGTCACCATCTTCGCAAAATTTCAAGTGACACATGAGACCTGCATGTGCGGCAGAGTTCATGGCCATGCCCGCTGGTAGATCGTCTTTGATACAAATATACATTTTCATAGTTGACTCCCAAACTTTTTACTCAAACGTTCGAACTCTGCTTTATCGGCTTCTTCTCGTTTACGTATTTGTTCCGCTTGTTCAAATAGACGATGTTCGACTTCGGCATCCGTTTCTACTCGATCAATATACAACTCATAACGAGGTGTTGGGTAGTTGTCGTACTCGTAATGGAAGTACTGGTTATAGTCGAGACGGGCATCGGGTCCGTGTATCTTGACCAGTTCTTGCACACGTTCCAAAACCGACGACAATGTGCCTTCGAAAGTGTAGGCGGGAAAGTTAGATATCTGCTCACTAATTACTTTACGTTGTTTCATTATTCAACTCCGAATTCACATTTGATTGCTTCGTAGCAAAACGTAGCAGCCATTTCTGCCAGATCACGCTTATCATTATCTTCGATAGTAAATAAGTCTTCCTTGACATCAGTGCAAAGTTTCATACATTCCTGCACAATCAGCTGGGCGTGTTTAGCAGAGGCAATGGCATAGTAAATGTCATTGTATCGGCGTTCAGTAGGTACCACACTATCTGCATATTGGATAGCCTGCATATATAGTTCTTGAATTCGATCGCTCATATGTGCTTTACGTAAGTTAAGTCGGGATCAATGGTCCAGTGTGTAACTGGATCTTCTCGTCGCAGCCTGCCGTCCGTGTGTATTTTGATAACCAAATACACTTTGCGGTCATTGTTCCACGCATCATAATCAACAATGGTTCCAAGTTGGGCATCGGTGCCCTGCTTAACAACCACATTGTCGTTGAGTTTGTACTGTGTCATTACCAGGCGATTGCGATGAAAAATTTCAGGCGTCATTGGTAACCTTAAAAGTTTTTGCAGCATACTCGTAACGAGCAGCGCATTGTTGCCACGCATCAGCAAACAACCAATCAGCAAGAGTTTGAATCATTTGTATTCCTTGGTTAATGCCGACCAAGTTTCGTTTTTGCGATCTTGGATGTATTTTGCAGCCACGTATATCATTTCATAAGCGTGGTTTTCGCTAACGGGAAGAACGATTTTCTCACCTCGCTCAAGTTCTTCGAGTAAGGCTAATCGTTCGTAATCAGTATAAGGTATCACAGCTTCTCACCTTTAGCAAAGCCGCGCCATGTTTTGAATCGGGGGAATCGCAAGCTCCAAACATCTGTGCTGTCTTGATTCAGCGTAGCAGCATCTGCACGAACTTCACCCACATCGCCCACGACAGATTCTGGCGTATTGCGAGCCGCCCAAATGTCTGCACGATCCTTGTCACTCCAGCCGCCACCAACGCTTACGCGGATGAACTTGCCGTCGTCTGTGCCTTCAAACAACACTGCACCCATCTTGCCCACGTTCTTGCCAGTACCTTCTTCAATGGCAACCGCAGTCAATGACACTTCAATGAAGGGCTTGATTTTGAGCCAGCTCACTGTGCGCTTGCACTCGTACACTGCATTGGGTTCTTTGAGCATGATGCCTTCGTAACCTGCTGCAATGGCTTGTGCATTGATCTCTTTGAAACGTGCATAGCCTTCTGGCGTATCCAAGTCAACATCTTCTTGACCCACAACAGTGACGTTGGGCATGTGATCTTCGCAAGGAGTAAACCAAGCCAACAGATCCACGCTGCGTTCTGCTTGTGTACGCGAACCCACGCCTGCTTGGAACTCGCTGAGTGGGACGATGTCAAACAAGTTGAGCACCGCATCATCTGCGTTGACGTTGGTCTTGCGCTTGGCTTGTTTCATCAAGTCTTGGAAGCTGGCGCTCATGATCTCGCCGTCCAACACCATTGGCTCTTTAAAGAACTTGGCGTGCTTGGCAATTTGTTGCTTGACAACTTCAAAGTTAACCAGCTCTTTACCATTGCGGCTGTACTGATCAACTTGACCCGTTGGGTAAACAATGGTAAGCACACGCATACCGTCCAGTTTGACTTCAATGGTCTTGTGGCCTTTGATTTTGCCTTCGTGCTTGGCACCGTCATGTGCAAGTTGGCATTCAAAAACTGGCACATGGTATTTGGGGTCAGCAACCTTGTTGACAATGCTGTCGCTGGCACCGCAGCGCATGTCTTTGATCAAGATGCGACGATACCAGTTGTTCCATTCTTCTTCTGTTGCTTGCATACGCAAGAAGTTGATAGCAGTTTGAGCAGCACCACCTGTGAGCTCACGTTCTGCAAGTTTGCGGGCAATGTCCCAAAATGCGTCAGAGCTGATGCCAGGACCGTCACCGGCTTTGACATCAACTTTCTTAACACCAAATGTCACCATTGCATCGTATGCAGCACGAAAGCCCCGGAACACTTCTGTGTTACCGGCTTTGCTCTCACGGGCAATAACTGCTTCCTTAAACAGGCGGCTGTTGTCACTTTCGAGTTCTGCGATTACGTCCCATGGCTTGTTCATTTGTGTTCCTTTGTTTCGTTCTATGTGTATATTATAGCACCATAATCATTATGGTGCAACCGTTTTTACATGTTTTCTTCGGGGCAACCGGCCCACAATTCTTTGAGGTATTCTTCACGCTTTACTGCTGCTTTGCGGAAAGCGTCACCAGTTACCTTGCTAACATCAACTTCGATGTACTGATTATGCCACATTTGCTCTGCAAAGTCTGCCAAGTCAGCAGCAATTTTCTCATCAGTCCAAGCTGCTTTTGCACGGGCTTCGCTGGGCCAAGCAGCTTCTTCCATGATGTTCTTCAAAATAGTCTTGGGTTGATTCATTTTGCGTGTCATTTAGCGTCCTGTTTTGCTTTGCTATGTGTATATTATACAACCGAAACCATTTCGGGTCAACCAAAATGTAGTACTAAAAAGTACTACTTTATTGCCAGCGTAGTGCAAACATCACAGCATATTCTGGCTTAGTAAACTGCCATTTAACGCCTGGGTACCCAAAAGGTTCCCTCCATTTGTCGCCAGTATTTTTAAATGTAGCTACACACCAATCCCACATAAGATCGTAATCTCGTTCAATGACCTGATCGATGGTAAAATCAATATCGTACTTCCATGCTCTGCGATCACGTCGTCTTTGTTTTGCGTTCATGCCCACCTCAATAAAAACATCATTTCGTCCTCGGGCGTGTCAAACTCAACCATAAAGTACAAGTAATCGTCTTTACGGTAGCTGTCATGAAATCGCCCATTGGGAATATCACTGAGCCCGCCTTGAATCATGCGTTGCTGAATGTCGACCCAATCAATCATACGGTATGTTAACATGTCATGCCCACTTTAGTAAAAACCACGCATACTTTTGCTCGTCGAGAACAGTGGTAGCAACGCCCCGATCACTAGTCTGGCGGTATTCAAACCCATGTACACGCTTGCACCAGTCTCTGAAACCAAAGTCGGTTACATCGTGTTTGATATCATTGCGCCACGCGGTCCATGCGTTTTGAATTGCAGTTAGTGCTTGATCGGGTTTCATATTATAAGCATCCATTGCTCCATAGACGCTGTTTAGTTGCATCTTGCGATTCCATTTCGTCCATTCTTCTTTAGTCATGCAAACCTCAATGCAAACATTGTGGCATGTTTTTCATCAACAAAGTACCACGTTGACCATTCGCCCTCACTATCACTCCAAACATAAAACCACTCACATCCATACTCGCCAATATTTTTTTCGCACCACTTAACTCTAGCTTCAGTGTGTTCACGCTGCCATCCAAAGAGTCGAATTTCGGCCATCGGTTCAGTTAATGTCATGCCCACCTCAATGTAAACATTGTAGCATCTTGTTCATTTTTGAAAAAGAAATAGCTGTTATAACAGTACCAAATATCGCCCCAGGTAGTGTCGCCAAAAGTTTGAATACACCATCGGCGTTTTGCTCCAGGGTATACTTGGTATTTAAACACGTACCAGTTGTCCTCTTTAACACAGGTCATGCCCACCTCAGTGCAAACTCTGTAGCATCAACATCATTATAGAAAAAGAAATCGTATCCGCCTGGCACACTAAAGATTGCATACCGGTTGCGAATATGGGCAGTTTCAAAAAATTCAAAATAACTGTCGTAACGACGGGCTCGCATAACTTTTATGCCATCAAGATGTATGCAGGTCCATCCTTCATCTTTAAAATGCTGATGACTCTGTGCGATTTGTGTCATAGCCACCTCAATGCAAACAGTGTAGCATCTTCTTCTTTATGAAACCAAAATGTGCGCATAGTGTCCCATGCCCAACGCTTGCCGTTTGGTTCCGGTGGCCCAAAGTTATCCAAGCACCACTTCCAAGCAACCTGTGTACCACTTTCTCCGTATACATTGCGAAGTTTCTTGCTGATTTTAATTTCAATCATGACCACCTCAGCACAAACCAAGTGTACGCTTGTTCATCGTAGAAATCAATGTATGCGCTTCGGTCATTGTGGCGCGTAGCCGTTTGCTCGTGTCTCCATAGCTGCGCTGACCAATTTAGCAATTCCAAGTTGATAGCTTCAATGCGGTCTTCTGTAGTTAACGGACCGCTACGCTTATCCGTGCCGTGTAAAAACTTCCACCACCATGCTTGCTCAGGAGTACTGCCCTTGTCTGATAACAATATGCTAATCATGACCACCTCAACATAAACCAAGAGTACAATTCTTCATCTTCAAACTCAATCCAGTGCAGAACACTACTTTCATATATGTTGCCCACTTCTTCCATGTGATACACTGCACAGTACTCGACTAGTGCTGTATTAACATAAGCGTCAGTTACTGCCTGTGGTCCTACTTGTTCTTGCAGGTGACCGACAAACTTGTTCCACACCGGAATAGGTGAATAGTCTTTAACAAGATCTAACCGTATCATCAGAACCTCAATGCAAATTCTGTGGCCTTTAGTGGGTCACGAAAACGAAAGTCCCATCCGCGGCCATCGGAACTGCACACCCAATCGTTATGGTCAAGATTAGCATGACACCATTCTGCCCCGCTAGTGTAATCATTAATCGTTACTATTGCCCATTTCGCTATCATAGGTGCCTTAATGTAAACATTATCAAATCTTCGTCTTCAAAGAAGTCTGCATACCGCTTGCTGTATTCTGTGTAAATTCGACCACCGCATGACCAAACATAATGATCGAATGCCTGGCCAGGGCCGTAACGCAGATTAAGTCGATCAAAGTGGTCAATCCAATGCCCTGAGGTCTTATACCCATTGTTTGCTGCCCACTGCTGGAAGATAGCGTTTAGCTGGTCTGAGTCAATGCGTGCCTTTTTCATAAGGGAGTCTCTTGTATATGTTTTTTTCATGAGTTGATTAATGTAAACATTATAGCATCTTTTTCCTTTTCGAAGTAAATGCCATGTCCTCCCATGCTAAAGTGCCCAATTCCATCAAAATTTTCACACCAAAGTAGTGCTTCTATCCAATCAATACTGGTGCGGCTATTAGCAAATGGAATGTAAGTGTATTCACAATCCATGCGCATGGTTAGCTCTTGTTTCATGACCACCTCAACATAAACATAGTCAGGTGCTGCTCATCTGGAAATGTAACCCATAACTCAGTCTTGCTGCCAATTTGCCCGATCTTAACAACATCGTAGTCACGCTTGAGCCAGTCCCAAATGGTTATGTGATGGCCTTCGTTGTAGAAGTCACGACCAATATTGTCCCAATAGTAATCGGCGATCTTCTGGAAGTATGGGCGAATATCAGTGCGTAGTTTCATGACCACCGCAGTACAAACATGGTATAGTCGTGCTCGTCCTTGAACGTTACTTCAAATCTATACCCACGATCCTTGCCTTCGATGTAAGCGCCAACTTGGGCAAGTTCTTCTTCAAGGATATACCCCAATTCTCCGGGCAGTGCGTTCTTTTTACCAATTCGTCGCGCCCATACGTCTGCATACCAACGCTCAAAGTAGTCTCTGGGTTTACTACAGTTGATGTTCTGATAATACTCTTTTACAATCATGACCACCTCAACATAAAGTAAGTTAAGTCTTTCTCAGTGTCAAATACAATGTGTTTGGTTTCGTTGTCCCAATGTGCATTGTACCCTTTAAGGAGATCACTCCCGCTAATCGATTCACGGTGTACTTCCATTAACCTGGGTTCTATCACTGCTCGATAGAAGTTTTTGTATACCGCCGGGCTTTGGTCGTAATCCCCGGAGATGTAAAGCGTTGCAGTCATGACCACCTCATCAAGAACACTGCTTTGTCACGTTCGTGCTTAAAGAAGATTGTTTCAAATCTCCAAATCCAATCACGGCTGAAATGTTCTTCACACCACAGCATGACTTCTTCAAACGGTGCAGCACCATTATACTGCCAGCAGGGAAAATAGTGACACACTATGTTAACAGCATCGCCGTCATTTGTATACAGACAAGGAGTCTCAGCCACAAACTCCCGCAGGCGTTGGCGGAGGGTACTGTAAATCGAATCAATTTGCAGTGTGTCTTTTACTTTCATGCAAACCTCAACATAAACAACAAATGGTCGTTTTCGTTTTCAAAGTAGAACTTAGAAGACTCCGGGTCTTTATCAATTGCATTCCACTCTGCAAGAGCCTTAGTGATCTCGTCGGCATCATTGAAATTATATCCCTGTGATTCGGCGTAGTCGCGAAAGTTTTCCCACCAATAGTGTCTGCATCCATCGCCTCGATCAATATCAACTTCAATCATGAAAACCTCAATACAAATAATCCGCGGGCAGCGTCTGTAGTAAAGAAGTATTTGTTACGCATACGCTTCCACCCTGTTGCAGGATTTTCTCCCCACAAGTCTTGGGCTCCAAAAGTTTGCTCACACCATTCATCTGTGTCCTTGTATGATTCATGATACCACAGATCGTGACCGCTGTTTATTGGTTCTTCTAGTACAGCGATGTAGTACCCAACCGCACGATATTCATCGTCGAGTTCGATTAGCATCACATCATCCTTAGCAGAAACATAGAGTAGTCACGATCGTTGTCAAACACTAGGAAATTCTGTTTGGTATTCCAGCACCACTTGCGCCCAGCATTGAACTCTTGTTTAATGTAGTCAAACAACGGCATGTCAAGTTTACCTTCAGCGTTCATCAGCTTTACAATTTTGTAATTGTAATTATTCTCTAAGATAGAGACCCGATATTGCTTACGCCAAAAACGCCAGTTCATGAAAACTTGATCCTAAAAAACATGTATAACTGCTCGTCGTTGAACTTGACATTGTATGTGTACTTGGCCTTGCTTTTGGCAACTGTTGCTTTCCACTTAGCCAGTTCTGCACGAATGTGTTCTTGCCCGCCTGCTGCATCAACAAAGTTGCAGAAGTAGGCATCGCCATTGCGGCCACCGTAGTAATGATACTGACGTTTAATCATGCGCCCTTGATCTCCGTGACGTGCTTGCAGCTACCGCGGAATTTGAATCCGCTGCAAGTGCATGAATACATCAAGCCATCCTTGCGCACAATGTATTCGTCACCCTTGCTGCCCTTAACAATCCACTGTGGGACTTCTGGGGCAACTTCTGCAGGGATCACATAGTTGAAGGTGTTGTTAACGGGCTTGAAGCTGCGGCCGCGAGTGTCGATACGAATCGGGCGCTTGAATTCTTTTGCAACTACTGCACCAGGTGCAACGTAGGCAAACATACGTGTCTTGTCATCCGACAGCAAGTAAATGCCGTTTGAAATCTTGTCTTTGTAGTCAGTGGTTTCTTGAAAGAATTTCATGGTTGACCCTTTTGTTTGCGATATATGTATTATACATGAACGCTCATTATGGGTCAACCAAAAAAGTAATACTCAAGTATTAGTAAATTTCAACGTAAAAAACGTGCTCATGGGCCCATCTTCGATTGTAACCACGTACCCCGGCCACGACCGTTTAAACGGCCAGTGCTTTATTTTAGACTCTTTAAGAGCCTGCCTGACAGCGTTTATATCTTTGTATGGAACTTTTAAGTCAATCGTCTTCTTCATCGTCAAATCCTTCGTCACCGTGCATAACAAGATTGTCGTGCTTGCTGTCGTAATCCTTGTAGTAAGGCTCATTGGCTTGCAGTACGCGATATTTGTTTGGGAATCGCAGAGCCAACATCAACATGTCATCTCTGTCTGTAATATCACAAATTAAATATTCGCTGCTACATGCTCCTTCAACATACTTGATCTTGCTATGCTTGAATTCATTGCTTTCCAGGGCAGTGGCCAACTCATTATACACAGGCACAATGATTCGGTCAAATGGTAAGTGTGGTGTGGGCAAGTTACGGTCTAGTAGGCCCAACTTGGATAACGTTGCACAGTTATCTTGGTCAATGGTCAACTTACATCGTTTAAACTTGATGCTGCCTTTGGTACTGGGATTATTGGGAGTTTCCTTGGTGCTCCAAGGTATTTCTGCTGTCACGTGGTTCACGTAGAACGTCACGCCATGTGCTTTAACGACCCACATTGGGATGGTCGGATCTGTAAGATGTCCCTTATTGAAGTGGAACACTAATTCCTTACATTGGTAATTGATCTAGGCTTGTGACATGGGTTTCTCCTTTGTTATGTCTTTGTAATATTATATATGCCTTTGAGGCCATCATGCAATTCATTTAGGCGATCTCGATAGCGAAGTTGTAGATATGTGTACTGCGCTGCTGTAACATTCTTAAACACTACACGATCCCTTTGACTAATTACACGCTGGCCGGTTGACCCATCACACCACCCACTGTCAAACACATTGGTTTCTGGTTTGAGACCATGTGTGTCAACAATATCAAACTCCATATCGGTTACGTTTAGGAAATCGATATCGTCGTCTGTCAGTGGGTTGCGTAATAGGTAATCCATTAGAGTGTTTCGTAATCTGCTTTAAATCCGCCGCACTCGGGGCATGGGAAATCCTCTGGAAGATCTTCCCATTTACCTTCTACTTCTTCGTTGTGGACATGTCCACAAATAACACAAACGTGATCCATTATAGTGAGTCCTTTACTTGTTGATATGCTTCTGCATGGCGTTGCTCAACCTTCTTCAGTGCTGCAAAACGTTTTTCTGCCTTAGCTAACACTGCACGGAATTCTTCTGCATGAGTTTGGCTTTCTGCAATTTGGTGTGCAGCTTCGCGTTCAGCTTCTTGATTACCTTCAGCAATGGCTTCTGCTTGCATGGTTGGGTACATGTGAGTGAACTCTTCAGTTTCGCCTGCAATGGCCATTTCCAAACACTGCTTGACTTCTGGCTTGCCAATCAGCAATTCCAAATGACCCCATGCGTGTAGCAATTCTTGATCTGCTGTGTGTTCAAAGTGTTTTGCAACTTCTTCGAAACCCTGTGCTCTTGCCATCTTGGCAAAATAACGATACTTGGTATGAGCTTGTGACTCACCAGCAAATGCCGCCTCTAAGTTTTTAATTGTAATTGACATACGTCTCCTTTAGTTGTTTAATCATTGTAGTTTTCTTCGTACTCGCGTTTTTCAGCATCAAGTACTTTCTTCATTGCATCAATTAGCAGCAAGTAACCTTCAGGCTCTTGTTGTTGACTGCCTGCGCCCGACTGTGGGCTCCAGAACTTGCGAGTGTCCATCATAAATCCATCAATCCACATGGCTTTGAGATACTCGGTTAGCATCTCTTTAAGGCCTTCGCGATCGTTGGCTTCGATGTAGTCGCTGACCATAAGGCTAGGTCGGACCAAGCTGCTGTAACGGTATTCATCTTGTGCCAACATGCGGGCCGCAGTATTTACTTGGGCTTTTTCTTGGTCATCGTTGAGAGTACGTAAGCCACGCAATGGGTCAAATCTGTATAGGTCTTTCTTGCCCGCTGTAAACAAGTGATCCACACATGCTGCAACGTCTTTAACCACATCAGCAAAGGTGATGTTGATGTAGGCATTGTCCCAGCCAGTAGTACCATTGTTGGCGCCTACATAGCGTTCAACCACTCGATTCTCAATCACGTGATCAAACACGTCTTTGTGGATCATCATGAATCTCACGTGCTGTCGCTGTCGATTGTAATGTCCGTTAATAAACAGTCGACTCTCGTGTACTGCTTCAAAGAACACATCAGCGTCGAATCCTTCGCGTTTGACTGCAATGTCGTGCGATGTATTTTTGCCAACTGGCAGTTCGACCATCTGTTCTTTAATGGCGTTCATAACCAAGTTAACACCAATACCTGTGCAGTCTTCTGCGCCACCATAGTCATCGTACTTGGCATAGAACGGCATCATCACTGGTGCGTAAAATGGGGTAGTGTAACAAAGACTGTCTAGGCCGCTATTCTTGACCATTGCAAACACAACCACGTCTTGACCAGCGCGAATATGTAACTGTGACAGACCACACGTTTGATTCCAGCATCCCATTTGAGTTCCTTAATTTACTTGTTGTCCATGATAGCGAAGATTTCTTCTTCCTTGATTACCAGCAAAGTTTCACCTTTGACTGTTACAGTAATAGTAGCAGAGGGATTGTACATTACTCGGTCACCAACTTTTACCGTAAGTGGAATAGGTGCGCCATCTTTAACGGGCTTGCCTGTACCTACTGCTACAACTTCAGCTTCGTAAACTGGAGTTACAGAAGTAGTTAGCATAATGCCACCTGCGGATTTTGTTTCGGGTTCGAGTTTCTTAATTAAAACTCTGTCGTGCATTACTTGCATTTATTTTCCTTATTAACCATAGTTAAGTACACTGCCGGAGTAGCAAGAACCACCTTGCCCACTTTGTTCCGACCTGGATAGATTGCTCTACTGGTTCCCAGGTAAACCGCTAGTATACTTAACTATGGTGCGTTAGACGGGAATCGAACCCGTGACTCAGAGTTTTAGAGGCTCCTGCTATACCATTTAGCTACTAACGCATTTTGCAATTATAACAAGAGCACTGATGTTAGTCAATGCCCTTGTTGCTCATTTACTTGTTGCTGTTGGCGCGAACTTCTTCGAAGGCAATCTCGTTAAACAATGCACCGTTCTGGTAAACAGTTTTCATTGCATCAACCCAACCACCAATGCCCTTGTCGCTCCAACCAGTGGGGGCTTGCACACTTGTCGCAAACTCACCACCACTGTTGGTCCACAACTTGACACGACCTTTCAGTGACTTCTTGCCGCTGTCAGTAATTGGGTCTTTGTAAACATCGACCCATTCACCGTTGATACATGCACTTGAGCATTTCATAGCCCACTTTTGTGTATCACGATCAATACCTTGCAACAGCGCACCACCCATACCAAACGCAAAGTTGTCTGCTGACCAACCCAACAAGTCTACCATGGTGCGCAAGATGCTTTGGATTGAAAGTGGGTTAATACCATCACCCCAAATCATACGCACGTTGTTGAGAACTTTGTAGCCCTTGTCGTTTGTAGTGTAGCCAAATCCTTCTGCAAGAATTGCAATCATCTTTGGCATAACTTCAACAGGATCACCTGAGTCGGGACGGATAACAACAGTGGCTCCGCTTTCGACAATTTGTTCGCGAAGCTCTTCACCCCACAGTTTTTCAGCTGCGTTGTAAACGTCATAGCTATCGCTAACTACAGCAACGATTGCACCTGGCTTGGCAAACTTGTCGAGCATGTTACGGTATGCGTCTACTTCGCCTTCGCGACCCCAACTTGTGATGGTGCTGTGCTCTGCGGCTGGGATGGAGAATCCTGCGATTC
>ERZ650308.370-NODE-370-length-24038-cov-6.104866_pt1 | contig 24038 bp, 33 predicted proteins | sample MGYA00376244_ERZ650308 | MGnify/ENA primary metagenome ERZ650308 (study PRJEB26733, sample SAMN07839295) | wastewater metagenome | biome: small river; feature: stream; material: water | place: USA: North Carolina | collected 2016-04-26 ... | reverse complement strand
TATAATACGGCATTGGTGCTTGTTTCCAATCGAACGGAGTAGGGCATACAGCCGTCGGCGGGACTGACTTCGTCTTTGGTTTGATTGCAGCCAAAGATGACAATGAGCAGTAATAGGAAGGAGGCAAAGTTTTTCATAACAGCCAAGTAGTTAGTATAGTGCAAAATTAAGAGGCTGAAAAATCAAATGCACTTAGCTATATCTACATATTTAACCGTACATCATTTTTATGGTGTTTTTTACGGAAAATTTCAATTTAAAAACATATTTTTGTGTTATTGAACTGATAACCAATCAAGTGCAAAAAACGGTGTCAAGGTTTCGTTAATCCGTAGAATCGGGTTGCTCTTGGTTGAGTTGGGAGACGGAATATCTTGACACTGTTTTTTGTGTGTTCTTCCAATCAGCTTATCAAGGCAATAATTGTTACATATCAATTGCATTTAACTCCCAAAAAACCAATGCAAGAATTAGCCAAGAAAGGTGCAATCACGAGTTTAGAACTCGTTGCCGAAATCAATCTCTTTCGTAACGAAGAAGGAAATCGTTCAGACCTACGCCATGCTGACCTTTTAAGAGTCATTGAAGATGAATTTGAGGAAGAAATAGGTGAGCGAAAAATTTCGTCAACCTCCTACACTGACAAAAGCAACAGACAATCGAAGTGCTACGAACTCACAAAGTCGCAGGCCACCCAAGTCCTTGTGCGTGAATCGAAGTTTGTTCGCAAAGCAATCATTGCCAAACTTGAAAAGCTGGAAGTCAAACCTCTCTCCTTAGAAGATGTCCTCATTCAGCAACTCCAATTAACCAAAGCCCTGCGTTTGGAACAGGAGCAAATCAAAGAAGAGCAGCAACTTGCAAGACAGGAGCGGGAGCGGATAAGCGAACGGATGCTGCTTGTTGAAGCAAAAGCCGCTACCCGCCCCGAATACTTTACGGTGATGGGGTTTGCTATTTTGAAAGGCGTGAAGGTGAGTTTGTCTATGGCGGCGGTTATTGGAAAGAAGGCCAAGGCTATCTGTACTCAAAAAGGCTACCAAGTGGATAAGATCAATGATCCAAGGTTTGGAAAAGTAGGATGCTATCCAACAGAGGTACTTGCGGAGGTTTTTGATGGGGTTTCATTTACCTAATAAAGAAACGAGGGGATTTTTATAGAAGCCAATTAAAAAACCTCAACTCCGTCTGACACTGAAAAAGTCCCTTTAACGAGGAGGTTTTTGTTTGCTTGAAAAAAAATCCAAATTTTGTGCGTCAGGTGTCAATAATACACAATACGCACAATGGTCAAGGACTATTATTATATTCTTGGTGTTTCCAAGACAGCCAGTACTGAGGAAATAAAAAAGGCTTTTCGGAAGTTATCGTTAAAATTTCATCCTGATAAAAATGAAGGAGATTCTTTTTTTGAAGAGAGATTTAAGGAGATAAATGAAGCTTATGGTATTCTTTCTGACCAAAAGAAAAGAGCCGACTACGACCGAGTAATCGCTGAAACTGTGCCAGGATATACCCCTCCGCCCAAGCCGCCAACCCCAGAACCACCTAAATCAACCCCTCCACCACCTGAACCACCCAAGCCACCAGCCGCCCCAATTAAAGAAAAGACTGATTCCAATGGAACACTGTTTATGGCTGCCTTTATTTTCATTGCTTTTGCCTTGTTTTTTTTGTTGCCCCAGAAAAAACAGGAGTATTCGGGGCCTGCTCTAAGTTATGACACTCCTCAACGGGAGCAATCTGAGCCTGTTGTAGTTGATGCGCCAAAGTCAAAACGCGTTATACCACCTGCCGAGGTAGATTTGTTTCCGTTTATAAAAACCTTTAAAATCCCAGAAGGAGATGCCAAAGCATTGTATTTAAGTGGCTTGAATGTAAACAGGTATGAGCAACAAATTAACAAGGATATTTTGGCAGGAGGCGAGCGCAAGAATAGGCGCATTATACATACCTACAAATTTTTAGATCAGATGTTAGGAGGAACCTATTATACAGAACTTGCAGTAGCAATGCTTCCGGATGAATATGATATTGACGTCGTAAAGATAGACGATATTAGCGTGGAAGATGTGATAGTAACTGTGCCAAAGATGAGCGAGGTATATGCGATTGTGATTTATGAATATGTAGATGCTAACACTAAAGAGTATAAGAGAATAATTTCTGACGTGATTAATTGTGGAAAGTGCAGGGACGAAGACATGCTCCAAATAAAAGAAACTTACAAAAACAAAGTTAATGGCTTGCCCGGTTATGGTAGGTTTCTGCAATACCAATTTTATGATTACGCATCTGCCGTTAAAAGAAGAGGTGAGTTGTTGATTGAATATCAGCAGTAATCAACCTTAAACCCGTATATCATTACCTCCTGCCACCCATCATTTTTATCTTAGTTTTTACCCCATTTTTATTGAAAATTATCAATTCAAAAACGTATTTTTGTGTTATTGAATTGATAATCAGATATTTATTTACTGATTTATTTGGAATTGCAAAGACAATCTATAACCTTTGCAGTCCCAAATCAACACAGCGCAGCTAAAGCTGCCTCTGACGACGTGTCGAGGCTTTTTTGTTGCCATTACTTTTATTTTCGATACCGAATAACGGTGTCAAGCTTTCGTTAATCCGTAGAATCGGGTTGCTCTGTGTTGAGTTGGGAAACGGAATGTCTTGACACCGTTTTTTTATTTTGGCTTATCAAGGTGGTAGGTATATATAAATTCACTGCATTTAACTCCCAAAAAACACAATGCAAGAATTAATCAAAGTAACCCACAGCGCTCAGGGTGAGCAAGTGGCGTCGGCAAAAGAACTTTACGAGTTCTTAGGTTTCAACAAAGCGGCTTTTGCTCGCTGGTCTAAAAAGAACATTGAGAATAACCCATTTGCTATTGAGGGGCAAGATTGGGTAGGGTTCAACACAGTGTTGAACGGTAATGAAACCAAAGATTTTGCCCTTTCCCTTGATTTTGCCAAACGATTGGCACAAATGGCACGAACCGAAAAAGGGGAAGAGGTAAGGGATTACTTCATTGAATGTGAGCGTAAACTAAAACAGCAACAACCCAATGTTGCTTTGCCATCTGTAAAGGAGTTGGCGATGATGGTGATTAAAGCCGAAGAGGAAAAGGAGTTGCTTTTGGCCGAAAATGCGAAACTACTGCCCAAGGCCGAATACACAGATTTGGTCTTACAGTCGGACAAACTTTACACTACTACGGAAATAGCCAAAGAACTGGGGATGTCTGCCCGTCGGCTCAACGAGACACTTTGCTTTCAAAAGATTCAGTACAAACACCGTCATCATTATGTACTCAGTGCCAAGTACAGCAACAAAGAATATACCCAAACCACTACTACGCCCTACATTGACAAAGACGGGGTAGTGCATACTCGTATGCAAATGGAGTGGACGGAGTACGGAAGGGCTTTTATTCAGCACCTTTTTAACGACAAACTTTCATTCAGCAAAGCCGCGCAGCAGAACAAAAGAAAGGAGGTGGGTAATGTCAACGCTTAATATCCCTATCGTTCCTGTGACTTCGTTGGTTTCCGTTTGTGCAGAGAGCCGTGTCAATTTGCTTACAGATAAACAGACGCGCAGAATCACGCTGCAAGTGTATGAGGCCACGCAGGAACTACTTTCTTTGGGTGGAGCTTCGGACTACGCCCAACTTTTGGAGGATGCTTTTGCTGAACTGGTGGATTCTCCTTTTTTTGAGAAGGAATACGGACAGGTTAAGGGGATGTCTATTGCCCGAATGCAAAAATTGGTTCTGTTTTTAACAGCGATGGAGGCAACGGACGATTGTATATTTGAGCAGGTTGAAAAGAATCGGACTGCCGCATGGGCGGCCCCGCGATGCGAGAGTGAAAGAAAGGAGGTGAGCCATGTCAGTGCTTAATAAGTGTTTTGCTCCTGAAGTTAGGGCGATGCTACCCGAATCGGCAGAAAATCGGGTGAAGCTGCTTACCGATAAACAGACCCGACGGCTGATGCTGCAAACCTATGAAGCCACGCAAAATCTATTTTCGCTGGGCAGTGCGGCGCATTACACTGTGCTGATAGAAGAGGCGATGGCACATTTGTTCACCGCAGAGGTTGAACACGGCAATATAAAAAAGGAAATGATAAATAAGTTGGGGTTGTTTCTTTTGATTATTGAAAACGTGAATGACTGCGTGTTGAACAAGTTAGAGAAAAACCTAAAGAAGCAGTCGCTTTGGTGAAGCGGACAATGATAGAACAGAAAAAGCCCGAAACAACACGCTTCGGGCTTTTTCTGTAACAGGATTATAGTAAAATTATGGTCTGAGAAGATTTATTTTTTTTGGAGTTTGGGGGCAACAGTTGGGTTTCTGCTCCCCCATGATACCAATACACTAAGCTGATACCAACAAAACTAATAAACTGACCCACTTCTGAACTTGGATTGTAATAGCCTTTCCTGCTATCAATTTGAATACCTCCGTTTGGGTCAATGACTCCGCATTCAAACCCAACGAGCATATCATTTAGAAATAGACAGGCTGCAAACCAGCGTGACTCTCTGGGTGGGTTGGTTTGATGGGTCATGCCTGACCTAATAAAGGTATGGGTATCTTCTACGTTAAGAATCCTGTAAAAGTATTGGCCTCTACCTCCTACTGAAGTAAACAGGATTGACCCGCTTGCGCTTGGTAAATATCGCAGGTTTGCCCACATTTTCGCCCTGAAATAATTGTTGTATTCTACCTTTTTGAAAGTTAATTCTGACAAATAAAGATGTTTGTGGGGTTGGAACAGTTGCGGCAATGGCTGTTTCTTGATTCGCTCGGCAAGGTTGTTTCCTGCATAATAATCGAAGCCAAGCAGCCCAAACATAGAATTAAACTCTTTGGAGTTTTTCATAAACTGAAACCCTTTTTGGTTAACTGCGGCAATGTTGAGGTTTTCGGGTTCGGTGCCAGGGCGATAAGAAGTCCATTCAAGGACGGGGAAATTTTGGGGGGTGATTAGCATAGCAGTTTTTGAATAGTTGCGGGTAATTGTTTTGGCATTTTTCTTAAATCATTGACTACAACGCGGCCTCCGGTGCGGCCTGCCAACTCATACATGAAGCGTATAGCTTCAAAATCGTCATCTGGTCCGATGTAAATCACATCTATCTTTCCCGTCATTTTGTCGGCTGCTTTCAAGGCTAAGTCCCTGTTATCAGGATGTCCGTCTGAAATCAATAAGGTATGGTTTGGTTGACTTGGCGAAATAAAATCCATTGCACTATGAAGAGCCGTTCCACCTGCGGGCGATGGCAATAGGCTTGGATGGCTTATTTTTTCAGGAAAGCTTCCAAAGGCTACCAGTTGTTGCGTGTTCCAATCGAGGGAGGGTTCTGAAAGGGCTTTTTTCAACAACTCTATTTTGGAAGTATAATTCCCTGCCATTTCGGACATACTTCCTGACACATCTGCCAGCACAAAGCGATTGTTAGTAGTAGCCTGTTGGCGATTTTTGTGACGGGCTACTACTTTTTCTATTTTGCCAGATGCCGCCTTCTGTGAGGCAGCATCTATGAGGGCTTGGAGCGGATTGATGAGCTGATTATCCATTGTATTGTGCCGCATCACGGGCTGAGAATTTGGTTGAACCCCAATAATTACTTATTTCTATTACAAGTGCTTTGAATTCTTCTCTTTGTTCTGGGCTTAACTTATTCCAATAATTATCGTCGCCAGTGAAGGTGTTAGGTGCGCGTTTTGCGTTACCAGTGGCATAGTAGCAAGCTACCTCTTTAGTTCTTTTTCCGAATGGCTCACCATCATTAATATACACGCGTTTTTCATTACCACTTTTCCAAACGTTAATCCAGATGTTTCCGTCAAAAAACGAGAGCATACGTTCCGCTTGTGATTTTTTGGCTGCCCAATTTTTCTTTTGAGCGTCGATAGCCTTTTGTTCTTCTGACTGTCTTTGTTTTGCTAAGATTTTAGCCTCTTCTTCCTTAGCGATGCGCTCCGCTTCTTGTCTAAGGATTTTTTCTTTTGCAATTTCTTGAGCTTTAAAACGAATTTCTGCTTCGCGTTTTTCGTCGAGCATTACTTCGCGAGCGGCATCTACGACCGTTTGCCCGCGTTTGATAGTTTCGGCCAAAGCACCTTTGATTAATTCAATAAGTTGTTCGTCTGATAATGTTGAAAAGTCCATTATTTGTGAATGTTTTGAAGTTTTGATTAGATTTGTACTTTGCAGCGGTTTCGTGAATGTTATCCGCTGTTGCCCTGTGGGTTGCCGCCCACAGGGCTTTTTTGTTACCGTTTTGAAATGGTAATATCCTCCGAAACCACAAATTCCGTATTGGTTATTTCCAATACATAGCCATTGCCAAGGGTAGGAATATCTTTAACCGAAAGGTCGTCTATCTGAATCTTTCCTTTATTTTCCTCGCGGGAAGACCGCTCTAAGAGTCGGTAGAATTCATCTTCTTCGTACCAGTCGTATGAGCCTTCTGTTTTTTGGAGTTTAGCCAGATAAGTACCCTTTTTTACCTCCAGAAAATACCTTTCAAAAAGCATTTCATAGTTGTCTTTTACTATGTTTTCAACGATTCGCTGGGCTATTTGTTCTTGGGTAGCCTCCTTTTCCTCTTTATAGGCTAATTGGATGGTTTGCTGAGATTCAGAAAGCGGCCTCTTAAATCCAGATCGTGGATAGTCTTCATTTATCTTATTTTCCCTTACAAAGGAATAATGGTCTTCTGTTTTTCTAAAGCCTTTGGTGATAAGGCTCAATTTATCATCTGGCATAGATATGTTTATATCCAGAGTGGTTTCTCCCCTCTTAACTTTAACCTCAAAGAGTTTTTTTGCAATTTCATTTAGATATTTCATTGTTGTGAATGTTTTATGATTCAATTGTTAGCGTTTGCCGACGCCGATTGATTACAAAGTTAAGGATTAACACAAACAGAAACGCCCAAGTGCTTCACCAGTTTTTTGAGCGAACTGATGGTGTATTCTTTATCTTGAAGAATACGCATAATGGTGGTATTGGACACGCCTGTGGCCTGCACAAGGGAATTAATAGTGGCCTCCCTTTCGTTCATGGCCATTTTGATTTGCTGGCCGACGGTGGCGGCATTGGGGGTGATGATTTTTCCCATTGTCTGATTTTTAGGGCAAATATAGCTATAATCGCTGTTTTTGAGTATAGCGCACCTGTTCGATGTTGTTGTGGTCGTAAACGATGGTGGTGACTTTGTGCTGCTGTTTATAAGCACGGGCATAGGCGCAGGCCTGGGTTCCATGCACCCATCCGCAAAGGGTTTCGGATATTACCTCTTTGGTGTGCGGATGGATGCGCTCGGTTTTGATGTAGTATTTTAGATTTGTCAGCATGGGCTAATGAGATTTAGTAACGGCTCTTAACGCAATGTCCGTGCGAGTTTCGATAGGTAATTAATTGTTCATCTGTCCAGTGGCCGAAGCGAAGTTTTGCATTTTTGAGAAACATTTCCAGCGTTATTTCCCCTTTTACGCCCAAGTTTCGCGTTTTTGTAACATTCTTAGCCAACTTGGCGGCTTCCCTTTCTACCCATACTGCCCAGATGTCCGGATAAAACCGCTCTAAATACACAATCTCTTGAGCGGATTGATAGGGACACATCATGCAGTTTGACGGAATGGGTACGCTGTGGCCGTAGCTTTCAATCAACCGTTGACAACCTGCCCTGTCGAGCCGTAAATCAATCAGTGGATAGATATGCTCCACTGTTTTTCTACGATAAACAGGGCGCGGATCTTTGACGATTTCGGGAAACAGTTCAGTTTGGGGCGATGTGCAGCGGGACTCCTCTCCTTTGGCAAAACCGATCATGGTTTTCAGCTTGCCGAACTGTTCAAAATAACGATAGTACACTTTCTTGTTTCTGCCTTCAAACCCGTATTTTTCAATAATGAGCGACTCCAAAAACGCGTAACAAGGCTTAATTTTCAGGTTGTCAGTGCAGGATTTTGGTAATGCTACTGACATGATGTTGTCATTAAGTTCAAACTGCCCTTGAAGCGATGGCCACGTTTTGCCGTGGTACTTTGAGCCTTGATGAAGAAAATGAAATTCAACACCATGCAGGGCGCAAAAACGGCTAATCTCGGCAACGTGCAGGTAGGTCTTTTCAAACTCATTGCCAGTATCGGCCATTATTACTACGAAATGACTGTCTCCTACGTAGCGACGACGAAAATCGGCATCGTAAACATAGAGGTAAAGCAGGGCCGTAGAATCTTGTCCACCTCCAAAAAAAAGCACAGTTATGGGTTTCATATCTCCAAATACAGGGTTTTCAGGTGGGAGTGCGCCCGATTAATAAACAAATCAATATTTTTCATTTGGGTATTTTACGGTTTGTATTGAGTAAGAAATTTCAGACCGCCGCTCGTGCAACGGTCTGAAATGCTTCAAGCTATCCTTGTGGCAGTGCGGGTGGAAGCTCTGGTATGTGAAATGTGGGAGACACCAGTTTATAGACTGCCGTAGGTGTAAGGGTGTCTTGACGGTAGATTTGATGGTCAGCGGCAAACTCTTTATACATCCGTACCGTTTCTTTGTCTGCGACATTGTAAGACATACGCGCGATATACCACGACTTCTTTTCTCCGTTTTTCTCGGAGGTTACTTGTTCGGGGGTCATGGTCAATTCAATCTGGGAGAGATTTGAGCGGTCGTAATGCAGGTCGGTGTTTAGCTTCAATAATTCCTCTATTGAGGTATTATTAAGCATAATGGCGGACAAACAATCTTTGTCATCCACAAAGAAAATCTCTGCCCATAGGTCTTTACGACCTCTGCCGAACATATTTTCTTCAAATACCCGCCATGCGACGGGAATGATGGTGAAAGATTTTAGGGCTTTTCCTTTGTCGTCCACTAAAACACGGTCGCCATTGATGTTGAATTGCCCATTTTGCCCGTTGAAACGGTACTGCCTTGGCTGGCCTGTAACGTACAGGATTTTGCTTTCAATTTCGCCCGTTTCTTCGTTAAGGACTTGGTACGATTTTAAATTTGACATGATTGTGTTGGTTATAAGTGAATAAAAAAATTAGTAAATAGAATTAGACAATTCTAAGGCTGTTACGTCCTTTCCATCCAGCAGCAATACACCTGTTCTTCGGTGTAATTCCACCAAAACGGGGAAGCCTTCAATATGCACAATGCGCGTAATGGTGTAGGGCTTGCTTTGCTGGTTGTAGGCTTTTGGCTGAATCTGGTAATCAATCAAGCCCGCTGCATCAAGGGCGTCGCATAAGACGTCGCCCTCTGTATGCGCATGGGTAAGGATTGCGCCTGCCTGTTTTTCAAGGCGGTGGATTGTGTTGTGCATCTCGGAAATTTCGTCTTTAATTTCCTGCAACTGTGCTTGTTGCTGGTTAAATTCTTCCAGTATTTGTAGCATAAGAATGTTGGTTTGAAATGTTAGTTTCTAATAAGAATTTCTTTAAAATACGGCTGTTCGTATCGGTCGGCGGAGGGGGTTTCGAGTGGCCAAACGTTGTACCAAACCCCATCAATTTCCTTGATAGTGCCGCCAAAATCGTTTGTTGCCTGTTGGGCATCGGCTTCATCAATACACTCAATACAGGGCCTGCCGACTTGCTTTGATACTTCCCAATTGAATTTCATTTGCTTTGGATGAAAGATGAAATATCTAATTCTTCGTAGGCTGTCAGATGCTTGAGGGCTTGAATGATACTTAGTTCGCCCAAGAAATTTGCTTGCAAATAGCCTCGTTGGTGTAGCTGCTCGGCCAATGCAACAATGGCCTCGGATGTAGAGTTTTTGGGCGTGATGGATTCCCCCTTAAAAAACCAAAATGTACCTTCCAATAAGGATTTGGCCACTTGAAGCAGTGGTTTTAAGGCTTCGTTTTTTACGCCCGTGCGGTGCTGTTCGGCAATGGTTTCGACTTCGAGAATCAGGGCGCGGCCTGGGTTTCTTAGGTGCCAGGAGACTTGGCCGCTATCGCTAATATGGGCGACGATGGTATTTGTCCCTTGAAACCATACAGTTAGACCATTACCAAAACAGCCTTGTGTAAGTGGCTTTTTCATGCGTAGATAAGGGTTTTTAGTTTGGCTTGGGCGTACTCGATAACTACATCATCCCAACAAGCGCATGTAGTTTGGCTATATAGGCAGTCTTCCCAAATAGTATTTTTGTGCTTTTGGTATAAATCAACAGCCCATTGGGCGACGGTGTCAACGGCCTGCATATAGCCTTGGCCTTGGATGTTGTATAGCTCGTCCAGTGCGTTGTCGCCCATGACGGCGGCAATACGGGCAATTTCTTGAGCGGCTTCTTTAAATGCGTCCATACAAAAATATGTTTTTATGTTATTACAAGGAAATAATTTCAATTCAAATGTTACCAAAGTTCAATTTCCTCTTTCTCGGTGAGGTACGCTAAAACCTCTTCATCGGTATCATCATCAAAGTCTTCGATGACAATACCAGTGAAATTTTCGTAATCGTCGTCATAGGGCTTGACCATGACTTCTTTGCCTTCTTTCAGCAATTTGAGGGCTTCTTGGGGTGTAAGTTCCATGTTTATTTTGCGTTTTTGGTTAAGTAGGTAAAACTGACGGCGGCGGCAATAGTAATGCCACAAAGCCAAATCTCGTAGCATTGACAAGTTATGTACATTGTGGTACACATAATTGGTAACAGGGCAAGGATAGGGATTGCCAAGTTGTTGAGCTTTTTCATGCTGTTATTGGATGTTCGTTGATAAAATCATCAGGGTGCAAAAGGTCATTGTTCATGGTAAGTTTTTTTTTGATGAACCTGTGCCGAAAAAGGTCTTCAGCACAACGCACGATTCTCACGCCTTAATCATCATTTCAAGCGATTTTCTTAGGTCTGACAACCCTCCACGCCTGCCCTCTATTTTTGAGAGTAGATAAGAAGCGGACACGGTTTTTGGATCTGACCATGATGAACCTGCATAAATCCCTAAATCGCGGGGGGGAACGGTTTTGTAGTAGAGTTGAAGTGTAATATCTATGCCCGTTCCTGTTACAGATAATTTCCATCGGTTCCAACGTCCGCCATACCATTTTGCAGAAATTAATACATTTTGGTCGGTTGCCGCCGACAAAATAGGGGTGTTTTGAGTTTGCATTGTGAATGTTTTTTTGAGTTGGTTATGAAAAAATGATGAAAATGAGTAACATGACCACTGCCACAATGGGGGCAAGAATCAGGAGAAAGGATTTGTTTCGGTTTGACATTTTGGTGCTGGGTTTAGGGTTGAACCATCAATGTCCTGGTTTCTCCAACGACTAAAATAGTACCCGTGTGGCTTTTGCTGGCTGGGACAATATCCAAAGCCACTTCGTTGGTTAACTTAAAAAACAGGCTTTTCAGGTTATTGCCGCTGTTAAATGGAATCGTGCCGTTCTCAATTTCTCTAAGGGAATTCGTGGTATAGACTAATTTGTAACTATACACACGTTTTGCTTTGCCTGGCTCTTCAACCCGTCGAACCGTGGAGGAACCCACTTTGCAGGATTGGCCGATTTCAAGCGATTTAACACGCTTTTTATCGGGCTGGGTTAGTGCTGTGTCGCTATCCCGATTCGCTTCTACAAATTCAGATAAGGTGCTTGGATAGCCGTCTATGACTAAGAATATTTGCTTTTTCATGTGTGCGGGGTTGGAATGTGGGAGACTCAAACGCCTCCCCCTGTGAATGGATTAATAGCTTACCTCGACTTCAATCGTCTTTTTGATGGACAACGGCTTGTTAAAACAAATTAGGGCTTGCTGTCTCACTGCCTCAAATTCCTCTCGCGTAGTTGGCTTCCAATCGTGTTCTCCTGTGGATTCTTTGTCAGCCAAACTACTGCCATACACCGTTTTCCGCTCAATTTTGAACGCATCCTTAACTTTCCCATCGCTATTAGTACAATACTCAATAACCTCTTGCTTGTAAGTATAACTGGAAGAATAGGGTTCTTTTGCTTGAATCTCTACGAGAACTTCAAATAAGTCCGAGTCCCAAGAAAAAGACCTTTTGAAAAATTTAGCAGATGCTTTTTCCTCTATTGTTGGTAGAGTGTAATTAACCTCTGCTACCTGTTTTGTTGTGGTTTTCGGCGTGTTTACGGTTTTCATTGTGAAAAGTGTATTTAAGTTTAAAAATGTGTTTTTGTGTTATTATGCAATAAAAATTTGACCGCTGGATAGGTAGATGGGCATTTTATCTTCAGAAAGGTTGTTTTCAATCGTTGTGAAACTTCGTTGATATTCTTCCTCTCGTTCTAATGCAATTCTAAGGGACTCTACACAGGAAGAAAAAAGGGTTTCGTAGGTTTCTTGGTGCGGGTTGTGCGATTTCCAAGAAAGAAATTCACAAATAGGTTGCAGTACATAATAGTCGGTGTATATACCACTAAGAGAACAACAGTCTGCTGTTATAATAACCTTGGATTCCCGTGACTTTGTGTAATTTTTATTATAGAAAGTCTTTGGCTTAAATATGTCGTAGAAGTGGTTATTTATTAGGTATTTGCGAAGTCGAAGCCCTGTTAAATTTAAAATACTTGGGTCGGTACGACCAAAAGATAAATCTAACCAACTTCGTAAAGAAGTTTCTAACCCAAAAGTTTTTACAAACGCTTCGGCGGTTGCTTTCCCATCTTCCCAAACAAAATCCGTTTCGGATTTAAAATTTGATACAGCAACGGCTTTGGCTTTGCTCGATAATTCATCGAAGCTATACAAGATAATGTTTATAGTTTTCATCTTAAAAGCGTGTTTTTGTGTTATTTAGACTGTAAATTTTTTTAGCATTTCGCTGATTCAAATATTAAAAAAACTTTCAGGGGTTTTAAATTTACCTGCATATCTTGGCTTCAATTGGAAACTTTCAATTATACCCGCTTCGCTTATCTCCCATTGATAAGTGTTTCCACCTTCGTGTAGGTCGTTTATTGTCAGTAGCTTGAAATTTCCCTGTTCTATCAGCGTGTATCTAAAATCGCAAGACCTGTCAATCTCTATGAAGGTTGTCGCGAGTATGTTAATAGCCTTGAATTCTGCTTCATTTAGGCTTACTCCCGTTATTGTTGTTACTGTGTCCATGTTTTTATTTTGATTGTAATTGTTACTCCTTACTCCTTACTCCTTACGACTGTATTATACTCCCATTTGCCTGTTGCCTTTGTCCTGTTAACCGTTACCTCAAATCGTCTCTTCTAATTTCAGGATTCCCGATTTTAGATTCCATGTACTGACTTCGGCTTCAATCTTCTTTGCTTCAATAACCTGTTTTACAGGCGTTTTGAGGCTATTTTCTTGATTTTTAGGCTCTGGTATTAGGATACGGGATTAAACCCCTTAAATCCCCGCTTCTATTAGAATAGCTCACCCTGCTTTGGTGTTGGCTTTTCAAACAAGGGAAGCCCGAATTCGGTTTTTGGCTTTGGGGTTGTCTTTCCTCCCTGCTGGATGTATTCCACTAAGCATCTTTGCTCATGTGTGGCCTTTTGCTTGTTTCCTGTGAATAATTCTGCCTGTTTTTTCATAAAAACCTGTTTTTGTGTTTTTAAAGGATTTGAGAAGTATAAACAGGGGTTTTGTCTGCCAAACGTTGGACTTTCCCAAGTCTCCTGCTTTTTCTATCTCTTTGTTTGATGATGTAAAGGTAATAGGTTATAATCGTACACACAACTAATTTTAAGTCGAACGGTTTAAATAGCTTATGAATGGCAATTTAGGCTGTTAAATGGCTTAACTGTCTGATTACCAACTTCTTATCTTAAAATCTGCTTGCTTCATGGCTCTTTGAACTTAGCTCCCTGACTTTTTGCCTCCTGCTTCCTGTGCCTTGAGCCTGAATCTTAAAACCCAAACCTATTGCTCTATGAATCCTTACCCCTTTTATTTGAAACTTGACCCCCTCCCCCTGACCCCTGCCCCGGGGTGTTTAAAGCCCCTGCCCCGGGCCGCCCCATGGCCGTAATAGTTACAAGCACCCCCCTATCTTGACCCAAGCCCCCCAAAACTTACCCCCAAACCTCTTATTCTTGACGCAATCCACTATCTGCTTTGGTGCATAGCCCCCATGTGCTTGCTGTCGGCATCTGGCTATTTGGAGACGGGCTGCCTGCGGCGGGGACTTTGGGCGTCACCCTTGCGATTGAAGGGTTTGTTTTCGCTAACGCTACTATTTATACGTTTTTGGTGAATATTGTCTTATTTGACACAAAAACACGTTATTATATTTTTGATTAAATAATTTTATAGATTTGTGTTAAAAACTCCTATCAGGTAATGCAGAAAAGTATCAGCATGGACGATTGGCGGGATTTTATCCCTGTGAGCGCGTGGCGTCGGCGTTGGAATTACGATGCACCTTTGCAATTGTGGGATAAAAGGTTTGACAGTGATCCAAATACCTTTCTGGATTTTGCAAGGCGTATTTCTGACCGATTATTGTTTTCGGGATGCAGTGTTTTTGATAAAGATTACCCTAATTCTCCTGATTTGGCGGCGATTGTACGGGGAAAAATTAATCCAACAGATTATTGGGAGACGGATTATGTGTATGGGCAAAAGAGTTTTATGCCCCTGCGGGATAATCATTTCTTTGAACCCAGCAAAAACTTTATGTCGGGAGAACAGACTGAGCAGCCTTTTCGGTTTACGACCAAATCCGTTGACAATGAATTCAGTCGGATGATGCGCAAGGAAGCGGCTGTAAAAGCGGCAAAAGCGATAATGAACGTGGCTTATCAAGGATTGGAAGAGCAGGGTATTGGTGGGGCAATGGGGGCGCAGTACAAAGACATCAATGTAAAAGCTTCTTCTGAAAAAATACTCAAAGAACTCAATCCTCAACAGCAGTTGGAGTATTTGGTATGGGCTATTTTGCAAGATGCCAATTACAAATACGATTTTTTAGACATTGGACGGCGGTGCTTTGATAACCGCTACGATATACGGGCTTGTTTTGGAGCAGTGGAAATTGAGTACGGTGAAGTGATTCCTAAACACATTCCTCCTGCGCAGGTAAGTTGGTTGGCCAATAAGCCCATTGAAACCTTTGAAGACCCTTCGGTATTGGGTGTAGGTTATAAAAACTACTTGACCATGGAAGAAGCGTTGGTCAAGTACGGAGCGCAATTGTACGGAGCGCATGGTATTAGTTCGCTAAAAAACGCGGTAGAAACCCTGCAAAAAGGCAAATCGTTTGAGTACAGCCCCATGGGGAAGTATTTCAGCAAGAAAAATGACAACAGCGGCTTTGGCTTTAGAAGCATTGAACAATTGAATACCAATACGGGAGAAGACGGACGTTTGGTGACTCAGGAAATCAATTGGAATAAAGGTTCTGATGGAAATGTGGCTGCTCAGGACTGGGCGGGTATGTTTTATCCTGCTATTAAACTCGGCAATGGTTACGGGGCGGGGATTTTGGAACACGTCTTTTATTTCAAAATGGTCAAAATGCGTCGCTTTCTTTTAAAAATCAATGGGAAAGTCGTATCAGGAAAAACGTTTCGTGATAAGCTCAAGGGCGACTGGGAAAGAAAGTATGATGTAGATGTTGAGCAGGTAGAAGATGATTTTAAAGCCAAAGCGGGAGAGCCAACCGTTGAATTGCCGATTGCCAAAATGTTTCAAGCAAAACGCCTTGGACACGGGGTTTTGTTGGATGTAGGCCAGTATGAGTATGCACCAGAAAGCAATGGCCGCAGTATGAGCTGGCCCATTGTGGGGCATATCTCACAAAAGAAAAGTTTTGCCAAACTCGGTGAGCATATTTGCCGACGTGTGAATATTCTTTATCAACGCGTGGATGAAATTATTGCACAAATGGGTCATCAAAATGCGGTTTTGGTGGATGAAGCCCAAGAAACGGATTACGTTGGATTTCTTTATAATGCCAAAAGAACGGGTATTGCCCGTTACAATTCCACTAAAAGCCAAGGCGGCTCTGCTATGGCACAACGTCATTTGACTACCCTGATGGTAGGTCAAGATTCGGCAGAACTGGAACGCTTGATGCAATTGATTGGATTCTTTATTACCCTGTTTGAAAACATGGTGGGTACTTCTCCACAGGTGCAAGGGATCAATCAGAAATATACGGGACTAAGGCAGACGCAGATGAATGTCAACAATCAAAGTACGCTAAAAACCGAGCAGTACTATGAGCAAACCCAGTTTATGAATGAGCTTCTGCAACGCTATGCCGACATTGTCACCAAGTATTTTGCTGACGACCAGGAACGAACGTTTATGGTGGATGCCAAAGAACAAGAGGTCTTAAAGTCGCTCAAAGAAATGTCGCTGGCCTCCATATCGGTGCATTTGGAAAGTGGAATGGACTTGGCCAAGAAAAAAGAGAAGATCGAGCAAGCCGCTTCACAGATACTTTCCTCGGCAGGTATTGAGTTCTTAGAGCCTTTGATTGATATTTTCTTGCAAGACAATGCCGAACAGGCCCGTGCTTTGCTCAAAGAAAACATGGCACTGTTGAAGGATTTGGAAAAAACCAACGAAGAACGCAGGGCGCAAGCACAACAAGCGCAAACCGAGGCCATGATGGCACAAACCCAAATGCAGATGGGGATTGAAAAAGAGCGTACACAGCGAGCGATTGAGGTTCAGAAACTCAAAAATCAGGGGCAAGGTGAGCAAAATGATTTTGAAGGTACACTCCATGATATTGATTCTGTCAATAAGCGGGAAGAAATGTTGATGGCTGATGCGATGACATCGGTAGAGTAAATGACACAACAAAATGTACAAGACACTCGAAGAAGTCACTTATCGGCCTATTTACGTACTTGAGCAAATGTTATTGCTTCGGGAAATGGCGGTCGTTCACGGCACTTGGGGTATTCGTGGTCTTTATTTTGTGACACTCTACGGCTGGGCAGGCTCTCCCTACATTGATGAAGAGCCAAAAAAGCGCGAGGCCAATGTTTTAGAGCGGATTGCCGATACCAACTGGTATAACAACGAGACACATTGCCGATGGGTGAGGGAAAAAATAAGGCTTGGGGCTTACCACAATGACATCATTCGGGCCATTGACAAAGCCAACGAAAAATTCAAAGTCCCTGAACTTGAAGATCACAGTTACTATGGGACGCGAATTGATACAATGCGAATGGCCATTACCAAGCTCAAGTACGATTCGGGCGATGTGGGTAAAATTCAAAAAGCCAGTGCGACCGAGCTTAGTTTAAATAAAAACGTGAGTGAACTGCGCAAGTACCAGTCAGAAGCCGAAGCCAATATTTTGGCCAAACGAGGCAAAAAGTTGCATTTAAGTTTAGACAGTTTTCTGATTTTCAACTGATACAAATGGCACTTATTCTTCAATTTCCCCCTGTTGAGCCAGGTAGTATGCGCCAGTTGGCCGTAGAGATTCGCAAAGACCTTTATGGCGGTGGGCCTGTGGCAGATGATGCCCGTTTGTCTATTCGGCAAATCGAAATGCTTATCAAACGCATTTACGATTCGGTCATTACCCAAATGGACAAAGCGGATTTCAAAGGTGGACGACTGCCTGACCCTTCGCGCTTGATGCCTTTCAAATGCTACTCTATGCGTGATACCGACGAAATCAGCTGCGGATGCAGTAAATTTAGTTGGGGGTTGAAAAAAGTCAAACTTCCTAAACTCTACTTGTGGCGGGGGAAGCCTTATATCACTTATTTCGGTTCGTCGGACTTACAAACCAACTGGGTGAGGGTTAATAGCTTAGTGGAGTTGAATTCTATTTGGAAACTGGTAGGGATTCCAGCTTACTTGATAATGGGAAATATTGCGTACGTAATTCTTCCACCACAATACGCCCTACTCTGCGATGTGACATTTTGGGGAATCCCCCAAGACCCTACCTACACCGAAGGTTCATTGTGCTTTGATGTATGGTCGCAGGATTGGGCAGTACCACCCCACATCAAAGAAATTATCAAAGATACCATTATCGGCAAGTGGGGACAAACTGTGCTGTCCACCAAAGGCGAGGCCGATTTGACCAACAACAGCACAGATATAGCCCAAAGAACGCCAAAAACGTAAAATAACCCCGCTTAGGCGGCCCTATCCAATGAAACAATTATTAATTAACATCCAGTCTTTTTTTTCGACTATTGCCAATAGACAAGAATTGGAGGACACCAAAGACGCAATTAAAAAGCTGACTTGGGAAAATCAGTACTTGACTCAGCAACTCAAACAGGTGGAGGCTGAAAAACAACAGCTTTTGCAGCGACTTCATGCCGCCGAGCATGGAAACCTAAACTATACTTTGGGCATACTCAACAACACCATAGGCGTATTGGCCGCCAATCGTATTGTCGGATATGACGGAATGGGAAACCCGCAGGTAGAACCCGTGATTGAAGATCGAGTTACCAAAGTTTTGGGGAATAATATCGTGGAAGACTGTTTGAAAAAAATCAAAAAACTGCTTTGATGAACTACTCAATAGACATGCTCTTAGAGCAAATCAACACCGTTGTCAAACGCCCTTCCGCTACGGAACTAATGCTGATTGGCATTAAAGCAGTGCGGGAAATCTTTCAACTGATTGGGCTGGAGCTTACGACCGATTTTCGAGCAGAGAACTTTAGCGTCAAAGACAATAAAGTTGTTTTGGGCCACGACATTATCCGAGTGGAAGATGCAGGGCCTATTGATGCCACAAAAGGACAGGCATATCAGGCCCAAAATGGCATGAGCCTAAGCGGGAAATACGTATTTCGACAGCAAGGCTTTGATTTGTATTTCCCCAATATGACAAATGAAGAAGTGAGACTTTGGTACTGGGGGTTTTATGTTGACCCCTTGGATAAATCACTTCTCATCCATGCCGATGTAATGGAAGCATGTAAATTGATGGGTCAATACTACGGCATTGAAGGTGACTTTGACCATCCTGCCTACCGAGAGCGGGATATTCTGCACCAAAAAGCCAAACAAGAAGCCTTTATTGCCAGAGGAAATCTGAATCGTTCTACCATCGCCCAAAAACGAACTGACCGCCGTTTGCTATGATACATACCAACACTTTTTCGGGCGGTATGTCTGCCGACAACGACGTTTTGCTTCAAGGGAAAGCGGCGCGTTTTATGCGAAATAGCCGCATCGCCTATAACCGTAAAAAACAAAGCAGTGCGACCTTAGAAGACGCGCTTGATGGAAAAACGGGCGATTGGGTGCCTGTGCGCGGTACACTTTCACTGATTGGAATGTGCGCTGGTTATGACATTGTGGGCAGTGTGAAGGTTCGGCGTGGCAGCGTTATTTGTTCTACCAACGGCGTTCATTCGGAAATTGGTCTTTTGCAGGTATTTCAGCCCGAAGCATCTCAAACAAAATATCAAACTCTTTACAATGACATCAACGACCCGAACCGTTTGAATAATCCGTTTCTTCGTCGCCTTCCCTCGGATGCTGATGGAGATTTACTGCATTTTTCTAAACAGCATTTTATCAAGGGGTATAGTCATTATGAAAACGAGTTGATTGAGCGCGTTTATTTCACCGATGGACGCGGCCAAAAAAGAACTTTTAATCTCAACGACTTTTTTTCTGAAACCCACCAAACCAATCCCTTTCATTTTGCTACGGGCTGTGAGGCAGCCGTCAACTACCCCAAGCATTTATCCGTTCATGCCATGGATGAACAGCCCGACGCAGTTTTGCCCATGATTCGCTTTCAATGCAGAGTATCGGGTAAGCTAAAAACGGGTACGTATAAACTGGGGGTGCGATACAAAAACAAAAACGGAGTACGTAGCCCCGTCAGGCTTTACGAAAGCACGGTGTTTGTCACCAATCAGCCCATGGAAGACCCATTGGGTGATACGACTATGACGCAGGCACTGAGGGCCAATCATCACAATAGGGTCATGGCCGATAAAAACGGCGTAAATTCCTCTGAGGGTATTCGTTGGGATATTATTGATATTGATTCCCGCTGGGATGAAATGGAGGTAATCTATGTCTATTACCAAGATGCCGAAATTCACAGCGAAGCCTACGTATTTCGGCGTATTGTCCTCTACAATGAGCGCAGTATGACAGTGGATTTGACCCAAAACAGCCCCATAGAGCGCGTTTTTTACCCCATAACCGCCGAAGAATTACAGCAAACGTTTCAAACCGTGCTATCAGTGGGGCATACAGCCACCAAAGACAATAGAAACTGGGATGCCAACCTTCGTTTTTTGCCCGATATACGGCTTGATTTGACCAAAGCCCAAGTGCGGCCTGTTTATCAGTATCTAAGGCCCGACCAAACCATAGAACCCAAGTTTGATTATATCTATAACAAAATTTCGGGACGCTACGACGGCGACCCGCTTACCAATGCCGCCCCTTTTAATTCGCAAATTAATATCAGTCGCTATGCGGGTAAAACCGACACCTTTCCCGTTGTTGACGACTACTACTCTTATAAAAGTCAACAGATAGCAAGTATTCTGGGCAGTCATTTCAGGGGGGAAACCTACGAATATGGCGTAGTGGTAGTGGATAGAAAAGGGAATCGGATGTTGGTAGAACGCTTGGCTGAATACACATTTCCGCAGCAGTACGAAAACTACCCATTCAACACTTTGACGCGCAAAGCTGTGGATGGACAATATGATTTGCGGGTATTGGGTGCCAGTTTTTCGGGTATTAAAATCCCCGTTGATTTTCTGTATGACGAGTTTGGGCGATTGAACATATCAGCCATTCAGATTGTGAGAAAACCCCGTTTAAAACGCCTCAAACGGCAGGGCGTGGTTTTTCCTACGCTGATGGGCGCCAAATGCGAAACTAAAACCGCTGATGATGGATGGGTAAAACCATTGGGCTTTGCTTGGAATAATTTCTTATTGGGCTATGCAGAAGTGCATCGCGGAGACACCCATACCTACTTGCAGGGCTTTATCAGCTGTAATCATAAGCCAAGTTGGTGGAATTTTGGAAACCAACCGCCCAAGATGCAACCGGCAGTATCAGCCCCTTATATTTTCAATTTTCATTCTCCTGACATTTTGATTGAGGAAACCCTGGAAGAAAATGTAAAAGGGGATTATTTGCAGCATGTCGGACAGCTTCACCAAGCCTATACTTCCAATGCCATTCAGCTTTCTGGTATGCACAATTTTCATGTCTATACCAAAAGCTATAATACGCAACTATTCTCTTATATGAACCCTGCGATTGAAGCGCAGTATGTCAATCAAGGAAGACCCGCTATTGGAAGCAGAACGCGTATAAAATGGGCGTTTCGACATACCAAATCCGAAGATACGTTTTATGAAAAATTTGACCCTGATTTTTGGAAATACGATTACAGTGCATCCACGGATATGTATAGAGGATGGATGGAGGGGGACGGTTTTGACTTTCCCTGTATAGGTATTCAACAGCCTGGTAGCGTCGTATTACGGGCAAGTGACTGGGGGTCAGTGGACTTGACCGAAAGCGGACATAATCAACAAACCAACCAAGAGCGCGACGAAAGAAGCTGTTCGTATCGAATAGTGAATTGGTATGGCAGTGTTGACCAGACGGAGGTAAGGCGTTATTTTGTGGTCAAGCACATCCCCATTACACCTGAAACATTACAGGAACTGGCCGCTGACCGTGATGCAACAGGTAAGCTGACGGCGTATGTACTGAATGATGTAGAAGTGTATAATGGGGATGCCTACCCTACCCTGTTTGGGTTTACGCGTATTTATTCAGGACTTGACGAGTGTCGAAAGAATCCCGATCGCGCTTCAGCTGATTTTCCAGACACCGCTACGTCGCATATTTTTCCACTGGAAAGCCAGTATAATCTTGACCTTTTGTATGGTCGAAAATTCCCTGCTAATGCGACTTGTCTGGCACGTACGTATTGCGCGGGTGAAGATTTGCAGTTTGTTAACGGAATTATGATTCGTCAGCCCGAAGACTGGAATTACAACAAAGCACTTTTAGCCAAGGAAACCATACTTTTCTATGACGAAAGACCCGCTGATGTAAATTTTGTCTCGCATCGTCCCAACGGGATTATCAAATCACCCGTAAAGTTCTCAGGGGAGGAAATAGACCGCTACAGAATAAAACTGCCTGGTGATTATCACGAAATTGAAGGTAACGAAGGCCCTATCAACGGACTGGTGGCAGCCTTTGATTACCTGTACTACATTCGGGAAAGGAGTTTTGGGATATTACTTATTAACCAGCGCAACTTTATTCCCTCTGACCAAGGCGAGGTAATGGTTTCGTCGGGGCAGGTTTTTTCGGGCAAAAGGGATTTGGCGGCTTACGGCACCAAGTACCCCAACAGTATATGGCAGGACGGGGAACGTTTCGGGTTTGTGGATACAGTGATGAAAAAAATTGTCGGTTTCTCACAGGCAGGCAGGGATTTAACCTCTGAAAGCAACAATGTAGATGACTTGGTTCGGGCATTGACGATGAACGTGGAAGAAGTGGGAGAGTTTCACCGTGATATTATTAGTGGCTATGATAGCGAAAATCAAGAAGCACTGTTTACTTTTTTTGGCGCAAAAACTGAATTGACGCGCACACTGGCATACAGTGCCAAGCTTTCTTCTTTTGTTGGTATTCGGGACGTAAGCCCTCATGTTTATATCCCATTGGACGATTATTTGATTTCGGTGCGCCACAGTGGAAATCTGCGAGGAGTGTTGCAACTCCACAACTACGGGCGTTACGGCTATTTCTACGGGCAGTATTTTGACAGTACGCTGCGTATGGTGGTTAATCCTTCTCCGACCGCATTGGGCGTATTTAATAACGGATTCATTTTGGGCCATGCTAATTTAATGCGGAGATTGTTGAAAGTAACGGCGTGGTCTGATTCTGAGCGGCATGTTATACCTATGCTTCAAGTCATTAATGACACCATTGTAAATGTGGATGATCGGTTTAATTACCAAAAAGGGCAACTGGCGTTCCCGCTACACGAATGGGACTGGGAAGATGTAAAACAGGTACTGAAAGGACATCAAATACAAATTGAATTGACCGTTGCCAACGGGCTGGCCGCCATTGACGGACTGGATTTGCCAGTCTCAATTACCGCTTTTGATACTGCTTACCGCATTGGATACCCTAATCAATACTGAGATGAATAACGGACAGATAAACAGGTTAGAGATTACTGGAAAGGGACTCAATCATCATACAGGATTTCAAAGTTTTACTTTGGAGGTAAATAATTCCATCAAATCAGTTGCTTATGCCGCAGGTTCTCCATTTCAACATTCTCCTACCGACCCTCCATTGAAGCCGACCCAAGAAATCAATGAGATTGTTGAGCAAGTGCTGGATATGAGTATTGAGGAGCAAAACCTGCTGTTAAGTATGCTTCATAAAGAGATTATCAAGCAACGGGAAGCAAAAATCAAAGAATTGGCCCAAGAGCAAAATAACTATGAAAATGCACTTAATTTTTTTGAAAAATTCAAGTAACCATGAACAGAAAACAATTTTTAAGCACTTTGGCAGTCGCATCTACGGCATTGGTTTTAGGGGAAGTTGCCACCGCAAAAACCAAAGAAGAGCCTACTTTGTACACCATTACCGAAACGGATAAATGTTTTATCATCAGCGGAACAATGAAGGAAATAACTTTGGATTGCAAAGGTAAGGAACTTTATTTGAAGGGCCATTACAATGTTGTGCTATGCAAATTTATTAACGTTAATCATTGGATTTATGAAAATAACCCTGGCAATCGGTTTAATTACAACACTATAACCTTTGTTGGTGCAGATACAGAAACCATAGCTTAATGTGTTTTTTGAAAACATAAAAATATACTCTTATGCTATACAACGACATTGCTCCTCAAACTTTAACAAACGCACCCAAACGCAAGTTTGTTGGCTCTCGTTTTGACCGTATGCTATTGGGTATCTCAGGAACTGATATTTATGGAAATACAACGGGCTGGGGCAAGGCCAAAGGGGTGGTTTTGCCTGCCCTTTACGGCACATTGGGGGCTATTGGCACCACCG
>ERZ650308.368-NODE-368-length-24114-cov-6.315932_pt1 | contig 24114 bp, 31 predicted proteins | sample MGYA00376244_ERZ650308 | MGnify/ENA primary metagenome ERZ650308 (study PRJEB26733, sample SAMN07839295) | wastewater metagenome | biome: small river; feature: stream; material: water | place: USA: North Carolina | collected 2016-04-26 ... | reverse complement strand
CAATGGTCGCCTTCCGACGTTATGCCGGATATGACCAGAAAGCCCAAGACGAACGCGAGGCGCTTGAAACCCTTCTCAAGGCCATAGAGGAGAAAACCCATGGCAGCACCTAAGCAGGACACCAAAGACAGACAGATTGCTTATTGGAAGGGACGCGCCAACAAGCTGAAAAAGCAACTTGAGACTGAACGGATCACCGCAAAACAGAAGATAGCAAACGAAAGAGAAGATGCCGTTTTGGGAATGATATGGGACAGCCTCGAAAGACGAGGGGACGGGCGCGTTGTTCGAATAGGGAATTGCCATGAAAAATAAACAAAGCCACAAAAAGCCGCCCCCAGGTCCCGGACCCGGCAGGCCAAAGGGCAGCTTGAACAAGACCACAGCCGTTCTCAAGGACGCCATCCTTGCGGGCGCTACGGCTGTTGGCGAGGACGGAAACGGCAGGGACGGCCTCGAAGGCTATTGCCGCTATCTGGCAAAAAAGGAGCCAAGGGCGTTCGCTGGCCTCATGGGAAAGGTTTTGCCTATGACCGTGACAGGCGACCCAAACAACCCCATGCGCGTGGTATTCGAAACCATCTATGAGCAAAAGGCCAAGTGAACGAAATTCGGCACCAGTTCCGCGTCAGGTGGTATCAGTTGCCGTTCCATCAAGCACTTGTGGGCGGCGAGAAAAAGCGCCTTATCGAGATTGCACATAGGCGCTGGGGCAAGGATGAAATCGTCCTAAACGGCTTCCGCGAACTGTCTCAGAAGCGGATAGGCACCTATTGGCACTGCTTCCCTGAGTACGCCCAAGCCCGCAAGGCCATCTGGAACGGCGTGAACGGACACACGGGAAAGCGCCGCATTGACGAGGCATTCCCGCCCGAAGTCCGCAAGCGCATCAACGACGATGATATGTTCATCGAGACGGTATGGGGCTCTACATGGCAGCTTCTAGGCTCTGACCGCTATAACGCGACGGTGGGCTCTGGACCTGTAGGCGTAGCTTATTCCGAGTGGGCGCTATGTGACCCGGCAGCGTGGGCCTATCACAAGCCCATGATTGAGGAAAGCAACGGTACAGCGGCTTTCATCACCACGCCACGCGGCAACAATCACGCAAAAACCATGTATGACCGGGCAAAGACAAGCCCGAACTGGTTCGCTGAACTATCCCGCATTCAGGACACGCAAGCCCTATCTGACGAGCAATTGGCCGAAAGCCTGCGGGAATACCAAGACCTTTATGGCATAGACATGGGCCTTGCCCTGTTTGAGCAGGAATACCACTGTTCGTTCGTGGGGGCGACGATTGGGGCCTACTGGGGCGCTGAAATTGCCGTTGCGGAGCGCCAGGGGCGTATGGCCGAGGTGCCAATCAACCGCAATCTTCCAGTTCACACTGCATGGGATTTGGGCAAGGCTGTGAATAACCCGATATGGTGTTTTCAGATCGAGAACGGCATCCCGCATATTGTGGACTTCTACCGCCCGCAGTCTGACGACCTCGAGGAATGGTGCAAGTGGCTGGACGAAAAGGCATATAACGGGATTGATTTTGTCCCCCACGACATTACGGCAACCGAATGGGGAACAACCCGGACCCGGTTCGAAACGCTGCAACTACTCAAGCGCAAGCCCGTCAGGGTGGCAAAGGTGTCTGTTGCGGAAGGCATCAACGCAGGACGGCAGACAATCAAGATTGCCAAGTTTCATAGCGGAGACGACGAGCGCGGGCAGCGCATGGAGCAGGGCATAGACGGCCTGCGGAACTATCGCCGTGAATGGGACGACGACCTAAAGACCTTCCGAGAGAACCCGGTAAAGGACTGGGCGGAGCACATTGGTTCATGTTTCCGGTATCTGGGCCTTGCATGGCGCGTTGCCCCGAAGGAACAGCCCAAGCCGGAAAAGCCCAAAGACCTGACCTATGTGCTAGGCCCGCGTGGCGTCATTCAGGGGAATATGTCTCCGAAAGAGGCTGTTGAGGCGATGATCCGCCGCAAAAGAGCCGCAGACGATTAGTCAAGTGACTCTCCCTAGTTGACGGTCCAGCCCGCAAAAGCGGGTCATGGCCGCCAATCTCCCCGCGCAATCAGCAGAGAGCCTGAAAAAACTTGGCTCAAAATGGATTGAACGTATCCGCGCCGCCGAAAAGCGTGAGGAAAAGTTCAACACCACTGCCGAGAGCGCAGAGGCCATTTATTCCGTCAAGACGGACGACGGACACGCGAAACAATACTTCAACATTCTCCACTCGAACGTCGAAACCATCGTTCCGGCAACGTACAATTCGACGCCAGCCCCAGACATCCGCCGCCGTTTCAATGACAAAGACCCGGTTGCGAAGGCCGTTGCCGACGTTCTAGAGCGTGCAATCACCGTCCAGATTGACGACGGTGCGCTTGACGCTGAAATGGAAGGCGTGAGCCAATCCGCATTCCTTGCGGGCCGTGGCGTGGTTCGCATCCGGCTCCAGACTGACGACGCCATGGGCGGCGAACATTCCGACCCCATTGCCGACGCTGTAGAGGACACAGCAGAGGCCGACGACGAGGACGAGAGCGGCGAAGGCGAGAACCCGACGACCGAACCCGTAGAACCGCCTCCAGGCCCGCAGAAACTTCTGTTTGAGGCCGTGGCGTGGAAAGACTTCCGCATGGGTCCGGCGAAGCGCTGGGCTGACGTTCCTTGGGTTTCCTTCCGGCATTCGATTGCCGAGGAAACCATGGAGGAATGGGAAAGCGACGACACGGTACAGGCCCAGAACAAACTTGAAATCACGACGGGCAGTGAAAAGCAGTCCGGTGACGTTGAGGTATGGGAAGTCTGGAACAAGTCAGACCGCACCGTGTATTTCATCCATTCCACGAATGGCACGGTTTACAAGCAGCTTCCGGACATGCTTGGCCTAAGCGGATTTTTCCCATGCCCTGAGCCTGTGCAGCCTATCAAGGTTGTCGGCTCCATGGTTCCGGTGACGCCTTATGCCGTCTATGAGGAACTCGCAGCCGAACTCGAACAAGTCACAAAGCGCATTCGCAAGATTGTGAAGGGCGTTGTTGTTCGTGGCGGCGCTGCTGCTGGCGAAACGCTCAAAGAGATTTCCAAGATTGCCAACCTTGACGACAACGAAATCGGCGAAATTCGTGGCGTTGAGGCCATGGCCCAGCAGGGCGGTCTAGAGAAGGCTATTACGTGGTGGCCCATCGAAAAGGCCATTGCCGCACTGGCAGCGCTTGCCCAGCACCGTGAAGCCATCAAGGCGCAGATTTACGAAGTCACGGGTATTTCTGACATTGTGCGCGGCGCATCGAATGCAGCCGAAACCGCAAGGGCGCAGGAGATTAAAACCCAGTGGGGCAGCCTCCGCATTCAGAAGATGCAGCGGCTCTTGGAGCGCTGCGTTCGTGACCTGTTCGTGATGGCGGCGGAACTGATTTCCGCGAAGTTCACACGGCAAAACCTGATGGCAATGACGGGCGTACAGATAACCCCGGAGATGGACGCCATTTTGTCCGACCGGGTGACACAGTTCTACCGCGTCAACGTGGAGAGTGAGTCAACCGTCAAGTCGGATATGACCAAGACGCGCGGGGAAATGGCCCAATTCCTTCAGGGCACGGCGCAATACATGCAGACCGTCGGCCCGCTTGTGCAGCAGGGCGTTGTTCCGGCTCCGCTGGCCCTTGAGATTTACTCAGCCTTTGCCCGTTCGTTCAAGCTGGGCAAGAGCGCCGAGGACGCAATCGCGCAAATCGGCCAGCAGATCGAGCAGGCGGGGCAGCAGGGCGCGCAACAGCCCAACCCGCAGGCGGAAGCTGAAAAGGCCGCAGCCGCCGAGACACAGCAGAAAGAGGACGCGCATCAGCAGTCGCAGCGTCACAAGCAAGAGGCATTCGAACTCGACCAGACTTTGAAGGCCAAGGCCCACGCCTTCGAAATGTCCAAGAAGGGTGCCGCAGAAGGCGACCCGGCAATGGGCGGCGGTTACGTGGACAAGGCAGATATGTACGGCGCAGCGGTCATGCAGGCCCTTCAAGCCATCATGCAGGCCGTTACAGCGCCCCGCGTTTCACAAATCCAGACCGGGCCGGATGGGCAGAAGCGCGCCATCTCCATGCCCGTCATCAATCAACCCGCAATGGTGAACTGAAATGCCATCCAGCACATTCACATTCTACCAGGATTTCAAGGAACAGCTTGGCAAGGGCGTACATGACCTTTCCACGGCTGACCTCAAGATTGCCCTGACGAACTCCGCCCCGAACGTCTCGACGCATACGGTTCTCGCCGATATCACGCAGATCAGCACAAGCGGCGGTTATACGGGCGGTGCGGGTGGTGGTGTTGCCCTGTCGGGCGAGTCCTACACGGAAAGCGCGGGCACGGGCACATTCATTGCGACCGATCTTGTTATCACGGCTTCGGGCGGCTCAATCGGCCCGTTCCGCTATGCGGTTCTCTACAACAACACAGCCGCGTCAGACAATCTCATCGGTTACGTGGACTACGGCTCGAGCATCACGCTTGCCGACACGGAAAGCCTCACACTCGACTTCACAACATCCATTTTCACGATTGCATAAATGCCGACATTCAAGGACCGCGTAAAGGACACGACGACCACGACGGGAACGGGCAGCATCACGCTGGCTGGTTCTCCCGCCTCTGGTTATCAGGCGTTCTCTGCGGCCTACAGCACGGGCACGGCGCGCATCCCATACGCCATCGTGGGCGGTTCTGAGTGGGAAGTTGGATATGGCACATTGTCAGGTGCCACCACGCTCACACGCGACAAAGTTCTAGGCTCGAGCAACTCAGGCTCAGCCGTCAATTTCAGCGCAGGCACGAAGGACGTATTCGCAACGTGGCCCGCATATTTCGCAAGTCAGATGATACCCCGTGGTCGCGTCGAACAGGCGCGGCTTGGGGCTTACACGTTTTGAGGTGACGCATGAGCACGGCAACAGCAAACACAGACCCGATTTATTCGAGAACGTGGGACATTCAGCTTGCAGGCGCGGTTATCGGCACAAGCGCCAACACGGCAACGGATGGCACTGGCGCGAATACAACCCGCATTTTCACGGCTGACTCAACAGAAGGGTCTTTCGTTTACAAGGTGGTTCTCAAGCCGATTTCCACCATTGCCGCGACGGTTGCGCGCCTTTGGTATTGCTCAGACACGGGCGCTTTTTCGGCTGGCACGACCAACACGGCGGCAAACACGACAATGATTGCTGAGGCCACAATCGCGGCTTTCACGGCATCCAACACGGTTGCGGCTCCGCAGTACGAAATTCCGGTACTGTTCGGCCTTCCCCCATCAACGAAGCTGTTGATGACGTTCGGCACCTCGACGGGCGCAGGCACGACTGGGTTTAACCCCCTCATCATTGCGGGCAAATACTAATGGTCTTTTGGCGCATCACTTGGGACGGCGGGCTTGACGGCTGGCAAATCCTGACGGACGCGCTTGAAACCGTGCGCCCCACTGACAAGGATGGCAACGACCTCACAGGCGGGTTTGACTATTCATTCGTGGAAGTGAGCGAAACCCCGCCCGCATGGTGGAGCGAGCCTGATGTTTCCCCGTGAGGCAATGTCCCGGTGGGGTAACACAAACTGGGACGTTTTCTATGCATCCCAAAGCACCACGACAACGAATAGCTGGGTATCATGGCAGAAGCCGCCAGGGTGCCAATGGATTTATATATTCCTTCTCGCAGCCGGGGGCGGTGGCGGTAAGGGTGCGGGCGGCGCTGCAACTGTTGCCTCCGGTGGTGGTGGCTCAGGCGGGTTTTCTCGCCTTCTTATTCCTGCTGCCTGTCTCCCTGACACTATATGGCTCAGGCCCGGATCCGGTGGTGCAGGCGCAACGACAAGCGCCGCTGGCACGGCTGGAACGGCCTCCTATGTTTCTGTCCAAGCCAATACCACGACCGCAAACCTTATCCTTACTCAGGCGGGTGGAGGCGGTGGCGGCGGTGCCGCAACGTCAACCGCAGGCGCAGCGGGCGCAATCGGAACAGCTACAGCCGCGCCTTTCCAAGGTCTGGGCCTTTGGGTCTCAGTGGCAGGACAGGCTGGCACTGCTGGCTCTGCTGCTGCGAACGGCGCGGTAACGGCTGTCACGTTCGGCGGCTCTGGCATTCCTGTCTCTGGTGGCTCAGGCGGCGGCAACGGCACGGCTGCGGGCGGTAGCATCACAGGCGCGGGGCTCATGCCCACAATCACAGGCGGAACTGGCACGACAGGTGGCGCTGGAAACCCCGGCTTTGGCTGTAATGGCCGCATCATCATGAACCCCTCGACCGGGTTTCCGTCGATCTTCACAAGCGGCGGGACGGGTGGCGGCGGACATACCACGGGCGCAGCAGGCGCAGGCGGGCCGGGTGGATATGGCTCTGGTGGCGGCGGCGGTGGCAACTCATCCGGTGCAGGCGGAACGGCTGGCAACGGCGGAAACGGTGGCGACGGCCTCATAATCATCGGGGGTTTCTAATGCTCCCACGCGAGGCCATGTCACGATGGGGCAGCACCACATGGACGGTATTTGTCCCGCCCCAGAACACGACGACAACGAATAGCTGGCTTTCTTGGCAGAAACCTAGCGGCTGTCAGTGGGTCTATTTCCTCATGATTGCTGCGGGTGGCGGAGGCGGACGACCGGGTTCCGGTTCGGCAACCGTGGCGGGCGGTGGTGGCGGGTGTGGCGGTATTTCACGGCTTCTGATCCCTGCTGCGCTCATTCCAGACACGATTTGGCTTAGGCCCGGAAGCGGTGGACTAGGCGCAACGGCTGCGGGCGCAGGTACGGCGGGAACGCAAAGCTATATTTCAGTTCAGCCGAACACGACCACGGCAAACTTGCTTATCACGCAAGCGGGCGGCGGCGGCGGCGCACAGGCCACGACGGCGGGCGCGGCGGGTGCAATCGGCACAACTGGGCCATATGGCGCTCGTGGAATTTGGGTATCAGTTGCGGGCCAGATTGGCGCAACAGGCGCAGCAGCCGCGAACGGTTCAGGCGTTGCCGTCACATGGGGCGGTGCAGGCATTCCCCTTTCAGGTGGAGGAGGCGGTGCAAATGGCTCGGGCACAGGCGGCGCAATCACGGGTTCCGGGATTATGCCAACGATTTCGGGGGGCACTTCTGGAACTCCCGGTAATCCTGGGGGCCAAGGGTTAGGAACTGGCAAAATTATAACCATGATACCGCAAAGCGGTTTCCCGGCTCTGTTCTTTAGCGGCGGCGCGGGCGGTGGCGGCGGTGTAGGTGCCACGACAGGCGGCGCGGGTGGCAATGGTGGCTATGGCTGCGGCGGTGGCGGCGGCGGTTCGTGTGACACGGCGGGCGCTGTGGCTGGCAATGGCGGGAATGGCGGTGACAGCCTGATTATCGTGGGGGCCTTCTGATGCTTGGCTTTCTCCCGCTTTCAGTCAACCCGATTTCAGACGTTTCAACGGGCGCGGCGGCTGGTGCATATACCCTATCAGTCAGCACGGCGGCTGTAACCCTAACAGGGTCTAGCGTTGCCCTGAAACGTGCGCTGCGGCTGTCCGTCTCGACGGCTGCAATCACTTGCACAGGGTCTAGCGTCTCCCTCAAGGTGGCGCACAAGATAGCTGTCAGCACGGCTGCGGTGACGCTGACGGGCTCTAGTGTTGCCCTCAAGGCAGCCCGCAAACTGGCTGTGAATACCGCAGCCGTAACGCTGACGGGTTCCCCAGTTTCGTTAAAGACGGCGCGCAAGATTGCCGTCAATACCTCTGCCGTTACCCTGACTGGTTCCAGCGTCACGCTGACCTATTCCGCAGCCGCAGCGGCCTACACCCTGTCTGTAGGCACGGCGGCAATCACGCTCACGGGCGGCACTGTGGGGCTCACCTACACGCCCGCATCCGCCACGACGACGCCACAGCCAGGTGGTGGGTATCGCAAGCCCATAATCATTGACGAGCGCAAGAAACGGACGGAACCAGAGCCGGAACCCATCCCGGAACTGACCGAAGCCGACCTCGCCGCATTTCTGGCCGAATTGCAGGCCCCGGCGCTTATGCAGGACCAGATCGCCGCAGCACTTGAAGCCGTGCGGGCGCAGATCATGGCGGAAGCGCAATCAGCAGAATTGCAGGGCCTTGCCGTTGCCGCGCTTGAGGCAATATCAGCCGACGAGGCAGAGAACGATTTGCTGCTGCTTGCGGCCTAATCAAGTGACTCTCCCCTGAATTGACGCCCGCCCCGAAAAGGGGCCATGGCCCGGCAAACCTACGTTTTACGCAATGGTGAACTTGTCGAAAAAAAGACAGGTGCAGCCATCGCTTTGCCGCGCAAGGCGCTCTGCACTCCAATGGTGGTCGGTGACATTCCCGAATACCGCAGCCCGATAGATGGGCGAATGATTACTTCCCGTTCAGAGCGCCGCGAAGATTTGAAACGCAACAACTGTGTTGAGGCTGGGGACACTGCACTGTCCTTGACCAAAGGCAAACGCGACGTATTCAGAAACCCGCGCTTTGCCAAGAAACACAAACTGCAATTATCGGAGAGAGCAAGATGAACGACGAAATTATTTCTGCCCCGGAAGCAACCCCCGTTGTGTCCGACGCCCCGGCCTCTGTCTCAGAGGACCAAGCGATGGCGGATATTTTCGACAAGTTGACGGCGAAAGACGCCGCCCCTTCCCGTGATGAAGGTGGCCGCTTCAAGCCCAAGGAACCCGCCGGAGCAGTCCCGGCGGTTGCGGCTGACCCCGATCAGCCCGAGGCGGAAGCGTCCGGGAATGAGTCGTCTTTCTCCGAGCGACAAGTGCAGCCCGTGGCGCTTCCGCCTAACTGGCCGAAGGACAAGGCCGACGCATTCAACGCCATTCCAGAGACAGCCCGTGGACCCGTGCAGGAGGTCTTGCAGGGCCTTCACGCTAAAATGAGCGACCAAGGGCGCGCGCTTTCGGTTTATCGTGAGTTTGACCCAATCCTGGCCGACATGAAGGCCAAATATCCGGACCATTTCACGGGGCCGGATGCCAAGACGCCCGCACAGGTGTTTAATTATCTGTACGACTGGCAGAAGGCCATTGACCAGAACCCAGTTGCCGCGCTTCTGAAAATCGCAGAAAATCAAGGTGTCATTCCGCAGCTTGTGCAGCACTTCACGCAAGCAGGCCAGCAGGGCGGACAGCCTGCGCCCTCGCCGCAATTCGACCCCGCCGCCGTCCTGAAACAGGTTGAGCAGCGGTTTATGGCTCAGATTTCCCCTGAGAAAATCGAGCAAAAAGTTTCCGCAGTCTTGGAAAAAACCCGAACAAGTGAAGCCGTCGAACGCTTTGCCGCTGAAAAGCCGCACTGGAACGACGTCGAGGCCCAGCTTGGGGATTTTATCGAGATTGTGAGACGTAGGAACCCCGACGCATCGCCAATGGCCGTGCTCGAGGAAGCCTATGACATGGCCGTCCATGCCAATCCTGCCACCCGTGCGAAAGTGACCGCAGCCGCGCCCGCCGCCGCTGCAAAGGTTGCCGACGAAAAACGGGCCGCAGCCGCGAAGGCCGCAAACCAACTCAACGTCAAAACGACGAGCAGCGGAAAAACCAGACAGAGAAGCGAGGACGAACGTCTTAGCGAAATCTGGGACCGCACAACGTCAGCAGCTTAGAAAGGATTGAGACATGGCGTCTCCATCAACCGTATTCACCGAAATGGTGACCTCGACGGATCGCAACTGGACCAACGATGTTGCCGATAACGTCTCCAAGAACAATGGCCTCATGTACATGGTCAAGAAGAAGGGCAAGATCAAGACCGTCTCTGGCGGTTACGAAATCGCCATTCCTCTCGAGCATTCGGAAAACGGCACCTATCAGCGTTATTCTGGCTACGACGGCCTCAACACTTCGGCCTCTGACGTTCTGTCGGCTGCCAAGTTCGAATTCCGTCAGGTTGCGCTCCATGTGACCGCATCGGGCCGTGAACTTCGCATGAACATGTCGAAGGAGCGGATGATTGACCTTGTGAAAACCCGCAAGGCCAATGCCCTTCACACGGCGGCAAACCAGTTCTCGATTGATACCTATTCCGACGGTTCGCTGACGGAACAGGTCAACGGTCTGGCAAACCTTATCCAGACGGACGGCACGGGCACCGTGGGCGGCATCGTCTCCGGCACCTACACCTTCTGGAAGAACAAGTTCAAGGAAATGACGGGCACGAACCTCGCTGCCTCGCCATCCGCCGCGAACGCCATCTCCATGAAGGCCGACATGAACAACCTGTGGCTTTCTCTCAACGTCGGTGCCGACAAGCCCGATACCATCGTCATGAGCCATGACTTCTATGCGCTCTATGAACTGGGCGAGCAGCAGTTGCAGCGTTACATGGACGCCGAACTCGCAGAGAGCGGCTTCCAGACGCTCAAGTACAAGTCCGCGAATGTCATCTTTGATGACAACACGAACTTCTCCACCACGGCGGAAAAAGCCTACTTCCTCAACACAAAGTACCTGTACCTCGTGCAGCATAGCGAGGCCAACTGGACGGTGGACAAGGAAAAGGTGCCGACGAACCAGGACGCCGTTGTCATCCCGATCTACTGGATGGGCAACTGGGCCTGCTCGAACCGCTCCCGTCAGGGCGTTCTGTTCGACGCCGCGTAACCGCCAACACCGAAAGGAAAAAGTAAAATGGCTTATACCATTGTTGAGAACATGGTCGGTTGGCAGCCCATCGCTGACACCTCGACCACGCAGCGCCACCCGCTTGGTATGCGCGTCCGCGCATCCGACCCGATCTATGGCGTTGGCGAATTCATCTATCTGTCTGGTGCATCCTCGACCGTCGTCGGTTCGTGGGTGACAATCAACCAGGACGACAACTCGACCACGCTTCTGGCTGCGAATGCCATCGGCCCCGTCGGCGTTTCTATGTCCATCAACGTGGCTTCGCAGTACGGCTGGTATCAGATCGCAGGCAAGGCTGTCGGCAAGGCCCTTACGGGATACCTTGACAACGCGCTTGTGTGGGGAACCTCCACGGCTGGCAGCGTTGATGATGCTGTGGTTGACGGCGACATGGTTCACCTTGCCAAGGGTGCCTCCGCTGTTGACACCCCATCGACGGGCCTTGCTGAGTTTGAAATTCAGTACCCCTACACTGACGACATCACGACCAACGACTAATCCAAGGGGCGGGGCTTCGGTCCCGCCCTCCCTTTCATCGGAGAGAAGTGAACCATGAGCGAATTGAAAAATCTTATCGTGCGCGGGTTTTCCACCACATACCGACTGAACGCCAAGAGCGGCGAGCAGGAACCCGTGGAGTGGGTGGAGTATTCCCCGGCGCATGACCCGACTGGCACGGCCACAAAGGTCCGTGTCAAGGAACTGATCCCGCCCGAAGCCATGCGGAACGACGACGACGGCACGAAGCTGAACATGATGCATTTGAAGTGGCGCATGATTGAGCCTGCCTACGCCGCGTGGAAGAAGGGTATTGAAATCCCGGTTGACGGAACTCCGCTTGCGGTTTGGGCTGGCATCACTCCGGAACAGGCCGACGTTCTGCGCTCTCACGGCATCAAGACAATTGAAGCCTTGCGCGATACAAGCGAAACGCTGCTGAACAAAATCCGCCTGCCCAACATGAAGATGTTGCGCGAAATGGCGGGCAAGTTCCTTGAGAGCAAGAGCGCCGCCGCTGCTGCTGCACAGGTTGTAGAGCGCGATGAAACCATCAAGAACATGCAGGCGATGATGGAGGAAATGGCCGCAAGGCTTGCCGCCGTCGATGGAAAGGACGCGCCCGCAAAGCGTGGCCCCGGACGCCCGCGCAAGGAAGTTGACGAGAGCGAGGCCGCATAATGCCGACAACGTGGCTGGTTAAGGACATCATGGACGACACGGCGCGGGAGTGTTCAATCACCCCGCCGTCAAGCTGGCTGTCCGATACCGGGACCACGTTTGTCCAGTTCCGCAACTTCCTCAAGTCATCGGTGCGCGAACTGTTGCAGCGGCACGACTGGGCCGCAATCTCGACGGACACGACATTCACGGGCGCGGGCAGTTCGTTTGACTTGCCTTCCGACTTCCTGCGCCTGTGTGAAGTTGAAAATGCGGTTTATGAGACTTCTCCCATGCGCCGCCGTGTATTGCCCATTCCGGTGCGGGGCGACTGGACAGAGACCCAGGAATGGAACTGGACGGGCGTACAGCGGTATTTCCGTCTGCAAGGTTCCACGATTGAATTTCTGGACACGTTGCCAGCCGACGCAGAAGTGAAGATGGCCTATGTTCAGGACACTTGGCTTGTGGACGTTGACGACGCCCGCGCAAACACATGGGACGGGATTGGCGACGTTAGTCTGATCCCCGGCCATCTCATTCAGCTTAACCTTGTGTGGCGCTGGCGGCGTCACAAGGGCATGACATTTGCCGACCGCAAGGCGGAGTTTGAAAGCGAATTTGCCCGTGCTGTGGGCGACGATGGCCCGACGCGCCGTGTTGAATTCACAGGCCGCAAGCCTGACGAGCGCCGCCCGTGGCAAGTTCCTGTCCCTGATTTCATTCCGTCATCGTGAGGCCGTGAATGGGTTTGTTTTTCACCCCTGACGTAGCGGCAAAGGCGCAAGGCAAGAGCCGCACAAAGCGGTTCCCGGCCCCAGTGAGGGGCCTTATTCGCAATGAAAACCTCGCAATGACGAAGCCCGCAGGGGCCTATGTCCTTGAGAACTGGTTTCCGACGACCACGGGGCTTAAATCCCGCCGTGGAACGCGCCTCCATGCCACGCTGGACGGTGACACGGCAACGAATGCCATCATGCCCTATCAGGGCTCTGGCGTGTCTGCGCTGTTCGCCGCGAATGATGACGGCATCTATGACATTACGACGGTTGCAGACCCGGAAGTCGCTTTGACCGCAGAAAGCGGCATCGGCACGGTTACAAGCGGGCTTTTCTCTTACATTCAGTTTGCGACTTCGGGCGGCGAGTTTCTGTTCTGTGTTAACGGCACAAACCCGCACAAGATTTTCGACGGAACATCATGGGACGAAAATAATCCGGCCATCACGGGTTCCGGCCTGACCTCTGAGAACTGGTCACAGGCATGGAGTTATCAAAACCGTATTTTCGGCGTCATCAAGGACTCTCAGAACGCGGTCTATCTGTCAGCGGCTTCCATCGGCGGCTCTGCCACGAAATTCCCGCTCGGCGGCGTGTTCAAGTTGGGCGGCACCCTCTTGTTCGGTGCTACGTGGTCCGTTGACTCTGGCGAGGGTCTGGACGACGTTTGCGTGTTCGTGTCCAGCAATGGTGAGGTTGCGGCGTATATCGGCTCAGACCCCGCATCGTGGGCCTTGCAGGGCGTCTATAAGATTGGCCGACCCATGGGTAAGAACGCATGGTTCCGGGCAGGCGGTGACCTCATCATAGCGACGGACGAGGGACTTGTGCCCATGTCCGCCGCCGTCAATCTCGACCAAGCCGCGCTCAAGAGCAAAGCGGCATCCTACGCCATCGAAGAACTCTGGCTTGAACAAACCGAAGCCCGCGCCGCCGTGGCGTGGCAGTGCGCGACATGGCCTCAAAAGCAACTGCTGCTTGTCTGCACCCCGACCTATAGCGGGGCGGATGCTCAAGCCCTTGTCGCCAATACCAGGACGGGCGCATGGACGGTTTACACGGGCGGTTATGACTGTCGTGGCGCTGCGGCGCTTGGCAATGCCTTCTATTTCGGGTCCAGTGGGCCTTATGTCTATGAGGCTGAAAGCGGGGGCTCCGATAACGGGACGGCCTACGTTTGCCGCATGGGTGGGCTGTTTGAAGATTTGGGCGCTGCGGCAATGCAGAAAGTGGCCCATCTCATGCGCGGGATATTCCGCTCTGCATTTGAAACCATCCTGCCCCTGTTCTCGATTGGCGTTGATGGGAACGACAGTTTCCCGACGCCTCCAAGTCCTGCCCCTGATCCCAGTGGTTCGACCACATTCGGCAGCGGCACATGGGGTTCGTCTATCTGGGGCGGCGAGTCCACAACCTTCAATTCCCGCGAATGGTACAGCGTGGAAGGTGTGGGCGATAACATCTCCATTCAGTGTCAAGTGACTCTCTCAAATACGACGCCGCCCGATATTGAACTAGCTGCGGTAGACCTGATCTATGAGACGGGAGAGCCTGTCGCATGAGCCATATTCTCTACGGTCACACAGAGTTTGTGCGGGGCTGGGTCCGGGAACGGATTGAAGTCATGCGCGGCGCTGAATTTGGCCCGTCAACGGCTCTGGGCATCATGGACGGCAAGCGCCTGATTGCGGGCGTGGTCTATCACGACTGGCAGCCATGGTTTCAGGCCATCCAGGTTTCATGCGCGGCGGATAACCCACGATGGGCGCGGCGCGGCATCATGTCGGAAATCCTCGCGTATCCGTTCTCACAGCTTGGCGTGAAGCGAATTGTGAGCATCACGGCAGAGGACGACACCAGAACCCGGAGATTTCTGGAAGGCATCGGAATGACTTTAGAGGGCATCGGCGTGGAAGCGTTCGGAGACAGAAACGCCGCCTCCTATCGGCTGTTGAAACGAGATTGGGAAGTCGGGCGCTTCTCTGTGAAAGGAAAAGACCATGGGCAAGCCGTCCGCGCCAAAGCCGCCTGATCCAATCAAGACGGGCTCGGCCCAGACCGCGACCAATATCGGCACGGCTGTTGCAAACGCCGGGCTTAATCAGGTTGACCAGATCACGCCTGACGGGAACCTGTCCTATACACAGTCCGGTTCAACCTCATGGACTGACCCGGTATCAGGCAAGACGTACAATATCCCGAAATACACGGCGACACAGACGCTCTCGCAGCAAGGGCAGGCCATCAAGGACCAGACCGACGCGGCGCAGTTGAATTTCGCCACGCTGGCGAATGACCAGAGCGGGCGGCTTGGCGGGCTTATGTCGCAGCCATTCAGTTACAACACGGGCGAACATGAACAGTGGGCGGGCAATCTTTACGACCAGTTGAATTCCTCCAAGAATGCCGCCGATACGGAGGCTTTGCGCTCTAGGCTTGTCAATCAGGGCCTCACGGAAGGCAGCGCCGGATGGGATGCAGCCATGCGGGCACAGACCGCAGGCATGGCCGACTCGCGCAACCGCTTCCTGCTGGACAGCCAGAACCAGGGGTTCAGCCAAGCGCAGGCAACCCGCAATCAGCCGATTAACGAAATCACGGCGCTTCTTTCGGGCAGTCAGGTTTCGCAGCCGAACTATGTCAACACGCCGCAGCAGAACATCGCCACGACGGATTACGCGGGCCTGATTAACAACGACTACCAAAACCGTTTGGGCCTCTATAACCAGAAGATGTCGAACTATGGGGCCATGATGGGCGGACTGTTCAATGCAGGCTCTAACGCCATCATGGCATTCAGTGACCGCCGCTTGAAAGAGAATATCCGCGAAATTGGCAAGACGAACGACGGACAACCGCTCTACTTCTTCAACTATAAGGGCGACCCAACTCCGCGCATCGGCCTCATGGCTCAAGACATTGTGGAGCGCGACCCGGAGGCGGTGCAAGTCCATCCGTCCGGATACCTCATGGTGGACTACAAACGCGCATTGATGGGGGCCTGAGATGGGGAATACTTACGCCCTAATGAAAAGAAAAGAAGCGTTGGTTTCCGTGGCATATATCCGGGAAATTCTCAATTACTGCCCTGAAACTGGAATTCTGACGTGGAAAAAGCGGGTAGCAAATCGCGTTAGGATTGGTGATGTCGCCGGATACTCTGACGGCAAGAAAATCACGTTTGGGATTAAGGGGAAATTGTACCTAGCACATCGCGTTGCGTGGGTTTTGGTGCATGGCGAATGGCCGGAGCAGGACATTGACCACATCAATGGCAACCCATTGGATAACAGGCTGGAAAATCTCCGTTCCGTCCCTCACACGGCCAACATGTTCAATCGGAAAAAATACGCGAACAATACAAGCGGCTTCAAGGGAGTTGTATTCCACAAAGGTTCGCAAAAGTGGACGGCATCCATTACCGCAAACAACAAAGCAAAATTTCTTGGAAATTTCGACCGGAAAGAAGATGCTGCGAAAGCCTATGAACTCGCAGCAATGGAAATTTTCGGCGAGTTTAGGAGGGCCGCATGAGGTCTTTCATTTTTGATCAGCAGGCAGGCGAAACTCCCGAAACGATTGCCCAGAAGCGCAAGATTGCAGACGCTCTTGCCTCGCAGGCGGTTTCCACGGCTCCCATGCAAAGCTGGACACAGGGTCTTGCACAAGTCGTTGCCGCGCTTGGTTCAAAGTACCAGAGCAGCAAAGCCAATTCGGCTGAAACGGCGGGCCGTGAGGGCGCTAGTTCAAAGTTCAACGACATTATTGTTGGCGCTCTCTATGGCGGGAACAAGCCTGCGGCCTCTGAGCCTGCATCATTCGGTCCCGTCGATGGCAGCAAGGGCGGGCAGCGTGAAACCATGCCGAACGTGCCGGGACAGCGCCCGGTTGACGTTCAGCAGATGGCAGGCGGCGCGACAGTCCAGCCCGCAGGCTACTCACCCGGCGCAGCCCAGCAGGGCGGGCAGTTGCCAATGGCCGAAATCCTCAAGGCCATGTCTGACCCCTACACGACAGAAGCACAGCAGGGCATTCTTGCTCAGATCGTCAAACAGAAGATGGCGACTGGCGAATGGACGAAATTGAATGATGGAACCATGTTCAACAACCTCACGGGCGAAACCCATGCGGTTGATGTTCCGCGCGCTCCAATGACTGTTGGCCCCGGCGCATCCGTCTATAACCCGAACACAGGGGAAGCCGAATTTACCAGCCCCGCCGCGCCCAAATCGCTCCGTACTGAAATCAAAGACATTGGCGGGCGTAGCGTCTTGGTCAACATGGACACGGGAGAAACTATCAAAGACCTTGGGGCAAGTCCGGTAAAGCAGAAGGACTATCCCGCAGGCTATGAGGCATCGCCGGATGGAAACGGAATGCGCCGCATTCCTGGGTATCGTGACAGCAATCTAGAAATGGACATGCGGAAGGAATTCGACGGCCTTACGAAGGATTTCCGGCAAGTGCGCGACTCGTACAACCGCATTCAGGCAAGTTCAGAAGATCCAACGCCCGCAGGCGACCTTTCATTGATTTTCAACTACATGAAAATGCTCGACCCCGGAAGCGTGGTGCGGGAAAGCGAATTCGCGGTTGCCGCCAATGCTGCGCCGCTTCTCACTCGCTACGGACTTGACCCTGAAAAGCTGAAAGGCGTTTGGCAGGGACAGAAGTTGACGCCCGAACAGCGGGCAGACTTTCTATCCCGTGCTGAAAGCCTTTACGGTGAACAGGACCAGACATTTCAGACGCTGGCCGACCAGTACACGGCAACAGCAGCACGGAATGGCCTTGACCCGGCAAACATCATCCTGACGCCACGGGCGAACCCGCGAAAGAAGCGCAAGGCCGCGCCCGTTACTATCAACGGCTATCAGATCATTGAGGAACAGTGATGGCAACTTTCAAAATCACTGGACCCGATGGCAAAGTTTACCGCGTCACGGGCGACACTCCCGAAGGCGCAATGCAGGCTTTGCAGCAGCACCTTGGCGGCGCGGCTCCGGTTGCGAACGAACAACCCCAAGCCAATATGGGAGAGGACGTTCTAAAGTCAGGCGCAGCGGGTCTTGCCCGTGGTGCTATCGACATTCCCGGCATGATTGGAGACGCACAGCAACTGAGCGGAACCCTTGCCGGAAAGGCCGCAGGCTACCTAGGCGCAGGCGACGAAATGCAGGCCAAGGTAAAAGACCTTGCGACCCGCTACGGCGTTCTCCTGCCGGGTGCGATGGGCAATGCCCTGCCGACGAGCGACCAACTCACGAAGGGCGTGGAGAGTGTAACAGGCGAATTCTACAAGCCGCAGACCACGGCGGGCGAATATGCCCAGACCGTTGCTCGCTTCATCCCCTCGACCATGCTTGGACCGGGAACAAAGGCCATGAAGTTCGGCGCTGGCGTGGCCTCTGGGCTTGCGTCAGAAGGGGCAGGGCAGGCCACAAAGGGAAGCCCGATTGAACCATACGCCCGCATTGCCGGGGCGGTTGTCGGTGGCGTCCCAGCCTCAGCCGGAATTGATTTCTTGCAGGCTCCCAAGGTTGCGGGACAGACCCGAACCAGCACGGCGCTGCTCCGCAATGCCCTCCCGCAAGATACGAACGGGCTGGCCGCTCTTGGACCCGAAGCCATGTTGCTTGACGCAAGCCCGCAGATGACAGGCTTGGCGCAGGGCGTCTCCATGGCCCCGACGCAGAACAAGGACGCCATTGTGCAGGCGCTGCTTGCCCGCGAAAAGGGCCGATCCTCCCGTCTTGTCGGAGACTCTGAGACTATCCTTGGCAAGGCAAGCGACCCCGAAGCCCTCAAAAAACGCATTGCAGCAGAGGCAAACGCGGATGCTGACCCGTTCTATAAGCAGGCAAAACAAAACCCGCCCGACCTCCGCAGCGATGAAAGCCTAAAGTCACAACTTGCTCAGGAACTCACGGACCCGGCCAAGGGCATGTCCATGGGACAGCGCGGGCGGAACAAAACTATTTTTGACGAAATTGACGACGCCTTGATGGCCGACAGCCCGCAAGAGACAGTGAGCCGTTTGCACTCTCTCCGGCAGGATTTGGACGCGGCAATTTACGACACCATGAACGTGCCTAGCCAGCAGCGGGCGGTTGCAGAAAAAGCCCGCCGCGTGGTGGACAAGGTTTTGAAAGAACGTGTTCCAGGGTTCACGGAAGGCGACCAAATCTATTCCGAAGGACAGAAAGCGATTGAAGCCGTGGACCATGGCTATAACTCGCTTGAGGGCGGCAAGGGTACGATGTTCCCCGAAACCTTCCGTGAGACGCTCAAGACGCATCCCAAGGAATTTGTTGCGGAGGGGCAGAAGTCCCGCATTGCAAACGCCATGGGCACGAATTCGAATGACCTTTCGGCGCTCAAGAAAATGGTGGGCGGAGACCATGACTTTAACCGCCAGAAACTGGCCGACGTATTCGGGCAGGACAAGGTGGACCAGCTTGTGGGCGCTGTGGACAGGGAGGGCACATTCTCCCAGAATTATGCCGACATTGCCCGTAATTCGCAGACCGCCCAACGAACGGCTGGCAAGGCGCTTGTGGACGGCATGACAGCCCCGCAGTTCAACGGAAGTGAAAGCGTTATGGGTCTTTTGCTTCGCGGCGGCGCAAAGGGCGTGAATTCCCTGCTTGCCCGTGGCGCTTCCAAATATTCAAGCGGTGCAAATGAGGCCCTGACGCGGGCGCTCATGGCTCGCGGCCCTGAGGCAATTGACCTCATTAATCAACTGAGGGCTGCTGCTCCGAAGGGCGGGAAGGGCCTACAGGCTATTATTGCCGCCCTTAACGGTTCTCGTCAGCCTGTCCACTGACGACGGGACCATGACCGTCAGGAAGTAAGCCAGCATCATTCCAAGCACGGACGCATACAGCGCATTCGGCGTCCATTGCCAGTGGACATTCGACGCGACGACGAGGCCGACGATGGTAGCCTGTACGAACATCATTAGCAGCTTCAAGTGACTCTCCTTTTGCCGCCCTAAGCCCCCGAAAAGGGGGCAAAGATAGGTGGCCTTGCATGAGTTATAACGGCTCAGGAACTTACACGCTCCCGGCAGGGTCTCTCGTGTCCGACGGGACGACGATTGACGCGGCGGACCTTAACACGCCTTTGCAGGATATTGAAACAGCCCTTTCGCTGGCGTTCATAAAGGACGGGCGGGCGACTGCAACGGGCAATTTCCCCATGGGCGGCTTTAAGCTCACGGGGATTGGCGATGGTTCCGCCGCAACTGACTCCCCATCCCTGAAACAGGTGCAGACGGGCGTTGTTTCACATGCAACAGCGGTTGCCGGGACCGCAGACGCAATTCAGGTCACGTTCTCCCCGGCCAAGACAACTTGGACCTCAAGCGAGAAATTTCGCTGGACTAGCGGCGGGGCCAACACAGTCACAGGGGCCACGATTTCCCGTGACGCGGGCTCTACGACCAAGACCATAAAGAAGGGCACAGGCGTTGCCCTTGCAGTCGGTGACACGGGCGGAAGCGGGTACATTTGCCACGCCGTCTATAACGGCACAGACGTTATTCTCCTGAACCCGGCAACTGAAAACGTCACCCTTGCAGCGGCAAATTCATGGACCGGAGCTCAGACCTTCGCAACCGTCAATCTGGACGGCGCGGTGCAAGTCACGGGCGGGCCGCATCTTGCGCCTGGGGGCCGTCTCACGCTGGAAACTGGCGTTCCCGTCTCATCGTCCGACCAGACGGGCAAGACCACAATCTATTATGCCCCGTATCTGCACAACTGCATCATGCTTTATGATGGTACTCGCTGGGTGCAGACATTCTTCACTGAACTCTCTCAGGCTTTGAGCGACACCACGAAGTCACCCGGCGCGGCGGGCGCAAGCAAAAATTATGATATGTTCGTGTGGAACGACAGCGGCACGACCCGTTGCACACGCGGGCCTGATTGGACGGCGGGCGCGGGCGCTGGCAGCGCTGTAGCAAGAGGCACGGGCGCAGGCTCTACAGAACTCGAGCGCGTCAACGGTGTTCTGGTCAATAAGTACGCCATCACGAATGGTCCCGGTGCCCAAAAGGGCGTCTATGTGGGCTCGATTTCCACGAACAGTTCCACGCAATGCGCCGTGATGCTTGCCCCCAGTGCAGCGGCGGGCGGCTCTGCAAACCGCATTGACATTTGGAATATGTACAACCGTGTTCCGTTCTCAAGCATTTGCCGCGACAGTACGAACTCATGGAACTATACCACGGCAACGTGGCGTTCTGCTGATAACAGCACATCGAACAGCGTTACCCTGATTGCGGGCCTGAATGAACTTGATGTGACCGCGACCTATTTCGCGCTCTCGTCCAATGGCGGCACCGTCCAGAATAAGGCTGCGGTGGGCCTCGACTCTACAAGCGCCTTCTCAGGCATCCCGGGCGTGTACAAGACAGGCGGTTCAACGGAAGGCTCTGTTACGGGCTCTTATCGTGGCCTTGTCGGCCTCGGCTCACACAACTTGCAGGCCCTTGAATGGTCCGAAGCGGCGGGCACCACCACATGGTACGGCGACAACAACTCGCCCACGAATTTCCAAAGCGGCCTTTTTGTATCGGGCCAATACTAGAAGGCGGCAAAGATGGCGGACAGCGGCATAGAGCGTGAACTTGGGGGCCTTGGCGCTCGAATGGAGGCCATGGAAAAGGCCATGGAGGGCGTAGCGCTCGACGTTCGCGGAATGCGCGACCAGATGAACAAGATTAAGGGCGGATGGACCGTGATTGGCATTGCCTCGGCAATCGCCGGAAGCATAGGAGCATTGGCCACTAAGGCCCTCCCTTTTTTCGTTCTGGCCGTCAAGTGAGGATAGCCCTCGCCATAGCCTTGGCACTCGCTGCGACGGTGACGGCGGCAAGCGCGCAATCCATGTGCGGGCCTTACAAGCAAATCGTGGCCTCACTTGCGGCCAAGCCATACAACGAGCGCCAGATTGCCAAGGGCACGACGAAAATCGGCGGCGAGGGTGCAGGCATCACGCTTGAAGTGTACGGCGCTCCAAAGGGCAAGACCTTCACAATCGTTCTGGTCCGGCCCGATGGCTTCGCCTGCATTATCGCGGCGGGTGAAAGCCTGCAAACCTTCCCGCTCCCCGTAGAAGGCACAGACATTTAATGGACGAATTCTTTGCATACGTTCGCAGCCAGTTCGGAAAGCTAAGCCAGCCCCAGGTTGACGGGTTCAATGTCCTTCTGGCTGAGACACGCGGGCTCGACATTATGTCCCGCGCCTACATACTAGCGACCGCTTGGCACGAGACTGCCCGGACCATGCAGCCGATTGCAGAGTACGGCAAAGGCAAGGGCAAGGCATACGGCAAGGCTGACGGGACCGGAAAGGCCCCATACGGGCGCGGCTATGTCCAGCTTACTTGGCGTCAGAACTACGTCAACGCGGACGCAAAGCTAGGTCTGGGCGGCGTACTCGCTGACAACTACGACAAGGCCCTAGACCCGCAGATCGCCGCGAAAATCATCGTGCGCGGAATGCTCGAGGGCTGGTTTACCGGAAAGAAGCTGTCCGACTATACGAACTATGTTTCCATGCGCCGGATTGTGAACGGAACAGACAGGGCGGATGACATTGCCTCCCATGCCGTGAAATTTGAGGCTGCACTGCGTCTTATCAAATCCGCGCCCGTTGTTGCCCCAAAGCCAGAAAAGCCCGCAACGGCTCAAATTACCCCGCCTGCTGCGCCTTCCCTGTGGCGGCGGGTACTCGCCTATTTCAAATCCCCCGCGTGAGGGGTTCACGCTAACAGAAAGGTGACTGCTATGACTGGTGAACAGATTTGGGGTGTCGTCCGCACCCTCCTCGCTTTTGGCGGCGGTTTTGTCGTTTCCAAGGGTTACATTGACGACGCGACCCTGACCGCCGTTATCGGCGCTCTTGGCACGTTGTTCGTGGCTGGCTGGTCCATTCTCTCGAAGCCCGCCAAGCCTTCGGCATGACCCCTCTCGGCTGGGTCCAGTTGGCGCTTGCACTGCTCAAGTTCGCCAACTGGGCCGCGTCAAAGGTCGATCAAGCCCAGTGGAAGCGCATGGGATACTTGGAAGCCGTCTCCGAACAGACAGCGGCCATTTCCCGCGCTATCGGCATCCGTACAGAAACGGAAGCTGAAACCAGGGGCATGACGCCGGAGGACGTAATCCGCGACCTCGACGGCAATCACGAACTGAGGGACTAGCCATGAAGTTCTGCATTATCATGCTTATGGGCCTCGGCCTCGGCTGCGGTGGCGACAAGGTTGCGCCCGCTTCGGACAGCCTGTGCCAGGCTTCAAAACCCATTATTGCATCGCGGAAAGATACGCTTGAGACGCTGGCCCAGATCAGGACGGCAAACCGTGTCTTGCAGCGGTATTGCAAGAAGAAATCCGGCTGACGCCGTATCGGTGGCCCCGACTGTCTCGGGGTGATTGTTTCTGACAATCTCTGTTTTCATTTGACCTGTATCAACTGCCCCGGCCTCACGGCTGGGGCTTTTTCATTCCAACTTGGAGCCAATACTGGCCAGTTCTGCTCGCCACATTTTTTTAAGGGATTCTGAAAGTGACGTTTCCACAACAGACCTCGCCGTATCCCACTCCCTCACAGCCTGTATAGCTGCGCGGGCGGCGTCCCGCTTAATGTCTATCATGGGGATCATCTTCCCGTTGACGCGGGGATAGTAGACTTCCCCTCCATAGCCATAGTCTTTCTCGTGTTCTTTCGGGTCAATGCATTCTGCGTCACAGATCGCCCGCGCAACCTTCTCTATCAGTTCGTCATCCATCATTCTTTCTCCGGTGGTGAGTGGTGCGGGAGTGTCTCAAATTCCCCCTTTGCATTCAACAAGCGGATTTTTCCCGCACATTCCGGCAAGTGCCTGTTATGGCTTAGCAGTTGGAAAACTGCCGGGCCCACCACGCCTTTTTTAAGCGGCTGTTTTGTCATTTCTTTTTGGCCTCGCTCCCGCACTCAAACTCAGGTGCGGGAATAGAAGCGTTCCGGAAGCGTTTCCCGGCGGCACTTTTCGACAGTGCCTCTGCATTGGCATTGCGCGTGTAGGTGCTGGACTGGCCCATGGTGGACCATCCGAATGCCTTCTGCAGCTCGATCTCCGATCCGCCACCGTCTGCCGTTTCCGCTGCGGCCAGTTTCCGAAGCCCATGCGCCGACTTGTCTATGCCAGCGGCCTTGCACCATTCCCGGAACATATTGCCGAAGGATTCCTTGGCGTAGGTCTTGCCGTTGGCGGAGACGGTCCAGCTGCTGCCCGCCGGTGCGGTGCTGATCACCGCGCTGTGCGTGGCCAGCGTGGCCATCGGCCTGACGGCGACGCTGGCGCAGGACCTGGTGCCCGCCGCCGCCACGCTGGCGCCCGAGGCCGAGCGCGGCGTCCCTGAGTACCCGTTCGAGCTGTACAAGAACGATCGCAGTGGCCGCGTGAAGGCATCCGTCACCTTCCCGGGCGGCCTGCTCGGCCACCCGGCACAGG
>ERZ650308.367-NODE-367-length-24116-cov-19.973359_pt1 | contig 24116 bp, 22 predicted proteins | sample MGYA00376244_ERZ650308 | MGnify/ENA primary metagenome ERZ650308 (study PRJEB26733, sample SAMN07839295) | wastewater metagenome | biome: small river; feature: stream; material: water | place: USA: North Carolina | collected 2016-04-26 ... | reverse complement strand
CGCTTTTATCCAACTTAGGGTCTGCAAATATAATGGTAATTCCTTCACTTTTATCTAAAATGAAGTCATACGAACGGGCAGTAGCCATTTTTTGTGCTGCATTATAGACCCTGTCTTGTATCGGTTTAACCAATTTTTGACGTTCTTTAAACAAATCCCCCTCGTAGCCAAATCGCTTTTTTTGTAAATCACGCAATTCCTTCTCTTTCATAAACAACTCATCCTCACGCTTTTTTCTAAGATCTTCAGACAACATAAACTGCTCAGCTTCATAGTTTTTGTACATTTTGTCCAAAACCATTTGCTTCTCATCAATTTCTTGTTGCCACTGATCACCCAAGGCTTTTAATTTTTTATCTGCTTCCTTGTATTCAGGAATTCTGTCTAAAATATACTTGGTATTGATGACTGCATATTTAGATTGCGCTTGTGCAGTAAATGACAAACTAATCATCAAAACGGCCAATAAAAACAATTTTTGCAATTTCATAGTTGTTGTATTTATACGTTCAATCTATTCTGGTTCAAATCCTAACATAAAGGTGAATCTAGCTGCGTCCTTCAATGCATTGCTGCCATCCAAACGATCTAGACCGATACCATAATCAAATCCAAGCAATCCAAACATAGGTAAGTAGAAACGCATCCCCACACCCACTGATCTTCTCAATTTAAATGGATTGTATTCTTTCATACTATACCATCCGTTTGCTGCCTCAAAAAAGCCCAATGCATAAATGGTACTACTTGCTGCTAAACTTAATGGATACCTGATTTCTACTGCGTACTTATTAAAAATAGTGAACTTTTGTCTTGAAGATTGTTGATCAGGATTGATTTTTGGATTAGATGATTCATACACAGGATAACCTCTTTGTGCAATGATATCATAACCTAATAAAGCAAACTGATTGCTTAAACCTGCATCACCCACCTGGAAACGTTCAAATGGAGAGATAGATAAAGATTGATTGTATCTTCCTAAGAAACCATATTTAGCAGCAAACTTCAATACAAATTGCTTGTTACGATCTTCGCCTGCTGGCTTTCCTAATGGCACATACCATTCCCCATTGAATCTCCATTTGTGGTATTCTAATAATTCATATGGATTTTGCTTGTTTGCAAAATTAGGATCAAACAAAGAATAAGGAGGTGTTAATTGACCACTCAATAAGAAAGTAGATCCTGTTCTTGGAAACAATGGTTGGTCAATAGAAGTTCTTTGTAAAGCAATTCTAAAATTCAAATTGTTTACAATACCATTATCAAAATTTGGAAGATTAAACGGATCAATCGCATAGTTCTTTAAAGTATAACGCGTATAGTTTAATCCCATGCTTAAAGAGAAATAGTCATCTGGCCATGCCAATTGACGACCAAATGAAACCGTTGCACCAGTGGTCGAAATATATCTTGAATTGGCAGCATTAGGATCGAATAATCCTGTTAACTGATTAAATGTCTGTCCATATTTTGTATTGTACACACTTACAGTTAGCGTATTACGTTTGATACCACCAAACCAAGGCTCTGTGAAAGAGAAGTTAGTAGATCTGAAGGCCTTACCATTACTTTGAAAACGCACACTTAGTTTCTGGCCATCTCCCATCGGCAATGGATCCCAAGCAGATTTGTTAAAAATATTTTTAGAAGAAAAGTTATTAAAGGTCACACCCAAAGTTCCAGTTAAACCAATGTAGCCGCCCCATCCAGCACTCAACTCCAATTGGTCACTTGATTTTTCTTCTACACCATAGTTAATATCAACCGTACCATCTTCTGGATTCGGTATTGGATCAATTTTAATTTTCTCTTGATCAAAATAATTTAACTGAGAAATTTCACGTTGAGAACGGATCAACAAAGTACGACTGAATTTATCACCTGGTACTGTTCTGATTTCTCTTCTAACTACAAAGTCTTTTGTCTTTTCGTTACCTGCAATACGAATTGTTTTAATGGTCGCCTGTGGACCTTCTTGTATTCTTACTTCAAAGTCGATCGTGTCATTGTATACAGCAGTCTCGATTGGATTGATACTAAAGAATAAATAACCATCATCTTGGTATAAGCCACTAATATCGCCGCCTTCTGCAGTAGGTGTTTTACCTAATTTATTAAAGAATGTCTCTCTGTTGTAGATATCCCCTTTTTTAATATTCAGGATACTTACTAAAATTGAATCAGGATATTTTGTATTTCCTCTCCATGTAATATTACCAAAGAAGTACTTTCGACCTTCCTTGATTTGCATATCAATATTTAAATGGCCCACTGCATTGTGGTACACCGTATCTTTTTCAATTACCGCATCTCTAAAACCTAAAGAGTTGTAATAGTTCAACAAGTTATCCTTGCTTTCGTCGTATTTTTTTATATCGTATTTGGAAGAAGAGAATCCAATTCTAGCATATGGATTCAATATTTTTTTTGTCTTTGAGAAGGTCAAATAACCACGCTCTTTCAAATACTGATCAAAGGTATAAGGTGTAGTCTTTACAATCGCGGGCTTGTCATTCACTGGGAACAAGGTTAAGCGAGATTTTTCGTGGATCTCCTTTAAACTTTTCTTTAATTTAGTCTCATCAATTTGATTGCCCCCAAAATTGATATTATTGATTCTAACTTTAGGACCTTTTGTTACAATGAAGTCGAGTACTAATTGATTTTTACGAATTGAATCTTTTGTTTCTTTGATACGAACTGTCGCATCTTGAAAACCTTTTTCTGCATAGAACTTTTTAATACCTTCAATAGCCGTGATGCGCATATTATCTGTCACCACTCTATTAGGCGTTAAACCAGTTTTACCTGAAAGTTCTTCTGTTTCTGATTTTTTAATTCCAGTAAAATTAAAGCGAGCCAATCTTGGTCTTTCAATCACATTGATTTCTACATCAATTTCATTCCCTTTTACGTCTGTTAAATACACACTTACATCGCTAAAATAATTTTGATCCATTAACTTACGAATGGCTTTAGCAAAATTATCTCCTCCTGGCAAAGCCACTTCATCTCCCTCGCTTAAAGTAGATAAGGATAGCAATAAGTTTTCATCAAAAAATTGATTACCCACTACTTTAACAGAACGAATCTTATACTTAGTAGGTGTTTTTTGATTTAAGATACCCAGCAACTTAACATTGATCTGGCTAACTGAGTCTTGCGCTTTTTGGTCTTGGGCAAAACTAGAGGTGGATAAGATAAGTAAGGATAGAATTCCTATAGTAAACTGGGTCAATTTCTGCATCTGCTGGTGGGGCTAAATATGTATAATTTATAAGAGGCGCAAATTACTCGTAATATTTCAAAGTCTTTGTTAAAAAGCCAAAAAAACACATTAATAATTTTACGTATGTAAGTTGATTTGAGCGCTTGTTTTACCAAATCGGCGTTCTCTGGACTGATAATCCAGGATAGCCGCTATAAAAGCTTCTTTGCCAAAAGCCGGCCAACGCGTCTCGGTGAAATAAAGCTCGGCGTAGGCTAATTGAAAAAGCAAGAAATTACTGATTCGATGTTCTCCGCTGGTTCTAATCATCAACTCAGGGTCTGGGAAATCTTTTGTAGATAAGGATTGTACAAAACGCGTTTCATCTATCTGTGTTGGATCCAATTGTCCAGACTTAACTTGCTCTGCAAGGGACTTGGCAGCTTGTATAATTTCCCATCGACTGCTGTAGCTTAAAGCAATAACTAATTGTAAACCAGTATTTTGTGCAGTTTTTTCGGTTGCATCTGCCAGGGCCTTACGAGCTTCATCAGGCAAAAGATCTAGATTCCCAATAAAGTGGAGTCGAATATTATTTTGATGCAAATCCGGCACTTCTTTACTGATGGTGTCCACAAAAAGGGACATTAGACCCATTACTTCGGCCTGTGGACGATCCCAATTTTCAGTACTAAACGCATATAAAGTAAGGTATTGAATACCTATCTCAGTTGCCGCTTCCACTACTTTTCGAACGCTGATCACCCCATGGTAATGACCATATAAACGGTCTTTCCCCTGCTCCTCAGCCCATCTGCCGTTTCCGTCCATGATGATGGCAATATGTTTTGGAAGCTTATGTAAATCCAAATTTTCCATGTTGTAAAAATAAGAAAATCAGCAGGTTATTTACGCTTAAATTTAAGTCTGCTAAAGAATCCAGGCTTTTTTTGGCTCGCTTCCTTTTCTTTTAGACTGGCTAATTTTGATTTTTTGCCCGGCTTCCACTTTTCTTCGCCATATATTTTGATCAAATTATAAGAGATGCCGCCTTTAAAAGAAAAAAACTGATCTTTTCCAGAACGACTCCCCTGATAATTATACGTATTTGCTGGTGCAGAAGTACTATACTGTTTAATAAGTTGCCCATCTGCGATATAATCTAGTTCGTCTGTATTCACGAAACGATACATCGCTTCGCCAAAAATATTCCAACGTTGTGTCAAATTATATTTAAAACCAAGCTGCACTGGTACATGCATATACCCTTTGGTTTTCTTTACAATTGGCAAATCAAAACTGCCTCCTAAAATAGTGGATGTCGAAATCTCTACATTTTTTTTCCCTGTTCCAGATTCAAGTATGTAACCAGCACCAATTCCTAAATAAGGTGTAAACCGATATCCCTTATTTCCTGGCAAAAATCTAGTGAAATAAAATTCACCCATCAAACTGATATCGTGGAATTGTCGAGAAAAAGAGAAGCCCCTTCTTTTAGCATACAAATTATTTGACAACACATCATTGTTGCCTAATTGCACTTGCTCATAGTTGAATCTAAAGCCAGCATAATCATTGTATTGCTTTTTATAATACGCCCCGAAATTATTTTTAAAGCTTAATTTGTCTGGCGCAATGTCTCCTATATAAGTTGCTTGGCCAGCAAACAATCCAATCTCACCTCTGTTCTCAATCAATTGTAAATGTTGTCCATGAACTAATTGAACAAGGAACATACAACAGCCTAAAATATAAAATCGATTTAACATGCTTAATTTCTTTTATCTAATCCCCAAGTCAACTTTGTTCTTAAAGTAGTCAAGTAACTATTTTCATTCAATCTAATAAAGTGTACACAGAATGCTTCTTTCTTAACCGCAATCTGAATCCCTATTGGAACAATTTCTTTTCTTGCATCTAAAGCGCAGATGAGTTCGTCAGTTCTTCCTTCAATTTCAAATGAAATAACAGAACTATCTGGAACAACTACTGAGCGTACATTTAAATTATGCGGTGCTACTGGAGTAATCACAAAACTAGATGATTCAGGAAATAATATTGGACCATTACAACTCATATTGTATCCTGTCGAACCAGTTGGTGTAGCAATGATGAGTCCATCAGCCCAATAGGAGTTTAAAAATTCACCATTTAAATAAGTGTGAATTTTGATCATCGGAGAAGTATCTCGTTTGTGAATGGCAAATTCATTCAATGCAAAGGGCGTGCCCTCAAAAACTGGGATGCTGCTGTCAATATGCAATAAACTTCTTTTATCAATCACATAAGAACGATTCACTAAAGCCTCTACCATAACCGATAGTTCGTCTTTAGAAATCGTAGCTAAAAATCCAAGTCGGCCATAATTAATACCTAAAATTGGAATTAAGGTATCTCCTACTAAAGTAATGGCATCTAACACCGTCCCATCACCTCCTAAGGAAATTAGACAGTCAATATTATTATGTAAATCAGATGAAGATTCAAATGCAATAAGTGAAGTTTTATCTGCTGCTGTAACCAAGTTAAATTTCTTGATTAAATCGGCATAGATATAAATGGTGATATCATGCTTTTGGAGTTCAGCAATCAAGTCGTTTAGAGACTGTTGTTGATCCAAGTCGACACCTCTACTATATATAGCTACATTCATGAAACAAAGTTAAAAATTAATTCCGCCGTGCAAATATAATCCTTTGTCCCCCAACTGATTGATACTATACTCCATATTTAACACAAAGTCATAGATGCTAATCACATCCAATCCAATTCCAGCAGTTCTTAACAAACTATTAGCCAATGGATTCGCTTTATTTTTTTCCTGACTGTAGACATAGCCTAAGTGACTAAACGCTTTTATCCAAAAAGTATATTTAACAGATGGAAGGAATTTTTTAGTAAGGGGGTTGATCACATTATAGGATCCGATTCTTTGGTGAAATGCAGCTTTAAATAAAGTTGCAGCATTCCCATCGACTACATAATATTCTAAACCATTCATTTGCATTAAACCATAACCCATCAATTTTCGATCAGAATAATTGGATTGTTGCATCATCCTGCCAATCGTAAAAGATTCTGCAATGATAAAACGTGAAGGTGCAATTGGATGCGCTACGACTTGTCTAAATTGAATTGCAGTTAAATTACTCTCTTTAGAAAATCGTTGAAATAACGAAATGTCAGTACTCGCTCCTTTTGTTGGATAGGCATTGTAGTCGAATCGAACTTTTGAATAAGACAAATTAAGATCTACATAAGAATAGGCTTTTTTATGATTCGGTAAAAAATTAGGTGCAATCGCAAAAGCAGCATCGGAGATGGACTCATTTCCCATACCAACTTGTAATGCATGTCTTTCATATAAATTAGGACGATAGGTTAAGTTCACATTACCTCGGTATCCTTTACGAATATTGTCTTCAGTTTTTAAAAAGACTTGCTTATTTCCTAATGTGGTATAGTTGATTTCTTTTTGATTGAACTGTGCCCAGCCTAATCCTAAACCATATTTTAATTGCTTATCTATGAATGGCATTTGGTATCGAACTATCGCCTGATGTGTATAGCCCGTGATATAACCCACTGTTAATTTATCATTGTTACCTGTGACATTTCCTTGTCTTAGATTAATGCCATAATTAACACGATCTAAACTTCTATTTTGCTCGTTCCACCATTGACTAAAATTGCGATCCACCCATCTAAAATAAGGCAGTGGGAAAAAATACCATCGTTCTTTTAATTGTATCTTAATTTTTACGGATACACTATCAATCAATTCAGATGTTACATTGGTCTCTAAAAAAAGAGCTGTATTAAATAATTGTTGTTGTGCAATGGTGTTTAGTGAATCTAAAGCCTCTTTTGATAATTGATCACCTACTTTATAAGGTAACTCTCTTGTGACAATATAGTTCCTGGTTTTTTTATTGCCGGCGATTTCTATAGCACTAATTTTAACCTGAGCATACCCAACATGACTAATGCATATTAAAAGAAGGAATAGGCATTTGAAGCCAATGGATTTAAACATCTAAATAATTCATTAAATGATGGTAATGCGCTTCAATATCATTGTGCAATGGTGTTTTACCAAAATATTGTACCAGCTGATAATCATAACGCTGAAAAGTGGCAATAATTGCCTGAGCCTCGTCTTTATTGATTTTGAGCGTGATGATCATAGCGCCATTTTTTTCGTCATAATAACTATTCAGCTGAACAATTTGCGCATTATTGGATTCAACCAATCTTGACATCTCCGCTAATGAATATTGATATGGCGCAACAGATAACACCATAATGGCACCAGGTAGTTCTACCCCAAGAAACTTTGCCAAAGCATCGTTTAAACTTTTTTGAGGAATCATTCCAATACATTCCTGTTGCTCATTCAAAACAGGCAAGATGCTTAATTGATGTTTTGAAAATAAGTCTAAGGCAGTTAAAAAATGTGCTGTATCGGCAATCATAATTTTTTTAAGCTGATCAGATAAAACCATGATAGCAGCAGATGCATCTGTATCTAATAAATCCGCTTTTTGCACGATACCTAAAAAATAATCGTCCTTGATTACTGCCAATTCTTGCACATCAAAATCATCCATACACTGTAATGCAAAGCTCACCTTATCTTCTAAATGAAGTAGTGGAAACCCCTGTGCAGTAATGGACGCAGCTAACATACTATAAATTTAAGCGTGTGCTTTTAAGAATTTTTCTAAGATATCATTGAATTCATTAGGCACTTCCATCATTGGTGCATGTCCACATTTATCAATAAAAGCCAATTCGCTGTTCGGAATTAATTTGTGAAACTCTTCTGCTACAAACGGAGGTGTAACATTGTCGTTTTTACCCCAGATCAACAATGTAGGAACTTTAATTTGACCTAACTCTTCCCCTAAATTATTTCGAATGGCGCTTTTTGCTAAAGCAATAATTTTAATGACCTTAATTCTACTATTGGTAATTTCGAAAACCTCATCAACCAACTCTTTGGTGGCTACAGCAGGATCATAAAAAGTAGCCGCAGTCTTGGCTTTAATGTATTCGTAATCCCCTCTTTTTGGATAAGAATCACCCATCGCATTTTCAAATAACCCACTGCTTCCAGTTAAAGTCAATGTTTTAATTTTCTCTGGATGGCTTAAGATATAGACCAATCCAACGTGTCCCCCTAAAGAGTTGCCCAACAAATGAATTTGATTGTACCCTTTATGATCAATAAATTGTTGTACATATTTAGCTAACCCTTTCACACTGGTGTGTAAAAGATCAAGATCAAATAAGGGCAACAAGGGTACCACTACCTTATGTGTATGTCTAAATTTTTCAATGAGGTCAGAAAAATTACTTAACGCCCCAAATAAACCATGTAATAGGATCAAAGGCTCGCCCACACCTACTTCCACATACTCAAATTTGCCTTCTTTATGTATTTCGTATTCCATATAATTTTAACAATTAAGTCGTTGCTATAAAGATACTTATTTCAAATTAAATCAACTGATTATACCTTTTGTTGCAATTGGTTGGAAAATTGGGCCAATGTTTGTTTGATAAAAGGCAACCATTCACTCAGTTTTGACATAAAATAGGGCCACCATTTTGCCAAATAACTGTAGCTCATGGAGGCATCCATTGTAGACTTCTCTACTACACCTAATAAAGTCATAAAATAGATCAATGCACTTAAAATAGTACCATAAATCAACGTATAAAGTACCATGCCTAGCAATTTATTCAACCAACCTAGCATTAACCAGTCAGCAGTTTGTTGCAACAGCCCTGTCAACCACCTTAATGCGAGCATGACCACTAATAAAACAATCAAGAAGGATATAAATGGTAGCCAATAAGAAGTGATCTTTGTATATAGTTTTAATTGACTTGCTACAAATCCTGCAAACTGAAAAGCAAGCACCACGCCAATCATCAAGGAGAAGAACGAAATAATGGCCTTGATCAACCCATTTCGATATCCTTGTAAAAAGGCTAAAATCAAAATTGTTCCTGCTAATAAATCTAACCAGTTCATTAGTTAGTCAATGCATTTTTAGCAACCGCTGCAATTAATTTACCGTCTGCCTTGCCTGCTAATTGTTTTGATGCCACACCCATTACCTTACCTAAATCTTGTGGACCAGTTGCACCTAATTCTTTAACAATCGCACCTACAGCTGCTTTGACCTCTTCCTCACTCATTTGAACTGGAAGAAATTTTTCTATCACTGCAATTTCTTCAGATTCTTTCTGAGCAAGATCTGCACGATTTTGTTCTTGAAAAATGGTGAGTGAGTCTTTACGTTGTTTCACTAACTTTTGCAATAATTTCATCTCTGCATCTTCTGAAATAGCACCATTGGCTCCTGGTTCCGTTTTTGCTTTAATGATTTCTGCTTTAATCGCACGAAGCCCTCTTAACAAGGCTTCATCTTTATTTTTCATCGCATCTTTCATTAAAGACATGACTTCTAATTCTAAACTCATAAGGTTATAATTTTATGTTAAGGCGTAGGATTATTTTGCGCCTTGTTCTATTTGACTTGCTCTAAATTTATTGTAAAATGATTTTGCAAAAGTTTTAAACTCTTCTGCCAGGGCTTTATCCTGTGTTGCTCTTAAATAGGTATCTCCCATGCCCATCAAGTTTTGATAAAAGAAATCTGCCATCTCGTCTACCATCATATCTTTAGTCCATAAATCGATACGTAAAGCTGTTTTATCAGTTGGATCCCAGAAAGTCAACATCATAGCTCTTGCGGCCTGTGCTTCTTGAGCAGTACTATCCGTTGCGGACCAGTCTATAGATTGTGGTATTTTTTGTTCGTCTAATTGAATTTTTACCTGAATTGAAGATTCATGCATAGCTTAAAATTGAGCCACAAAAATACGATAATATTGGCGAATAAGACCAGCCTAAACCAAGTCCCTTGGCCACGCTATCGTTGCTTTTTCTTGAAATTGGCGTATTTCTGTTTGGATCGCCTTGTAGATTTCGAATCCTTTGGCTGCACGATACATTTCGTCCTTGTAATACAATTTAAAATGATTTGCCAATACATCAGGTGCTTTAAAATCAAGATATTCTCCAGCTTCTGCCATTGCTGGGAGCACAAAAGCTTTTTCTGTGGCATCATGATGCATTAAAAATGGAATCTGATAGCGCATTGAGTAGGTTAAAAATTGAAAGCGATGGCTATTCATTTCAGTAAAAATAGTGAGGTATGCAGCAGCGATCCATTCTAATTTAAAATCGGATAATCTTACTATTTCCACTGCGTCTCTATATTTGTATCCCAACAATGTATTGGCAGCTTTTTCTTTCTCCGCCTCTGTGTCAAAAACAAAAACAAGGGACATGGTACTGAGTTGCCATTTTTTAAATACAGAAAATGCTTTTACAATAGGTATGATATCATCTGTACCCACAAAAGCAAGCAGGTATTGATTTCCATCCGTTAATGCACTTCTTATTGGGGCTAATTGTGACCACTCAAAATTGGGCAAAAGTGCTTTTTCGAGATACAATCTTTCTGTTCCAGGTCTATTTTGTGCATGCCATTCGTCTAATGCTAAAACCTTTGTTGCCGCTTGCCATGTTGTATTGAATCGTTTTTTTTCAAGCCAAGATTTAATCCAATTTGTTTTTCTTTGAAGCTGCGGCAGTGACAATGGAATGAAATAAGATGGAAGTTGTTTAGCCCATTTAGCCATAGGGCCAAAATGAATCAATATGCTTGCGCTATGATCTACAATGAATTGGGCCGCTTGGTCAGGATGTACCCATTCTGCCCCAATTGATTCAGCCGGCTTCGGCAATGAAGAAACAAGATAAATCGAATGCTGGTTCATGCCGATCAAATCTAACAATAGTGGCTCCAATACATTTAAATTAGAAACATAAACATCATCTAGTTGTATAAAAATGCGCATGGGCAAAATTAATACATACTTAACAATTTATCCACCAATCATTTACAGTGGTTAGTTCATCTTAATAGTATCCTACCTTTGACCTATGGCAGAACCGCTACAGCAATTAGATCTATTTGGCATGGAGGCAACCCCTCCTGTTCATATTGCTGCGCCCAAACAAGCTAAAAGCATTAAGCAAAAAAAATCGTTGCCTCAATACCGCAAGCCTGCTTACCAGACAGCGTCAAATTCAGAACAAGAAATAGTTGTAACGCTAAATGAACCTACAACATCTAGTCTTGTAGCACCTGAAGATGCAGCATTACCCTCTGTATCAAGAACGCCGATGAATTATGTGAATAGAAATATTCTACATAAAAGAGGAAGAAAGGCATTTGCAGATATGGATCAAGAAATTGATAAAATCAATGTGCCTGATGCCAATGCATTGACTAAAAAATTATATTACCCAATTGGAGAAGTTGCAGGTTGGTTTAATGTCAACACTTCATTAATTCGTTATTGGGAAAAAGAATTCAAACAATTGCAACCTAGAAAAACTAGAAAAGGTGATCGTTTGTTTCGTGCACAGGATATTGAATTTCTAAAGCAGATCTATTATTTACTTAGAGAGAAAAAGTATTCCATTGATGGTGCTAAAACTTATTTGAAAAATAATAAGGAAAAAGCCAATAAAGATTTATCCTTATTGACCAATCTAAAGGATATTAGAAACTTTTTGGTGTCTTTAAAAGCAAGCATTTAAGCCTTACCCCTTTTCTGAAAACTGAATCTGATGCGCATTCGCATACTCAATCGCAGCAAGGTTTAAGCGTTCTCTGATCATTTGAAATTCACTGATCTCCATTTGAATAGATACTAAACAATCTATATGTAATGCATGAAACTGCTTGCCCGACTCTGCAACAAAAACATTGTAACTGTTAACGCCGTTTTGAGTTGATAAAACAGTACGCATATGATTTGCAAAGTCTGCGATAGCATGTGCAGATGTTTGAACGCTTAATTGCAAATCCATTTCAATTTTACGCTCAGACCTTAAAGATATATTGTCCACGATGGAGTCTACCATTTGCTTATTCGGTACAGAGATATATGTTTTTTCTTGAGTTCGTATACGCGTACTTCTCAAACCAATCTTTTCGATAGTACCTGTAAATCCATTCACTTTAACTAAATCGCCAATCGTAAAGGGCTTATCAAAAAAGATAATAAAAGAGGCAATGATATTTTCCAAACTTTCTCTAGTAGACAAAGCGACCGCAGCACCAACGATACTTAAACTCGTAACGAGGTTGCCAATGCTTTCATTGAATACATATCTCAATACCATCAAGATCCCAATGATATAAATAATGACTTTAAAGAAGTCTCTAAAAAACAACACCAATTGATCATCGGATAAATCCTTTGTCAACCTTGCCTTATTCTCTAATATGATAGAGATAAACTCTAGGGTGCGTAAGCTCACTCTGATTAAGAGTAGGATAAAGACAAATTTAATCCCTGATTCGATCAACTGCTGTATGCTTAGCTTGAACAACTTCAGATCCCATGCTTCCGGAAATTTTAACGCGTATAAGGCAATAATAGCGACCAAAAACAACAAGAACTGTTCGATAGGGACTAGTAAACGATGTACATGACTTTTTCTTAAATCCGAATGGTTTTTCTTATCCACCCAAGTATAAATCAAACTCGCAAAAAAGCGAGAGACCAACCTTTTAATAAGGAGTGTAATCAATAAAATGGCTGCAATAAATAAATAACTGCGTATCGAATTACTCAATATTTGTTGATCTAAACTCATAAGTTCTTTAAGCTTCTTCCCAAGTTAATAATTGCATATTGTTACCATCAAACACAGCATAAGTGTTTAGACGAATCCAATCACCTAAATTAATGTAACGACTTTTTTCATTGATCTTAAAATCAATAGCATAGTGACGATGGCCAAAAACAAAATAATCTACATCCATTGTCTTTGCCTTCTCTTTCGTGTATAAAATTAGCCACTCTTTATCTTCTCCTAAAAATATTTCGTCTGCATTACCTGTTTTTGCACGACTCTTTTGGCTAAAATAATTGGCCAACTGTATTCCAGCATCTGGATGAAGCCACCTGAACAACCATTGACAAATAGGATTGGTGAATATTTTCTTTAAACGCTTGTAACCCTTGTCTCCGGGTCCTAATCCGTCACCATGGCCTATCAAAAACTGTGTTTGCTGGATCGTAAATTCTTGTGGTTCAAAATACACTTTAGCATGTAGTTCATTTGCTAAATAATCTTGCATCCATAAATCATGGTTGCCTGTGAAAATATGTAATTGGATCCCTTCGTCAGCCATTTGAGCAAGGGTGCCCAATATTCTAACAAACCCTTTTGGCACCACCGTTTTATATTCAAACCAGAAATCAAAAATATCACCTACAATAAAAATAACACTTGCATCTTTACGGGCATGTTGTAGGAATCGAACCAAACGATCCTCTCTTTTTCTACTCTCTACTTCATTCGGCGCACCTAAATGAAAGTCAGAAAGGAAATATACTTTTTTGCCTGTTTCCAATACCATGTAACGGGGTTAATTTGATTAAAGGTACTAATCCAGTGTATTATCTATTAAAAAACAATAGACTTCTTTTGGACCATGCACCCCAACAACCAAAGTCTTTTCTATATCAGCTGTTCTGCTAGGACCAGTTGCAAAACTAATCATAGAAGGAAATCCGTCTTGACTTTCTTTGAACTTGACTAAGCTATCAGAAATATCATAGACCAACTGATCTGCATAAGCAATACAGATATGAATAGGTGCATACACGCTAGCTGTTCTACCACTAGCTTCTTGACTACTTAACACAATCGTGCCAGTTCTAGCCACCAAATGCGTACAAAGCGTAATAGCTGCGTCACAATCTGCTAAGTCATCTGTTGTAACTGGATCAAATTTTAAAGTCAACATTTTATCTAACCATGATGCTTCTTTAGAATAAACCTTATTCCAACCCTTCGCCACAATCAATGCATTCAATTGCCCAATTAATTCTTGCTCATCGGCACAATACACAAATTTGCCCAAGAGTTCTGTAAACTTTTGAGCAAATTCAATTGCCATTTCTTTTTCAGTTGGAATAAAGATAGGTGTATCAGCTACCTGATCCGGAAAAGGAACAGGCACTGGATCTTTCAATGCCTGTTTTATCTTTTGTAATATCTTTTGTCTTGCGCCTTGCGATTCCATTTACAACTTATTCGTTATTATCAGTTGCATCTGCAGCTTGAATGGTTGCATTTGCATTTTCAATCACATCTTCTGATGAATCGGAAGCTTGTACAATCGTTGTCTCACTAGGAGCAAACTGATCGTTAGCATCTGCAGCTACAGTCGTTTCTTCAAGAATCTTTTTTTCTTCGAATGGACGATTACCTATTAACTCCTCCACATCAGACTTATGTAAAACTTCTCTAGTCAATAATGCTTGAGCCAACTTCTCTACTGCCTCTTTTTTAGATTGTAATAAATCTAAAGTTCTGTGGTACGCCGCATCAATCATCTTACGCACTTCCTCATCAATGATTTTTCCTGTCTCCTCACTGAAAGGTTTTTGGAAAGTGTTTTCTTGTGCAGGATCATAAAAACTTACATTACCGATTTTCTCGTTCATACCATAAGTAGTTACCATAGAGTAAGCCATCTTAGTGATTTGTTGCAAGTCATTAGAAGCACCTGTAGAAATTTTACCAAAGAAAATTTGTTCTGCAGCACGTCCACCTAATGTCATACACATTTGATCTGTCAATTGCTCAATCGTATATAAGTATTGTTCTTTAGGGGTATATTGAGCGTATCCCAGAGCCGCTGTACCTCTTGGCACAATCGTTACTTTTAATAAAGGATATGCGTGCTCTAAGAACCATCCACAAATTGCATGACCTGCTTCGTGGTAAGCAATCACTTCTTTCTCTTCCTTAGAAATGATTTTATTCTTTTTCTCTAAACCTCCAATCACTCTATCAATAGCGTCTTGGAAATCCTTCATCTCAACACCAGTCTTTCCTTTACGTGCAGCAATCAAAGCAGCTTCATTACACACGTTCGCAATATCTGCACCAGCAAATCCTGGAGTTTGTTCTGCTAATTTATGTACATCTAAACTTTCAGATACCTTGATGGGTCCTAGGTGTACTTTAAATATTTCTTCACGACCTTTTACATCAGGACGATCAATAGAGATCTGACGATCAAAACGACCTGGTCTTAACAATGCAGCATCCAATACATCTGGTCGGTTGGTAGCAGCAAGGATGATAATACCTGTGTCTCCACCAAATCCATCCATCTCTACTAACAATTGATTCAATGTGTTCTCACGCTCGTCATTACTCATCATGGCATTCTTTCCACGAGCACGGCCAATCGCATCAATCTCATCAATGAAAATGATACATGGCGCTTTCTCTCTAGCTTGTTTGAATAAATCACGCACACGGCTTGCGCCAACTCCCACAAACATCTCCACAAAATCAGAGCCACTTAAGCTAAAGAAAGGCACTTGTGCTTCTCCCGCCATCGCTTTTGCCAATAATGTTTTACCTGTTCCTGGAGGGCCTATTAACAATGCACCTTTTGGAATTTTACCTCCAAGTGCCGTATATTTTTTGGGTTGTTTTAAGAAGTCTACAATTTCCATCACTTCTTCTTTTGCTTCTTCTAATCCTGCTACATCCGCAAAAGTGATATTGACTTTAGTACCGCCTTTTTCGAATAAAGTTGCTTTTGATTTACCTACATTAAAGATGCCTCCAGGACCGCCGCCACTTCCGCCTGCGCCACCGCCCATTTTACGCATCATCAATACCCAAATCACTACAATGATCAACATGGTGAAAATCGTATTTGCTATCGGGCCAAACCATTCACCTTCTTTGATGGTATTTTGAGGTACTTCTTGAATGCCTTTTTGTTCATAAAATTTTTGAAGACGCTCGTTGAAGCTATTCCAATCGGTTACACTAAATTCAAATAAAGGCACGCCTTTTACTTTAGCTTTGTCTAATTTTTTCTTGAACTTTTGCACGTAATAGTCTTTCTGCACACTATCCGGCTTAATGTATACACGAACAATTTCTTTGTTTTGAACAAGATCAATTCTTTCAACATCGCCTCTCATCAACATCACTTGCTTGAACTCTTGTTCGGTAGTAGTGGTCAATTCGGGTGTCATTTGAAAGAAGCGCGCCGAGAAAAGAGATAATGCGATTAATCCATAAATCCAATAGATATTGAATTTTGGCATTTTAGGACCATCTCCCAAAGGCGAATTCTTCTTTTTATTATTTTTTAACTCTGACATAGTATTATTGCTGTTACTGCTTTTTATATAAACAAGTAGGATTGAATTTTGTTGACACAGGTGTTCAATTAATCTTCATGTGTTTTCATATCCGCATCACTCCATAACTCTTCCAATTTATAAAAACCGCGTGCCTCTGGGTGCATAATATGCACTACCACATTGATATAATCAATGAGCAACCACTGTCCACCTTGCTTACCCTCGGTTTTATAAGGAAGATCGCCACATTTATTTTTCACTTCATAGTCGATGAAATCGGCAATGGCTTTTAATTGTGTGGTATTATTTGCTTCGCAAATAATGAAGAAATCTGCTGCTGCCTCATGTACTTTTTTAAGATCAAGACTAATTACATTTTCTCCTTTTTTATCCAAGATCGCCTGAATAATGGTTTTGAAAATTTTAGAGCTACGAGTGAGCCTAGTAACCGTACTTTTTTTACGGTCATTTAAAGAAGAAAGTTGTTCCAATGCGCTTATTTTTAATGTGTTAAATCCTGTTTCTAAACTAACTTTACAAAAATAGCAATTCTTTGTCACCTGCCACACCAATTGTCATATTAGGCGCACCGCTTATAGAACTGTCTACAATAGATAGTACCAATATCTATGCCATGGCACAAATCAAAGAAGGTTTGGCCAAGTCTGGCAGTTGTTTTCGTGCCGATTATCAGACCCATGGGAAGGGTCAACATGGTCGAATTTGGGAGAGCAATAAGGGTCAAAACTTACTTTGCAGCTATATTTTGGAACTAAAAGAGCTAGAACCGCATAAAAAATGGGAACCAAAGGACCAAATTGGGTTTTCGGCAGCCATTGCATTAGGGATTCGAGCTTTTTTTGATGCCCATACCAAGGGAGATACCAGGATAAAAAGACCAAATGATATTTATTGGCGTGACAGAAAGGCAGGGGGCATTTTGATCGAAAACTTACTTAGAGGTACCGAATGGACCTGGTCGGTGATTGGAATTGGGATCAATATCAACCAAACAGCTTTTTCGCCCGATGCACCCAATCCAGTCTCCTTAAAACAAATTACTGGACGCGACTGGGAAATCCTTTCTTTGCAGGAAGCATTATCAAAAGCATTGACCAACTCAATAATAGATTGGTTAAAAAATGGAGAGACAAAAACTTTACAACATTTAGATCAACACGTGATTGAGCTAGGTCATCAATAAATTTAACAATGAGCACAACAACAGAACAAAGTACAAAGATAGCATTAACACAATATTCAAAAGGTGCAGGGTGTGGATGTAAGATAGCGCCAGCAGTACTTTCAGAAATTTTAGCACAACATAGTGTTGGCATCAGCACCCCAAAATTATTGGTAGGCAATGACACCAAGGATGACGCTGCTGTGTATCAGATGGATGAGACCAACGCCTTGATTAGTACGACCGATTTCTTTTTACCTATCGTAGATGATCCTTTTCAATTTGGACAAATTGCTGCAGCGAATGCTATTAGTGATGTGTACGCAATGGGCGGAAACCCACTGTTTGCCTTGGCTGTACTGGGTTGGCCTATAGATACGATCCCTGTATCGGCTGCACAAGAAGTGATGGCGGGCGCAAGATCGGTGTGTGCGGAAGCTGGCATTGTGATGGCAGGCGGACATAGTATTGATAGCAAAGATCCCATTTTCGGTTTAGTGGTGAACGGCATGGTAGCAATTGAAAACTTAAAAAGAAACAATAGCGCAGAACAGGGTGATATTTTATTATTGACTAAACCATTGGGTGTGGGTATCTTGGCTACTGCACAAAAAAAGGGATTGATTGAATCAGCAGACCTTGATTTATTGGTAAAACAATTAACGACTTTAAATAAAGTAGGTGCTGCACTTGGAAAAATAAAAGGAGTGCACGCCATGACCGATGTAACTGGCTTTGGCATATTAGGACATTTATTAGAAATGATGGAAGGCAGTCATCTTGGTGCAATCATCCACTACAATCAATTACCGATTTTAGACGCTGCTAAAAAATACATTGCTCAAAAAGCAATACCAGATGCCACCTATAGAAATTGGAATGCTTACAATCAACAAGTGGCTTTTGGAACAGGTGTCAATGTGATGGAAGCTTTTCAAATTTTACCAGACCCGCAAACAAATGGCGGATTGTTGATTGCAGTGGCACCAGATGCCTTATTAGATGTACAAGCAATTTTAAAAGAAGCAGGCATTGCAAACATAGACCCAATAGGCGTTTGCACAGAAGTAACTGAAAAAAGAATTCAAGTGAATGCTTAATTATTCAAAAATTAAATGACCCTTATTTTTGATTTGCTCTGGCGTTAATTCTGCCACCAATTGAACACCTTTGATATTGCGAATGGTATGTAAAATGTCTTTTACTTTTTCGTCTTCAATCCATTCACCACGGATCCACCAAATAAAATCCATGTGTTTTAATTCGGGTAATAAATATTCCCCATCAAATTGATTGTGGTACACAAAATGACCAATAGTTGTATTGGGCTCATAGCCTTCATACATAGAAAAATAATACGTTCTATTTTTTCGTTTTAATGCAATTTCATGATTGGGATTAAATCGAAATTCAAAGCCCATATATTGATTCAATAAAATGCAAAATTGATAATTTTTTATGGGCGCAGTAATGCCTAAGATTCGAGAGCCCTCAAAATCTTGTTCATTTATTTCGTCTTGGTTTAAAATAATTTTTGCACTCACAATGATTCTATATCTGTTTTGATAAATAAGGTATACAGTAGTTTAAAAAGTGATATCTACTTTAATTTCTTCTGAACCTCGCTTATAAATTAAAAACGTTGTATCTCCTTTTTTAAACTTAGACAAAGTAGTCATATAGCTCATCACATCAATGAACTTATAATCACCCATTTGCAATAAAATATCACCGGCTTTTAGGCCTAATTTTTCTCCTAATTTACCAGCAGAAGCGCCCTCTATTCTAAGCCCAGTGCCAGTATACGCATAATCAGGCATTACCCCTAAACTTACAGTAAACTTAGTGCTACGACCCATTGTAGCTTCGCGTGTTTTTAAGAAATCAAGCTTGCCGTAGTTGTTCGTTGTCTTTACAATATTTTGTACAAAACGTAGGATATCTTTTTGACCAATATAATTAATCTTATCCCAATCATCTGATGCTTTATGATAATCTGCATGGCTACCAGTAAACATAAATAATACTGGCATATCTTTTCTATAAAAACTAGCATGATCACTTGGACCAGTCCCCGCACTATCAATGGTATACAATAATGATGTAGGAGTTTTTTGAATAATCTCTGCCCACTTACTTGAAGTGCCATAACCACCTAGACTCATTTTTTTTGCTGCATCGTACCTGCCTACCATGTCCATATTCACCATGTAATTGAAACTAGTCTTAATGGTTGGATTTTCTAACCAATACTTACTTCCTATCAAACCCAACTCTTCTGCAGAAAAATGTATGATCAAATAATTATTCTTATTGTACTCATCAGTTTGCTTAGATGCTTTCTTTAATACTTTAGCCAATTCAATCAAAGCCGCAGTACCACTAGCATTGTCGTCGGCACCATTTCGAATGTCTCCATTGATGTCTAAGGCATTTTTATCTTGATTGTATCCTAGGTGATCTAAATGCGCACCTAGTACAACCGTATGTGCAGCTTTATTATCAATAAAAGCAACCACATTTTTAGCCACTCTTTTTTGACTTGATAAAATTAAATTTGCATCAATATCAAATGTGCCCAATGCATCATTGAAATGTTTCTTGAATCCGTCTTTTGTAATATACACCACTGGTATCGCTAGTGCTTTGCTCGTATCAAACTTATTAAATTGCAAATTGTCCACTAAGCTTCCGCTATTGTATAAGAACAACGCTTTTGCCTTTTTATCATACATTGAATTGGTGGTTTGTTTGATCCAATCTTGTAGATCAAAATGCGGATTGCTTTGTTGCTCTTCCAATACTTCTTGCAAATCCTTAAACCAAACCTGGTCGGCTTCTTCTAAAGCAAGGGTTGACTTTGTTGTAAATTGACTATGCTTCCCTGTAGAAACTGTAAAGAAATCGGCGCCAAACTGCATCGGCTGAGTATTGATTTTTAAAAACGCCTGGTCGCTCCACTGTTTTCCTTCATTGATAGGGAAAGATTGGATATAACCTTGTTCTCCCATTGGTTGAATGCCCGCAGTTTCATATTGTGCAACAATATAATCAACTGCTTTCTGTTCTCCCAAACTACCGGCACGACGACCTTCTAGCACATCACTTGCTAAATATTGAACATGCAATTTTAAGTTTTTGATTAATTGACGATCGGACTTATTTTGCTTTTGAGCTTGTCCAATAAAAGATACAAAAAGGAGTAAAAAGGCACAGATTTGTCGCATAGAACTGGTTTGAAACCCAAAATTAAGCAATGGCGCTTAGTTTAGTAGACAATTCCTTGAAAAACTGCTAAAAGTCATCTCCTTTTGGCTGTTTCAATTTCTAATTTCGTAAGTAGTAGCTAGGCTTAATGGCTAGCTTTGCGACCAATCGTGAAAGCAGGTATACATATCGCCTTAGTGGGTAACCCCAATAGTGGAAAAAGTTCGCTTTTTAATGCCCTAACGGGCTTGCAACAAAAAGTAGGTAATTTCCCTGGTGTGACAGTGGACAAGAAAACTGGAGACCTGAAAATTGGCACCCACCAAAGTACTTTAATTGACCTTCCTGGCACTTACAGTTTTTACCCAAAAAGAGAAGATGAATGGGTGGCCTACCGCGTGTTAATGGGAGTTGATGAAGAAGTAAAAACAGATGTGATCTTATTGGTAGCAGATGCGAGTAATTTAAAAAGAAACCTACTTTTTTGTAGCCAAATCATTGACTTAAAAATTCCTGTGGTATTGGCACTCACTATGAATGACCTTGCACAGAAAAAAGGCATTAAAATTGATATCGCCGGATTGCAATCCGATTTAGGCATTCCTGTTGTGGCTGTGGACGCAAGAAAAAACAAAGGCTTAGTTGAGTTAAAAAAAGTATTAGCGCAGATCATTGAAACACCACGTTCAAGAAATCAAGAAAGTTTTATAGACAATAAAAACCTTGCCCCTAAAGCCATTGACGCATTTAAAAAAACATATCCAACACATAGTGATTATGCTGCTTTACACTATTTAATGCACCATGAAACTTTTCCATTGGACAAAGAAATGCAGGAGAATATTGAGCAGATAGAAATGGAGAACGATTTTAATCATACCAAAACACAAGCTCAGGAAATCTTACAGCGATACCATCGTATACAAGAACTCATGAAAAAATGGGTATCTGAGCCAGATCCTAGCGCTAAGAAAAAAAGAACAGATCAATTAGATAATATTTTTTTACATCGTATTGGAGGTTATATCATTTTACTAAGTGTATTGTTCTTGTTGTTTCAGTCTGTGTTTTGGATGGCCTCTTTCCCAATGGATGGCATCGAATGGATTTTTACCAATATCACTACTTATTTAAATCAAGTATTGCCAGAAGCTTGGTGGCAGGACTTATTAGTGAACGGCCTCGTAGCTGGTATCGGGGGGATTGTAATTTTTGTTCCGCAAATTATGATCTTATTTGGCCTCATCACTTTGCTAGAAGATACTGGCTATATGGCAAGGATTAGCTTTTTGAGTGATAAGCTGATGCGCAAGGTTGGATTGAATGGCAAGAGTGTTATGCCGATGATCAGTGGATTTGCTTGTGCAGTTCCTGCCATCATGAGTGCTAGAAATATTGAAAATAAAAAAGAACGTTTATTGACCATTTTGGTAACGCCATTTATGAGTTGTAGTGCAAGGTTGCCTGTGTACACCATCCTTATTTCATTGGTCATTGACGAGCGAATGTATTTTGGATTTTTAAGTTTGCAAGGCCTTGTCATGATGGCGCTTTATCTATTAGGTATTGTAATGGCTTTAGCTGCAAGCTTTGTTCTTAAGTTTTTTATTAAGATTAAAGAGAAGAGTTACTTTATTTTAGAATTACCTGTATATCGTGCACCACGTTGGGGCAATGTAGGCATGACGATGATCCAAAAAGCAAAAATATTTGTGGTAGATGCCGGTAAGGTGATTATTGTTATCAGTTTATTGTTGTGGTTCTTGAGCTCATATGGACCTAGTGAAAAAATGGATCAACTAGATACACAATATGCAATGGCGGTGAAAGCCAATCCTTCAGCACAAGCTGTTTTAGAAAAACAATACCACACCGATAAACTCGCGAATTCTTACGCAGGCATATTAGGCAAGCAAATCGAACCAGTGATAAAGCCATTGGGTTACGATTGGAAGATAGGTATTGCACTCATTACCTCCTTTGCTGCAAGAGAAGTATTTGTAGGCACGATGGCCACTTTATATAGTGTCGAGGAAGATGACAATAGTAGCTTAAGAGAAAAATTACGCGCATCGGTTTGGCCTGATGGGAAACCTGTATACAGTTTAGCTACCGCACTTTCGTTGATGGTTTTTTATGTATTGGCGATGCAATGTATGAGCACACTCGCGATTGTAAAAAGAGAGACAGGCTCATGGAAATGGCCCACCATTCAATTTATTATGATGACTGGCCTAGCTTATGTGATGAGTTGGGGGGTGTATGTATTGTTTAAGTAATTACTATAATCCATAATTACCTTTGAGTGCATTGAAGTTTTTCATCACCTCAGATGCAGATAAACATCTTTTATAAATTAAGACCGGGCCAATATCACCTAGCCAATAATTATCAGCTTTGCCAATGTTTTCATCAGTTGTACTGAGATATTGAGACAAAGGCATTGAAGTTACACCTACTTTTACGCCATTTAAATAATAGGTGGTGGTGTCAGCGTCCTGAGTTGCAGCAACAATAATCCATTGTCCAGTATTTATTGAGAGGACGTCACTAAATGAACCTGAACTACCTGCAGAAAAATGCAATAGAAAGTTGGAGCCATTATGATAGACATAGAAATTAAAATTTCTTGAACCTGTAGATCCAAATAAATTTCTAAACAACCCAGTACCAAAATTTGCGTCCATTCTGGCAACTACCATAATTGTTTTACCAGAATAAGGCGTATTGAATTTAGCACTATTCGTACTGATATATTGACTACCCGTGCCATTAAAAGTGAAACGCTTAGGTGTATTATTAAAAACAGGCGCAGGAGAAGAAAGTGTGCCATTATTATTATTCAAACTTAAATCAGTTAAAGTTGAACTTCCCAAATAGGAATAAGATCTTTTATTCATTGGGTCTAAATACATCAATAGCCCCTCTGTAACAACACTAGCATTTAATTTGCCGTATATAAAATTACTAGTAGTGGATGTCAAAGCAAAATTGTTCATTGGTGAGTCAAAAATGATCGTTTCATCAAAAAGTGAAGTAATACCTGTATTTGTTTTACCGGGAACACCTTGATTACATTTAAAATAAGCTATTAGGCCAGATTCATTCCCATTTAATTCTTGATTCATATTAGCTACAATTTGAGCCTGTGTTCTTACCACATACCAAATTCTTATATCATCTAATGCTCCATTAAAATAATTGACGCCGGTTTGCATGCCACCT
>ERZ650308.365-NODE-365-length-24124-cov-6.941418_pt1 | contig 24124 bp, 23 predicted proteins | sample MGYA00376244_ERZ650308 | MGnify/ENA primary metagenome ERZ650308 (study PRJEB26733, sample SAMN07839295) | wastewater metagenome | biome: small river; feature: stream; material: water | place: USA: North Carolina | collected 2016-04-26 ... | reverse complement strand
GGCGCGGCGATCATCAACGCCGGCAAGTCGACGATCAAGGGCGTGGAAGTCGATGCCGGCGTCACCCTGTTCGACGCGCTGCGGCTGTCCGCGGGCTACACCTACCTCGACACCAAGATCAAGGAACTGGTGCCGCCGACGCTGCAGCCCAACAGCCCGTACGCGGCGAGCAAGGCCGCCGCGGACATGATGGCGCGCGCGTGCCACCACACCTTCGGCATGGACGTGGTGATCACGCGCTGCTCGAACAACTACGGGCCGTATCACTTCCCGGAAAAGCTCATTCCCCTCTGCATCCTTAATGCATTGAACGGTAAACCGCAAAAAGTCGGTGAAGAGCATATCCGCTATAGTGGCTCCCCGATTCCACTATCTTTTAGTGAAATTAACTATAAACATCAAGTTGTTGAAGTGATACTTGATCCCACACAAAACGATTCATCCCGTTTTCAATTGAATGTTTTAGTAATACCACGAAGTATTCAACTGCATAAAATACGCGGTGAACTCAATGAAGTACTGGAAAAGCTGCAAGCATTACCTCAAGGCGGTATCCAAGACCTTGATCAACGTGAATATGTCGATATTGAATACCATACTGCTGTTCCACCGCAGCCCAATTTAAGACAACAATTCGAAGAGGCTCTACCCAAAGACCGTTATCGTTTAGTCCGTATTTCACCGTTTGACTCAAACGCCCGTAGGCATACATCTTTTGCCTCCGTCTATGTATGCCCGTTGGCCGATGATTCCATCGAAATTGACATCAATCCTGCCGATATCGATTGGGATACTTTCCGTTCCGGTGGGGCTGGTGGACAGAATGTCAACAAGGTTGAAACGGCGGTGAGATTAACGCACAAGCCTTCGGGGATTATTATCGCCTGTCAGCAGGAGCGTTCGCAATTGCAAAATAAGGAAGTTGCATTACGCCTCTTGAAATCAAAATTATACCAAATCGAAATCGACAAGCGCAATGCTGCGCGTGCGGAAGTAGAAGCGGGTAAAAAGAAAATTGAATGGGGTTCGCAGATTCGATCTTATGTACTAGACGATCGACGAGTAAAAGATCACCGGACAAATTACCAAACCTCTAATACGGATGCGGTGTTGGATGGTGAAATCAATGAATTCATCAAGGCCTACTTGATGGAAAACTAGCCTTAACCTTTGGCAATCCTCAAAACCTCACCTTTGGCAAACCTGTTTTGAGGATTGCCAAAGGTAAGGGTTTTCGAGCCAATGGTAGGCTTATTTAACCGAATCTTCCTCGAGCTTCCTCAAATAATCAACTAGTTGGTCTTTTGCCAGCGACAACGCAATCCCTACCGCATACGATGTAATGGCGTTACCTAAAAAAGAAGACTCTTTTTTCTCTGATTTTTTTTCAGATTTATCACTTCCTGACAATAGTGAGTATAACAAATAAGCCCCAGCCACGACAGCGCCTGCTACTAAGATTTGGGTGCCTTTTTCTTTGGCAACTTGTTTTATGTCGGCGATCGACTCCCCGATTTTTTCTTCGTAATTAGCTGCCTCAGCTTCTAATTTTGCTTTCTTATTCGTTATCTGACTCATCTGCTGTAATTTCTTCTTCCGCTAAATCTTCGTTTTCCTGTGGCTTGCGAAAGCTAGCCACCATAATTGCGCCCACAATAAAACAGGCTCCAGAAACAATTAAATGTCCCCAGAATTGGCTGCCTAAATAGGCATTGATCATGTTGGCAATGCCATGTAGCAGGAATAATACTCCTATTCCTAAAGCAAACGCCAAGATGATGAATTTGAATATGCGTTCCAATAAGGCTTCCAAACGCTCTTGAATGTCGAGTTTAACGAGTTCAAATTGCGTTTTCAAGTAGTTTTTCAATAAATCTACCAAACCATTATTGTCGAAAAATCCCATCTAGCGTTGTTTTAATTTGGCCTCAATCGAATGCTGTGTATGTGGAACCAAACGCAAACGCTCTTTGGAAATCAATTTGCCCGTGTCGATGCAAACTCCATACGTTCCGTTTTTGATTCGCATCAATGCATTCTCGAGGTTTTTGGCAAATTTTTGTTGGCGTACCGCCAATTGATTCATGCTTTCCTTCTCTTGCGTATCCGCTCCATCTTCCATGACCTTCGAGTTACCTGATGTATCATCAGTTCCTGGGTCATTTTTTTTGCTTAATGCTTCACGTAAATACTTTAACTCTGCATTGGTTTCAGCTAATTTACTTTGAATGATTGCTTCGAACTCTTTTAATTCTTCAGCTGAATAACGATTCTTCTCTTCCGTCGCCATAAATAATAACTCTTTTAATTTTACTCGAACACGAAAAAGTATAATTATTTGAATTTCAGCACCTTACTGAACTTGCCGCGTTCTATCCTACAAAGATAATTTTATTGAACAATTTTGTGTGCTGATTCGAATAAAATCTCTGACAAATTTTTAATCACTTGATTTTGAGTTTGTTGTGCCAGGAAATCCAACCGTAAATCGCCATGAAAACAAACACGAGATACAAGGCTGCAGTCCCCCACAAACCGTTAACTAAATACATGCCGACGTAGGCAAGGTCGACACAAATCCATAAAATCCAATTTTCGATTTTTCGTTGGGCTGCCCAATAGGTCCCCAACATGCTCAAGCCCGTGAGCGTTGCATCCCAATACGCTGATTTGACCTGCGTTGAAAATCGATTGTGTAAATAACCTGCTATAATTCCGTAGCAACCTGCTATTGCGATTCCGATGATGGTCTGGCCCCAACTGTTTTTCGATGGCTTCCATGCCTCATCCACTTGCTTCCATTGATATAAGCCATACAGGGCCATCAAAATAAATATGCCCTGTAATTCCATGTCGGAATATAATCCCGCCGCATAAAATACATACATATAAATGCCCGATGCCAACATGTTCCAAAGCCAAGCCGAAGCTTTTCGTTGGCTTGAAAAATAGACGCCTAATATCGATGTTATAATTCCTGCTGCTTCAATCATTTTTCCTGATTTTTAGCAAAATAGGCACAGAAATGTGTAATCGAACATTCCTTGCACTTGGGGGTTCGTGCCAAACAAATGTAGCGACCGTGCAATATCAACCAATGGTGCGCGCGCGGAATAATGTCATTAGGCAGATGGCGAATTAAGGCTTTTTCAACCAATAAGGGCGTCCGAGCAGTTTGCGGAACCAAGCCTAATCTTCTGGAAACTCGAAATACATGTGTGTCTACTGCCATGGCTGGCTGATTGTATATAACAGATGCGATGACATTCGCCGTTTTCCGACCCACGCCGGGTAAAGTCTGTAAATCTTCCAGGGTTTCAGGTACTTCGCCGGCGAATTGATCAACCAGCCTTTGGCCCAAACCTAACAAATGCTTTGCCTTGTTATTTGGATAGGATACGGATCGGATATAACTGAAAATCTCCTCAACGCTGGATTCAGCTAATGCTTGCGGATCAGGAAAACGCTTGAATAGGGCAGGGGTAACCTGATTGATACGCTTGTCGGTGCATTGCGCAGATAACACGACGGCCACCAACAATTCATAGGGATTGCTGTAGTGCAATTCCGTTTCGGCCTCAGGGAATGAGGATTCGAAATGGGAAATAAAAGCTTGAAATCGTTCCTTCTTAAGCATCGCGTTGAATTTGATGCAAAATAAGAAACAATTTCAAGATTAAGATTGAATCGACTCTTTGTGTTTGGAATAATCCAAGATACGATTAATCACAGCTTCAGATGGGGCTATGTAAGCCTGGTCTAAGGCGTTTTGGACCTGTTGGAATGCCGCTAACTCCGAGCGTAATCCTTCATTTGTTGATTCGTTGATGCCTGTTTGAGGCTCGTACAAGTTTTTAATAAGGTCATTTGGGGTAAAGCTTTGCGTCATAGGCAATCTCTTGTTTGTTTAGCATTTTCCTCAGGTTGATGAGCGCATAACGCATTCTTCCTAAGGCCGTATTGATGCTAACGCCGGTTTGGTCTGCAATTTCCTGAAAACTCAAGTCTTCATAATGCCGCATCACCAATACCTCACGTTGCTCATCAGGTAATTTTTTTATCATTTCCCGAATGTTCTCCACTTGATCTGCCTTCATTTGCAATTCCTCCACCGAGTCCTCCGCAAAATCAAAGCTGTTGAAAACCTTCGATCCATCTTCCAATACAATCGTTGGATAACGTTTATCCTTCCGAAAATGATCAATCGCCATGTTGTGCGAAATACGCAGAATCCAGGGTAAAAATTTCCCTTCTTCGTTGTAACGGCCCGACTTGATCACGTCGATAGCCTTAATATATGCTTCTTGCATTAAGTCTTCCGCAATGTAGCGGTCCTTAACGATCAAGTAAATAGTTGTATAAACTTTGGATTTACTACGTTTGACTAATGTCTCAAACGCTTTATCGTCCCCTTGGATGTACGCTGATAATAAAGCCGCATCGCTAACCTGAATTTTAATCATAAAACTTCAAAATTGTTAACGTAGAGGTTTATCTCATATTGTGTCTCCTATCGATTTACTGGGCGAATTGATTAAATTTTGTCTTGATGACGTTTCAAATGTAGCCAAAACTTTTTTAAATCAAAATCGTTTTAAATAATTGAGCGACAAAATTTTGGTAAATATTTTATCTTTTTTGGCATTTATCAAAGGGGACTTTGTCAAATTGCTTAGCTTTGTTTCATCTTTAAACGAATTATTCCTTATGAAAAAATTATTCTCCTTAGCATTTGTTATCTGCGTTTCTGCTGTTCAATTGCTTGCACAATCCAATCCTGCTGATTACGCTGGAACGTTCAAATTGTCTGAAAATCCGTATGTAAAGTCAATTACGATCTCTGTCAAAGACAGCAAAGTGATTATGGCAGCCGAAGGTTTTCCCGATACCGAATTAGCTCCTGGGAAAAACGCGGATGAATTTGCCTTGGAAAGCATGGGTGGGACAGTAGTTTTCACGCGTGAGGCCGGAGCCGTGAAAGGCGTGAAAATCGAAGCACAAGGCCAAGTATTAACGGGTCAAAAAGAAGGGGCTACCTTAGGTGATTATGTTGCCTCGTTTAAAATGGCCGACAATGAATATGTGAAGAAAATCATCATTGCGATGAAAGATGGCCAATTGGCTCTTAGCTCAGATGCAAATCCTGCAGAAGGTGCTGTCTTGAAAGCTAGCAATGCGAAAGATACGTTCTCTGCTACGATTCAAGGATATGATGCCGACGTGATTTTTTCACGTGCTGACGGTAAAGTGAAATCAATCAAATTATCTGTTGCAGGTGGTCAAGTGGTTTTGACCGGCGATCGCGAATAATTTTAAATAGCTAGGCCGCTTCGAAACGGCCTAGCTATTATTTCAATGCGCGTTTATACAATTGGATAGTATTCTCTAATCCATAATACAAGGCATCACAAATCAAGGCATGCCCAATCGATACTTCATCCAAGGGGGCAACATTCGCCTTAAAAAATGCCAAATTTTCCAAACTCAAATCATGTCCCGCATTAATGCCTAAGCCTAGTTGGCTAGCACGAAACGCTGCTTTCCGATATGCCGAAACGGCCTGCGTCGGATTTTCAAAAAACTGTTCCGCATAGGGTTCCGTATATAATTCAATACGATCCGCTCCCGTTGTTGCGGCTGCTTCCACCATCTCAAGCACAGGATCTACGAAGATTGACGTACGAATGCCGGCTTCTTTGAATTGTGCGATAAGTGCTTGCAATAATCCTTGGTGTTGGATGGTGTCCCAACCGTGATTCGAGGTAATTTGACCCAGCGCATCAGGAACCAAGGTTACCTGTTCCGGGCGTACTTCCATCACCAATTCGATGAATGATGGTTCCATCGGATTTCCTTCAATGTTGAATTCGGTTGTCACTACTTCCTTCAGCGCGCGAACATCTGCGTAACGAATGTGACGTTCGTCTGGACGCGGATGCACCGTAATACCTTCCGCGCCAAAGCGCTCGCAATCCAAGGCCACTTGAATGACATCGGGATTATTCCCCCCGCGTGAATTCCGTAAGGTGGCAATCTTGTTGATATTTACACTAAGTCTTGTCATGTCAAAAAAAAAAGGCCGGTATCACCGGCCTTCTCATTAAATTAAGTGATGTGCCGCGAGGTATTCCGCGATTTGAACTGCATTAGTTGCGGCCCCTTTACGCAAGTTGTCCGCTACAATCCACAAGTTCAAGGTATTCTTTTGGGTCTCATCCCGACGAATACGTCCCACGAATACTTCATCTTTTCCATGTGCCGTGATTGGCATCGGATAAACAAAGTTCTTTGGATCGTCTTGTACGATGATGCCTTCTTCTTTTTCCAAAATGGCACGAACCTCAGCTAAATCGAAATCATTTTCGAATTCAATATTCACAGATTCCGAGTGCCCTCCGATAGTCGGAATACGAACCGTTGTCGCAGTAACCTGAATCGAATCATCCATCATGATTTTTTTCGTTTCCAAGATCATCTTCATCTCTTCTTTCGTGTAGCCATTATCCAAGAACACATCGATATGAGGCAATACGTTCAAGTCAATTTTATGTGGATATACTTTGTTGTAATCTGTTTTCCCTGCTCGCTCGTCGAACAATTGATCAACCGCTGCTTTCCCAGTTCCAGTCACCGACTGATACGTAGAAACAACCACACGCTTGATTTTGTATTTTTTGTGCAATGGATTCATGACAACCACCATTTGGATGGTTGAGCAGTTTGGATTTGCAATGATTTTATCTTCTGGCGTCAATGTGCTTGCATTGATTTCAGGAACTACTAATTTTTTAGTAGGGTCCATGCGCCATGCTGAAGAGTTATCGACAACGGTAATTCCAGCTGCGGCAAACTTAGGAGCCATTTCTAAGGATGAACTTCCGCCCGCGGAGAAAATCGCCACGTTTGGTTTCATTGAGATTGCTGTTTCATAACCTACCACTTCGAATTCCTTTCCTTTGAAAGTAATCTTTTTACCGATTGAGCGCTCTGACGCTACCGGGATAATTTCAGTGACAGGAAAATTTCTTTCCGCTAATACTTTCAAGATTTCGCCGCCAACCAATCCTGTGGCGCCTACAACAGCAACTTTCATGTTTATATCAATTAAAAATTATACTTCCAATTTAATGCCAACGATGCTCCTTGTGCACCCTGGGATTTTATTTCTAAGCTTATTTTAGGCTCTTCGCCAACTAAGCTATTGTACTTTGTTAAAGCACGTTTTAAGTGTCGCATACTGACCGTTCCTACATATACATTCACTAATGCGGCAGCACCTATTGTCGACAAATAAAATCCATCTGTCACTTGACCGGGTTTCAGTAATGAATAGGCTGAAACACCTAGGCCAACACTGGAAATCCAGTTCATGAGTTTCCGCTGTTGCTTGAATTTGTTGAATTCAAGGCTGATTTCAGGATCTTTGGCCTCTAATAATGGTATTTGAAGCGCCAAAGGATTGTCTATTATTTGTCTTTTATAAACGAACTTATTCGTAAATCCTTGTTGGATTTGTTCAATCTGAAACAAGGACTCACGAGCGGCTTGCTGGCCCATCAATGTAGTGGATGCACAACAGAATACCATCAAGAGTAATTGCCTGATTTTCACAAAGCAAAAGGATTTATTAGCCTGCAAAATTAGGGCTTATATTCTGAATCAAAAGGATTTTTTTGATAAAATCCATCAAAAAGGTGGATGCCCGTAGGCGTAATGCAAAGGTCCAAAGGTATATCATGTGTTTCCACATCATCAATGCGTTGAACCGCTTCATCCAAACATACGCCAATTTTCAGCGCGTCGGGCCGACAATCCATTAAAAAACGATCGTAAAATCCTTTTCCATAACCTACTCGGTTGCCATGTGCATCAAAAGCTAGCAAAGGAATAATGATGAGGTCAATGGCTTCCGAAGGTGTTTTTGTATTTGTTATCGGATTGGGTTCCTGAATTCCCCAATCTGATGTAATGAAAGTGTCCTTTTTGTTCATGAAGTAAGCCAACATCGAATCTTCACCTTCAACGCGCGGAAAACAGAGTTGGTGACCCAGAGACCATAATGTATGATGAATGGACTCCATCTCAACTTCTTTGCGTTCAACAATCGGTTGAAAACTCATGATCACCCGAGGCTGCTGAAAGCTCGTAATGAAATCCATGAATTCTTGTTGGAGCTCCTCATTCAACAAGGCAAAAATTCGCTCTGACACATTTTTGCGTCGGGCAAGAGCAAGCTGTCGGAGGCGAGATTTGTTCATGGCTTTGGCCTTAATTTTTCGGTATTTTTTCTTATTTTTGCTTCAATTTTGCCGATTATTTCATAAAAAACAACAAGACTGTGGCCTTTAAGGAATACAAAAATTTAGATTATGCTGCTGTAGCGGACGAGGTACTAAATTTCTGGAGAGAGAATCAAATTTTCGAACAATCGATTTCATCTCGCGAGGGGAATCCGACTTTTACTTTTTTTGAAGGTCCGCCTTCTGCGAATGGTACGCCGGGTATTCACCACGTGATGGCACGTACGATTAAGGATATTTTCTGTCGCTACCAGACCTTAAAGGGCAAACAAGTGAAGCGAAAAGGTGGTTGGGATACCCACGGCCTTCCCGTGGAATTGCAAGTTGAGAAGGAATTAGGCATCACCAAAGAAGACATCGGCAAATCGATTTCGGTCGAAGAATACAATCAAAAATGCCGCGAAACGGTCATGAAATTCACGGATCAGTGGAATGATTTGACTGAAAAAATGGGTTACTGGGTGGATTTAGAGAATCCTTACGTGACTTATCAAACTCCTTACATTGAGAGTGTTTGGAATCTATTAAAGCGCCTGTACGACAAAGGACTTTTATACAAAGGATATACGATTCAACCTTATTCTCCTGCGGCAGGTACAGGTTTGTCATCGCACGAATTAAACCAGCCGGGTTGTTACCGCGATGTGAAAGACACCTCGTTGACCGCTCAATTCGAGGCAAAAAATACAGCGAAATCTGCCTTTTTGTTTGAAAAATCAGGCGGAGCTCCTGTGTATTTATTGGCCTGGACGACGACACCTTGGACTTTACCGTCTAACTCTGCGTTAACCGCCGGGAAGAACATTGCTTATGTCTTGGTGAAGACCTTTAATCCTTACACCTATTTACCCGTTCACGTGGTTTTAGCGAAGGATTTGGTCAAGAATTATTTCCAGGCTGCGGCAGAAAATGGAGATTTTGATGCCTATGTTGCAGCGGAGAAAAAGCCTAGTGCTATTCCGTATGTGATTGTTGATACGTTCAAAGGCTCCGATATCGAAGGTGTAGAATATGCCCAATTGATGCCTTATGTACAGCCGGCAAGTCCAGCATTCCGAGTGATCTTGGGAGACTTCGTGACGACGGAAGATGGTACAGGAATCGTGCATACGGCGCCTACTTTTGGTGCGGATGACTTTCGGGTAGCCCAACAAAATAACATTCCAGCCATCTTTGTTCAAGATTCAAATGGAAAGGATGTGCCTTTGGTGAACCGACAAGGTTGTTTCGTTCAAGAGGTAACGGATTATGCATTAGAGCCCGTAAAAGAGGCTTATTTAAGTGAAGAGGAAAAAGAAGCGGCCAAAATCAAACAAGGCCGCGATAAATATTTATCTGTTGATGAGCGTATTGCGATTCAGTTAAAAACGGAAAACAAAGCATTTAACGTTCAGAAATTTGATCACCCGTATCCACATTGCTGGCGTACGGACAAACCGGTATTGTACTATCCATTGGATTCTTGGTTTATCAAGACCACAGCGGTGAAGGATAAATTGATCGAGTTGAATAATACGATCAACTGGAAACCGGAGTCGACGGGTACAGGTCGTTTCGGAAACTGGTTGGAGAACCTGGTTGACTGGAACTTGTCTCGTTCTCGTTATTGGGGAACGCCTTTGCCTATTTGGCGTGCTGAAGATGGTTCAGAAGAATTGTGTTTTGGTTCAGTTGAGGACTTAGTGCATGCATTAGAAAAGGCTATCCAATCAGGAAAATTATCAGCTGAACAGCAAAAAGGCAACGAAGCATTTATTGCTGCTGCAAAAGCAGGGGAGGCGGATTTACATCGTCCCTATGTGGACAATATCTTTGTGTTAAGCCCTTCAGGTGTTGTCATGGCACGTGAGGCGGATTTGATCGACGTGTGGTTCGATTCGGGTGCGATGCCTTTCGCACAATGGCATTATCCATTCGAGAATCAAGAAATTTTCAAACAGTCTTATCCGGCAGATTTCATCTCAGAAGGGGTGGATCAAACGCGTGGCTGGTTCTTTACGCTCCATGCGATTTCGGCGATGGTGGAAGAATCGGTGGCATTTAAAAATGTGGTTTCGACTGGTTTAGTCTTGGATAAAAATGGCAATAAAATGTCCAAACGTTTGGGCAATGCGATTGATCCATTCGATACGCTTTCGAAATACGGAGCTGATCCTACGCGCTGGTACATGATTACCAATGCGCAACCTTGGGATAACTTGAAATTTGATTTAGCAGGAATTACTGAAGTGCGTAATAAGTTCTTTGGTACGCTAACAAATACCTATAATTTCTTTGCCATGTATGCGAATTTGGACGGATTTACGCCGGATTCGAAGGGTGTTAATATGGCCGATTTAACGGAATTAGACCGTTGGGTCCTGTCGAAATTAAGCAGTCTAATCGCTGAGGTTGACGAGGCTTATGCGACCTATGAGCCTACCAAAGCAGGACGTGCGGTGCAGGATTTTGTATGTGATCATTTGTCCAACTGGTATGTTCGTTTGTCACGCCGACGCTTCTGGAATCCAGAGGATACGAACCAAGGGATTTCAGCGGATAAAGCTGCTGCATATCAGACTTTGCATACTTGTCTGACGACAGTGGCACAATTGATGTCACCGATCGCTCCTTTCTATGGAGATTGGTTGTACAAGAATTTAACGGGAGCTACTTCGGTACATTTAACGGATTTTGTAAAAGTAAATCCTTCTTGGCAAAATGCTGATTTAGAAGCATCCATGGACATGGCACAACGCATTTGTTCTTTGGTTCACTCGATCCGTAAGGTGCATAAATTGAAAGTACGCCAACCGCTAGCGCAGGTCTTAGTTCCTGTTCTACAAGAATCTGCCCGTGAACAAATTCGCAAGGTAGAAGATTTGATTAAGTCGGAGGTGAATGTGAAGTTGGTGAATTACCTCGACGATGCATCCGGCGTATTAAGCAAGAAAGTAAAACCTAATTTCAAGGCCTTGGGTCCGAAATTCGGGAAAGACATGAAGGCGGTAGCAGAGGTTATCACCGGAATGAGTTCGGGTGATTTGGCGCAGATTGAAACTTCCGGTTCGGCGAACTTGCATGGTTTTGAGATTGCTTTAGCTGACATCGAAATCGTAACAGAAGATATGCCAGGCTACTTAACCGCATCGGAAGGTGGCTTGACCATTGCCTTGGATAATACCTTAACTCCGGAATTGGTTCAGGAGGGAATGGCCCGGGAATTTGTGAATCGTATTCAGAATTTGCGGAAGGATTCAGGTTTTGATGTCGTAGATAAGATCGCGATTCATGTGGAAGAAGGTCCTGCAGCGTGGATGGAAAGCATTCAGGTTTTTGGAGCGTATATTCAACAAGAAGTTCAGGCTTTAAGTATTACGATTTCGCCGGCATTAGCGGGTGAAAAATCTGAGCTTGTGATGGATGATGCCACGTTAATTGTCCAAATTCATAAAATCAACTAATAGCTAATGGTATTCAATTCCTTACAGTTTTTGGTGTTTTTTGGAATTGTTACGTCCGCCTATTTTTTATTGGCGCACCGTTTCCGTTGGATTTTATTGCTCGCGGCATCTTGCTATTTTTACATGGCATTTGTTCCGATCTATTTGGTCATTTTATTGGTGACAATTATCATCGATTATTGGGCGGGGATTTATTTGGAAAAGTTTGAAGGGCGCGCTAAAAAACTATTTTTAGCGTTTAGCTTGATTGCGAACGTAGGCGTGTTAGCAATATTCAAATACTATGGGTTTATTGCGAATAACGTTTATCATTTAGCCTATTTGTTTGGTAGGGAAGTTCACTTACCAAGCCTATCCATCTTATTGCCGATTGGTTTGTCCTTCCATACCTTCCAAGCGATGAGCTATACGATTGAGGTATATCGTGGCAACCAAAAAGCTGAGCGGAATTTTGGCATTTATAGTCTATACGTCATGTTCTATCCGCAATTAGTCGCTGGACCTATTGAACGACCACAGAATTTATTACATCAATTTTACGAGCGACATGTTTGGGATAGTGTCCGAGTGAGAGCGGGTATTATGCAGATGATGGAAGGCTTGATTAAAAAAGTGGTCATTGCCGACCGATTAGCGATTCTCGTGGATTCGGTTTACGCTTCAGTTGGGACACACTCCCGCGGTCAACTGTTATTGGCGTCATTTTTTTATTCTTTCCAGATCTACTGCGATTTTTCTGGGTACTCTGATATAGCGATTGGAGCGGCTCGCGTGATGGGATTTAAGTTGATGGATAATTTTAATGCACCCTATGCCGCTAAGTCTATTCCTGATTTTTGGCGTCGCTGGCACATTTCGCTATCAACTTGGTTCAAAGATTATGTTTACTTTAGTTTAGGTGGGAATCGTGTTTCCGTGCCCAAATGGTATTTTAATATCATGCTTGTTTTTATCGTTTCAGGTTTGTGGCATGGTGCAAGTTGGAATTTTGTCATTTGGGGTTTCTTGCATGGTATTTTTCAATTAATTGGATTCACGCTTAATCGGTTTTTCCCTCAATTAGCAGCAAAGTATGCAACCGGATTAATTCGTGGGATTTTCTATCGGGTATTAACATTTAGTTTGGTTAGTCTAGCTTGGGTATTTTTTCGCTTAGTTCATTTCTCGGAAATTAAAGCGTATTTCAAGCAACTTATTTTTGACTTACCTTCAAACAGTTTGTTGGGTATGAATTCAAATGAGGTTTTGTTCAGTATATTATTAGTTTTTGGGTTATATTATTGGGATTTTAAAGGCTTGGCTCTACGGAATATTCGCTCTCAATATTTTGTATTTCTACTCCCTTTTTTAGTCGCGATCATTTACTTTTTCGGTGTATTTAGTTTGAAACAGTTTATTTATTTTCAGTTTTGATGAAAAAATTACTCGCTGTTTTGGTGTTTGTTTTATGTGCCGGATTGCTAATGGTTAGCAGCTCCCAAAGCGGAATGTCGTGGTTAACACATGCTCGGTATCAACCGAATAGTTTGTTGGGCTCCGACAAGTATCTTTATGGCGATTTGTATGGAATATCTTATTTGTCAAATTTCAAGTACATAAAAGATGTGTCAGCTGTTCGTCCTGATGAGTTAATTTCAAAGCAAAAAGATATTTCATTGTATGTGATTGGGGACAGTTATTTCTACAGCTCTTTCGAAATTATTCCAGCTTATTTTGAGCGTGTAAATTCTATTCAGTTTTTTAAATGGGACCATTCGCCTGAAGTAACATTTAAATTCACCCAAGCACGAACAAAACGAGTTTTGTTGGTTGAGTCCGTCGAGCGGAATGTGTTAAACTTAATGTATAAAGAGCGTGTTGCTGCCATTTTTGAAAAGCCTGAGGTTATTCAAAATAAGTCGGTATTTGCCCAAATTAATAGATCGATCAAGCAAATCCTTTATCATCGTACCTTGGAGGAAAATTTATCGTTTGCTCTTTTTGATTTGGCTTTGTTCTCTAAATTCAAAGAGTTGAAAGCTGAATTGAATTTAAGTTTATTTGGTCGTGAGCCAGCCGGTGTGAAATTGGCAAAGTCGAAGGACTTCCTTTATTTAGATCAAACAGTTGATTCTGTTGCTGATGGAAGTTCTTTTCAGGTTGTTTCTGAGATGCGTTTAGCCGAATTGGTTCAAAACATGCGTCAAATTGAGGATTATGCTAAAAAAATGGGGTTTGATGAAGTGATCTTTTCATTTATTCCTAATCCTGTTTCTGTTTTAGCTACCGAAGATAAATCATACAATCAATTTATACCTCGTCTGGAAAATAAAGTGGGTAGTATCCATTTTGTTAATCCAACGGATGAATTAAAGCAACAAGCGAAACAGAACTTCTTTAAATCTGATTCGCACTGGAATCAACGAGGAGCTAAAATTTGGCTAGATTTATTGAACAAACAACTTCTATCCCTACCTAAATAAAAAGAATAATGTCTGGTCAAACAGCAAAATATCTTTGTCGAGTGATCGTCGGTTTTGCTATGACAGCATTGGTTGGTTTAAGCCCTGCTTTAGCCCAAGGCAAAAAGTTAATTCAATCGAAAACGGGCCAGGAAGCGCTTTTTCAGGAGGGGATGCGTCATTATATCAAGGAAGATTATTCGGAAGCCATTTTGGTTTGGGAGAGTTTGGCAACGGTTATTTCAAATGAACCTGCGCTCTCATTTTACCTCGCCAAAGCTTACCTCGCAGAAAAGAATCCGAAGAGTGCTTTAGTACATGCCCGAAAAGCGCATGAATTGTCGCCTTATTCACTTGATTATGGCTTGTTTTTTGCTGAACAATTGCTTGCCGATAAGCAGATTTCAGAAGCGATTGCCTGCTTGACAAAATTAGGCCAATATGATGAGTCGCAGCCGGAAGTAAATTTGTTACTAGCACAGGCATATGTTTGGTCTGAACAAGGCGATCTTGCCCTGCAAGCCTTGGATCGCGCGGATCATTATGTGGGGGAATATCCTGCAATCATTCGAACGAAAGAATTTATTTACTTGAAACAAAATCAATTGATGAAGGCCTTGCTGGCGGGCAAGCGACTCATTGATATGGATGATGAAGAGCAAATCTTAACTTGGGATCAAATGGATGTTGCTTGGGATTTGAGCCAAGCGGATTCAGTCCGGGCAAATTTACTCGCTTTGCAAATGCAATATCCATCTCAAGGTCAATTGGCTTTGTTGCTTACGAACGGATATCTACACCAAAAGAATTTTGACTCATCACTCGTCCAACTGCGCAGAGCGGCCGAAGATCATGAAGTGTTGCCTTCAATGGTAGCTCAAGTCACCATGAAAGTTTTTGAATTGATCGATGATCCAATCAAATGGGAACAGGCCAATCAGATGGCGACGCATTGGTTGGCAATTTATCCCGATGAACCTCGCTTTTTAGCTATTCAGGGTGACCTTTATGTGAGTGCTTCCAAACTAGAAGAAGGCCAAAAATTTTATTTGCGCGCCGCGCGCATGGGGGAACCTAAATATGAAGTTTGGGCCAGGATTATTCAGTTAGATTTTGAATTAAATGCGGTGGATAGTGCTGCCACACATGCTGCGGAGGCATTGAAGGCTTTTCCATCGCAAGGATTTTTGAACTTCCAGTTGGGCTTCGCACGCTATTTACAAGGGAATAACCCCGATGCTTTGCGGTATTTGGAAATTGCCCGGGGCATTATTAAGCCAACCGATAATTGGAATGTACAGTTGTTTTCCATGTTGGGCGATGTGTATCATGCAGTTGGTAGACCTAAAGATTCAGATGTCGCATTTGATAAGGTATTGGCTTTGAATCCGACCGATGAGCATGTGTTGAACAATTATAGTTATTACCTGTCATTGCGGAAGGAGCGATTGGAAAAAGCGGCTACGATGTCAAAGCAATTGGTTGAAAAGTTTCCTGCCGAGGGTACATATTTGGATACCTATGCTTGGGTGTTGTATCAGCAAGGAAAATACGAGGAGGCTTTACATTATTTAAGTTTGGCAGTCGCGGATGAAAAATCCCAAAGTTCAGCGGTCTGGGAGCATCATGGTGATGCCATGTTCCGGCTAGGGAGAATAAAAGAAGCCGTGGAGAGTTGGAAGAAGGCCGTTGCTTTGCCAAATGCCAACCAATTACTTGATAAAAAAATCAAGATGAAGCAAATTGTCGAAAATTGAGATAATTTTGTATATCAAATTAATTATGACGCGTTTCGTTCTACTCTTTATGGTTTTTGTGTTCGTGCAGGCTTGTAAATCGAGTTCTGTCGTTCAGGTTGCACAAGAAAATCAAGTAGATACCGTTCGGGTAGTTTCTTTGCCAGATAGCGTTCCGCAATTGATTCCAGAGTCGATTGTTGCCACAGAAGAGCAAGATTCCAAAGAATCGGTGGAGGATTTGGCTTTTACCTATTTAAAGGCGAAATCTCGGGTCGCATGGAAATCTGGAAATAACACAGACAATTATTCCGTTGATATTCGCGTTAAGAAAGACAGCATCATTTGGGTGAATATTTCGCAGGCCGGCTTGACGGGCGCGACGGGTTTGTTTAGTCAAGATCGTGTGCAGTTTTACCAAAAGATCAGTGGCGAGTATTATAATTTGACCTATGATAGCCTAAGTACTGTGATGGGTTTTCGAATTGATTATCGGATGTTACAGTCCTTGATCGTAGGGAATCAGCCATTTAAGAAGAATAATTCAAGGGTTATTCGGGAAAATGAGAATATCATTATCAAGCAAGATTCGGGTAGAATCAAGATTGATAACATGGTGGGACCGAATAGGAAATTGAAGAAATTATTGGTTCGTGATGAACCATCGAGTAATAAATTAACTTTAGATTTTGAGGAGTTTACGAATTTGAATCAAGTTATTTTCCCTTTTTCAAGCCAAATAACTTTGGATGTGAAGAACAAGGAAGACAAGCGAGTGACAACGGTCATTCAAATTAAATATTCGAAAGTGGAGTTGCTGGAAACACCACTTGAATTTCCATTTCGACTTCCGGCTAAATTTTTGAAAAAGTAATGCGCTATATCAGTTTAATTATTTGTTTGTTAGGTGTTTTTGTGGCTTGGGGACAAGTGGATAAGAAGACGCAATTGGAGCAGCAAAAGAAGGACAACTTGGCAAAAATCAAGGAGTTGAATTCGATTATTTCTCGTACATCGAAAAAGAAAAATGTATCGATTGGAAAGTTGAATGTCTTGAAAGAGCAGATTGTTGTTCAGAAAAAACAGATCAATGTATTGAATGAAAACCAAGAGCTTTTGGCCGCCGAGGCGTCCAAATTAACGCACGAAAGTGATGTGTTAGCTGCGAAGTTGGAGCGCTTGAAGAAAAACTATGCACTTATGTTGTATGAGGCGCAAAAGGTTTCGACTGTTTCAAATAAAATCAGTTTCTTGTTATTATCCCAGGACTTGGGTGAGTTTACACGTCGCTTTGATTACTTGCGTCATTTTACGACGAACCGGAAACAACAAGCCCATAAAATTTTTGAAACGCGTCAGGATTTGATGACGAAGAAGCAGCAAGTGGTTTTCAAAAAGAATGAAGAGAAAAAGGTCTTAGTTGAGAAGGAGAAGGAGAAAGCAACACTCGAAGTGTTAAAAACAAAAGAGACGAAGGTGGTGACGGTTTTGACCCAACAAGAAAAGAAGCTTCGTACGGAATTAGAGCGTAAGAAATTAGCGATTCGGAAATTGGATAATTTGATCGCAGGCATTGTTCAGCGGGAGATTCAGAAGTCGATGGAACGTGAGCGTAAATTACGTATGGCGGCTCAAGCGCGTAAATTAGAAGTGAATAAGCCTGCTTTGCCGAAACCGAAATTAGAGGAGGGGATGGTGAAGAAATATGAAAAGCCGACAGCTGGGGAGTCGAAAGAAGAGGCGAAATTGGAAGCGCGTGTTGAGAAAAAAGAAGTAGCAAAACCGAAAAAAGAGGAGGCTGCTCCTGTAGCGAAAGTGGAGGAACCTGCCCTGAATTCGAATACCTATTACATGAATGCGGATGAGGCAAGATTAGCGAGTTCATTTGCCGCCTTGCGTGGTCGGATGCCTTTTCCTGTGCCTTCGGGATTTATTTCAGATCATTTTGGCGTGCATAAACATCCTGTTTTGAAAGGGGTTATGGTGAATAACAATGGAATTGATATTCAGACATCGGCTGGATCTCCAGTTCATTCGGTTTATGATGGCGTGGTTGCTACGGTTCAAAATATTCCCGGGATTAACATGGTGGTTGCCATTCAGCATGGGGAGTATTTCACAGTGTACAGTAAATTGGCTAATGTATCTGTCAGTGCTGGACAAAAGGTGAAAACAGGCCAACGAATTGGGTCTGTTGCTTCAGATGAGGATGGAACTTCTGAAATCAATTTCCAAGTGTGGAAAAATACCCAACATCAAAATCCAGAAAGCTGGTTGCGACGTTAGATTTTATATAGCACGCGTAAACTTATATTCCGACCTTGGTCATCCGCAAAATAACGGAAGCGGTTTAAGTAATCGCGGTATGCTGTATTGAATGCATTGCTGATGCGTAATCCAATGTCGACTTTCTTTAAACTAATTCCCCAATTGGCCTGAACAAGCTGATATCCCTTGGGCGGAACAGCATAATCTGATCCGGGTTCTACGCGTGTTTGTTCGCTCACTTGAACGAGCCCCACACTTACATATTGTTTTTCTTGCATCCAGCGATAGCTAAGGGTGTATTCAAATCGATTAGCAGGGATATTAACCAGATAAGTGAAATTGTGGCTTACGTCAAAAGCATGTACAATGCTTGATTTCTGTTGGAATGACAGTTTAGGGCTGATTTGATAGTTTACTTGTGCATCGACCCCTTGGAAAATGGCGTTAATTTGTTCGTAGGCGAAAGCCGGAAATGCTCCGCGCACGGTGGTGAAATAGACGGCTTCTCCATTGTTAACTAAGGGTCTCAGGTAAATGAAGTTTTGAATGTAATTGTTGTATAAGCCGAGCTCAATTTGAAGATTTTTGGGCGCATAAATTGTATTTAAGCTCAGGTTGTAAGCGGTTTCTCCCTTGAGTCCAGGATCTCCTATTTCAAATGCCGCCGCTCCGTGGTGAACACCATAAGAAAAGAGTTCATTGACTCCAGGTGCTCGGAATGCTCGGGCAAGGATGAGGTGATTTTCTAATTTTTCAGTCCAATGATATTTCAGTCCTAGACTTCCTGAAAGTCCCAAGTAGTGGTTGGCATTGCGATAAATGATATTCGAATAGTTCGATTTAGGTCGGTGAACATCGATCGTTTTTTCATCGACGCGGAGGCCTAATTCCAATTCGTATTTTTCTTTCACTAAACGTTCGATAGCAAACAGGCCAAAAGCGTTTTGGAAATAATTAGGTAAAAGACTCGTCGTAAGGGTTGGGTTTGCTACATCTTTTCCGGACGTGACATTTCCTTGGAGCTGGAAGTTTATCCCAAATTGCCCCTTCCATAATTGGTTAGCATTCGATTCATCGAGTAGTATTTCACCATTGAATGTCCGCAATAAGAATTGCAGGTTATTGATATTTTTCCCTGCTCGTAAGACATCCAATTCTAGTCTTTCATCGTTTTGTAATGCCAATGTCGATCGAATAGCTCGCCCATTCGTCAATTGATATTGTGTCTTTAATTTCCCTAAACTATGGGTGATATCTTGGTTGGGGCGGTCAATTTCCCGACTAAATTGTAAGGGGGTAAATACCTGAAATGGTCGGGCACGTGCAATGGAATTTTCAAGGTCATTCACATTGCCGATGTGTGAACCTAAATAGATGCCGATTACGGAATGGAAATGGCTGAAAAATAGATCGCTCGACCATTTGTTCTTCTTGAAGCCAACAGCCGCGGAAAAATTTTGCTCCTGCACACCTGTGTTTGCGAGGTAGTAATTGGCTGTTTGAATATTTCCTCCATCTTTCAATGTACCTTGAATGCGCCATCCCCAGCCTTTGTTAGCTGTGATGCCCCCTTGTAAAGAGCCCGAAATAACGCCTTGTCGGCCATTTGAAAAGTAAATGGATTGAATTTCCCCTTTAATTCCCGCCGTATCTGGTAGGGCATCGGGTTCCATCATGACAATTCCTCCGATCGCATCTCCACCATAGCGTAAGCCACCTGGACCTTTAATTACTTGAATATTTTTGGATACGAATGGGTCAATTTCCGGAGCATGTTCACTTCCCCATTGTTGGCCTTCTTGTCTTATCCCTTGATTTAGTATGATGACACGTGAAGAGTGCATGCCATGGATGACGGGTTTTGATATGGTGCTTCCTGTTTGTAAACTTTGAACACCGCTGATGCCGCGCATCATTTCGCCAAGGCTGAGTCCATCGCGTTCAGCGCGTTCCTCTTTGCTGAGATTTCCCCGTAATTGTGCGCTAGTTTCTGTTTTTTTTCCGCTGACAACTACTTCTTGCAGGTGTTCATCATGGCTTTCTAATCGGAAATTCTCTTGGTGACGTACTTCATCATTGATTGAAATGGGAATTTCGATTGCATCAAAACTACTCATTTGGCAGATAAGGATATAATTGCCGGGGCAGAGGGCTGTGATCCGGAAAAAGCCTTTTTTGTCTGATATCGCGTATTTATTTGTTCCTTTTAAGTAGACATTTGCGCCAGGAATGGATTCTTTATTCTCTTTTGAAGTGACATTTCCTTCTAATGTACATGAACAATTACTTTGTGCCCATGCACAATGAGCCCAAGTCATAAACGTTAACAAGAAGAAAATTCTACGAAGCATTAATTATGTTCAAAAGGTTAAATATAGCTCCAAAATCACATATATACATGCCATGGTTGACTAATGCAACGAAATAGCCGACGAACAGCAAATGCATGTCGATGAAATTTTGTTTAATTTATTTTGAAAAATATTAAACAATTATTTGTTTTGTTTAATCTTTTGGTAAATTTGTTAAACACAAAAAGCAAAAAAACATGACAGCTTTAGAGTTTTCATATCAGGTAGGTACTTTTTCGAAGTTTTTGAAGCCCTTTGCATTGCGCTTAACACGCGATGGGGATGACGCCAACGACCTAGTTCAAGACACCTTAGTAAAAGCATTTACAAATCGTGAGAAATATTCAGACGGGACAAATTTGAAAGCCTGGTTGTTTACGATCATGAAGAACACATTCATCACGCAATACCAGCGAATGGTTCGTCGGAATACATTCATTGACACAACAGATAATTTACACTACATCAACTCATCAGATTCCATCCAATTGAATGGTGCGGAGCGTTCTTTTATGAACGAAGATATTTCTTTAGCCTTACGTCATACGGAAGAAATGTATCGCGTTCCTTTCTTGATGTATTTTGAGGGGTTTAAATACCATGAGATTGCGGAGGAGTTGAATTTGCCAATTGGTACGGTAAAGAACCGGATTCACATTGCGCGGAAGACCTTAAAAAGTCATTTAAGTATGTATGCCTAAGTATTCATATTGTAATAATTAGTTTTTTGGTTAACAGAAGAAGAAGCAAAAAGTCAGATTTTATCTGACTTTTTCTTTTGCCAAAAGCTTATCAGTTTTTAGTATATTTGTTTAGCATGAAGAAGAAAAAAGTCATTGTTATTGGTGCGGGATTCTCGGGCTTGTCTACGGCAACGGAGCTCGCCGATAAAGGCTACGAGGTAACAATCGTAGAGAAAAATGAACAAGCAGGTGGTCGTGCCCGGGTGTTTCAGGAAAAAGGTTTTACTTTCGACATGGGACCTAGTTGGTATTGGATGCCTGATATTTTCGACAATTATTTTGCCCGTTTTGGTAAGAAAACAGCGGATTATTACACGCTAAAGCGTTTGGATCCTTCCTACAGTGTGATACTTTCTGATGTAGAAGTTATCGATATGCCAGCGGATTATGGTGCGTTGCGCGAATTATTCGAATCGATAGAGCCGGGTGCGGCAAACGCTTTGGATCGGTTTTTGGATCAAGCGGCCTATAAGTATAAGGTGGGTATTCAGGAATTTGTCTGGAAGCCTTCCGTGAAAATAACGGAATTTTTAAGTTTGCGCATTCTCGTGGATGCCCTGCGGATGGATGTGTTTTCTTCCTTTTATTCGCATGTACGCAAATTTTTCAAGTCGGAGACCTTGTTGAAATTGATGGAATTTCCCATTTTATTTTTGGGGGCCATTTCGCAAAATACGCCGGCGATGTATAGCTTAATGAATTATGCGGAAATCAAATTGGGTACTTGGTATCCCATGGGAGGGATGCATAAAATTGTCCAAGGAATGGTAGATTTAGCCATTTCCAAGGGTGTTAACATTCAATATAACTCAGAAGTAACAGGATTTGCGATCGAGGCTGGTCAGGTGAAGGGGGTAAAGGTTGCCGGAGGAATCCTGGCGGCTGATGCCGTTGTCGCAAGTGCCGATTATCACCATGTCGAGACTTTGTTGGGCGATGCCCATCGCAATTATGACGAGGCCTATTGGGATAAGCGTGTCATGGCACCCTCATCGCTGTTGTTTTATTTAGGTATTAATAAGCGTTTGCCTCGCTTAAAGCATCATAATTTGTTTTTTGATCGCGATTTCTCGGTTCATTCCCATGAAATTTACACGGATCCGATGTGGCCATCTGATCCCTTGTTTTATGCGTCTGCGCCATCTGTGACGGATCCTTCTATTGCACCTGAAGGTTGTGAAAATTTATTTTTGTTGATTCCCGTTGCCCCTAATTTGGAAGATACCGAGGAAGTTCGTGAGCAGTATTTTGGCCAACTGATGGATCGATTGGAGCAATATTGTGGTGTATCGATTCGGGATTCAATTGTTTATAAACGTTCTTATGCACACCAAGATTTTATGGGTGATTACCATGCATTTAAGGGGAATGCCTACGGACTTGCGAATACCTTAATGCAGACGGCTATTTTAAAGCCAAGTTTGAAAAATAAGCATTTGAAAAATATGTTTTATACGGGCCAATTGACTGTTCCTGGCCCAGGAGTTCCGCCATCATTAATTTCGGGTATTGTGGTCGCGAAGGAAGTAGATAAATTATTGAACTAAACGCAGCATGGATTTATATTTACAGGTTTCATTAGATGCGAGTAAGCGATTGACGCAGGCCTATTCTACTTCGTTTTCGTCGGGAATTCGAACATTGGACAAGGAGTATCATGAGGCGATTTATGCGATTTATGGATTTGTGCGTTTGGCAGATGAGATTGTGGATACTTTTTACGGACAAGATCAGGCTTCGCTCTTAACGCGCTTCCGACAAGATACTTACCAGGCGATAGAGGAGAAGATTAGTCTCAATCCCATACTTCATTCATTTCAGTGGGCTGTGAATACGTATCACATGGAACGCGAGTTGATCGATGCCTTTTTGTATTCGATGGAGATGGATTTGTCGGATCGGGATTATGATGAGGCGCTATACAAACAGTATATTTATGGTTCAGCGGAGGTCGTTGGTTTGATGTGTTTGCGGGTTTTTTGTGCGGGCGATTTATCCGAATATGAGCGGCTGAAGCCTGATGCATGTGCCTTAGGTTCGGCTTTCCAAAAGATTAACTTTCTTCGTGATATTAAATCGGATTTTGAAGATCGTGGTCGGGTATATTTTCCGGGTATTGATTACGAACAATTCACGGATTTGCAGAAAAAAGAAATTGAAGCCGACATTCAGGCAGATTTTGATGCGGGTTTACGCGGTATAGAAAATTTGCCTATTAAAGCGAAAAAGGGGGTCTTGTTGGCCTTTGAATATTACATTCGATTGTTTGAAAAAATTAAGCAAGTTCCGGTAGCGCGATTAAAATCCGAACGGATTCGCGTACCCGATTGGGAGAAACTATTGATTTATTTACGCGTATAATGGACTTTTGGATATTATTGGGATTATTGGGCGTGATGGCCTTTTTGTATGCCTCTGTGGGACACGGGGGGGCATCCGGATATTTGGCAGTTCTAGCCATTTTTGCAGTGGCTCCTGCTGTGATGAAGCAAACAGCGTTGATTTTGAATTTAGGCGTTTCCTTGCTCGCCTTTTATCAGTTTTATAAAAAAGGATATTTTCGATTTGAATTATTTTGGCCGTTTGCGCTGACGTCCATTCCGATGTCCTACTTAGGGGCTCAGTTTGTGCTAAGCGATGCGAATTATAAACGAATTTTAGGTGCTTGTCTGTTGATTGCGATTATTCGAATGATGGCCAATTTTAAGGATGTAACAAATCGTTCTTTGTCGATTCCCATCGCACTGGCATTTGGCGCAGGGATTGGATTGTTATCTGGGATGATTGGTATTGGTGGTGGAATTATTTTAAGTCCTGTGCTATTGTTGATGCGATGGTCGAG
>ERZ650308.364-NODE-364-length-24132-cov-7.863563_pt1 | contig 24132 bp, 28 predicted proteins | sample MGYA00376244_ERZ650308 | MGnify/ENA primary metagenome ERZ650308 (study PRJEB26733, sample SAMN07839295) | wastewater metagenome | biome: small river; feature: stream; material: water | place: USA: North Carolina | collected 2016-04-26 ... | reverse complement strand
GGCTGCACCGCATGCAGCCCGTGTAGGCAAGCTGTAAAGTTTGAGCTAGCCGAACGCTTAATTACTAAACAGGTGTCCTACACACCCACACGCGGCACTGAACACGCTCACTGTGTGTCTACACACTATACTCTTGACACAACGTGTACACACGCACCATCATGACGTGTACACGATACACAAGGAGTCAACCATGACCACGACCAAGAGCCGACACAGTGATCAGCGGTCCGTTACGCTCTGGCTGCAGCAGCAGCTCGCCGACCAAGTAGACCAAGCCATCGCTGCCAAGCTGGCACTCGTGCCGGGCGCAACAATGAGCCGCCAGACCTTCATCACGCACGCTATCCAGAAGGCGCTACAGGGCGCGGGAGAAGTGCCCCCTGCCCCAGGCCCTACCGCGGCGCTCCCCGCGCCCACGGTGCAGCCTGTTGCGCCCGCGCAGCCCGTCCAGGCCGAAGCGCTCCGCCCCGAGTCCGAGCCACCGTTGCCCGAGCTGCTCGCCGCCCTGCGCGCCCTCTTTCGAGCTCGCAAGGTGTGCCGCAGCGCCGATGATCAATACCAGCCGATCTACCGCGACCAGACCGCCGCCGAGCTCGCCGAGTCCGACGTAGAAGGGACCACCCTTTATCAAAACCTACTGGACTTCGCCCGCGCCGGTGCTGCCGGCCTCAATGAGGCCCCATTCTGCCCTGTCGTGGGTGGCTGGGAGGACTGCGACACGCCGAAGCGCGCGAGAGTACAAGAGCATTTCTTGCACATCTTTAGAGACCTCACCGATACGCTGTGCGCGGGGGTGTTTGAGACCCTGCCGGGACCCTTCGCGGCAAACAAGGCCGCGTACGCCGAGGCTCAGGCCAAGGCCAGGGCCAAGGAGGACAAGGCCGCGGCCAAGGCCGCGCGAGCAGCCCAGCGCGCGGCCAAGAAGACAGCGCCGGCCGCGGAGCCCGAGCCGCAAAGCCCGCGCCTGGGCCGCCCCGCCCCGCCCGCGCTTCCCGAGCAGCACGCGGTGCCTGCCCCACTCCCGCCGATGCCGCAGCAGCTGCTGCCCGAGCAGCCCGTCCCGGTAGCCTCACCCTTCGGCGCTGGCCCGTCAGAGTCTTAGTTCTCTTCCGCGTTCCCCGCCGCCCACTTCATCAAGAGCTCAGCCTCTACGATCTCGTGCCTGCGCTGGGCAAGCTGCTCGCGAGCGATGCCCGCCAAGCTCTGGGCGATCTTGGGCGCGGCGAGCTCTTGCCGCTTCAACAGCGCTTCTAGAGCCGATGCCGTAGCGTCTCTTGCCGCTACCAGCGCGGCGCGGGTCGCTGCTCGTGAGGGTGGCCACAACTTACACCACTGCCACACGCCCACTAGGCGGCCCAGCGAGCGCTGGGAGGAGCGCGGCACTGCAGGCGATGGCGTAGGACTGGTAGCCCGCCAGCGCCGTGTAGGCGTGGCCGAGGCGACCACAGACGTAGGCGTAGGCCAACGAGACGAGGAAGTAGCAGCAGAGCAGCGCCGGCATTGCGACTCCTAGCTGTTGTTTCGGACCATCTCCAGATACGAAGCCCACGGCCAGATCCCGCCGTCGCTGTCGGCGCGTCCACAGTCGCGGTGCGTAGTCACCGGCGACGAGCAATGGGGCACGACCGCGTCAAGCTGCAGACCCAGCTGAGCGAGCAGCCAACCGACTAGGCGCGCCGACGCCGCCAGCTGTGCAGCAGTGAGCGGCAGGCCGGGGTCGTCCTTGGACAGCTCGCCAGGCGTGCGCGCGACGTGCTCGATCCCGACACTCCGTTTGTTCCACCCCGAGCAGTGCCAGGCGGTATCCTCAGTGTCGACGAGCTGGACAATCTCGCCGGCTTGGCCGATGAGGAAGTGCGCGCTGACCGGGCTGCCGCTCGGGTTCGCGTTCGTCAGGTGCTCGACGGCGCGGTCCAGGCGTGGTTGCCCATCGGTCTGATGTTGGACGATGCGATCAACGGCGACGCCACTCCGCCCACGGTTGAAGTTCGGGCTAGGCGTCCAGGTGGCGAAAGGACAGCGCACGTCAGCCGCCCGCGCCCGCGCGTGTCGCCCCGGCGAGCTGCGCCTTGATCGTCTCGCCATCCGCCTTGATGGAGTCCACCGCGGCCTGACCGGCTGGGAGGTCGGCGGCAGCTTTCGCTGCCTTGCCGGCGACGTAGGCTGCGTATAGAGACTTGAGAAAATCAATGAGCCACATATCAGAAGCCTCCGAGGAGAAACTTGGTCAGCTCGACGAGCATCGCGGCCGAGCCGACGATCCAGATTGCGGAGCGCACTACCAGCCGCCTCGGCGGCATGCGACGTCCGCCAGCACGTCGAGGCCCGCGGCCTTGGCCTCGGCGGCGACGTCCGTGCTGTCCGCTGCGACCGCCGCCTGCGCACGCTGCAGGGCCTCTGCGGCGCTCTGGGCCGCGCTCTGGCACAGCAAAGCATCGGCACATACCTTGGCCTTCTGAGGCCCCACCGGGAGCGCCACGCAAGCAACGGTTGCGCGGTGGACGCGCTGGGCCAAGGTCTGCTGCGCGACGAGCTTGGGCGTACAGGCAGTGAGCAGACAGACAGACAAAAGAGTTACTCGCATGAAGAACCCTCGCGATAGTTATGGGAACAGTCGGCGTACAGGGCCGACTGCGGCTTCACTGTCGCCGCCTTGTCATTTGGGCAGCAGAGACCGTCGCGACTACAGCAGTGATATCCAGACGCGCACCCTTTGGGGCACTCGTTGTTAGCGATGACCGTATGCCTCGCCGCCAAAACAGCGCCAGCGAGGAGGACGACGAGCAGAAGGCCAACGCCGACTTTGCCGGCGATGCGCGTGAGCAGATCGGTGTGCCGCTCGCTGCGGTCGACCAGCTTCAGGATCTCGCCGGTCTGACGCTGCACGGCGTCTCCTACGCGCTCGACGATGGCCTGCTGCTGCGCCTTGGCGAGCTCGCGGAACGCTGCGACATCTTCCATGGCCTCTTTGCCCCTCTGCACGACTAGGGCGGTGAGGTGCTCGCGGTCGAGCTTCTTCTCGTCGCGCCATGCCGGGATCGCAAACTTCACGAACGCATAACCCGCCCCGACGATGATCGCGAGGAACCCGACGCTCGCCAGCAGGGGGAAGAAGATGTCGGGGCGCTGCTCGGCGTGCTTGACTGCGAAGTCTGCGCCGGCTCCCCATCCCGAAGGCGCGGGCTCGGCTGCTTGCGCTAAGAAGAGGAGCATGTTACTCCTCCCAGCCGTCGAGCCGCAGGTTAGCCGCTGCGCCCGAGCTCGCGAATTTGTACTCGATCTGCTGGCTGGTCGTCGTCCAGGTGGTGAACAGGGTCTCTTTGCCCGTGCTCACGTACTTGCTAGAAGTGGTGCTCGACCCGTAGGGGCGGATGAACAGAGCCTGCGCGCCGCTGTAGTTTTCGACCTTGATCGTGACGCGCGATGCAATAGGCGGGCTGAAGGTCGCCATGCTCAGGGCGGTCCAAGACAGGTACGCCGTGATTCCCGAGCCGAAGACGAGATCGGCGGCCATGATGTACCGACCGTCGCGTGCGAAGAAGTTGCGAGGGGCGTAGCTTGAGACGTACACGCAGCAGATGTAGCGGCTCGACTCGTCGCCAGTCTTGTAACGCAGCGTGCTCTCGGGCGCGGTGCTGCTCGCCGCGTAGGCGACGACTCCGTTGGTAGCCTTCGCGTAGATGTAATTCCAAGCTGTATTTATGAATCCGCTGTTGATCGTCACCGTGCCAGTCACCGGCGGAATCCCGGCATATGCGTTCGTGCCGGCGTCGAGGGCGATGAAGCCGTCGATCGGGCCGATGACCACGTTTGTCGCGTTGTTGCATGAAGCAACGTACCGAATCCGGGTGTAGCCCGCGTAGCAGCCCGCTGCGATAGCGTCCTGCATCGAATTGAGGTCGACCGCCTGCAGCTTCGGCGTTGCATTCGCTAGGAAGGTCTTAAGTCGAGTAAACGGCCATGCCATGCTGGGAAAGGTGCGCCCTCGACGGCACGCTAGCCGGGGATCATGGCGTCGGGGATCGCGTTGGCATCGTCAGGTAGCGGCGCGTAGTCGCCATCGGCGAGCGTGTTGCCGGTGGAGCGGAAGCAGAGCCCGCTCGTGCGCGTCGCGAAAGTGAGACGCCGGATTGCTGCGCGGGCTGCATCGAAGTCCGGCGCCCCGCGGCTCTTGCTCGCCTCGTACATGACCGCCCACTCGAAAGCAGGCGCAGCCCCTCCGTTGTTCCCACGCGCATCCCTGGCCATCCCTTCAACAAACAGTGAGGCTGCGGAAATACTGCCGAAGTCGCTCACGTTAGTCGTCACGATCTGCAGAGACCACGCACCGAACACCGGCCGCGCGTTGAAGAGGGAGTCGATGCCGAAGGCTCGGAAGTAGGCTCGGAACGTCGTGGTGCTCGCCGTACCTCGCCAGCCGGGCGCGATGGTGAGCGACGAGCCGTCCGGCGAGTACAGAGCCAGGGAGAGCGACGCGACCGAAGACGCGCTGATCGTGATGTCCACCCACGCGCCGGCCGTACTGATCAAGCCGTCATCTCTGACAAACCACCGCACCGTCGCGGGCGACCCGTAAGAGAAGTTGCGGCTGCCCGTGATCAGGTCGCTGTTGTACGTGTGCGCTGCCGTCAGCGCGGCGCGGTCTGTGGTCAGTACCACAAGCTGGCTCGGGTCACTGTAATCCAACAAAGGCCCCACGGTCGCCTGGATTACTGGCACCGTGGGCTGCCCCCACTCGCGGAAGCGCGAGATCACAGCGTTGCGCCGCGCCTGCACCGTGCCAGACCGCGCCGTCGTGCTGTCGCCGAGCATGAGCAGCCCTTCCCACTCTGCGAGCCGGGACAGCGAGCACGTCAGGGGGTTCACGTCGGCGGCGAACTGCTCGGCGGGTGCCACCGCCTGCGCTTCGAGCGTGTTGGCAACGGCCTCGATGTGCTTGCCGGGTGCCTGTCCCCAGTCGACCGCGCCCTCGGTGCCGGGCGGCCAGGCGTTGATGATCGCGGACTTCAGCTCTTGTGCGCTCATTGTCTACGCCTTGATTACGAGGATGGAGGCGACCGTGAGCAGCTGCGGCCCGTTGGCTGTGTAATCCAAAGCCTGTACGTCCGCCGTACCCGGTGAGCCATTGCCGATCGCGATAGTCACACCCACCGACGGCGACGCGCCGACGTTGGGAGCCGTGAGGAGGCAGCGCCGGGAGTCCGGCCCGGTCGTGTCGAGCGCGACCTGAGCGATAGCGCCGACCGTCGCCGTATCGCTCCACACGTCGCCGCTGTCGGCGTACCCGCTCTGCGTGCTCGGTCCGAGCGAGTCGATCAGGCCCAGGATGCTGATGGCCACTGGTAGGACCGCGCCGCCGCCCGCGTACATGAGGGTTGGCGTTCCCGGCGGCGTGCTGTCCAGTGTCAGCGTCGCTTGCCCGCCGATCGGTGTGTTCTCCTGATAGGCGGTGACGCGACCCAGCCACGGCAGCGCCTGCCCCGAGATCTGCAGCTGTATCCGCGGCTGGTTGGCGATGGCGCTGGCGATGGCGCTGGGCGTCAGGCTCCCGATGACGATCGTGTTCGTCGACTGCGACACGACGGTAGTGCCCTGCCAGCTCGGGGTCGCCCCTTGCGCGAGGTCGTCAACGTCATACGTGTAACCTGTCGCCGGCCGCGCCTTGACGACGATCGAGAGCGCGCTGTTCGATGGGAAGTAGGGCCGGACGATCTCGACGTAGTCAGTGGCGATGTAGAGGTTCTTCAGGTAAGTCGCGAGCTGCGCCACGACCGTCGCGCCAGGGTCGCGGTCGGTGCCCGAGCCGGCCAGAAGCGGCACCAGCGACACAGAGCCCGACCCCTTCTTCAGGGGGTAGACGTAGCAACGCGCGATGCCCAGCGAGCGCCCGGCGGTGTCGACCGAGCCTTCCGCCCAGACTCTGAAGTCGTTGGCCTTCCCTGCCGCCGGGGGGTTCTGTAGCCGGGTCAGGATGCGCTGTGCGAGGCTTGTGTAGCTTTCGATGTCGTAGCCGTTGGTGAGCGCCGTCGTGAGCGTCACCTTTGAGGTGAGGCCCGCAGGTGGGCTGCTCCACCGCAGCTCGGTGCCGACGGGCAAGTTGCCGCCGCTGCCTGTGGTGACGGCATGCAGGCCGATGCCCTGCGACCCGCCGCCGGGCATGGTGAAGCCGGCTGACAACGCCACGACAACTTTGCCGCTCGGGTCGGTGAGCTGCGCCCCGGTCAAGACCACGATGCCCGCAGAGCCTGTCGCGGTAGCTGCGCCGCCGCTCGCGGCCTGCGCTGTGCGCCGCCCGTAGGTGCCGGGGGTCGAGCTCGGGACGCCCAGGACGTACGCCCACGAGTCCAGGGCAGTCGGGCTGTTTCGCGTCCGCAGCAGCCCCGTTGAGTCGACGTAGAGGTTTCCAGGTATCGCGTCGGCGTCGGCGGCCTGGACGCCGCTCAGCACCTCGAAGATGAGCTGCGCGAGCGCGAAGGCTTGCTGGCCTAAGAAAGTGCGCGGCCCGAGCGGCGGGGCGACGCCGGTGACGGGGTCGCGGTGGGCTGCTTGGAAGTAGACGAGGGCGGCTTGCTGGATGGTGGCGAGGCTCGGCGGCGTGTAGCTCATGCCTGAAGAGGTGCGCCACCGTCGCGAGCGTTCAGATCTTCAGCGTGTAGTCGACCTTCGCGCCGGTGAACGTCCGCCAGCTCATCGGCATCGCCCAAGCACCGACCCGCAGCCGATTCGCAGCCGCCTGCCCCGAGGCTATCAGCCCATCGCGGCGGCACTGCTCAAGCGCGTCGCCCATCGCGCTGTTGAGCCGCGACGCCGTCGCTGAGCCGTCCTGCTTGATGGTCGCCAGGTACGTGCCGACGCTCGGATCGGCGGCGTAGCGCCCGCGCTCGGCGAAGAGGGTCGCGATGACAGGGTAGAGCGAGCGGTCGTCGAGGTAGAAGTCGCCGTCGCTGTTCTTAGCGAATGTCAGCTTGCCGCTGACGGGGTCTTGAGCCATGGCCACGTCCATGACTCAAGAGGTGCTACCGCAGCGGCGTGATGACGGCATGCACATTGAACGTCTTCAGCGTCGTCACGCCGTCGAAGGCCATGCCGATCGTGATGTAGCCGCCGTCGGAGACGAAAGATCCCGACCCGCCGACGTGGCCGAAGTCACTGGACGGGGCGCTCGCGGTCGTGTGGCCGTGTCGCGACACCTCGGACCAGAACGTGCCGCCGCCGAAGCCGTCGGCGTCAGCGGTGATGGTCCAGTCGACGCGGTTGTAGACCGGCTTGTACAGGCCCGTCGCGGTCTGAAAAGTGCAAGTTGCGGTCGCCGGGATGATGACCTTTGCGTCATCATCCCACGCCGCGGTGACGACGATCCGACCGAGCTTGTCGCGGTCTGCGTTGACCAGCGCGATCCCCGAGCAGTCGGCGTCGTAGCTCTTCGAGCCAAGCGGCGTCGGGGCCGCGATGACCGGCGGCGCGGCGACCGGCGGCGCTTCGCGAGTGACGGGGTCGGCATCGGGACGCCCGCAGCCGGTGAGCAGCAGTAGAGCAAAAGCGGTAGAAGCGATTTGTTTGTTCATTTTGCGTAATCTCCAATACTCGAATTATGGACATCAACCAAGATTGCGCAATACTGACCGCCCTATCATGTAGTCAGCTTCCTAGCCTGTAGTCAGCGGCCCTAGGGTGTAGTCAAAGCCGGCTAAGGCTTCTTGGCGTTGACGTTCGGGCTGCCGCTGACTTTGAAAAAAGTCGGCCAGCCGTCATATAGCGGGGCCTGGCTTCCGCCGGTATTGCCACTCGGCGAACTGTGGGTATGCCCGTTAAGGCTATTCACGATGACCTGGAGGCAGGCGTTAAGCTCCTGTTTCGTCACGACGGCGTCACAGTTCCCGGCGCTTGCGTCGCCGATCAGCACCTTGCCGCCGTCCTTGGGATAGATGACCACGTCACCGTTCTTGTCGAGCAGCACCCGTTGCCCGTTGCGAGTCCACAGGCAGACCTCGCCCGACTCGATCGCCGGGTCGTCAGTGACGATCTCCGCGACCGCGACGCGGTTGTCGCTGCCACCATTCACGGCGATGAGGATCGCCTCGCCGCCGTCGGGCATCTCGGAGACGAAGCCGAAGTGAGCGGCGCGGCGGGCTTTGACCGTCTGCTGCGGCTCGTCTGGGGCGCTCTGGTAGCCCTCGCACGAGTACCACCCGGCGGCGGAGCGTCCGCGCACGGTCAGCCTGCGAACGTGGCGGGCCTGGTAGGTCTTCGGGGTTGAAGTCATGGTGCTGCCTGTGGCTTTCCCTTCACGCTGTTTGCCCCGTATATCGGGGGGTTTGGAACGCCGCCCTCGATCGTCGCGGATAGGAGCCCAGGCATGCGCAGGATCAGCGACGAGACGTCGCCGTCGTTCTTGTTGCCCGAGCAGCGGACCGCGGCGACGTACAGGTTGCCGTGCAGATCGTTCGTATCGTCCTCTACGCTCGCTACGTTGTCGCAGTCTAGCCAGTACCCGTTCAGGTGGTGTTCCAGAACGCTCGCCTCGTAGTAGAACGAGTTCCACATTCCGCGCTTGTAGTCCCACTCAGCGAACTTCTGCGCCAATCCGTTCTGGAATGCCTGCGGCTCGACCCGCGCCAGTGCGTGCTTGAATGGCAGCGCCCCAGGATGCGAGACCTTGCCGCGCTTGCGCTGGCTGTTGGGCGAAGTCGCATCGACGGGGCCGTCCCAGCCGACGGGATCGCCGACCACCTCCGTCTGCGTATATCGCTCTTTCGCATCTTCCACGACGCGGGCGCGCAGGAGGTTGTTGCGCTCGTCGCCGTCACGCAGCCGTAGGGAGTACAGCGGCGCGGCGGTGTCGTTCGGTCTGTAGCAGCACATATAGCCGTCGGGGCTGACATTGCAGCAAAGGTTGATCCGCGTGGCGTACTCGACGATCTTGTCCCAGGCCACGTCGCCGGGTTCTGTCTGGATTCTGTGCGCGGGGTCGAGGACCCGCTGCGCGCTGATAGCGACGAGAGCCAGGCCCATCTTCAACCGCCGGCGGATATCGCCCTCGAAGCGCACGCCCTGGAATCCCCACGACGGGTCAAACAGGGGCGAGGTCGCGGGGTCGACCAGATCCGCGAAGGTCTTGCCCTCCAGACTTACCCAGATCGGGGCGGAGCTGTTCACGAGCGACCAACCGAGGTCGGCAGAGGTACACGAGATCGTCCAGCCCTCGGCGGGGTCGACCGAGCTCTCGCGGTGCACGATGTGCCCCCGGTGCCGGACCGTCGCCACGCCGCCGTTGACTGCGGCGTTCTGCATGATGAACTGCACCGACGCGCCGATCTTCAGCTTGTCGCGCCACTTCTTCGAGCCAGCGACTACGAAGTGCGCTTCTTCCGCTACCGCAAGAATATCGCTGACATAGTCAAAGCTGATTATGTCTTCGCAGGTGTCGCCGTCGACGATGACGCGGCACGTTGTCTGTCCCATCCTCGGAGAGGTGCTAGGTAGAGACCTGGACGTCGACGCGGGGGTCGCTCAGCAGCAGCTTTGTGCCCGCTGGGATGCTGTAGGGCCGTGGGATCGTGTTCAGCCGCGCCATCAGGTCGCGCTCGCCGGCAGCCCGCGCAGCCGGGTAGAGCTGTTGCGCGAGGTTGGACAGCGTCGTGTGGCCGTCGACCGTGTAGGTGATGATCGGAGGTCGCCCCGCTACGAAAGCGTTGCGCGCCTGCAGCGCCGCCCCGAATCCGAGGGCGGCAGCGCGGCGCATGTCCTGCGTGACCCCGGAGAGCGCGTTCAAGGAGTCGAGCTGCATCGACAGCTCGGCTAAGTTCGCGTCCACGTCCAGAAGCGTCCCGGCTCCGGTGTCAGCGTTCGTCATCGCAATCAGGAAGCTCGCAGACGCGCTCTGGAAGGCCAAGGAGGACTGTGCTACCACCCCGCCCACGGACGCGCCCTGCGACGCAACAGAGGCCCCCTGCGCTTGCGTCTGCTGCGCCAGCGCGGCAGCTGCGGGCTTCGGCGGGTCCTTCAGCCCCGACTCGCTGCACTTGATAGCGAGGTAGACGACGTCCTGCTCCTCGCCGGGGTTCTCCTGAAACGACCAGCTGTTGATCACGACGTGCAAGCGCCCCAGGCGCGGGTCCGTGATGTCGCCTTCTGGCTGCTGCAGGAAGACGTCCTCGACGCGCCGGCGGTCGGCTCGGACCGTCGGCCCCCGCAAGGTGCAGCGGTACTCAAACCGGCGCGGCGGCGCTCCTACGCCGGTCTGGTGGATCGCGCCAGCGCGCTTGACGATGAGCTTCTCAACGACGCCACTCTGGCCCTCGCTCGTCCAGCTGACGAGCGAACCCCACAGGTCGAGGCGCTCCCCGGCGAGCGAGACGAAGTCAAAGTGGTCGGCATCTTTCAGGATGGGAGTCGGCATCAGTTCCCCCTCGGCGCGTTAGGGTCGAGCGGCGTCACCGCCTTCACTGTGATCTTAGAAGCCTGCAGCCCGGCTTGGACCTGCGCTGCGAGGTTGGCCGGGAGCTGGTCAAGCGTGCTGGCTAACTTTTCGAGCGCTGCGCCAATCACTTCTGGGTCGCCCTGTGCTCGACCTATGACTGGGTTCAGATCCCCTCGCTGAATAGCCGCATTAGCGAGTTCAGTCCCAAGCAAGGAAGCGTGCTCGCTGCGGTAGCGCCGACCTGTGGTGTCGGTGTCTTCGCCGATGTCCGCGAGCACGCCCAGCGCCGGAGCTGCAAAGCTCGCCGTGACCCCGGCAATCGCGCCCGCGGTGCCTAGGGTGAGTCCGCTGGCTCCGAGCTGTGAGGCACCGCCCCTTGCAAGCGCGCCAACGCCCTTCAGCAGCGGGTTCGTGAGGTATCCCGCCCCGAGCTCTGCCGCGATGCTTCCCTTCACTCCCAACGTGTCGACCAAGCGATCGTGAATGCCGAGCAGTTGGTCGCCTACAGCACGTTCAGCCTGCCCTTTGGCGAGCTGGCCGGCGATGCGCTGGCCCTCCTTGCTCCGGCGGAACGCCTCGGCTTCTTGCGCCGTCTTCCCTTGGTCGCGGGCACCGGCGGCCAACGTGTCGACCTGGCTGAAGTCGGTACGTACAAGGGCGCTGCCCAGCTCGGGGCCGAACTCGGAGATGAAAGCCCGCCGCGCCGCTTCCGTGTTGCGGCCGAACTTGCGACGCCCGATCTTCTGGATGTCGGCGAGCGCCTGCGGCACCGCGGCGGCGTCCACCTGGCCATCCTCACCGATGACGCGACGGCCGGTCAGCCGCTCGATATCGAGCGCCCGTGACTTGACCAGCGACAGCGCCGACGATGCGACGCCGGCGGCCTGCTGCGGCTTCAGGCCCTTGCCCAGGACGGCCACCAGCGCCTCAAGTTTCGCCCGCGCCTCGTCGCTGCCGACCGTAATCGACTGCAGCTGCGGCTGCAGCTGTGCGAGGGCATCGGCGAGGGCGACGTGACCCCCGACCGTGCCCACTTCCTCGGCGATGCTGCGGAGCCGGCCCAGCTCGCCGCGTATGTCGCCGGACTGTACGCCTAGATCCTTCAGCGCGGCGGCCAGCGGCAGCTCGTCACCGAGGTCGCGGCCGACGGCTAGAGCCTCGTCGCCGAGAGCGCCGACCGACTCGGCGGCGAATCGACCGTCATAGGTGATCTTGCCGAGCGCTCGCGCGAACTCCGCCTGCGCGTTGGCGCTTGTCAGCGTTTTGCGCTCGGCGGCGTCGAAGGACGCACGCAGCGTCGAGCCGGCGATCCCGGCGCTCTGGCCTAGCTTGGCCGTAGCGAGGTCGAGGCGCTTGGTCTCCTCCACGGCGTTTGCTAGGCTCAAGGTCTGGATGACGCCCGCGGCCTTCAGTCCGTCGCTTACGAGGTTCCCGAGCGCCCCGGAGACAGCGCCGCCGAAGCTCTTGAACGCGGACTCGCCCGCCTTGCCGGCCTTGCTGACGGCGCTCTCGATCTTGCCGGCCTCAGTAGCGACCTGGCTCGCGCCGACGAGTTCTGCTTCGAGTCTGGCTTTATCTGTAGCGCCCACGTTTACCTCTTGGCTATGCCGGAAAGGAATTGCGCCATCTGGTCGGCGTTCGCGGCCTGCTGCCCCTGCGGGCGCTGCTTCCGCGTCAGCAGTGCGGAGAGGAGGCGGGGGACTCCCATCGCGACCTGTTTCGCGACCTCGTAGCGCAGCGCGTCGACCTCATGTACTGCATGCACGCTCTTGACGCCGAACCAACCCGTAAGAGTCGAGGCCAGGAGCGCTACGGCGAGCCCTGGCCTTTGGGAAAAACCGTGGTCGCTTCCTGCTTCATCTTCTCGATGTCGGCGTCTGTGATCTCGCTGTACTCGGACAGGATCAGCGCCTTGTATTCTGCGACTAGGTACGTCTGCTGCTCACCGACGATGATGTCGCGCAGCGAGTCGATGTTCGTGGCGTCCGCGAATGGCTGCCGCAGGTCGGCGGCGTCGCGCATCGCGGCGACCAGGAACTGGAACACCAGCTCGTCGCCGAGGGCGGGAGCATCCCCGAAGGGGAGCCGGCTTTCTACGTAGGCGTACCCGGCACGTACGGCCTTCGCCTTGCGTGCCTCAGACACCGGCAGCAGCGCCACTTCCACCTGAGCGGGAAGCGGCAGCGCGGGAACGAGCGGAGCTCCGCCCTTGGGATCTGGGATCGCCAAGGTGAGCTTGACGATCCGAGGCGTCATGGCGACGAGGCCGGCGCGGTTGAGCAGGTTCCCTAGGCTCGCCACGGCTTACCCTACCTGCAGCAGCTCACCGCTGACGCCGCTGATCTGAAGCTCCGCCTGGCCGTCGCTGTCCGAGCTGAAGGACTTCGAGTTGATGCCGCAGTCGGTCAAAGTGAACTCAGATGAGCCGATGCTGAAGCTGAGGTTGACCTCGCCCTGCGCCTTGGCCAGCTTGATCTGCTCAAGCGTGGTCTGCTTGTCGACGAGGATGCCGCTTGAGAATTGAAACTGATACTCGGGCGTGCCTTCGCTCCGCGCGGTGCCGCCGTTGGCCAGCTTGTGGATCTTCTGCGTCACGTTCTCGGTCAGGCTTACCGACGTGGCAGGGGGGACGGCGACGCCGTTGATCTTCAGGGGAATGCGGCCGACAAAGAGCATAGTGTTCACCTCGCCGCCCCGAAGGGCGGCCGTAGTCAGTTACTGGAGCCGAGCCGAGATCGCGCCGATGTCGAAATCAGCGAGCGGGACGAAGGGGACGTTGATGTCAATCCTCGTCGGGGAAACGACGATTCCGGCGACGATGGCGTCAACGAACTTGTCTGCACCATCGAAGAGATCCTGATCGTCGAGCTGCTTCACCCACCGATAGACCGCGTTCTGGACGCCCTTCAGACTCACGCTGTTGGTCGTCCGCGGCTCGCCGTTCGCCTTGATCTTCTTCCCGCTGAACTGCTGCGCCAGGTACGCCGCGAGCGACTCCCGCATGTAGTCGAGCTGCCGGCGACCGGACAGCTTCTCCAGCTTCTTGTCCTTGAAGCCCTTGGCGCGATACGACGTGCCGCCCCAAGTCATCACGAGCTGACCGTTGCCGTTCATCGTCACCGGGCAGACATGCAGACCGATCGCGGTGTTGCGCTCGTCGTTGGTGGGGCGGTCGGCCATGGGAATCCGCCCGATCGGCGCGTCGTCGCTGCCGAGGAAGACGAAGCCGTTCCACGACCGCGCGACGTAACTTTCACTCCCGACCGCGCAGGCCAGCCGCGAAGCGAGCTCGAAGGCCGCCGAGGTGCAGCTTTGCGCCCAGATCGGCACGTATCGGGCGGTCGCGGTGAGCGCGGGGGTCGTCGAGCCGACGACGTTCGCCGCAGTCACGGCGGCGAGGCTCTCGGTCATGGCGAAGATCGCCACCTGGCCCAGCATGAGCGGCGGAGCCTCGCGGGCTTCGATGTGCGTAGCCACTTCGCCGAGGCTGGTCGCGTCGGCGAAGGGCACCGCCCACGCGGTCCAGGCTTCGTCGATCTGCGCCAGGTTGCCAAGCGCTGCGGTCAGGCTGGGAGCGCCCGCGGCGAGCGTCCCCATCGCGTCGGCGACTGCTTGGGGGCTGATCCCGGTCTCGGTCGAGGTCACGGTGAGCGGTCGCACCGGGCGGTTATTGACTGCCAAGATCGTAACGGTGCCGGTCGGGCTCGACGGCTGCGCAGCGCGGACGGGGTAGCTCGTGCTGTTCAGGGTGGTGACGATGTTCGTACCCGTCACCGTCGCTACGTCGCCGCTGGTGACGGCCACGCTGACGCTCTTGGCACCCATCGCGATCACACACGTCCCGGTGCTGCCGGCGGTGCCGCTGACGGTCATGGTGCCGAGCTTGGCGGCGATGCCGCTGACGCCCTTCGAGGTGAAGCTGATCTCCAGCGCACCGTCGTCGATCGCGCCGGTGCCGACGCCCTTCTGGCGCTGGGTCAGGATCAGGGTCGCGGTCGACGTGGTGGCGACGAGCGGGAAGCTCGGAATCGCATTCAGCGCGGCGGCGGCAGCGGTGGCAATAGCACTCCACGCCATTCCGGCACTGATGCCAAAAGACGCCCCGCGATTCCGATACCGAATCGTGCAAGAATCGGCCGCAGCCGCGGTGGTCGCAGACGACAGCACGCCGGCAGTGGGCTCGCCGACGAACTCGATATTCAGTACCTGCGCGGTGCCCGAGCTCGGCGGGTCGAGCGGCATGAGCCACACCTCAGCGCCGATCGGGATCTGCGCCCGCGCCGCCGCGTAGGCGTGGCTGAGCTGACTCCAGGGCTGGCAGCCGACGTCGACCTCCGACTGCGACAGCGCACGCTGCGGCGCATCGGTCGGGTACGTGCCGCCTGCTCCCTTGTAGCCCCAGATGAGGGCGCGGGTGACGGACTGCGCGACGCCGAGGTCGCCCGACGTGTCAACGGAAACGTAGAATCCCGGCTCCTTCAGACCCGCCGGTAGGTTTGCTATAGAGAAAGGGTTGGGCATACCTTCAAAGGTGCGGGCTAGCTGACGCTGAAAGAGGCTCCGAAGTGGATGCTGAAGCTGCACAGGGGCCGATCGTCGAGGATTCCAGCGCCGTCGGTGCGGGTGACGCCCACGCGCAGCTCACCAGCCGCGAGCGGTGGCGGACTCGCGCCAGCAGCGACCGCGGTGAGCGACCAGATTCCTGTATTCGAGAAGTCGCGGTACGTATCTTTGCTTGGTGCGAAGGTCGTGGTCATCGCGGCGGCGCTGGCCGGGGTGCCGCCCACGGTGGCGATCGTCGCCTCGATGGTGCGCGTGAAGCCCGCGCCAGGTCCCGCGTCGAGCCCGCCGCCGCTGGCGACGTAGTTTTTGATATCAAACCGCGTAGCCTCAAGCGGCTTGTCCGCAAGCGTCGGCTGCACCTCGACCTCGGCCGCTTCCAGGTCTTCATCGTCGATGCTGTAGCTCGCGCGGACCGTGATGGGCAGCTGCCAGACATAGACGCGGCGGTCTTCCGCCTCATAAGACAGCGACGCCCCGCCTACCTCTACGCGCTCGACTTCCTCGACCACCTGGAAGCTGGGCGAGACGCCGTGCAGCAGCCGGCGGATATCGCCGATTATCCTATACGCGCCGGGGTCGTCGCCCGCGGCGGAGCTGCCCTGTGTGGCCGCCGGTGCCGGGCGAAGGTTGGCGGTGACGATGTCGAGGGTAAAAGAGAGCTCGTCCCAATAGGCCGTCCCTGGCACGTTCGCCGCCGGCTTCAGGTCGTCGCCGACGAACTTCAGCAGACAACTAGGGAAGGCGTCAGCGACGCGGTTGATCGCCGTCTCGCCGTCGTCGTCCGAGCTGTACGCCTCGACAGTGCGCAAGTAGCCCGTCATCTTCTGCGCTAGGTTGACGCCGCCCGCGCCGTAGCGCCATGGGGTCGTCACGCCGTGCCACCGGCCGTTCGTCTTTCCCGACGGTGGCGACGCCATGGCGACGATGCTGACGCCGTCCGGCGTCGCGGTCGACCACGTCCTAAACTCGAAAAGCCTGCCAGCCGACGAGACGAAGCACAGCGCCCCGTCGTCTTTCAGCGGCAGCGCGGCCAGAGCAGCGAGGTCGGCGACCGACGGCAGCCGAGCCCCGAGCCCCAGCTTCAGCAGTCGCACGAGCGCCGCTTCCACATCGGTGATCAACGTCTCTACGGGCATTACTTCTTCCCTCCGCCAAGCCAGAAGTTCAGCGCGATCGAGGCCAGCCGGTCGCGCACGACCTGCGTGATCTCAGTGAAATTCCAAGCCGGAAGCGTCGCGTTGTTGGCGACGGTGCCGCCGGTGTCGTGAATCTTGCTGAACTTCACCGCGTTCTCGACGACTGCGCGTGAGCCCCGCACCATTCCCTTGAACGCTCGGGCCATCTTGCCGCCGCGGACGTGGCCCTGGATCTTCTTCTTACCCGTGGCGACCGCCTTACCGCTGGCCTTCGCTGCCTCGGCTGCGACGAGCCGGCGTCGCAGCCGGTCGACCGCCTTGTTGTCGCTGGCCAGAGTCGCCTTGTTCCGCACACCGCGCAGCACGGCTTTGAGGTCTTCCCGCGCCGCCGTGTTGCCGTTCCGCTTCAGCTTGCGGTCGAGCTGGTCGGCGTAGCTCTGCCTCGCCTTGCCGGCGGCAGTGATCGCGCCCGTCCCCTGGTGCTCTAGTTTGTATTTCGTGGATGCGGCAAGCGGCGGCGCTCGTTCGGCAAACTGCTCCTTGGCTTCAGCCTTAAGGACTGCCGCCCACTGGCGGAGGATGGGATTCGCCGCCTTCGCGCGCTCCTTAATCTTCTTGAAGGTGTCGCCGGTGCGCTTCCACTTGAGCCGCAGCATATCAATAACTTCCGTTCGGGCCGCCGCGCCTCCACGACGACCAGACCGCACGCCGGCCCCCCGCGCTGTTGTCGATCGCGGTCGGGAATCGAGACTGAGGAGCCCCGCCGGGGCCGCTCTGGGAAGACTCGATCTCGCGCAGATCCTGCCGCGCGTTGCCGTAGTCGTCCTTGACCGCCTGGGGCTTCTCTTTGACCTTGTTGCGTCCCCAGGCGTAGTAGACGGCCAAGGAACGCATGATCCGCGTGATCTTGCCGGGCGTGTTGGGCTGCTGCGGGATGCTCGTGTACCGAGCCCCGTAGGCCGCTTCTACGTCGCCCGCGGCGTCCGCGATAGCGCCGTCGAGCAGCGTCGTGTCGACGCTTCCGGTGCTGTTGGGGTCGAGGAGTTGCGCCGCGGCGAGGTCACCGCCGAGCGCTTCGATGAGCTGTGCTTGGGTAAGTAGGGCCACACCGTCAGAGGTGCGGCGAGGGTCGAGGCACCGGCGTCGCCACCCCGAGAGGCGGCGGCGTCGGGGTCTCGACTAAGGCTCGACGCAGAGCTCGGACAGCTGCGGCCAGAGATAGCCCAGCCCGTGCGCGCTCTTGATTCCCTGCTTGGCGACGTTGCGGGTCGTCTGGGTGTGCTCGTCGATCGACAGGCCCTCCATGTAAACCTGCGGAGGCAGCGCGGTCGCGAACACGAAGGGACGGTGCTTGGCGTTGGCGACGCGGGCGACGCCCCACAGCTTGCCGCTGCCGTAGTTTCGCAGCTGGGTCAGCTTGACTACCTTCGCGCGACCGAGCAGGCCGGCGTTGCTGACGCCGACGCCGGCGGTGTCGCCGCTTGCGACCTTGACGGCCGCGATCTCCCCGTTCATCGCCTCCAGCGCCACTTTCTCCTGGGCGCCGGTCGACACGAATACGAAGTTCTGACCAGGCATCGAGAACAGGCCGCCAGTCGGACCGGGCACGGCGTCGAGGTCGTCGAGCGCAGTGGCGATGTTGGCGGCGGTGCAGGCGAAGCTGGTCCGGTAGTTCGAGAAGGTCTTGAAACCGGGGCGGTTCGGGTTGGCCTCCTTGTTGGTTGCATAGTGCGCTTTGCCGTCGTACTCCGTGATGACGGAGGCGCCGTTGCCGATGAGCTCAGCCAGCTGCCGCTCAAACTCAACCTGGGCGTCGGCGATGAGCGGCGCGGCGTTCTCATTCAGGATGCCGTAGATGTCGGTCACGGCGGTCAGCTTGGGAATGAGGACCGGCTTCGGCCCCCACATCTGGATCTCCTGCGAGAACTTCACCACTTCGGGAAGCGTCCCGCCGATCTCTTCGTACAGCGACTGCACTTCCCAGGCGTTGCCGGGGAACGGCAGGGTGTAGATCACTTTCTGACCGATCGCCTTGACGCCGTCCGACCGGACCCAGGCCAGCTGGCTGAGCACGGTGGAGGGGCTGATGGGGCGGGCCGCAAGGTCGACATTGACCTCAGTTAGCAGAACCTGCGGGTCGCCCTGCGAGATAAGTCCTTCGTACGCCATTTCAAAACCTCAAGCCGGTGCGACCCGGCGGGAAAAAAGAGTTACGGGAGCTGCACCACGAGGCTGCCGTCGCTGCGGACCTCGATGAGCACGGCCTGGGTGTAGCCAGACGTCAGCGTCGCCTGAGCCGTAAAGTTGTCGTACATCGCGACCGGGCCGCCGATGCCAGACGCCGTGGGGGCGTCGCCGCCCTTGGCGGCGCAGATGAAGGGGCAGCCGCGCTTGAACAGGAACGGGCGCGACGCGGGCGGGGTGAAGTCGCTGCCGGTCGTCTCCTTGACCGTCGAGACCGGGTAGCCGAGAAAAGTCGCCCCGCCGGCGACGCCGGCGCCGGTGTACGGCTTGATCTTGCCGCCGTCGTTCATGGCGAGCGTTCCGCCCCATATCGTGGCGTTTGCCAGGAGCGGGCCGGGGTGCTTTACCTGGGTGCCACCCTCGAAGAGGGTCTGCGTGTAAGCGTTGGAAAGGGCCATCGTTCAATCTTTCTGCGGCAGTGCCGCGGTTACTCTGCAGACCGGCCGGCGAGCTGCGCGTCGACGCGGGCCAGGATGCTCTTGCCGGCCGAGCTCCCCTTCGGCTCGAAGGTCGGCGACGACTTGGCCGCGGTGGCCGGGTTGCCGCCCTTGGTGAAGGTCAGGCTCCGGGTCGAGAAGGTCTTCGGAGCGAAAAGGAACGGCGACTTGGTGGTCTTGAACTGCTCGACCAGCGCCGAGCGCTGACCCACGGGCCAGCGACCATCCTTGATCGCGGCGTCCGCCCGCTGCTCGGGCGTCGGCTCGGCGGCGTCGCGCGCGGTCTTGTTCTGCTCCTCAAGCTCGGCGACGCGCGCCTGCAGCTTGCGGACCTCGTCCGCCATGGCTTCAGCCGCGGCGGCCTTCATGCCGTCGCTGTCGCTCGAAGCGGCCGGCGTCAGCATCGACAGTAGACCCGTGCACAGCGCCGTCTTGTCGGCGTCCGAGTCCGGCGACTCCTTGACGTACTTAATGAGCGCCGCGACGATCTCGTCGGGGCTGGCACCGTCCTTGAGGCCCAGCTTGGTGAGGATGTCGTTCATGGTTTTAATCCGAGTGCTCCGTGAAACGGGTGAAGGGCTTCGCGCCCCGTTGCTTTGAGAGGTGCGGGCTGCAGAGCGCACAGTGAACGAGCGGACGACAACGCACGAGGCGTTCGCCGGTACGTGGCAGAAGCTCAGCTCTCGGAGCTCCCAGCGCGTGATCGTGACGATTCCCTTGGCGTCCGGCTCGGTCTGCTCGACCGTGAGGAAGCCGACAGACACCGATCGGATGATGCCCTTCCGCACCTTGCGCAGGCAGGCGAGCGCCTTGGCATCGTCGTCAAACTCGACGGTCGCGATGATCGCAGAGTCGGTGATCTGGAGGTCGACCACCTGCCCGATCGCGTCGTCGGGATCGCCGTCGCGGCGATGCCCCCACAGCACGATCGGGTTCTTTAGGAATGCGGCGGTGTCGCATCCGCGGGGCAGAAGGCGCGTGCCCTGGCTGTCGACGTCCGGCGTGCTGGCGACGACCTTGACGCGCCGGTCGCCGGACGAGGACGCTGCGCTGATAGTGAACGCGGCGGCTTTAGGCTGCATCGGAGTTCTCCGGGGGAGCGGCGGCGGGCACAGAAGCCGGCGGCGGCGCTGCGGGCGCTGCAGGCGTCGCGTGGGCGAGGGGCGCGAGTACCCCGAGCTCGGCCCTCACCTGGCTTTCATCGAGGTCGTAGCCGAGCCCCTTAACGCCCTGGAACACGGCGAGCCGCTGCGCTGGGGTCTCGTCGCTCAGTGGCCACTCGATTACGACCGGCTCCTCGGCGATGTCGTCGGGGGTGCAGTTGATGCCTGGAACGCTGTTGAAGGCCGCGCACAGCGCCTCCTTGTTGGCCTCCAGGAAGTAGCGCACCACCTGGCTGCGCAGCCCCTCCGCGATGATGCCCGCGAAGACGCGCTGCCGGTCGACGACGCCGTCGCTGTGGACGGTCGCCGCGGCCTGGCTGCCAACGTTTCCGATTTCGACGGCCAAGGTGGAGCCGAGGATCAGCTTGGACTGCTCGGTCTTCACGAGCCCGAGCATCTGGGCGTGAATCGGAGCGAGGCCCGCGGGGACGGGGGAGTGCTTCAGTTCACCATATCGCTTTGGAATGACCTCGGGTCGCCCCGTGCCGAGGTTCTCCAGAATCTCGATCGCGTGGGCGTTCTCATCGTCGCTGAGGTAGCCCGACTCATCCTGCTGCAGATAAGGGACGACGAGCCCGAAGACCTCGACCAGCGTGCCGAACTTTTCGAGGGTCAGAGAGCCGAGGTAGGACAGCCAAGAGTTCGCCCAGCCGTAGCCGCGGAACCGAGTGACGCCGCCTTCAGGTCCGCCCTTCAGGAAAATGAACTTGTCGAGTCCCGGCTCTTGAATCTCGACGTTGTTCCCGGCTCCCATCACGAGCCAGGGCGCGTCGGTGACGATATCAAAGACGATGTTCCGAGGCAGCACCTGCTCCACGCTGGAGACGATCTCCAGCGGGACGCGCCCCACGCCGGGGATCGAAAGCCGGGCGTCGCGCCAAGCCAGCTCGCCGCAGCTGTAACCGGCGCTGGCCATCACTTGCAGCTCTGCTACGGAGCTAATTAGCCCGTCGCACTGATCGAGCGCCGCGCGCACGGTGTTCGCCGTGAGCACCCCGAGCGGCGTACCGCTGCCCGAGCGCACGCGCAGCGGCGTCTTGTAGCACCAAGCGCGGAGCTTGCCGTCGATGCCGCGTACGTGGCTGTCCTCCCTGCACTGCCGCTCCACGATGTCCTGAAAGCGGTCTGTCCACCCCGTCCGGTGTGCGCGACTCTGGGCCGTCTTGATCAGGCCGAGCGTGATCTCGGGATAAGGGGCATACGCCTGCGGCTCGATACCAGCGCCGGCCGTGACCCGAGAGTGCCGCGCCTCGCGCGACCGCAGCGCCGCCTGCGCCGCCGGGTTCTGCGGGTGCAGCCCCGGCATCGACTTCCACGCGCCCTGGTTCCGATCGGGCGGTGGCACCGCGGCGGAGCGGATCGACATGCCGGCCCGCAGCACCTGCTGCACGATCTGCTGCGCCTGCAGCTCCATGCGAGCCGGCGAAGTGCCCCGAGCCCCGCCGCGTGTAAGCTGATAAGCGCCGCGCGCAGCGGTCGCCGCCGCCGTCACGCTGCGGACGACGTTAAGCACCTGGCGGCCTAGGCTGGTCGAGGCGAGGGCGTCTTCAAACTGCACATTTGCAGAGGTGCGGGCTACCTCCGCGTTGTGACGTATGAGGGCAGAGGCACTGCAACATCGCTGATGCGGGTGAGCAGGTAGTGCAGCGGATATCTGCAGCAGTCGCCGAGGTGCGCGAAAATGCCCTTGGGCCGCAGGTTCCCGAAGCGGTCGACCGTGGCGTCGCACTTGTGGAGTGACTTCGCGACGTTGGCAGCAGCCTCACCTGGCGTCACAAAGAAGCGGCCAGACTGGATCGCGTTCCTGAGCTCTCCGACGCTCCGCTCGACGTCGGGATTCCGCCCTCGCAGCGCCTTCTTCGTCTTCTTGCGCGTTGGCCCAACGATATCCCAGCCCCGATCCTTAAACGAGTCGAAGCTGGCGGGCCCGTAACCGTGGCGTCCGTTTTGCCAGTCGCCCGACCAGTCCCCGACTACGAAGGAGTTGTCCGCTTTGAACCCGTCGACCTCAAGAGCGTCAATGAGGTCGTCCTCGTCGCCGCCATCCTTGAGAAACCACCCTCGAACCGCCCACATATGGAAGTTCCGCCAAGAAGTCGGGTCAAGACTAGGAGCAAATACCTTGAAGGCTATGGCCGCGTTCTGCTGCTGGAAGTCCGCGCCGATGAGATAGTTGAAAGACTTGCCGAAGATTCGCCGGATAACTTCCGCCGTGACGTCGACGAGGCCGACCTGCGGTAGCGGTCTGACGTGCGTTTCAAGGCTGAAAGGAGGCGCGAAACACTTCGCGTCAGCCTCTAGGATGACTCCTTCGTCGAGTTCGTCTTCCGCGTCGAGCCCATAGCGAAGTGCTCGGTCGATGACCGACTTGGCAGCCTGGCTGATTGCTGCGTTCAGCTTGGGGTCAAGCCTCAGCACCTTCACCGCGGGCTCAACCCCGGCGCGTACGTCTGCGTCGGCTCCGTCGGCGAGCTTGATCACCCAATTGCCCCGGGTGCGCTTGGGTCGGTTCGTCGCAAGCACGACGAATCCGCTCCGGTCCTGCGTGGCGCGCAGAACGATCTGGTACGCACCGAAAGGCATGTTCGCCGCCTCGTTGAGGAAGGCGATGTCAACGTAGCCCACGCGCAGCGACTCGACGTCGTCCGTGGTTTTATGTAGCAGCGTCGCCCCGTTGGCGAGCGTGAACATGCGCTTCGGGAGCTCGCGGAACTTGTACAGGTCTGCGGGCAAGATCGCCTGAATAATTCGGTCTAACTCCTCCCTCGCAGCATGAGACGTACTCACGAGCCATGCCACTGTCGGCAGCTCGCCGACCTTGGGACAGTCAATGCAGAGCATGAGGACGATCAGAAGGCCAAGGAAACTCTTGCCCGCTCGGCGGTCGCTGATCATCTCCGCGACGGCGTGCGCGTGCTTGCGCTGCTCTCGGAATGCCGCGAGACGACCAGCCGCCCACCGGGCCATCTCGATCTGGCTCTCCATGAGGTCGACGACAACCGGACGCTGCGCAGCCACGCGACTGCCGCTATCGTCGCGTCGCCAGTCCCGGCGCAGCGTGTCCCAGACACCACCGGCGCTCGCGATGATCTCAACCCGCAGCGTGACCTCGCCGCCGTCCCACCGCAGCACGAGCCCTTCTGCAGCCGTCGTGCTAGCGCCGATGACTTCGGACACGACGGGCTGCACACCGTCGTCGCCGACTTCGCCCGCGATCCACTGTCTGCCGGTGTCATCGGTGAGGTAAGCACCCTCGGGGGCCTTACCCGACAGCGTCAGCCGCCGCAGCACCATCGCGAAGTCGCGATATCGCGTGCTGTCCTGCGACTCAGCGAGGAGCTTGTCGAGCTCGGCGTCGAGGCTGAGCCGGGGCATACTACCCCTGCGCTTTCACAGCGTCGCTGATAGCTTTCAGGTCGGCGTTGCACGGCAGAAAACCCGCACTGGCGAGCGCCTTGACGGCCGCGAGCCTGCCGTCCGGCTGCCAGTCCGGCGACGTCGCGGCATCGAAGGCCAAGGAGGCCAGCTTGTGGAAGGCGTAGATGACAATCGCCGGCGGGTCGCCGTAGGGCGGCGACTCCAGGTCCACGCCATCGTCGCCGCCGAGGCGCAGCCGGCGCAGCGCGAGAGCCTTCTCGGCGCGCGCGGCCTTGTCCTTGAGCCGGCCGAGCTCGCGCACGATGCCGACGACGGCGGCCAGGCGGGGGGTCTCCTCCGCGTCCGCGGTCTCCAGCGCCACCGCCGCCCGCAGGTTGAGCCCAGCCGCCCAGCTCTCGACTGCAGCGACCCCACGGGGCGGCGGTGTCGGGACGTCCTGTAGGGTGAAGTGAATCGGGAAGGTCGGGGCGTCGGGGACGCGGCGCACTAGGCCGGCGGCCTCGCGCTCCTTCTTCAGCTTGGCCTGTCCCGCCCCCGACAAGCGGCGGCCGTTAGCATCTCGTGATGGCATTGCTAAGAAAGGTGCGGGCACGGGGTGCCCCGGTGGCGCAGCGGCGGCGAATTACGGGCGACGAAGAAAAATCGCCGCCATTTGCGACGCGCGGGTAGTCGCTGGGGCGCGGGGGCGTCCACTGCGCGAAGTCGCGCCGTAGCGCTTGTCAGGCCCCGCAGCGGCTAAATTTGGGGCTTAGGGCTTCCCCAGGATATTTGAAGATAGTCTCGCGCCG
>ERZ650308.363-NODE-363-length-24174-cov-4.751855_pt1 | contig 24174 bp, 10 predicted proteins | sample MGYA00376244_ERZ650308 | MGnify/ENA primary metagenome ERZ650308 (study PRJEB26733, sample SAMN07839295) | wastewater metagenome | biome: small river; feature: stream; material: water | place: USA: North Carolina | collected 2016-04-26 ... | reverse complement strand
TACGAGATATGCCTAAGTGACTGGAGTTCAGACGTGTGCTCTTCCGATCTCGTTTGCCTTTTGAATTATAACAGGTAGCAAACGGGGGAATGATGGCGACACTAACGCAAGAAACATTAATTGAATCATCAGATATGGAACATTTGGATTCATTATGTGCAAAACACAAGGCTGAGGGATGGTCTTGTGATGGGGGGTCTGATTGGAGGCAGGATTTTGACGGGACGCATTACTGCTTTCAAAAAATGACTAGACGGTATGCGATTCCTTCGGGGAGTCAAACACAACTAACTCAGAGTACAAAACATGAATAAGCAACAACTCGCCTCTTTGATTTCAGCACAAAACGGCATTACTAAAGCTCAAGCAAGCCTCGCTATTGATCAGGTAACTAATGCAATTGCTTCTGCTTTATTAAGCAGTGATAGCGTGGCCCTGGTTGGTTTTGGTACGTTCAAGCTAAAGCATAAAGAAGCAGGCACGGCACGCAATCCAAAGACGGGTGAAACTGTCCCAACAGAGGCCAAAAACTTAGTCTCTTTCCATGCTAGTCAAGTTTTTAAACAGTTCGTCAACCAATAACTTTAAACCATACGCGGCTAATCGTTAGCCGCGTTTAAGGAGTCACGACAATGAAAGCAGATATTATTCAAACGCATTTTGAGGAATTTAAAAGTGCTGTGAGTGGCGCACAAAGAGAATCTTTCTTTGCTGGTGCTGCGGCACTGTGGACAGTATTACAGCGGATTATGGACGAAAAAACGTCTCAAGAAGAATTTAATGCTGTGTGTCATGGCATTGATGATGAGGTGCAGAAGTTTTTTATGGGGATCATGGCAGAGACGGCACAAATGGCGGCTAAAAAAGCAGGTCTTAATGTTGAGATTGAAGTCGTTACTGATCGTGTTCCTGATACCAAGCATAAGGTGCATTAACATGGCCGCCAAACATAAGAAGAAAAACACGGTACGCAAGCGGCGCACAAGTCTTGTTTTGGCATTGGTGATTGGCGACTGTAATACAGGTCGCTTTTTTGAAGTTGATAAGCTGAAAATACAAACACGGTGATCATTATGGCGAATCGTTTTGGGCGGCAACAAAAGCGGAAAATGCGTGCTGAGATTGCAGAAAAGCAATTAGAAACTATCAGGCTTATAGCGGACAAAGGAAACCTTAAACGGCAGACTGAACGCCTTCAAATGGCGGTTTCTAATCAGTTGCATAAGATCATGCAATTGCAGGGGGAGATAGACAGGGCAAAGCAAATCATCGGTTGTCACAGTGCTTTGTTTGCCCCTACAGACTTAAACATGGGCGAAAAAGAAAGGGGGTTTGTCAATATTCCAGTAAAGAAAGGTGTTGCTCCTGATTATATTGAATGGTCGCTTAATGCTGAGTCTAGGATTCTAAATGAAAGGATTATGTTTACTTCATTGGATATTCTGCTATCAGATACGCGGATCAATTACACTGATTTTGGCTATCATGCTATGGTCAATTTTGGCGGCAAGCGATGGGGCTATGCTGCTAATAATACGGCAATTAAGGTTATGACAAGAAATGAGTTAGTGCAATTAATGGCTAATTCATTAGCGGGTCAAATTGTCGATGACTTGAGAAAAAACGAACGGCGATGATTAAATTGTTGATAATCAGACTGCATTAAGCGAATATCAGCTTCTTGTAGTTTGATTAAGCCCAATTATCCTGAAAAAGAGGTAAGAAAAAATGCGTAAAATGTTATTCGGTACGCTGCTGTCGGCAGTGATGTTTTGTTTCGGTAGTTTTGGTGTTGGTATTTTTAGTGCTGCGTATGCCGATGATCGTGCGGTTACTTCTGAGCAAGTAACGCTACCTGTGTTTGTTGCTGATAATTTTGATACGGTGTGTACTGCCGATGCTTCTGTTGTTGCTAAACGTGAAGATGATGATAAGCGAATGTCCATTGACGTGATTACGCAAAGCGAGCGAAACTTGCGCCATGACAGCGTATGGTTGTTGGGCTTGAATAATCAATATCTACAAAATCAATATCTACGACAGTAAGTATTAATTGACCAATAAAAAGCCCCTTAATTGGGGCTTTTTATTTGCTGGTGATTACTGCTTTCTAATCTCCTGCGCTTTTTCTTTGATGCGTTTGATTTCCTCTTTTTGTGCAGCAATATCGCGCTCACGATACGGATTTGATTTATCTCGTTGAATTCTACGCATTTGACGTACACGGTCTAGCATTTCAGACTTCAAGGCAACCAGCTTACGCTGTTGTTGGTCATCCATATCTAGTTTTCGTACTTTAATACCTGTTGCACCTAAAAGCGAGTTTTTAAGCTCAGAAGGATCGCCGCGCATATCCGTACCTGTGTAACCCATGCCTTCCAGCAACCTAGATGCTGAATTATCGCCTAACGCATTACGAATGGCATTAAGGTTTTTATCAACGTGGTAGTACATTGGCACCCACTCAGATAAGCCAAACTTCATACGCTTAAAGAATACCTGACGGTCTGTGTCGGTATCTTCTAGGTAGTTCTTTCCTGTTAATCCGTTACGGTTTTGAATCATGGTGTTGTAGAAAGACCAATAAGGACCACTCATCATTGCCCATGTTGGCATATCCGCGCCACCTGTACGATTGCCAATAGCAAAGAAGTCTCCTAGTGGGGCCCAACGATAAACATCTAAGAATGCAGCCTTCTCTCCATCATTCCACGGTAAGCGGACTAACTTAGGCACGCCCCAAGCACTATAGCCTTGCATATAATCGGGTAAGTTCTTACGTTCTTTGTCCTCATCTGCATCTGCCCCCAACATGGCATAGGCAATGGCATTAAAAGCATAGACCATACCAACCAATGCTAATACACGGTGAGGCTGTGTAAACGCTAAACGGGTAACTGCTGGCACGGCTTTGTAGGTGTAGCTAATGAATGGCAGGCCGAAGTCACGAATCTTCTTAATACCTGCGGGTAAATCAGCATAGTTGAACATGAAGGTTTCAGCGTAGTCGATTGACTCTGCTTGTGTTGCGCCAAGTTCACGCGCCTTACGGTATAGAGACATACGGAATAGTTGATCTTCTGCGTCATACATCTTACGCATAAACTCAAAACCTTTGTTTCTCCATGCGGCTTTGAATGCCTTGAAAACAAAGTTACTAGGCGTTGTTGCGTCTTGAATCTCGCCGCCAAAATAATCACGAATATCACCTGTGAAGTGTCCGCTGGCAAACATACCTAGCTCTTTAGCTTCTTTGTAATACTGATCCTCTTTCATAATGCTGTCATAGCCTCGCGCAACATCGGCCATGTTTGCGCCTGCTGCTGTGACCATGACGGCATTACTTACTACGTTATTCATGTGTGCCACAACATTTAACGCGGTTTTCCCTTGTTTCCATACTGACAAGGTTTGACGGTAAAACTCCATGAGGCCATCACGGTCATCAATGTAGTGCTTGGTGTTTTCCCATACATCAGGGTGGACATACATTCCACTGAGTTTGCCGTAGCGTTTTACGCCACCTGTTTCTTTGATAGTGGCGGTTGGTACTAATGTCCATCCAGCAACAGGATCAACACTTGCAAGGTCGGGATTGTCGGCAATCTTCTCAAGTAAGCGGCCTGTAGCAATATCGCGCTGTGTACTTAAAAAGCCTGTAGCGAAACGATGTAATGCGTCCCGTATCTCGCCCATTTTTACCCGTTCTTCATAGGTATAGTCGCGCCACATAATCACATGGCCTTTTTTCCCCTTACCGCGATTCTCCCACCCAAGTTTTTCATACTTGGCTTCTAGTTTTTCCTCTACTTCACGGAAAATCCCACGCCCTTTCAAGTGGTCGCCAACAATGTTTAGGCGTTTAGCTAGTGCCTTGTTAATCGGGTCTTTAGCGGCCTTGTCGTATAGACGGGGCAGGTAAGTATCGCGCCACCGTTCGGCACTACCTTCAGACAACATACCAAGCCTTACTAGCTCATCTGTTTGTCCGCTTAATGCCGAACGCATCGCTGCGGCAACCTGTACGATATGCTGAGGAATAGTTGTACCACTAGCTACCATCTTCTCTAAAACGTCCGACAACAAATTACGCTCATCGGCTGACATAGCAATGCCGTTTTCGACGATGTTCTTGGTTTGTTCTTCTGAGGCTTTTTGGTCGCGCAAGTATTCACGCATCATCTGCTTGAATGCTGGTGACATATTGTTGACTAGCTTCCATTGGCTTGAGCTATGGTCATCTAGCCATTTATGGATAGGTTGGGCTAGTGCGTTGTATAGCTTCTCGCCTGGGCCAATACCATGCAGTAAGCGGTCTAGCTTTGGGTTGGTTGGTGATGGGCTTGGTTGGCCATTGCTGGCACGGCTAAAGCGAATATCTTGGCCATAATTAGCTTTATCAAACCTATATAACGCCTGCTGTACACTTGTTGCGCTTCGTGCTGAGGCTAATAGCATATTTTCTAAGTCAGACTCACTAATAATCCGTAATGGGAGTCCTTCTTTTTTTAACATAGCTTTTGCTGCTGTGTATCCAACACTAAAAGCTTCTTGTTCGGCTTTATAGTTTGTCCCTCCTTCTTCTACTTGGTAGTGTTCGCCTAACCAAGTTTTATGCAAACTAGCTACACCTTCAGGAATGAAAGAATCTATTCCTAAAGGTTCAACCATTTGCTCATTTTTTCTTTCAAACTGAAGAAGGTGGGTTAATTCATGGGCAATTGTATTTATTCCGCTTGCACGAATGGCTGTTGATTTTGATGTAAGGTCTACGAGGACTTGGGCATTTAGGTTTACCTTGATAATCGTGCGCCCAACTCTTGATACAGAAGAATTTACAAAATTAACATCATCTACATTGGTGCTGTCTTTCTTGCCTTGCAACAACTCAATGGTTGAGTGTTTTTTCATCATTACCATTAAGTTTTTTACTTTGTACCCTGTAATAGACTCAACAGCACTTACGGCAAAAACAATACCGTCCTCTATCTCTTTGCGATGGGCTTTAAGGATATTAAGCGTTTTTTCAGCTTGCTCGGCTGCTTCTTTTGCGTCAACAGTTAGTCGTGGAGAGTCCTGTGTTTTTCTAAACCCTATTTCCCCTGTTTTTTGACTTAGTTCTAATACCTCTTTTTCCATTTCTCCGATAAATCGACTAACAATATTGGGGGCTTCTTTCCTTGCATCGTTGCTTTCTTCTGCATTAACTGCCTTGTCGATAACTGACATAAACTCTTTTGACGGGGATAGTCTTTCTTTTCCTTTGGATAAGACGTTTTTAATTAGCCTTCTAATATCATTCACTCTTGGCTGGACTGTAATTTCATTTGTAGTTACACCTTGAGTAGCCAATGCCTTAATCATCCGTTCGGCCAATGCAACCATATCATTAGGTGTTAATTCCAAGCGTACACCTAGCTTTTCAAAGGCAAACGCACGGACAGCACTGATAATACGGTCAATCAGTTTGGTGATTGCTGACTTCTGCAAGTTTGAGGCTTGAATATCTTGCTGTGCCACGGTTAGCAGGTAAGGGAGTTTTTCCATCTCCTGAGTAGCTTTGTTCTTCTCAGCTTCTTGTGCACGTCTTTGTGCCTCTATCGCAATCGGGTTTCCAGCCTCAACTAAGCGATTAAACGTACCCATAAGCGCATCGTATAGCTTTGGCTCAAGTAGTGCTTGAAAGCCTGCGTGTCCGCCCATTTCATGTAGCATGGTTGGCAGGACGGTTTCAGGGTTAAGGTTTTCTGCGATTAGATGGGTAATGCCTGTATTGGGATCATAGAATCCTTGGTCGCCTTGTTTTGCATCAAACTGTTTTGGCACTGCTGATACATTAGCATGGATAATGATTAAGCCTTTATCCTCAAGAGCTTTAATCGTTTTTTCGCCAAGACTATCGACTAGGGTAGTGCGTACCTGTGCCGTGGTTAAACCGCTGCCCGTTGCAGCGTCACGGCTAAAAAGAAAATCACTTGCAGGCGCATAAACAGGGTTTTTAACTAAAACTAATCCGCCTATTTGGATGGCCTCATCACCTGATACGACAGGCTGCATTGTTGCACGGTCATAGAAATAAGCATGACGTTCGGGATCCATGCCCACCTGAATATAAGCAGAGTCTTTTAATGCCTTCTTCGCAAGTTCATAGTTTTCTTCTGTGGTGTGGTTTACCCACTGTCCGCCAATGGTAGCAATCGTCCCTTTTGCTGAACCCATAGCAATAGCTAAAGCGGATCCGCCTTTCATTCCCATTTGTGGGTTGGCAACAAACGCGGTGCTTCTATAGCTGATAGGGTCTTTCGCGACTCCGCCTTTTCCATCTGCCTTGCCTGTATGGATAGATGCCACCCATACACCATGCTTGGTATATGCGGGAATATCCAATCTAAGGCCAACATTTTCACCATCTTGAATATCGCTATTCAATAATGCTGTTTGTGGCCGTGTTAATGCGTTGTTCATGTCCTCAACAGTTTCAGGCTTTGGCACTGTCTTGTACGGTTCGACAGGCTTATACGCATTAACAAGGTCGTTGTATTGCTCGCTGGTTATCTCGCCTTCTTTTAGTTTTTTGGCAGCTTCTTGCAATTCAGGCGTGCGCTTCGTCACGTCTTTGAAGTGCATATCAACACGCGATTGCAGTTCTCCCTTATTGCTTTGCAGCATTTGTGTGGTAACGAATTGACCATCACCTTTAATCACTGCATTTAGGCCGCGCATCACGGGTACATCACTGGACAATCCAAAGATGTTACGCAATTGCTGATACAAGCCTTTAAGCCACTGCACAACAGGACGAACAAAACCCTTAGCGCGATACTTGGCGGCAATGATAGACGCACCTTTGACTGCCCAAAATTCAGAAGCATTTACCAGGTGATAGTTTTTGGTGTCAAAAGTACCATCCTTGAACATGGCTTCTAGTTTTTGCGTAGAACCTGCGTTCGCTTCAATAATTGCGTCAATGGCGCGTAAGCGGTAGTAGGCTGCTTTCGGCCATGTCGTATCTTTGAGCGTTGCCTCAAAGGTTTCTTTATCAGGGCTAACATCATCAAGGTTCTTCAGGCGTGCGTATTCTTCCGCATCAATCTCTTTTGCGGCCTTCTTACGTTCAGCGATAATTGCATTGGCCCATTCCTTTGTGATGCCGTCACGAATGTTTTGCGGCAACATACGTTCGGTATGGTGCAATAACTCATGCACGCCTACCTCGTTGCGGGTGTCTTGGCTGCTAAGTTGTTGCAACATTGCGCCCAATGGACTATTGGTGTCCTGCTTCACCAGTTCCATGATCCGACTGCCAGTAATGTATTGGCCGTCATACTGTTGGTTTGCTTTCTCTTTGGATAACTTCAATCCTAAGTCATTGGCAATATCAGGGTTTTTAGCCAAGAACCATAAGGTCATATCAACCATATCGGCGGGTAACTCGCCTAAACGCTTGGCGCGAGTGAGTCTTTCCACAATCCAGTCATAACCACGGACACGCGGCTTCATTGCTTCATTATGGTTTTTGTCGTCCTGCTTGGCTTTTACTCGGTCAAGCAATGATTCAACTGCTTCTGTATCAATCGCACCGTCTTTTGACTGAGCAATCAGGCGTTCAAGCTCTTTAGCCACTTGAATGCGAGGGGTTGCTGACCAATCATCGGGGTCATTGATATTTGATCGACGGCTAAAGTAAGGGCCAATAGGCGGCATACGCTCGGTTTTATTGACCGTGCTTCTCGTTGGTGATGGTTTACCTTCGGGATCATTTTCTAATTGCTCTTTCTCTGCCCATGCGATTGCTTCTTGCTTGGTGGCAAAGTTGTTTGTTGGCTGGCCTTTGTATGCACCATCACCTTTATTAACGACTACCCAAGTAGTTACGCTCTCTTTGCCTTTGGTGTTGATCGTTTTCTCAATCACGCGCCAATTGCCATGCTTTACCAGGTCAATACCGCCCTTGACGGTAAGCTGTCTTTCTTTATCGCCTGCAATGTATCGGTTGACCTGTAATGATCTGCGTTTTGACTCTGACCATGCCAAGCTGTCAACTTCATCCTTAACAACCTCGTACTCTTTCTCCATGCTTTCAAGTTTTTCTTGATCGGGGAAAGGTTTAGCCAATACTCGTTCGGCTATTGGCTTGCTTTCTTCTAGTTCTGCAATTCTGTTTTCGGCGTTCTTCCTATGTCTAAACAGGTTATTGACCATCACGTTCGGCATAAATCCCGTTTCAATAGTGCCTACATTGGGAGTCTTGCTAATGGAGTACGCAATATCTACGTTGCCAAGCTCTAAATACCATTCTGTCTTTTCGCCGTTGCTTTCTTCTCTGTATAGCTTTAGCTCTTTATCACCATAGATTTTAGCTTTTGCTTCCCCGTTCTTTTCCGCGTCCTCCATCATCTTAGCAACCATCTGCGACCATTCAGACTTGGCTTGCATGCGCTTACTAGCGATAGTGGGATACGCTGGCTTTTTAGGGGTTTTAGGCTTTTTGGCTGTGGCTTTTTGTTCTTCGCTAAGTTTTATATAGTCCAGCAAAAGAGGCCCATGCTCTTTGTCGTCTATTTCCCATTGGTCAAACTCCTCTCTATAGATGGCTTCTTCTGCCAGTCTTGCCGCCTCGTAATCGTTGGCGTAGGTCTTGCCATTGTAGGTAGCACTGTTTATTGAACCATCTTTGTGTCCTTCGAGTGATTTTAACGCTCTTGCTTTTGCTTGATCGTAATGCTCCAAGAATCGGCTTGCTTCGCCCTGCCTTGCCATGTAGCTACGCTTTTGCGCCTGCAAACCGTTAAGCTCGCCTTCAATTTCAATCTTGCGTTTAAAGGCAGGATTACCCGTCGATTGCGCCATGAATTCGGCATAGCCTGCTGCATCGCCGTTAGGCTCTACCATTTCACGCTCGCCTGAACGGAATTGCTCAATCATCGCGGCTTTGCGTTGTAAGGTTTGCCACATGACCGTATCAAAGGTACGGTTTGTCGAATAGGCCTTAATTTCTACTTCAAAATTAGGGTCATATAACGGGTTTGGATTTTCTGCGCTTGGTGGCGTAGCAAATAAATTACCCTGGCGGATGATACGGCCTTCGCGCTGCTCAACATCTGACGGCCTCCACGGTGCGTCCATGTGATGCAATGCAACCAGTCGCTTCTGTACGTTAGTGCCTGCGCCCATTTTTGGCGATGAACCAAGTAGGACGCGGATAGAACCATCATTTACCAGGCCGAAAAGCTCCGTTTTTTGATCGCGTGAGTTGTAGTCATGGATGAAAGCAATCTCATTTTCAGGGATGCCTTTATCAACCAGCGTTTGTTTTAGTGCGTCATACACTGAGAAGCCTGAATCAGCGGTTAATAAAATACCTTCAATGTCACTATCTAATTTATCCAGCCAATCCTCAATGCGCTCGCGTGTAGCATCATCGGTGTTTTCGTCCTCAATGATATTGTCGGCACGGTCCATTATCATGCGCCACTGGATTTGAAGTGTTTCGTCCTCCATCATTCGGGCAAAGCGACTGTCATTATCAAGACCTAGCTTCTCAAGTGCCGCTTTAATGATTTTCTTGCCTTCTTTGTCCGCGCCTTTTTTTGGCGTAGAAAGGTCACAGAAAACTAACTGTGTGCCCTTGTTAGCATGAGTGTCGTCATAGATACGCTTGATGTTATTGGCTGCACGGTTGACCTTGCTATCAGGAGAGTCTTGCGCCATTGGGTCAACAAGGCGCATATCCAAAGACATTTTACGCGCATCGTTTGAAATCCATAGCAGGTTGTCTATCTTCGGATCGTTCTTTCCGCCTTGTTCTTCAATGCTTTCAGCGCGTGCTACCAGGTAATCCATATACTCGCTTTGTGCGGCGGTTAGATTGCCAACATCTAATTGTCGGCCTCCGTCCTTCACTGGCGGTATTGGCATTTTCTCGCTTTTGTTTTCACCTGTTAGCTTGTTAGATTCCCGTACCTGCTCTGCGTATATCTCTTTCAGGTTGGTCATCGTGACGGTATCAGCCACCTCGTTATAGAGTTGTAGCAATTCGGGCAAGTTACCGAAACGCGCCAACACATTGCGAGATTTTAATTTTTGGGTAGCGGTGTACTCGATGCGAGAGTCAACCTCGCCATAAGTTCCTACCCACGCATCAAACACGTCATTACCGCGCGATTTTAGTTCCTCACGGTTTAGGTATCTGAGGACGGTGTACATCTCAACTAATGAATTGCTGATAGGCGTACCCGTAGCAAAGGCAACACCGCCACCACGGGCGCGTAATTCTCTAATTTTCATGTACAGGTCAAAGGCGCGTTGTGAACCTTTCGGATCATTCATCCCTGTAACACGTTGCATGGACGTAGAGTATTCTAGGTTTTTGAATTCGTGCGATTCATCAACACCTAGATAATCAATGCCCATTTGCTCCCATTCAACCAATGTATCGCGCTTAATGTCGGCCAATGCCTTGAAGCGTTCCTTCTTCTTGGATATTTGATTAGCAAGGGATTTGACGGTGCGCTTATCTTCGGAGTCTGAGGCAACCGCTAATGCTTTTTCTAGGTATGCAATTTCCTCATTAATCATTTTGGATTCGGTTGCTGCGCTGACCTGGATAAACTTCAAGGACGAATGGCCCATGATGATGCAATCAAAGTTACCTGTGGCCATACGCGCAAATAGGCGTTGACGGTTTGACTTAGCAAAGTCTTTTTCGCTAATTGCTAATAGTTTGGCGGCTGGATATAGGGCATAGAAGTCTTTTGCCCATTGGCCGACAAGGTGATTAGGCACAACCATAGCAGGCTTACGCGATAAACCTAGGCGGCGGCGTTCCATGATGCCAGTGATTAGCGTGAATGTTTTACCTGCCCCAACCACATGATCGAGCAAAATAACGGGTGATTGAATCATGCGCCAAGCGGCGTTCTTTTGTGTGTTTAGTAGCTTGATAGATGGGCTTGCACCTACTGTAACCAGCATCTTCGCGCCGTTGTATTCGCGTGTGCTGTGGGTGTTCATCTTCTCGTTGAATGCTTTGGCTGCTTCTTGCATACGACCATCATCAAGACGCATCCAGTCATTAAAAAGCTCTTTCATTTTCTTGCTTTGGATAGACAGAATAGCGGTTCTATCCTTGTTGACCACGCGCTTATAGCCGCCATTACCATCGGGCTCACGGTCATAAGCGGTTAATACCCTGCCGTTGGCCAAGTTGGTCAACATCTCTGAAATATCGTAATCCTCGTTCTTAAATTCTTCGCTTAACGCATTGGCGGTTTCATCACCACGGGTAACGAACATTGTTCCAGTGAAAGCATTGATTGATACCTTGCTATTTTTAACGCCTAGCAGGTCTAAAAACTGGACAAAATGATCTACTGGCAGCCAACCTGAGCGAACAGTGATATGCAGGTCATTCGGCTTAACATCTTCAGGGAATACGGCTTCTAATGCCTTGGCGTTTGTTTCTAATCCAGCCCTTACCGCTTCTTGGTGCTTAACCTTGACGTTTCCTGATAAGTATTCGTCGTGTTGTTCCCATTTCTCCGTCTTAGGGTTCATAAAGATAAGCGGGTTTTCACCTGACGATAATTCGTCTGTGACTTGCTTGATGGTCTTGCCAGTCAATTCAGAAATATACGGTATGTCTAGCTTGCCATGTTCAGATAACGATATGAGGTAGCCATCTCTCGCGCTTTCTGCAGACGTGACTACCTTGTGAGGGGTGAATACTCGACGACTAAGAATATCGGCTTTTTTAGCACTGGCAGGCTTTGGTTTCATGCCTGTTGCTTTTGCGCGTGCTACTGATAATGCTTTTTGGTAACTGTTTTCTAGGCCAAACTCTAAGCCAATATCACCATCCATTAGTTTGCTATTAGCAGGATCAGCTAAGAATCCATGTTCTTTAACGAAAGCATCGTAGGATTTGTTGAGTAGGGCACGATGTTTATCTAATAACTTGACGGGTGCGTCTGCCATTTCTAAGGCAATCATCTCAATGGTTTGTTGGCGTAGGTGCAACATACCAATGATACGGTCATAACGCTTTTGGCCTAGTTCAGTTTTCTCTGTCCATTGGGTTGATGGTGTCAACACGACAAAAACGGGGTTGCCGTTTGCGTCATCTGACTCACGCATGGATAGCTTGCCACCTTCAAACAAGAAGCCACCAATGCCAACATCGGCACGATTAACCATGTTGCCTGCTGAGGCTGCTTCAAGGTATTCGGCTGAGTTATCCATTGTCCCTGCTTGGTCTGCAAGGTTGGTCTTAATGCGGTCTGCAATGGCCTGTTCTAAATCCATGCCAGGTATTGCTTCAAGGGTGAATTCATCACCACGTCCACCTGCGTACAAAGTGCCATCAAGGGTAGGATTCCCAAGCATCATTTTAGGGTGTTTAGCAAAGTAACCATTAAGCCTAATATCTTGGCCTTTATCGTTTTTGAGAATTGCGGACGTGTCCAGCCATTCAAGGTTAGTTGTTGCTTCTTCACCTGGCTTCAATCGTTGGAAAATCACAATGTCGGTAGTGACTTCGGTATTGGCATTTTCTTTAAATGCGGTATTTGGCAGGCGTAGTGCCCCTACAAAGCGGAAATTCTTGGCTAATTCAGCACGCGCTTCATCGTCTTTAGCGTCAAGGAAACGATGGGTAATAACCATCGCCATGACTCCACCAGGGCGTAGGTGCATACCTGATTTGGAAATAATGTAATTGTGTATCTTCATGCGCGTTAAATGCTTACGCGCTTTGTTGGTATCAGTGATACGGGTATCGCCAAACGGGGGATTGCCAATAGCAAGGTCAAACTTGCCATACGCGAATTCAGCGTCCTGAAAACCTGTACCTGCCATTACCTGCCCTTCGGGGTATAGGTATTGCGCTAATGCACCTGTGATGGGGTCAAGCTCGGCGGCATACCAATTAGATGACGCTGCAAAATCTTCAGGCATCAACCCGATGAAGTTACCGCTACCGACTGTTGGCTCTAATACGTTGCCACCCATGAATCCCAAGTGACGAACAAGGTCATACATTGCCTTGATGACTTTAGGTGACGTGTAGTGAGCGTTTTGAGTTGATACTAGGGCTTCGGTGTATTCTTCGGGTGATAACAGTCTTTTAAGTTCTGCGTTTGCTTCACGGTACTGCTTCTGCTTGGATGCCTCGTCGAAAGCATTGGCCAAGCCTCCCCAACCAACATACTTAGCTAAGACGGCTTGTTCTTCTTTGGTTGCGTAACGGCCTTCTTCTTGGAGTTTACGCACCAAACGAATCGCTTCAAGGTTCTGCTTCAAGCGTTCGCCTGGTGTACCTGTGCCAATTTTGTCAGCTTCGGTAATGCGATAATTACCAGGGTTTACACCCGTTAGCTTTTTAGGTGTACGCGGTTGACCTGGTAAGGTTTTATCTTCAACTTTTTCGGCTTCTTCTGCTAGTTCCTGTTCGTCTAACTGAGTGGGTTGTTCAAAATCCATAGAGTCCTGGCCTGCTGCCACGCCTCCGCTTCTGTTTGACCGACCAGCATTAGAGCGTCCATTTCTAGTTGTGTTAGCTCCGCCGATGCCTCGGCCTCCCGTTGTAGTGTTCCCTTCTTTTCCAGTTGGCTGGTTTCCTTCGGGTAATACGTTTTCCAATGGTCTAGTGCTATTGCTGCCATTTCCTTGAGATTCATTTGAGTCACCTTTATCTGTTGGTTGTTTCGGTGATGGCAAGCCTATTTTGTCTTTCGGTGCTTTGTTCGGCTTGGGTTCACGACTCATTTCATATTTGATTGAATCGGTAATCTCGCGCCCGAATCTAGTCCATAAAGCATCGCCATCGGTTGCATCATTGCTAAATGCGTTCTCTGTTGCATCGGACATTGAGAAGTGAAACTTCGCCGTGTCGATACTGAACCCATCAAGAATACCGTCGGTAATTTTTGATGACTCATGTTCCCACACGGCCATGTAGCTTGCTCGGTTTTCGTCGTAAATGCGTATCTGCCGTATGGTGACTTGCGTGCCGTTGTTTTTAACCTTGCGGATCTCACGGTATCCAACGCCATAACTTACGTCATCATCCCCGAAAATATAGCCGCCATACTTCCAGCCTTCAGTACCATCACTAGCATCTAGGTCGTTTTCGTCGTAATCATCGACAATCTCACCCTTTGCAGTTGGTGCTGGTGTTGCTGGCTGTTGGCTACTTACTTTGAGTATAGCTTCAATATCCGCGCTATCAACTTCCGCCGCGCTACTCATACCATCAAAATTAGCGGCGCGAGGATCATATTTAACGCCCATGTACCATGACTTAATGTATGGCTTAACTACATCGCCCATGTCCTCGACGATAGCCTTAGCAAATGCCGCGAATGTTCGCGCACCTTTCTCAATGTGGTATCCAGCTAAGATTAAGCCGTCTTGTAGAATTTCAGGGTCAAAGCCACTGTTTAAACGATTACCGCCAAGTTTCTTTTTAAGTCTTTCGCGTGCTGCTGCTGCTGCATCCTCGGTAAAGATGGTGTTTGCAGACGGTTGTTTAGGTGCTGGCTTTTCTTCTTTCGGTTGTGGCTTCGGTTGACGTGCCGCTACTTCTTCAACGGTGCGGTACTCATCTTCGCGTTGGATTGCTCCTAAGCTGTTGTTTCTTCCAATAGCAATGCCTTCATAAACTTTTGCGCCGCTTTGCTTAAAGTAACGGACACCACGACTATCTTCGTATAGGTCTTTGCCTTCGCTATTCTTACCAACAAGACGGTCTTGGTTTGGCAAGTCTCTAGGTTCAGGCTGTTTAACTGGTGTAGGCGTGTTGTTTTGGGCTTGTTCTGCCTTTGCAGCATCCCAACCTTTAAGCCAGTTTTTAGAGTTTGTACCTGTTGCGCTGGTGAAGTAGCTAGGGAGTTTTCTAGGCTCGCCTCTTTTAAATGAAGAATAACCATCACCGTAGTAAGGGCCATTATCTTTTTTAATGGGCTTATCTTGTGCTTGTTCAGGCTGTTTTAATTCTTGTTGGTCTGCGTACTGGCTTCTGCGTTTAGTATCCTGCTCTAATCTTTCTTTGAACATATCCATGTTCATCGTTAGTATTCTTTCCGAAAGCATATCTTCGTTTTGAATAACTTTAATCATTGTATCCGTGTCTTTTACATCGGATATAACTCTCCATCCATCGCTACCTACATCGTTAGATATAACAATGCCTTTCTTGGCAATTACTTTGCCTTGTAGCTGCTCCTGTTTCTTTTCTTCTTTTGGCGGTTCTGCCTTCGTTAAATACTTCTCACGCAAAAAGAAACCACCATCTTTAGCAAAGGAGTAAGGGTCGATTAACTTTGCTTCTTCTTTGGTGATGCCTTTACGCACCACACCTCTAATGGTCTTACCTTTGGCGGTAACGTGGTCGATTATTTCTTCTTGTTCTTGATAGCCTAGTTCTTTCATCCTTGCGTCAAATTCAGCATCTCCAATTTCTTGCGCCTCTTTGCGCTCTGTTTGCGATTCAGGCGCAACACCTACCCACGCATCACCATCTTTAATACCTTTGACAACAGCATGACCATCGGTGTTAATTTCGACGTTATAGCGTTCGTCCTTCTGCACCTGCTCAATAGCGGCAGGATTGCGGTAGGTTAATCCACCTTCTTTCTTAAAGCGGTTAATCGCTGATTGATGGGCTGCTGCGCCGATAGCGGTTGCTGTAGCGTCTAAGGCTTCGGCTATTTGTTGGCCGTTGGTGGTTGGGGCTTTAGGTGTAAGCAATTGCAATTTAATGCGGACTGCAAGTGCCTTCTGTGTTAGGTCTTTAACATTTGCATCTCGTTCGCTTTGGGTCAACGTAGCAGGGTCTTGTGCATAGTGCTGTACTGCGCTTCCAAGACCTGTAGATGACATTATCAAAGTTGGGTCTGTCAGGTTTTTATTCCCTGTCGTGAGGTGCCCTATAACTTTTCCCGTACTTGGGTCAACAATACTAATGGCATGATTTTCTACAACACCCGTATCTTTGTTTTTTAACAACTTGACTCTGAAAAGTGAGACTTCATCGTTATCTTCATTCCATAAATAATGGAATGAGGAATCGCCAGTTGTACCTTCATAAATATGCTTACCATCATCGGTTTCTATGTGCGCCTTATGCCTATTAGCTCTTTCGCTCATGGGTGTTGGTGCTTTGGTGTCGGCTATTTGTTGGCCTGTGGTGGTTTTTTGTGGCGGTTTAGCCCATACAAAACCATCGTTGCCAACTTCTTGAAACCCACCTTTGCCATCAGGCACGTAAGAACTATAGCCTTCCTGCATTAACTTAAATTCTTGAATCCGCGTAGATGGTTTTTGAGCAACAGTCCATCCCGCTTCTTTCATGTCTTTGGTTTGCTGTGCTGTATCGGTTAATGGCTTATCACCAATAAGCGTATTGCCAAGAACGTGCAATTCTTCTTTTAGCTTTCCGTCCTTAGTAAAAGTTTTCACGGTAGGCGATATATTTCGTTCTACTTCTGCCCTAGAAATACGGACATTAACGCCTCTCGTTGTTGGGACTTCGATAATCTCACCGTAGGTAGGATGAAAGGCAACAACAGGAAAGTCTTTGTAATTATCGGCTATTGATTTTGTATCTGTTTTACCGCCACCTGTGCCTTCACGTCCCCCGCCTTCGCTTTGGCTAGTAGTTTCTCGGCTGCTCGTTGCTGCACTTCCTTCATTATCTTGCTGTCCAGCTTCTTGAGTGCTGTTGTCAGCAACATCTTGCGCTTCTGTTCCTGCGTCATTTTGGATTACCTCAATTACTTCTTGGGTGGCGGTGCTTGGGTTTTCAATCAGTTCGTCAACAATTGCATCACTGACTTCATCAAGCCAGTCTGCTTTAGAGTTACCTTTGCCTTCAAACAAAGCGTCAATACGGGCTTGCTCTTGTTCTTCTTCAAAGGCTTTCTGTGCTTTAGCAACATAGTATTGTGGCGTGCCTATGTCGTTGCCGTTTAAAGCGTCTGTCAATGCCAGTAACAGGGCTTTTCCTGTGTGTGACCTGCCATTGCCTCCATGTAATCCAGCATCGTTGTATTGGTCATCTTCAAAGACAGGATAGTTATCTTGTGCCAGTGCTTCGGCGGCACTATCAAATGATTTGCCGTCTGTTCTAAATAATAATTTCCCAAAAATAGGACGATGGCCAAGCATCGCCTTGTCAACACCATGACTAATTGCTTCGTCGCGGCTCAATCCGCCAAGTTTGGCTAATGCTACCAACAGGCTATCTTTTTCAGGATCAACAGGTCTATCGGCGGCTTTCTGTTTTGGTTGTGGTGGCGGTTGGACAATAGGTGCTGCCTCACCTGGTACTGGTGCAACAGGTGGCACTGTCTTGGATTGTTCCTTCTTGACGCGCAACATCTCGCGGTATTGCTTATCAAGGTCTAAAGGCTTCGCGCTATACTTTTTACCTAAACCAATAAAGTCTGGTCGTGTTTTGGTTTCAACGTGCTGCGCTAATTCGTCCGCAATGGCCTGTGTGTTATCAATGGCAGGAGTTTGTTCGTCTGCCGTAGCCTTTCCTTCAGGGTGAATAGTGGTAATTAACTTTCCATCTTTAAATGGGCTTTTCTGTGAGGCTGGTGAAGAACCGATTGCCCCACTTACGCTCTCCCATATATTGCGCGGTGCGCCATCTTTATTTGCCCTTTCTTGCTCACCCATAACGTGAGAAGCAACAACATCATCAGGGTATCCTTTGTTTTTGTATAATGAATAGAGTACTTTCTTTGCGTTAAGACGTTCTTCATTAGTTACTTCTGCCGCATCTGCTTGTTGGTCAACTGGTGCGGCTTTAGATTGCTTCTTAGCTTCATTCCAAACAGATAACGCCTCTGAACCTGACTGCAATTTATATTTCTTTTGCAGGATAGGTAGCACGTCATTAGCAAAACTAGCATCGGGTTTGGTTTTTAGAATGGTGGCTAGTTCGCTGTCACGTTCGGCGCGTAGCTTGGTGGCTGCATCGAGCTTGGCTTGTTGCTTTGCCTCTGCTGCTTTTTTGTCGTTAATAGCCTTGTTCTTGGTAGCAATGCTTTTTAGTGCATCGCCCATAATCACATCGGCTTGGTCCTGCTTGAATCCGTTTTGTTCTAAAAAGGCTTGTGCGCCTTCGGTGTCGTTGGCTTCAATCAAGGACGCTACTTTGTTACGGGTGTCAGTAGCGGCTTGTTGTTGCTTAATGCTAGTGCTGTGTTGGTCATACAGGCTGGATAGGTCGTCGGGGTTAATGCCTAAACGCTCACCCATCGCATTAAAGTCGGGTACTTCGCCAGCTTGGGCATATTGTTTAAGCGCATCATTGGACGCGCTAATGGCCGCATCTTGGGCTTGTGTTTCTACTGCGCTTAGTTCGGTTTGCTTGGCGGCTAGTTCTTGTAGGATAGATTGTTTACGGGCAATGTCCGCTGCGTTTAACTGTCCGTTTGCACTTGCTTCATCGAATGCCTTTACCTGGTTGGCAAGGTCATCAACTTGGGTTTTTAATGTATCGCGTGTTTGGACAATAGGCCCTACGGCATTATTGATTGCTGATACTAAAGCATCTGCATTGGCTGCTGCTGTTTCAGGTGTTTGTTCTCTTTTGCCAAAGGCCATTGATGCGCCTTGAGCAATACCCATTGGCCCACCAACCAATGCACCATGCGTGCCTTGATTGACAACATTCTGCATGGTGTCTCTAGTAGGGTCGTAAGTTTTCTGCGCCCCAATGTTGGCACCTAACGGACTGCCAGCTTCATCAATAAATTCTTCAACTGCGTTTAATGCAGGCTGTTTAAGCAGTTCTTTTTTGCCACCAGCAAGAATAGGGGCTAATGATCTGCCAGTAATGGCATTAAGTGCCGCAACATCACCACGCGCACCAAACAATCCAGCAAAGGTACTGACCGCACCACCAACATCTTCTGCGGTTTGCGCTGCATTAACGGTATCGGTTGCTGAAGCTCCACTTTGTTTTGCATCGGTTAGCGATTGATCACGCGCTTGTTGCGCCCCTACCCCTCCTTGATAAAAAGTGCCGATATTAGCTTGCGCTGATATAGGGGCTTTTCGTACTGCCAGCATCGGCAACATTTGCGGCAAGTTGCGGATTAACGCACCTGCTAACGCGCTCGGTTCTTCTGCGTACCTGGTAACAATATCAACAACACCATCACCTTGCTGAGTGTAATCCTCAGCGGCTTGTAGTGATGGCGAACGCTTTTTAGCCCATTCATCGGCGGCATTCTTAAAGTATGCCTGCGCGTCCTGCATTGGCGTACCTGCGTTTAGGTACTCACTAGAAATACGCTCTTGCTCTGCTTTTGGCAGGCGCAAGAAGTTAGTCACAATAGGGTCAACATCTCTTGATGTGGGCTTCCCTTTCATCGCTCTCGCTAAATCACCAAGAAAACTACGGTCAACCATGCCCATTGCTGAGTCGGCAAGTTGATAAGTACCACGCACAAACTCTCTGCCAGCATCGGCTAGGCCGCCACCATCCTCTGCTAGTTTTTCAGCTTCGGCACGGTCAAGTTTAGGCTCACTACCAAAGGCTTCATTAAAAGCTGCGTTTCTATCCAACTTAGGCATGGGAATATCTCGTTAAGTTTTATTGGTTTTACAATCCAGCTTTATCAAGCATCGCGTTTATTTGTTCTTTAGTCCATCCTTTGCCTTTAAGCTCTTTCATTGTGCTGGCTAAGTCTGAGTTGTTCTTGATATTCTTGCCTTTAATGAATGCAACACCAGCATCCATTGCGGCGGCGGCTTTAGGATTTTCAGCGGTATTGCCTGCTTTTGGCATTCCTAATCCTATCCACTTCTGAACATCAGCATCATTACCTTTCAGGTTTTTGCTTGTAGCGTAAGCAAAGAAGTTTTGAGCTTTGTCATTATCAAGGCTTGTAATGACTTTTACGCCACCATACCCGTCATCAACTTGCTCTTGTTTTTGCAATAGAGCACGGCCATTGTTTGTCATCGCCGTACCTTTAAGGCCATATTGAATTGCTACGCGCTCAAGGTCTTTAGCGTCTTTAGCGGCTTGCACCTTCAAATCATTTTTTGTTTTGTGGTCATCCAAAGTAATCGCATCGGTTACTGCGTTTTTACGGTCTGCTGCCTTTGCCGCTGCTGCATCTTTTGCCGCCAGTTCCTTATCCATTGCTGCAACAGGGTCGTGAGTATGGGCAAACATAACAGTAGCCTTCTCGATGGGCAAGTCCGCCTCACCCATGACTGTCCCATCTGCATTATTGATATACCGAATTTTACCAAGTTTGGCAGGCTGTCCCGTGTCGGGGTCTTTGCCATCAATCAGGCCAACATATTCCGTTTTATATGGACTGCCAAAAGCGGGGTCGTTGTTAGCCGCTGTAAGCGTTTTAAATGCGCCCTCAATGTCGCCACCTGTTTTAAGGGCGATTACCTGATTAAGCGATTGATTTAGCTTTTGGCTTTTTAAATGATCCTGTTCGGACCATCCTTGCTTGGTCTGTGCTGCCTGTAGGCTAAACTCGTTAGTACGGTTCTGTAGCTCTTGGCTTTTAGCTAAGGCTGCATCTTGTACCGCTTGACGCTCATCGGCTTTTTGTAGGCGTTTTTGTTGTAGGCCGAATTGATAGCCTTGAAGTAATCCAGTGCCTAGATTTTCCAAACCGTCCATAACAGACTCCTTATCGCATTAGTGAGTATGCAGGGCGCATATATGGGTCAGTTGGAAATATACCACTTCCTGTATCGCCGTTCTGTGCCGATGTGATGACAGGCGACAAATATCTCGCTTGCTGTAAATTTTGATATGCAGTGCTTGGCGAGACGTTAGTAGTAGGCACGCCTGTTGTTTGCTGCGTTGCTGGCGTACCGCCACCGCCCATAGTCGATAAACCAATGCCTGCCATCTGCCCAGCCGTGCTAAAAAACTGCCCTGCCTGCGCTGCTTTCTGTGCTGCGCCTGCGTTATAGGTACTTGCAATGGCATTATTGGCATTAGTGACTTCGCCTGCCGTTAAATTCATTTGGTTAGTGCCCATTTGATTAACCGCGAATCGACGTTCCCATGTCTTAGCTTCAGCGTTGCGCTTTTCGTTTTCTCGTCCGCTGGTGATGTTGCCTGCCGCTGCTAATGCTTCCGCTGTGCCTGTTTGACGCGCGATACTGTCGGCTCGTCCGCTGTTGGGATTAATACCAAGTCGTTGAGCGTTGCGTAAGCGTGTTTCTTCAGCATTACCGAATTGCTGTTTAACATCGGCGGCGGCGCGAGAAGTAACTCCTGCTAGGTCTGCAACAACTCCTTTTTTCGCACTATCAACAACCATGCCCTCAAGCTCGCCGTATAACGCTTTGTAATCACCATAACGCTTCTTGGCGAAGTCTAGTGTTTCGCGCTGGATAGCTAAGGCTTCTTTCTGTAGCTTCTTAGAGCTTTTGCTGGATGCAAGACCGCCAAGCAATGAAGCTCCACCAAGGATGCCTGCGGATACTGGATCACACATGATTAATTACTCCAAAAAGGGATAAACCCATGTTCGTTAAGATCACCAATACGGCAATCCAGTCTCCTGACTAATGCTAAATGGCTTTCGTTTTTTGCATAGACAGCATTATATAGCTGCCGATATTGCTGCTTATAGTCATTCCAATTGATGATAAACCATCTCATCCAATCTCCGATATGGTTTTCAATGCCACGACACGCAAGCATCCAAATAACTGCGCGTCCATCGGGTTGAGGGACTATGCCTAATACGGCCATTGGGATTTTATCAACATAATAGAATTGGCATGATGATGATATTGCGGCACTGTGCATGAGTGCAGCCTTGATATTTTCTTTTGTTCTACGCATGGATCGAGAGGCGCATATTTCCGCCTTGTCCTCATCTCTGAGTCTCTTTGCCATTGATGCGGCTATGATTACGGGATTCTTTTTGTGTGGGCGCATGGTGTCCCTTTTGATATTTAGTTATACAGAAAATACAGGATCGTTATCTGCAACATTTATCTTACTTTGATATGTCGTGTCTATTTGAAAACCAACGTCAACAGAAGATAAATATATGCCTGTATCATCAAATTGCTTAAACACTATACATGATTTTAGTCGTCGATTGCCAATATAGGCGAGTGCTTCGTTATCTGTTTCGCAATTGATTAGGATTCTTGCCCCATCAGCGACTGTAATAGGAGGTCCACTGCCAAATGAAGTAAAAGTCCTATAAGTAAATGTGCATTTTACCTCAACCTCAAATATCACTGTACCGCTTTGGTTCTTAGCGTATACCGTTTGAAATTCTTCACTAATCACAATGTCATGGATAGCTATTTTTGCAAGGTAATCTGTTGGCACTCCATAAACAGGGTCGGTGTTATTGTAGAAGCTAGATGGGGTGCTTAATGCTGAGTCATAAATGTAAACCCACATTAGCGCACTATAGAATGGCTGCCCGATTCTATTGGCATATTTGGAATAGTAATAGGCATTAAATCCTATCTCTTTCTTTTTTGCCCTGTATTTTGTTGTTGAATCAGCATGGTCGTAACAGGCAACACCATCAACGGCAGGCGTTTGAATAAACGCATAAGGCTGGTCGGGTGCTCCGCCCACTATGAGATAAGGGGCTGACATAAACGCACTTTTAATACATCCAGTCTTATAGCAAAGATAATTCAAATATAGTGGGTCTGATATAGGTATCCCTGAGCCTTCGCGGACATAATCAGAAGATGTGCAGGCTTCTTCCTCAATGATTAGGTTTGAGAATAGTGCCCTATCAAAATTAACAGAATCACCAAGCAAGTCGTCAAAATAACCATCTGCACCACTGAAAATATCAACATTCATTGATATGGTTTCGCCATTAAAGCGAATGTATTTTCTTGTGAGTGTTGGCCCACCTGTATCAAGTGCCAATCTTGGCAATCCACCATCCATGCCTACCCAAAAACCTGATACTGCATCAGGGTTAGCGTATTCTGAGAACCCGCCCCATAACTTGCTACCAACCTGTATGTCATTACCTACTGCTAATGTCCCTGCGGTAATCTTATCGGCGGCTAAGTCGTGAATCTGCGCGGTCTTAATACTTGCATCTTCAATAAATGCCTGACTCATCACCACGGACGGCACGCCATCAACTACGCCAATAGTAAATGGGACTTTTTCGGTTAATGGTCTACATTGCCATGTCACAGTGCCATCGCTGACGGTATCGCCAACCACAACAGGCCAAGTCGGTTCTGTCGTGCCTGATATGCCACCAACAAGGCAAACGTATTGAAAGTTTTGGAATGGGTAAGGTGTATCGTCGGGACTAGCAGGAATACCGCGGACATATTGATAAGACTGATAAGTAGCATTAGGCGACCATTGCTGACTGGTCAATAATTGCATGACATAAGCAGGGTCTAGTGACGTTTGGCCTTTCACGCCATCGGCGGCAAAGTCTCCTGCAACACCTGCCGTACTAATCGAGCGAACCCAATAGTATTTAGTTGCGCCTGTGCCTACTGCATCTTGATAGAAATTAGTGACACTTGTGCCGACTCTAAACGCTTCGCCAATGTTGTTATTGTCGGATCGCCATATCTCAACTAAACCAAAATTAGAATAACTTGGCGCGTTCCAGTTGAGAATGATTGTGGTCATTGCGCCACGGACAGATAAGCCTGTGACTAATGGTGGCTTAGTGACATTGGGGGAAATGCCTGTGACGTTGCCGCCTGAACCAACACCAACAACACCCGCATCGAGCAAGTCGCGCAAATCCACTAAACGGTCTGTGCTATTTCCAACACCAAGCACGCGCCGATTGATAATAGCCTGTACTGCATCCATCCAATTACGCTGTTGCTTATCGACGTTTGGCACTTTCGGTAACTGCATATCGCGGCTAACGGTTTTAACAGTGGCTATTGTCCCCGTAACAGTTGCCGCCGATAAAACTTTACCCGATGCACGAACATAGGCAACAGGTGAATCAACCACAATCGGCGCGTCCGCTGTCTGAACAAAGCCTGTAGCGACAACAGTAGATAATGTCGATGTGACTGTCCCTGTTGCCAAAATATCAAAGTTATAACCCGTTGCATTCACAGTTGCTAATGGCGACATTGGCGCAACTATTGCTGCTGACTTGACGCTACCTACGGCCAACACCTATGCTGCCGATGATC
>ERZ650308.362-NODE-362-length-24214-cov-9.191274_pt1 | contig 24214 bp, 24 predicted proteins | sample MGYA00376244_ERZ650308 | MGnify/ENA primary metagenome ERZ650308 (study PRJEB26733, sample SAMN07839295) | wastewater metagenome | biome: small river; feature: stream; material: water | place: USA: North Carolina | collected 2016-04-26 ... | reverse complement strand
TCACCCTTCCTGCAGGTACTGAAATGGTTATGCCTGGCGACACCACCGAAATGTCGGTTGAGCTAATCCAGCCAATCGCTATGGAAGAGGGTCTACGTTTCGCTATCCGTGAGGGTGGCCGTACCGTAGGTGCTGGTACCGTAACCAAGATCAACAAGTAATCTCGATTACTTTCTGATTTCAGAGATGCCCCAGTCTTATGACTGGGGCATCTTGCTTTAACCTAGGCTGAGGTAATCAGGCTCAATGAGGAGTTGCCCCATGCCGTCACCAATTTTTGCTAACGCGCCATTTACCTTCGAAGAAATGATCGCAACACGTTCCGCCGAAGAGGCGGCAACGCTTGCCCGTTATGTTGCGCCGACCAACGTGGTTGTCGAGCATGCAACTGTGCCGGTTTTTGGCTACGAAATACCGATTCGCATTTATCGGTCGGCGAACTCAACCAATCAAGGCAAAGCGCCTCTGTTCATCTGGCACCACGGTGGTGCCTTCATGGGTGGCGGGCTAAACATGCCCGAGGCTCACGTCACCGCATACGAAGTTGCTTCTCGCTCTGGCGCTTTGGTCGTCTCGGTCGACTATCGCCTGTGCAACGACGACATCAAATTTCCAACACCGCAGCGTGATGCCTTGGCAGTAGCCATGTGGCTATTGCGCAACCAGGTCGATCTAAACTTCGATCCGAAACGCCTGTTTCTTGGCGGAGCAAGTGCGGGTGCCTGCCTAGTCGGTTCATTGGCCATGTTGCTTCGCGATGGGGGAGTGCCTGTTGCCGGGGTGGTTCCCGTTTATGGCGTCGGTCACCTAGAAGAACTTGCTCCCTCAGAAGAGCTCATCAAACACTGCGAGGCAGGGCTTGGCCACCCGGTGCATCTGATGACCGGGCACAATGCTTGGTTGATGCCAGAAGACCCAGATGAATGTGCCGGTTTCCACGTTTGGCCAGGCAGCGAATCTGACTATCGCGACCTGCCAAAGCATTTCTTCATTCACGCCGATTTCGACATTTTGCGCTCAACCGGCGAGCCATGGGCGCAGCAATTGCGCGATGCCGGTGTCGAGGTCATCGAAGTAGTCGAAACAGGCACCGCCCACGGTTTCTTGAACGACCTGCCGAATGAAAATCCTGGTCAAAATCTTGCCTTGGATCGCATCGCAAAATTCATAGAAGAGAACTAATGACCAAGCCAAAATACGCCAACGCACTCGACATCAAACGCCCGATTATCGCGGGCTTTTACCCAGACCCATCAATTGTGCGCGTGGGCGAGAAGTTCTATGTAGCCAATTCGACGTTCGAGTATGCACCCGGCGTGCCGATTCACTCATCGACAGATCTGTTGAATTGGAAACTTGAAGGGCACGCGCTGCCGACTGCCAAGCACATGAACATCGAGGGCATGGTGAACTCGATGGGAATCTTTGCGCCAACGCTTCGCCACCACAACGGCAAGTTCTACATGATCACCACTCTTACTGACGGCAAGTGGCAGGTTCTAGTAACGGCCGATGACGCAGCGGGCCCTTGGAGTGACCCGGTTCGCATCGACCTGTTTGGCATCGACCCAGACCTCTTTTGGGACGAGAATGGCGACTGCTTCATGACCTACGCCTCGCTGCCGCTAAACGGCATCGGCCAGGTCAAGATCGACACCGATACCGGCGAAGTTCTGGGCGAACCGTACTTGGTTTCGCAGGGCACCGGCGGCAAGTTTCCAGAAGGCCCCCACATCTATCAAATTGGCGACTGGTATTACATTCTGCTGGCTGAGGGTGGCACCGAACGCGGGCACTCGGTGACTATCGGCCGCTCGAAGAGCGTTGCTGGCCCGTTTGAGTATGCTGCAAATTCGCCGCTGCTAACCAACCGAGGCACCGACTTCACCATCCAGAACGTTGGCCATGCCGATCTTGCACAGCGGGCCGATGGCAGTTGGGTGATGGTTTTTCATGGAACTCGGCCTAAGGGCTCTAGCCCCGAGTGGCACATTCTGGGGCGTGAAACCTGTGCTGTAGAGATTTCTTGGGAAAATGGGTGGCCGGTGCTCGGCTCACCGATTGAGCCAGCCGCCGATGCGGTGGTAGTCGAAACTCTCGACACATCGAGTAACCTACCTGAGCATTGGATTTCAGTTGGTTCTTGGCCGGTTGATAACTGCACCAAGACCCCAGATGGCCTGCTATTCACCGGCTTTGTAGCTCGACGCCAAACCACACAGCATTTCGAGTTGGTTGCCAAGTTCGAGTCGAGCACGCCGCACGGCATCGGTGTTGGCATCGATGGCCGTCACCACCTGGGGCTAATGCGCTGGGGCAACGAGGTGAAAGCTACCTGGACCATCGGAGACCACCGGTTCGACATCGGTTCGGTCGATGTTGCTGGCCGTGATTTCGAGTTTGTCATGCGAAGCGAAGCAATGGAGGGCGGATTTCACGCGCCAGTTGGCCCGGACAAACTCTATGGCTATGTGCGTTTCTCCGACGGAACCGAGGTCGAGGTTGTCGCGCTCGACGGCCGTTACATCAGCACCGAGGTGGCCGGAGGCATGACCGGCCGAGTAATCGGCGTGCTGGCTTTCGAATCTGCTTTGCTCAAAAGCTGGAACTATCGAAGCTGCTAATCAGTAAATTTTAGAATTCGCACCTTGGCACAGCTGATTTTGTGCAACGGGACGAACTGCAAACGCTCGTCGCCGTTCAGCTCTCGCACTGCTCGCCATTCTTCGTTTTCAAAAGAGCCTTCGTGAACCGAGTCAATTTCAATTTCGCAATTCTCACTCGAAAATTGAAGGTTGATTCCCTTCCCAATCAGAGTGAATTCGGTTGCCGATTCTTGAATCACCAGGGCAAAGGGGCGAGCATCCGAGAACGAGGGAATTCCCACAACCACGTCGTCAAGTTCGTGGGTTGGTTCAAAGTCCTTGATTTCTAGGTCAACTCCAGCAAACTCGACGAACCGCTTGAGTTTTCCAATGCTGTTAACCGCGGTGACTGTGACATCTCCAAAACTGAGTGGAGTCTCCATCTCATCTTTTTCCATCACAACGGTTTGAATACGTCCCTCAGCCTGAGCTTTTGCGATGAAGGCAGTGCACTCACGCAGAACGCCAAAGGCTTCTGACATTTGATTGCCAATGCGCCCTCGTTCTCCACCAAACATCGAATATCCGATAGCTGCATGATTGCCGAGTGCCCAGAACAGGTTGCCCGCTATGTGCCGGCTTTCCGGGATGAAAAGAGGGTTATCCAACCTTGCGTAATCGGCCATAGCATCGAATGCTTCTTGGATGTAAATGTCGGGTGACAGTATGTCAATCATTGGAGCAGCGATTTTCCAGACCCCGAGCACGTTCTTGGATGGGCCACCACTCGGCCACTGACCGGCACGCTCCTGACCCGGCTGTGGACCCAACCAGGCATTCGCGTACATTGGAATGTCCTTCATGGCCTTGCCCGATTCGGCAACGGCATTCGCATACGTTGCCATGTGCCATGCCATAAAGATTTCGTGGGCTTGCCAGCTATCTCCAAATACTTCGACCCAGGTACCTTGTTTTTTGCCGCCAGCAGCCTGCCAAGTTTCACTGGTCACCGAGTCGTTCGGCTGCAGCAGCTGGCTCTCAAGCCCCTGAATCAGCTCTGAAGGAACCTCTGAGTTCCAGCGATTTTGTGCAGCCTCGCTAAAATCTCTGCTTGAACCCAACAGGCCAGACTCGTTTTCGATTTGCACCATAACCACGGTGTGATCCGAATCGTGGTCTCGCAGGTGACCCATCAAGGCTTGAAATGCCGTCTTGTCGGCTTGCAACAGGGCATCAGAGAACAGGCTCAGCACCGGGCTTTGATTGGCTCCCCATGCCGCGGCGGTTCCCTCGACTTTTTTTGCTCTTGGAAAGCGTCGGCGATCGGCTCGCACCCAAGTGGGTGCATAGGTGGACGCTGCATTCTTAAAAGCCCCAAACCAAAGCAGAACTAACTTGAGGTCGTTCGCTTTTGCCTGCTTGATCTGCTCTTCTAGCAGTCCAAAATCGAATTCACCTTCGGAGGGTTCGAACTGGTTCCAGTTGATCGAACCAATCACAAAGTTGTAGTTCAGTGCTTTGGCCTTGGCGAAGGCCTTTGCCATTGTGATTGGCGAGGATGTTGTGGAATTGTGAACCTGGCCACCGAGCAAAATTGTTGGCTTGCCATCAATCTCTAGCGTTTTCAACTCGCCGTTGGCGTTCGAAACAAGTCTTGGTTTAAGAATTTGCGTCATTACATTTCTCCTTTTAGTTGTTTTTCGATTCGGAGACATACATCTCGGTGGGCTGATAAAACTTGAATTGAGTCAATTTCCGATTTGTGCCAGTCGTGCCCGCCCCATTCACTTATTAGAGCACCAGCAAAGTTGTGGTCGGCCAGCTTGTTTAGAAGGGCTGTTGTCGGTTCGCTCATTGCCCCGTCGACATCCGAGGTGTCCCAGAATTTTAGGTGAACGGCTTTTACGAACGGAAGCACATGTTCCCACTGATCGATAGTCGTTTTACCCATTCGGGTGGGCAGAGTGAGAGCAAGTGAGGCAGCTTCGGCATTTGGGGCCTTTGGCATGATCTGCCCGAATACCAGGCCGCGCACGGCTGCGGCCGGCATGGTTTGCCAGGCTTGAACCATTTGCTCGATTGTTGGCTCTTCAAAGCCCGCTGCGCTCAGTGCTGCGAGATAGGTGGGCGGCAAGACCTTCATGCAAACGCTGGTGTCTAGCAGAATGCCAATCTGATCTGCGACCGGCCCTTGCAAAAATTCGATATGTTCCAAAACCTCTGCAGCCTCAGGCTCGGTGGTGCCTTGAATTTCGAGCACGATTCGAATGCCCAGAGATTTGGCGAGCGGCAAAATAGCTTTAAGTTCGGCAATTTTTGCAAACCCTAGACCCAGTCGAACCTGTGGGGCGCCAATCTTGGCGGCCAGTTTGAGTTGATCTTCGAGATGTTGAACCACCTCTGGCTCGGTGAGCATTAATTCGGGTGTGCGCGCTCTGTCTACATAAATGCCTAGTTGCACCACACTTGCGTTGTGTTTGATCAACACTTCTTTTAGTTGCTGAATCTCGGCATCACTTGCGTGAGGGTAGTTCCGAAAATGCTGCGGGCCATCTATTTCAACCAACTTGGTTAGGCCGCTTTCCAGAAATTGATCTAGGACCTGGTTTGGTGTGCGGTCAGCGCGCATTAACTCGTTTGTCAGCGAGAAGAGCGTGACCGCGAATCTTTCGCTGAATTTCAACATAAGTCGATTATTGGGGTAACTTGTCTAGAAAGCAATCAAGCCAAAGCAAGAGAGTCGAAAATGACACTGAGCGCATATGTGTTTGCAAACCCCACGGCCAACCTAAATGGTGAGTTCGTCGAGTTTCAAATTCGCCTGCCGTGGTTTCGCTCTTTGCCGCTCTCTAGTGTTCGTCGTCTTGCGCTAAGTTCCCCTAGCTCAGCTGGGGTTTGGCTTGAACCCCAGATTTCTATTGATGATGCGTGGCTCTCAATTGAAAACATTGCCGAACGCTGGCAGCAAGAGTGGTTTGTTCAAGATGCCAGAACAGTTCGTCTCAAGGCTGCCGATTTGGCTTCGGCAATCGACTCTCAAATCAAAATCGGCGATCAAATCGATTTGTCTGCCGAATTCGATTTGATGATGCCAAACCTATTTATGGCACCTAACCAGCCGGTGATAATTCACTCGGCCGCCCAAGGCACGCTTAACATTCGATAACTTTTTGAAAACTTATGCAGATTTTCTACATAAGTGATGTATCGTAATGATTACTTATTCGCACACCGTTTTGGCAGGTTGCCGTGTTCAGAGAGGAACACCGTGGTCTCGTTCGCGCCAAATCTAGAATTACTTTTCACTCAACACGAATCTTTCGTTGATCGCCTAAACGCTGCTGCCGATGCTGGCTTCACCAACGTCGAACTCTGGTTCACCTCAACACTCGATGTCGAGGAACTAGCCGCCGCAGCCAAGTCGCGTGGTGTCAAAATCACCTCGATACTTGCCGAGCCACGTTTCAACTTCACCTTGCCGGGTCAAGATCTAACCATCTTCTTCGATGGCCTGCGCGCGGCAATTGCGAATGCCAAAATTCTTGGGGCACAAAATGTGGTTCTCGGCTCGGGTGTCGGTTTTCCAGGCAAAAAGCGTCAGCCGCAGCTAGATCAGCTGGTTGAGGTATTCAAAGATGCCGCCAAAATCGCCGAAGCCGAAGGTGTGACCCTAATTCTTGAGCCCGTCAACACTCGAGTCGACCACCCGGGTGCTCTGCTAGACCGCACCGAAGAAGGCATTTACATCGCCAAAGGTGTTGGGTCGCCGAACTTCAAGATTCTCTACGATGTCTACCACTCAACCGTTGAGCAAGAAAACCCAATCGAATTGGTCGCCAAGCACTCGAACCTGATCGGCTACATCCAGATCGCAGATGCGCCTGGGCGCGGTGAGCCTGGTTCGGGCAAAATCGACTGGCCGGCAACCATTGCGGCAATCGAAGCCAGCGGCTACGCAGCCCCGATCGGCCTCGAATTTTACCCAACAAAAGACAGCGTTGAGGCTGTCGAATACATTCAAGGCTTCGCCAAATAAACAACCAGAAAGTTAGTTGAAATCATGTCTCAGACCCCTCACATCGTTATCGTAGGCAGCGGCCCGATAGGCGCCACCTATGCCCGTGAGATTCTCGAGAATCACCCAACCGCGTTGGTCACGATGCTCGAGATGGGTCCTCAACTAACTGAAACTCCTGGTCAATCGGTCAAAAACATCGCCGATGATGATGCCCGCGCCAAGGCTCGAGCCATGTCGCAGGGGCCTCAGGCCGACGAAGAAACACGCGCAAAACTGGGTCTTCCATATCTTCAAGAGGGCACCTTGACCGCAAGGCAAGGCACTCACTTGATCGATTTCGGTGGCACAGGCAGTGGGCACTCTAAGAGCTTCCCGATGGCTGCCGTCTCAACTAACGTTGGCGGTCAGGGTGCCCACTGGACCTGCGCGGTTCCGCGCCCAGAGTTCAGCGAAAAAATCGACTTTATCGGTGAAGACGAATGGGAAACCATGATTTCGCGAGCAGAGGTTCTGTTGCGTGCAAATAAGACCCCATTCAGCAAATCGCCAATCGGCGCTGCGATTCGCGCCGCTCTCAAAGAAGAGTTCAAAGACATTTCGACCGAAAAGTATGAGCCATACTTCTTGCCGGTCTCTGCCGAAGAGTTGCCAGATGGCCGCATGCACTGGGGTGGCACCGACTTTGTCTTTGGTCCTTTGATTGAGAAGGGCAATCCGCTTGCAAGCCGCTTCACGCTAAAGCCGCTAACTATGGCTCGCAAGATTTTGCTCGAGGGCAACAAGGCTGTCGGTGTTCTTATCGAAGATGCTGTGACCGGCGAGCAGTCTGAACTGCGTGCCGACCGCGTTGTCGTGGCAGCCGACGCCATGCGCACCCCGCAACTTCTGTGGGCTTCTGGCGTTCGCCCTAAAGCCCTCGGCCACTATCTAACCGAGCACCCGGTGTGCTTTAGCTCAATCGCACTCGATGCCGACAAGCTCAAGGCTTACGCCAGCGAAGCCGACTACGAGGCCGAAAAAGCTTTGGCGGCGCTCAGCCCTGGCGACCCGGTTAGTGGCGTCACACGCGTTCCATTTATCGAACCGGCGCACCCATACTCGGCTCAAATCATGTATGTCACCAGACCACCGTTTCCAATCGCAGATGACAGCCCGTTGAAAAACCACAAATATGGTTTCGCAATGGCCGGTTGGGGCGGGCGCAAGTTCCCGCGTTTCGAGGATGCGGTTACCTTTGACGACAACGAGCTCGACTACCGAGGTTTTCCAAACATCAACGTTGAGTATTCACTGACCGAGCGTGAAGAAAAAGAGATGGAAGACGTCAAAGTTTTCATGCATCGAGCAGCCAACGCTCTAGGCGCATTTGTGCCGGGCATGGGCGAACCTCGCCTAATGACTCCTGGCACTAGCCTGCACTACATGGGAACCCACCGAATCGGTCCGAAAGACGACGGCACCAGTGTTTGCGATACCTACTCGCGGGTTTGGAACTACGAAAACCTCTACACCGGTGGCAACGGCACCATTCCCACAGCAAACGCGGTAAACCCAACCCTCACCAGCGTTGCAATTGCAGTGCGTGGGGCGCATCAGCTCGTGTCTGAGCTGAACTAATGGAGAAATTTACTCCGCCAGCGCACTTCAATCGCCTTTTTTATTCACTGGCAATCCTGATGCTCCTTGGGGCGCTAGACGTCTCAATCATTGCTACGGCTCTGCCGAACGTGGTTGCCGACTTTGGCGTGACCCAAAACATCTCATGGATTCTCGTTGGCTACTCACTCGCCACCGCGACCGCTTTACCGGTTTATGGAAAGCTAATTGACAAGTATGGATCAGCCAAGTTATTTGGCTGGTCGGTGGGTATATTCCTAGCCGCATCGCTGCTTTGTGGATTCGCGCCCAACATCGAAATTCTGACTTTCGCGCGTGTGATTCAAGGTTTTGGTGGCGCTGGCCTGAGCATGTTGCCGATGACCATCATCACCTCAAGTCTTCCTGAACGCCAGCGTCCCAAATACATGGCCCGCATGGGCGCGGTTTGGGCAATCGCTACAATTGCCGGCCCGATTGTCGGTGGATTCTTGACTGAAGCACTCGGCTGGCGTTGGGTGTTCTTCATCAACCTGCCAATCGGCTTGGTCGCTATCTTGTTGGTGGCCAAGGTGTTGCCAAAGAACGAAGCTTTGAAGCCTGGCAAGCTGTTCGACATTTCGACCCTGGTGCTATTCATCATTGCCAGCAGCTCACTCATTTTCGCGCTGAACGGGTTCACCGCATCGATCGGAAGCAATTCGACCCCGGCCTATGCGTTCATTGCTGCAACTGTCTTTGCCCTGGTTGCATTTTTCTGGCGCACTCTGAAAGCGCCAAATCCAATCATTCCAATTCGCAGTTTTGCAAGCCGGGGTGCAATCACCGCACTCACCATCTCGGCACTAAGCGGCGCAAACCTGTTTGCAGTTTCTAGCTATGTGCCGTCGCTGCTTCAAATGTCGTATGGCGTTCCGGGTTGGCTCGCCGGTTTGTCGCTTGGCCCCATGATTCTTGCCATGCTCGGCGTCTCACTTATTACTACTAGGCGGGTTGGCAAAACCGGCCAATACACAAAGCTTCCAGTCATAGGCAGCGCAATCACCGGTATGGGCATGCTCGCGGCATACCTATTTAGTTCACAGCTGGGCCCCTGGTTCTTAGTTGGCTGCCTAGTGGTTTGCGGAATGGGCCTTGGCACCTATGTTCAACTCAACCTCACCCTTACCCAGGCCTACACCAAAGAGAAATTCTTGGGCGCAATCACTTCTACGTTCTCGGTAGTTCGCGACATGTCGGGCGCTATTGTGTCTACGATCTCTGGCGGCATCTTTGGATTCGGGGCAGTGGCCTTGCTAAACCAACTCACCTTGCCAAACGGCTTAACCGGGTCGAACATTTCGCCCGAAGCGATAGCTCAGCTCGAGCCGACACTCAAATCTCAAGTTCAATTGGCATACTTTGATGCCTTCCACCCAATCTTCTTGAATTCGGTGATTGCTTACATCGTCATTTTTGTTTTGGCGTTGACTCTGCCCAAGATACATTTGAAGAACAGTTAGAACTGAAGCGTTCTGCAGAAAGTTATATCTAACAGAAACATAACAGTTGGTCTTTTTGACAAGACTTTTGTCGAAAATCAACGCAAGTATGGGTAGAGTTCAAATTGAGTCCTACACGTAAGTAGATTCGGCCCCCGAAAACATTCGGTGGGATGACAAAGAAGTCACGAAAGGTTCTTCGATGAGAAATGCAACAAAGCGCACCGTCGCTAGCATCGCTGTTTCTCTGCTAACCGCATCTGCGTTGGTAGGGTTCGGCGCTTCAGCCCAGGCGGCTACAGAAGCAAACACCATTACCGTCGCTTTCCCAATTGCCGGTGGTGGCGCTGCAAGCCCTTATAAGGCACTGGTTGAGGCGTTCAACGCTAAATACCCGAACTACACTGCCAAGGCAGTTGACACTCCGACTGACAACTACGCATCAGACATCGTCACCAAGCTTCGCGCTGGCAATGCATCAGATGTATTCATGGTTCAGCCTGGCAGCGGTCAGCTCAACTCTCTTCTTCCCCTCATCAAGGCAAAGCTTGTTGCTGACCTAAGCGCAACCAACGCAGCAAAGTCGAACCCTAAGGGTTATGCAAACGCACTTGGTGCCGGCGGCAAGACCTACTCGGTTGCCCTAGACCAAACTGCTGGTGCAATGATTTACAACAAGACCGTTCTTGAGGCAGATGGCCTAACCTGGCCAACCACTTTTGCTGGCTTGCTTTCAGCTTGTAAGGTTGCCCGCGAAAAGGGCAAGACCTTCTTTGGTCTAGCCGGTTCGATGTATGCAAACAACGGCCTAATGGTTATGGGCATGTCGGGCGCTAGCGTCTACGCCAAGGGTGACGCTTGGAACGTTCAGCGTGCAGCTGGCAAGGTTTCATTCACTCAGTCAAAAGAGTGGCGCTCAGTTATGACCCAGATCCAGCAAATGACTGCCGGTGGATGTTTCCAAGACGGTGCAGCTTCTGGTGGATTCGTTGACGCAATCGACAACCGCTTCTTCACAGGCAAGTCTTACTCGGTATTCGTTCCTGGTGGCACCTCGGTTGCATTTAGCAACATCCCATTCATGAAGAAGTATGTCTTGAAGACCGGAATCTTCCCAGGTTCAAAGCGACTACCTGTTTCAAGCAACTACGCTCTTGCGGTTAGCGCCAAAACCAAGAAGCTTGCTGCGGCAAAGGCATTCATCAACTTCGCCTCTACCGCTGAAGGCCAGGCCGTTTACCAGAAGGTTGCCGGAACCCTACCAGTGCAGAACATCGATCCAGCTAAGCTTCCTGTTCAGTACTCTGAGATCGTGCCTTTCCTTCAGTCGGGTATGACCTACGGCTTCCCAAACCAGGCCTGGGGTGCTCCTGAGGTATACGTTCGCCTCGGTACCGGTATTCAGGGTCTGCTAACCGGACGCGCAATCATCGACCAGGTTCTTCTGGCCGTAGACCGCGCCTGGAAGTAACCAACGCTTCAATCTGTAACAACTAGCTAAAAGGAAATGATGTCAGGCTCATTGGAAAAGACAGCTACCACTTCTCCAAAGAAGTCTGGCCTCAACAGAGGCCCTGGGCGTAAGCCCGGGGCCTCTGCCTTAAAGCACAAGAGCTTAGTGGTTCACGGCTCATGGTGGTGGGCGTTCCCAGGCCTCGCCGCTGTCATTGCGGTGCATTACATCGCAACCTTTTTGGGTGCCGGCTACGCCTTCACCGATTTCACCGGCATCGGTGATGCCAATTGGGTAGGCCTTGATAACTTCGGCCGAATCTTGCAAGACTACGAAGTGCTGGCATCGCTCGGAAACACCGCTTTCCTAGCGATCGGCTATTTGGTTCTAACCAACGTCATTGGGCTTTTGCTTGCCCTAGCGCTTAACCGAGGTCTAAAGTCTCGCTACCTTCTCAGAACCCTGCTGTTTCTGCCGGTGGTTTTGAGTTCGATCTCGGTCTCATACATTTTCAAATACATCTTTGCCGTCGACGGTGCTTTGAACAACATCTTGGTTGCGCTTGGTTTTGAAGACCTGCAAAGAATTTGGTTGGCTGAACCCGAAAGCGCGCTAATTGCGGTCTTGATTGTTGCGGTTTGGCAGCACACGGGAATGGCTATGGTTATCTACCTAGCCGGCCTGGCACTCGTTCCTCAGGAGCTCGAAGAGGCGGCAGCCTTGGACGGTGCAGGCATCTGGAAGCGATTCAGGCACATAACCCTGCCCATGATTCAACCGGCGATTGCGATTAACACCACTTTGGCTCTAACCAGTGGTCTAAAGATTTTTGACCAGGTCAAGGCCATGACAAATGGTGGTCCATTCGGTGCCACCGATACCCTTTCAACCGTGATCTACCGCAACACCTTTGAGTTCATGGATTATGGCTACGGTGCTGCAATTTCTCTTGTCTTCTCGGTGGTCATCTTTGTCGCCGCAGCAATCCAGCTTTATCTAACCCGCGACCGTGGAGTGAACAACTAATCATGAACAGATACACCAAACTCACGCTACTTCGCGAAATCCTGGTCTGGGTTGCCGCCTTAATTCTTCTGTCGCCGCTTTACTTCTTGGTAAACATCGCTTTGAAGTCAAGGCAAGAGAGCGTAGAGACGCCTTCTTTCCAGCCTGCCCTTCAGCCAACTTTCGAAAATTTCGCCCACGTGCTTGGCTCCGAAACTTCTTCAACTCTTTACCTTGGGTTGTTCAACAGCATGCTGATTGTTGTGGTGGCTGTTTTCGGTCTGATTATCGTTGGATCGGTCACTGCCTATGTGCTTGCTCGCAGAACCTCCAAGTTAAGCAAAACGGCCTTCTATATGATTTTGATCGGCATTGTTGTGCCGGCGCAGCTGGGTTTGGTTCCCCTATATATCGGTGCTCAGGCGCTTGGTTTGCTGGGTAGTCCGGTTGGGCTAGGCGTTGTCTACATCGCCATGTTGATGCCTTTGTCGGTGTTCTTGTACGCGGGCTTTGTTCGTGCGTTGCCAACCGAATATGAAGAGGCGGCAAACATCGATGGTGCCTCGCGCATTCGCACCTACATTCAGGTGGTTTTCCCTTTGCTGGCACCAGCTACCGGAACGGTCGCAACCATGGCCGGAATCATCGTCTGGAACGACTTCTTTACTCCGCTAATTTTCTTGGGTGGATCTTCGAACCCAACATTGCCGGTAGTTATCTACTCGTATGTTGGCGAGTTCAACATCGAGTGGAACAACATCTTCTCAGTGTTGATCATCGCGATGATCCCGATCACCATCGTCTATTTGATCTTCCAGAAGAAATTCATCCAGGGATTCTCGGGCGGTATCAAGAGCTAAATTCTTGCCACCGAGCGGATGGAAAAAGGGCACCCATTGGGTGCCCTTTTTCTTTGACTTGGTTTCTGCGGCTTTCGCCGCTGCGCTTACTTCACGAGTGCTCGCGGCGAGCTCTCGGTGATCCACTTGTTCATGTGGGTGCGGCTAAAGATTTCTGTCTGGGCTAGAGCAGCGCCACCAATCAAACCCTCTTCATGGTTTGGGTTCGCCGGCACAATGCGCAGGTCACGGGTCGCCAAAGGCAATGATCGGCGGTAAACGGTTTGACGCACAGCAGCTAAAAACAGGTCGCCGGTCGAGGCAATGGTTCCGCCAACAACGAGCATTCCCGGGTTAAAGAAGTTGACCAGGGTAGCCAAAGTCTCGCCAACCATGCGCCCGGCGCGGGCAACAACTTCGATGCAATAGGCATCGCCAGTGTTGGCACCTTCTGAGATGTCAATTGGCGACAGGAAGCCCTTGTTCTTCAGTCGTTCCGCTAGGAATCCAGAGCGCCCATCTTTGGCAGCTAACTCACCGTCGCGAGCCAGCGCCCAACCTCCGGCTATGGCCTCAAGGCAACCGATCTGACCGCAGCGGCAGACGATCTTGCTGTCGTCGGCAATTGCAACGTGGCCAATGTCTCCGGCCGAACCGTTTGCGCCGCGGTGAACCTTGCCGCCCGAAATGATGCCAGCACCAATTCCGGAGCCGACCTTCACAAACAACAGGTTGTCGGCCGCGGTGCCGTGCTGATTGGTTGCCTTCAAAACCGCTTGCTCGCCAAGAGCCATCAGGTTCACGTCGTTGTCAACCCAGCATGGTGCGCCAAAGGCGTTCAACATAAATCCACGGATGTCGAACCCGTTCCAGCCAGGCATGATTGGGGGAGCAACCGGCTTGCCGGTTTCAAACTCGACCGGGCCAGGAACGCCGATGATTACTGCCCAGACATCTGGAAGGCTGTTCTTCTTGATGAGGGTGCTTGCCATCTTGACCACTCGGTCGAGTGATTTCTCAGGCCCCTCGGTGATGTCCCAATTCTCGTGAATGCTTTCGACAATCTTTCCGGCGAGATCGGTAACCGCTACGCCCAGGTTTCGGGCGCCAAATTCGACAACAACAAAAGTTCCGATTTCATACTTGAAACGCAGGGTGCGCGGAACGCGACCGCCGGTTGACACACCAAAGTCAGCTTCTTCGAGAAGCCCCAGGTTAAGCGCTTCTTCAACGCGTTGGGTAACAATGCTTCTGCCTAGTCCAGATAGGCGACCAAGGTCTGACCTGGTCTGAGCGCGCCCGGTGCGAACCAGCTCGGTCAAAACAAATAGAGCATCGTGCTCTTCGATGGTCATCTCGTCGACCGAGACAACGGTTTCTGGAGAATTCAAGTTAGCCCCACCCTTACCAAATCGTTATCGACTCAGATTGACTTTTGTCGAAAATCGACAATAGACTGAATGTATCCATCAGAAGATGGTCGATTAGGACTTAAGTGTAGCGGTTCGCTACCGAAGTATCAGTGTCGATACCGAGGTAGTGATTTGCAAAAAGGCGGAGCGGCTATGAAAGCAGCGGTCATTGGAACGGGCTTCATGGGCGCTGTTCACGGCCAGGCCATTCAAACCAACGGCATCGAGCTAGTGGGCTTTGCCGGCAGCTCGCTGCAAAAGGCCGAGAGCATCGCATCTACTTTTAGAGGCTCTAAGGGCTTTGCGTCTATCGACGCCCTGCTCGATGCGGCACCAGACGTTCTTCACGTATGCACCCCTAACTCGACTCACCTCGAATTCGCCAAGGCTGCAATCGATCGTGGCATCAGCGTGATTGTTGAAAAACCGCTAGCTACCAATGTCGAAGATGCTCAACTGCTTAGTGACCTCGCCGGCAAGGCAAAAGTTACCGCGGTTCCATTTGTTTACCGCTATCACGCCATGGTGCTCGAGCTTCGCAAGCGCATCGCCGAGAACACCGATAACAATCTCTGGCTGCTGCACGGTTCATATCTTCAAGACTGGCTTGCGGCCTCGATGACTACCAACTGGCGCAGCAACTCTGCTGCCGGTGGCCCAACCCGTGCCTTTGGCGACATCGGTGTGCACTGGTTTGACCTAATGGAATTCGTTACCGGCCACCGGGTGACCAAATTGAACGCTTTGATGGCCAAGGTTCACGAGTCAGACACCGAAGATGGCGCACTGGTTACTTTTGAAACTGACAAAGGTGCAGTGGGTTCGGCAGTCATTAGCCAGGCAAGCGCTGGTCGTTCAAACCGCCTGTGGTTTTCTTTTGATGGCACCCAAGAGTCATACTCGTTCGACCAAGAGCACCCTGAAACCGGCTGGGTTGGCACCCTAGGTGACAACAAGATCGTTCGCCGTGACCCAAATGCCCAAGCCGGGCTTGCCGTTCGAGCAAACTCTTTGCCTGCCGGTCACCCGCAGGGTTATCAAACCTGCTTCAATGACTTTGTGTCAGATGTTTATTCGGCTCACGCCGGTGCCCCCAAGTCAGAGGTCATGCCGACCTTTGCAGACGGTTTGCGCGGGGCTCAACTTGCCGATGCAGTTCTGCGTTCAGTCAAATCTAAAGGTTGGGTAGAGGTGGGGAACGTGCCCGCTATGGTCAATGGACAATGAGTCACATTGTTGTAGTCGGATCGGGACCAATCGGTTCAGCCTTCGCCAAAAAACTGCATGACCTAAACCCAGCTGCAAACATCACCATGTTCGAAGTAGGCCCAGCGGCCACCAAGCCGCTTGGTCGTCACGTGCGCACGCTCGACTCAGAGGCCGAAATGGTTGAGGCACAGATGAAGTGCCAGGGCCCTCACGCCGGCAAACCACACGATGCCTCAAAGATGCACACCGGTGTGGTTACCGCTCGACCTGGAACATTCTTGGTCGAAGAAAAGCCAGACTCACAAATGCCAGCCACCGCGATGTCGGCAAACGTTGGCGGTATGGGTGCGCACTGGACTTGCGCCTGCCCACGATTTGGTGCAGGCGAGGTTCCAGAATTCATCGACCGCTCCGAATACGATCGCGACCTCGATGAAGCTTGGTCGATGCTCAAGGTCACTCAGAGTGCCTTCGAAAACTGGCCGATGGGCAAACAGTTGCGTGACATCCTGGGCGCTAGATACAACGTTGGTCGCACCCCAGACCGTTTCGTTCAGCCAATGCCGTTGGCGGTTGAAATCAAAGATGGCCGCACCTGGTGGACCGGAACCGATGTGATCATCGAGGATATCGTCGATTCGCCCCGTTTCAATTTGGTCTCTGAAACGCTCGTCACTCAGATTTTGCACGACGGCCAAACGGCAACCGGCGTTGTTGTGAAAGACCTGAAAACCGGCGAGAGCCGCGAGGTTTCCGCCGATGCAGTCTTCGTTGCCGGTGACTCGATTCGCACACCCCAGTTGCTGTTCAAATCAGGCATTCGTCCACACGCCATGGGCCACTATCTAAATGACCACGGTCAGGTGCTGGGTCTTGCCGAGCTTCCCGAGAACATCACCGATACCTCTGGTTCGGCAGCCAAGCGAGGCCCGTTGGCTACCCACAGTGGTGTCAGTTGGATTCCTTATGACCGGGATACCTTCCCGGTGCATGCTCAGATCATGCAGATGGATGCCTCACCGATTCCGTTGCACGACATGAAGGAACCTCGCCCCGGCGCCTTTGTCGGAGTTGGCCTATTTGTGCCAAAGCAGATCACCTTCGAAGACCGAGTCGAATTTTCTGAAACCGAAACCGACTTCTATGGCATGCCTAAGCCTTCGTTGTTCTATAAGTGGAACGACGAAGACAACCGACGTTTTGCCAAGGCTAAAGAGCTGCTTGCCGAGGTCTGCGAAACAATCGGCACTCCGCTCGGAAATGGTCCTATCACCATGCCTCCGGGCAGCTCGCTGCACTATCTCGGCACCGTTCGCATGGGTCAGTCAAATGACGGAACCAGCGTTTGTGACCAAGATTCCAAAATCTGGGGTTTTGAGAACCTCTATGTCGGCGGCAACGGTGTCATCCCCACCGAAACTGCCGGCAACCCAACACCAACATCCATGGCGTTCGCAATTAAGGCTGCCAGGGCAGTAAACAAAGGAGTTTCAAAATGATGCGAGACCTAATCATCGAGCCGGGTTCGCTTCGGCTCGAAGGCAACACCCTAACTGTGGGTGTTCGCATGCCTTGGTATAGAGCTCTGCCGCTTTCATCGGTTTGCGACCTAGTGCTAGAAATCGATGGGTTTGCCATCGATAAGGCATCGACAAAGTGGTTGATCAACGGCGTGAACTATCGCGAAGATGAGTTGCCGCCGCTGTACGAGCAGTGGTGGTTTGTCGCAGACACGGCATTTCTATCGGGCACCCTCAGCGACGAGGCCGTGGCCGCGCTTGATCCAGCTGCAGACCACGAAGTTCACGTCGGTCTCGGCATCTACATTCCATACATCGATGCTGGCGCCGGAACTCTGCTGGTTCACGAGGGCAATCGAAACACCATGAAGCTTGAAAAGAAGGCCGCATAATGTCTGAGTTGAAGCAGGGCCACCTGCAGGGAACCACTCTTTACAGCTACACAAGAATGTTCCACCAGCGCGAGATGACCATGGAGGAGCTAATCCGTGAGGTTGCTCGTCGCGGTCAGGGCCCAGGTCTAGAGGTCATCGGTTTTCAGAGCATTCGCAACTTTCCAAACCCAGGCGATGAATTCATCGGCAAGTTCAAAGATCTAATTGCCGAGCTTGGTCTGATTCCAACCTCACTTGCGGTAAACGCCGACCTTGGTTTGCGTCGTGACCGTCTGCTTACCCACGACGAGATGATTGCCTACATGGCTGCGCAGATCAACCTGGCCTCGAAGCTAGGTTTCCCGGTTGCCCGTGTTCAAATCTCGATGACCCCCGATGTCATGGAGGCCCTGTTGCCGGTTGCCGAGAAGGCAAACGTCAAGCTTGGTCTCGAGGTTCACTCTCACCACTCACCGCGTCACGTTGAAATGCAGGCGCACCTAGAGCGCTACGAAAAGCTCAACTCTGGCTACCTTGGATTCGTCCCAGACTTCGGTGCTACCACGGTTGGAATGCCGCCTTCGCTGCTAGAGAAGTACCGCAAGACCGGTGTTCCAGAAGACATGATCAAAGAGCTGCTCGACCTGTGGCAGGTTCACCACGCTGAAGGTGCACCAAAAGATGGTCGCACCCAGGGCATGCGCATGGGTCAGGTTGCCGGCATCGCCGCCAAGTATGGCTTCGGCGAAACCGCAATCGACTATGCCATCAACCACTGTGGCCTCTTTGGCCACGCCGACCCAAGCGAGTGGGCCGACATTATGCACCTGGTTTGGCACACTCACGGCAAGTTCTTTGGAATGGATGCCAACGGAGATGAGCCAACCACACCTTTGGTTGACATCCTGAAGGTATACGCGGATGCCGGTTACACCGGGTCGATCTCAAGCGAATACGAAGGCTTCCACTGGGATAACTGGAGCAACCCGTTTGACCAGGTGGATGGACACCAAAAACGCATCCGCGAAATTATGAAAAACTACGGCTATCAAGTTAGGACCACCGCATAATGGCAACTCACGACACAGTGTTAAATTCGCAGAGCCTATCGGCTACTGCAAACGGCCTTAGCCTTGCGCTAACCGTGCCTTGGTACCGCAGCCTTTGGGTCTCATCGGTAACCTCGATTGACGTTTCGGTTGATGGCACTCCAGTGCCTCAGGAAAAGTTGTCTTTCCGACTCAACGAAAACGTCTGGCCAATGAGCGAGGTTCCAAATCAGTGGGAGACGCTTTGGTTTATGCAAGACCGCGCTTACCTAGAAATGGACCTCGGCAAGCCAGGAGTGCCTGGCGAAGAACACGAAATCACTTTCCACATTGAAATGCGTTTGCCTTACATGCAGATCAAACCCGGCCTCTACCTTCCCAACATCGTTCACCAAGTAGTCAACTTGAAAGTGCAGGCATAAATCATGACCGAAGTAACCACTAAAGCAAAGTTCAAGCTTGGCGTAACTCTCTACTCTTTCGCAGCAGAGTGGGCAGCCGGTCAATACACCCTCGACTCGATGCTAAAGCGTGTGACCGAGATGGGCATTGGCCCGGGTGTTGAGATCATGGCTTCTCAAACCGTACGCACCTACCCAGAGACCCCCGACTCATTCATCAACGAATGGAAGGGTTATGTAGACAAGTACGGTTTCGTGCCTTCTATGTATGGCACCAACCTAGACATGGGTCGCAACCGCGCCAAAGAGATGAACCAGGACGAAGAATACGAGTTCGTGCTGAAGCAGATTGAAGCCGGCGCGAAGATGGGGTTCCCGACCATCAAGATTCAAAGTGCTTCAGGCGAACTTTTGACCAGGCTATTGCCTCACGCAGAGCGCTTGAACGTGAAGCTTGGCTATGAAATTCACGCACCCGAAGGCCCGAACAGCGAAAAGGTCATGAAAATTCGTGACACCTATGCAAAGTTAGACAGCCCGCTTTTGGGTTTCGTTCCCGACTTCTCATCAACCATGCACACCATGGGTCGTTCGATGCTTCAGACTTTCCGTGACCGCGGGCTCGACGAGGCTGCCATCCAGAAGGCTCTTGAATTCTGGGCTTCAGACGCACCAAACCCAGAGCGCATTGCCGGATTCGTGGAGTACCTAGCAAGTCGCGGAATCGATGCAAACACCCTGGGCCCATTCGGTCGCATGGCGTTCAACATGAACGGTCACGTCGCACCCGAGGAGTGGAAGGACATCATGCACCAGGTGGTGCACATCCACGCCAAGTTCTTCGACATGAATGACGATGGATCGGTTGAGGCAATCGACTACGAGAAGCACACCCGCATTTTTGCCGAGGGCGGCTTCGATGGCTACATCTCATCAGAGTGGGAGGGTCACGCCTTCGCTAACATCGGAGAAGTGGACCCATTTGTTGTTGTTCGTCAGCAGCAAGACTTCATGAAGAAATTCATGTAATAGGCAACTAAGAAAGGTATCTGCACAATGTCGTCACAGAAATCCAATCACCCAGTAACCCTGTTCACTGGTCAGTGGGCAGATCTACCTTTCGAAGAAGTCGCTCGGCTAGCAGCTTCTTGGGGATACGACGGACTCGAAATTTGCACCTGGGGAGATCACCTCGATCTCAAGCGTGCAGAGGAAGATCCGTCGTATCTTCAGAGTCGTCGAGACATTCTCGACAAATACAACCTCAACGTTTACGCAATCTCGACCCACCTGAGCGGCCAGGCAGTTTGCGATAACCCAATCGATTTTCGTCACGAGGCGATCCTTCGCGACTATATGTGGGGAGATGGCGAGGCTGAGGGCGTTCGCCAGCGTGCCGCCGAAGAGCAGAAGCGTGCGGCTCGCGTTGCTCGCAAGCTTGGCGTTGACACGGTGGTTGGTTTTACCGGCTCAAGTATTTGGCAATACGTCGCCATGTTCCCGCCGGTGCCAGAGTCAGTAATCGATGCCGGCTACCAAGACTTTGCCGACCGCTGGAATCCAATTCTCGATGTGTTTGACGCCGAGGGAGTCCGGTTCGCACACGAAGTGCACCCAAGCGAGATCGCCTACGACTACTACACAACCGTGAAGACCCTAGAGGTCATTGATCACCGGCCAGCCTTCGGTTTGAACTGGGACCCATCGCACATGATGTGGCAGAACCTAGACCCGGTGGCATTCATCCTTGATTTTGCCGATCGCATTTATCACGTGGATTGCAAAGACACCCGCATGCGTCTGGGTAACGGCCGCAGGGGAGTCTTGGGCTCGCACCTGCCTTGGTCACACATGCAGCGCGGCTGGGACTTTGTTTCAACCGGTCACGGCGATGTGCCATGGGAAGACAGCTTCCGCGCACTCGAATTCATCGGCTACAAGGGCCCAATCTCGGTTGAGTGGGAAGACGCCGGCATGGACCGTCTGCTTGGAGCTAAAGAAGCCGTTGGGTTTGTACGTTCGTTGCTCTGGGAAAAGCCAGCAGGCGCTTTCGACGCGGCCTTCTCAAAGTAACGCAGAAATTAGCCCTGATGAGGGGCAGAACCTAGGGGCGAACAGATGGCTCAAGACAATCGCGAAATCATGACCGAGTTCGCCGAGATTTTCTATCACCAGCGAGACGTAAAGCGCGCTTTCGATAAGTTCGTCGCGGGTGCTTCGTACATTCAACACAACCCGACCATCGCCGATGGCGCTCAGGCCGCAATCGATGCGCTCGCCGAAAAGTTTGGCCACCCAAATGCCAACTTTGAGATCAAAAAGATCCTGGTCGATGGCGATCTGGCAGTGGTTCACGTGAGGGCTTTTCCAAAGGGTGGGGCCGAGGCAGCGGTGGCTGACTTTTATCGCCTCGAAAACGGCAAAATTGTCGAACACTGGGATGTGCTTCAGCTGGTGCCGGCGACATCGGTAAACAACAACACGATGTTCTAAATATTCGCCCAAGATTTAATTTGCTTTGAGCCCCAGAACTGTGGCAAGATAGACAAGTTCGTGAGTAGTCGCGCTTTCTTGCGTGAACCACTGCAGGCATGTGAATCACCGCAAGGTTGGTTCCCCCGGCAGCTGAACAAAAATGTATCCGACCAAGAGTTTTCGGGTTTGTGCTTGTAAAAAAGCGCGACACGCCCGACAGCGTGGGTCGGACAAGCAGTACCCCAGGCAACTGGGTTTTGACAGAAGAACAGTGGTGCAACAGAAGTAGTGCTACTAAGCGTCCCGTGAGAAATCACGGGTAGAACGAGAGCGAGTCAAGATGGCCGGACAGAAAATCCGCATTCGACTTAAGTCTTATGACCACGAGGTCATTGACACTTCGGCACGCAAGATCGTCGACACGGTTACCCGTGCAGGCGCGACTGTAGTGGGCCCAGTGCCTCTGCCGACCGAGAAGAACGTTGTTTGTGTAATCCGTTCACCTCACAAGTACAAGGACAGCCGCGAGCACTTCGAGATGCGCACCCACAAGCGCGTTATCGACATCATTGACCCAACTCCTAAGGCAGTTGACTCATTGATGCGTCTCGACCTTCCTGCCGATGTCAACATCGAGATCAAGCTCTAAGGAAATCATGTCTGTAAATAGAACCGTTAAGGGACTTCTGGGCAAGAAGCTCGGCATGACTCAGGTATGGGACGCGAACAACAAGCTTGTTCCTGTGACCGTAGTTGAGGCTGGCTCGAACGTTGTGACCCAGATCAAAAACATTGACACCGATGGCTACGAAGCCATTCAGGTTGCATACGGCGCCATCGACCCTCGCAAGACAACCCAGCCTCTAGCTGGACACTTTGCTAAGGCTGGCGTTACTCCTCGTCGTCACATCGCAGAGATCCGCACTGCTGATGCAGCTGAGTACTCAGTTGGTCAGGAACTTGGTGTTGAGACTCTAGAAGTTGGCTCAAAGATCGACGTAGTTGGTACCTCAAAGGGTAAGGGCTTCGCCGGTCACATGAAGCGTCACGGCTTTGCTGGTGTTTCTGCATCTCACGGTGCACACCGCAACCACCGTAAGCCTGGATCAATTGGTATGTCATCTACACCGGGTCGCGTTTTCCGCGGCAAGAAGATGGCTGGCCGTATGGGTTCAGACCGCGTGACCACCATGAACCTAACTCTTCACGCAGTTGATGCTGAGAAGGGTCTTCTAATCATCAAGGGCGCAATCCCTGGTCCTAAGGGCCAGCTTGTATTCGTTCGCAATGCAGTGAAGGGAGCGTAAGTCAAATGGCAGAAACCACAAAGCTTGACGTTCTAGACGTTGCAGGTAAGAAGGCTGGATCAGTTGATCTGCCTGCTGAACTGTTCGACGCACAGACCAACGTTCCACTAATCCACCAGGTTGTTGTTGCCCAGCAGGCAGCAGCTCGCCAGGGTACTTCATCAACCAAGCGTCACGGTGAAGTTTCTGGAACTGGTAAGAAGCCTTTCAAGCAGAAGGGAACCGGTCGCGCGCGTCAGGGTTCACTTCGTGCTCCACAGATGCGCGGTGGTTACGTAACTCACGGTCCAAAGCCTCGTGACTACGACCAGCGCACACCTAAGAAGATGAAGGCCGCTGCAGTTCGCGGTGCAGTTTCAGACCGCGCACGTAACGGTCGTCTGCACGTAATCAACGAATTCGCAATTGGTCAGACTCCTTCAACTAAGGCAGCTGCTGCGATTCTTGCTCAGCTAACTCAGCGTCGCAACGTGTTGATCGTTCTAGACCGCACCGATGACCTGAGCTACAAGAGCTTGCGCAACATCCAGGGCGTTCACGTTCTTCCTGTTGACCAGCTAAACGCTTACGACATTCTGTTGAGCGATGACTTGGTATTCACCAAGGCAGCACTTGACGCATTCATCGCTGGCCCAGCTAAGGGTGCATCAGCTAAGGCTGTTGCTTCTTCATCTGAAGTGGAGGCGTAGTCATGACTGAAATTCAGAAGGACCCACGCGAAGTAATCATCAAGCCTGTTGTTTCTGAGAAGAGCTACAACTTGATCGACAACGGCAAGTACACCTTTGAGGTTGACCCTCGCTCGAACAAGACTGAAATCAAGCAGGCTATCGAAGCGATCTTCAACGTAAAGGTTGACAAGGTCAACACTCTTAACCGCGTTGGTAAGACTCGCCGCACCAAGTTTGGCTTGGGCAAGCGCAAAGACACCAAGCGTGCAATCGTCTCCCTTAAGTCCGGCTCAATCGACATTTTCACAACCGTCGGTTAAGCGAAGTAGAGGATAAATTAAATGGCTATTCGCAAATACAAACCAACGACTCCTGGTCGTCGTGGTTCGTCAGTTTCAGACTTTGCTGAAATCACACGCACCACTCCAGAGAAGTCACTACTTCGCCCATTGTCAAAGACTGGTGGACGTAACGCATCTGGTCGCATCACCACTCGTCACATCGGTGGTGGACACAAGCGTCAGTACCGCGTAATCGACTTCCGTCGTCACGACAAAGATGGTGTTCCAGCAACTGTTGCTCACATCGAGTACGACCCAAACCGTACCGCTAACATCGCGTTGCTTCACTACGCAGATGGTGAAAAGCGTTACATCATTGCGCCGAACAAGCTAAAGCAGGGCGACCGCATTGAGCAGGGTGCAGGTGCAGACATCAAGCCGGGCAACGCTCTTCCATTGAAGAACATTCCGGTTGGTACCGTAATCCACGCAATCGAGCTAAAGCCAGGCGGCGGTGCCAAGATGGCACGTTCAGCTG
>ERZ650308.361-NODE-361-length-24227-cov-4.238168_pt1 | contig 24227 bp, 9 predicted proteins | sample MGYA00376244_ERZ650308 | MGnify/ENA primary metagenome ERZ650308 (study PRJEB26733, sample SAMN07839295) | wastewater metagenome | biome: small river; feature: stream; material: water | place: USA: North Carolina | collected 2016-04-26 ... | reverse complement strand
AAAAATTAGGTTTGGGCGATCACAACTACCGTTTTCACGACCACATTAAATTGGCGCATTATGCCAATGCCGCTGCAGATATTGAATTTAATTTTCCAATGGGCTTCAAAGAATTGGAAGGAATTCATTCAAGAACTGATTTTGATTTAAAACAACACGAAAAATTTTCAGGGAAAAAATTACAATATTTCGATCCTGAATTGAATCAAAATTATGTCCCTTATGTAGTTGAAACTTCTGTAGGTTTAGATAGAATGTTCTTAGCGGTATTAAGCGCTTCTTACAAGAATGAAAAATTAGAAGATGGCTCTGAACGCGCTGTATTGAGTATTCCTGCAGCACTTGCTCCTATTAAAGTAGCAGTAATGCCCTTAACTAAAAAAGATGGTCTTCCTGAAAAAGCAATGGAAGTATTGAATTCATTGAAATTTGATTACAACTGTCAATACGATGAAAAAGATTCTCCAGGTAAACGCTACCGTCGTCAAGATGCGATTGGAACTCCTTTCTGTGTGATGATTGATCACCAAACGATGGAAGACAATACCGTGACTATTCGCGATCGTGACACGATGGAACAAATTCGAGTGGCAATTTCTGAATTGAATGGAATTATCGATCAAAAAGTGAACATCCGCTCTTTATTACAGTAAATCTATAAGAAATAATTTCTGGCTTATCGTTTCAAATGGAAACGGTAAGCTATGATTGCTGGAATTCCAATTAAAAATAGAACAGCTAAAATAATTCCATCTTTTACCAAATAAAATTCTTTGACACCAACCATGTCTTGTTGGTCATAACCAATTCCAATAAAATAAGATAAACTTAATGGTGCAGCAACTTTCTGCTCAACCAATGCGTGTTGGTAAACAATTTCTCCTTTAAATAAATTCAAGGGTAATAAAAACAAAGGCAAGGCAATCAACACAATACTTAGAAAGAAAATAACAAGCGGTTTTTTTAATTGCGTACGCATAAGAATTAATTTAGAAGCACAAATTTAATGAAATACCCTTCAAAAACTAGCTTTGATAAAAATTCTCTTTAAATTAGCAACACGATGAACTTATATTCAAATAAACAAAAATGGAAAGTTGCATTAATTGCAGTAGCACTCTTGATGGTGGGTATTTCTTTGTTTATTTCAAATTCTATCGTCAGTAAAGTTGGTGATCAAGAACGTGCTCGAGCAAAACAATGGGCTGATGCCATCAAAAAGAAATTAGAATTAGTTCGCTTAACAGATCAAACATTTTCTAAACTAAGAATAAAAGAACGTGAAAAAATGATGTGGTGGATTGAAGCGACAAAAGAAGTTTCAAAAGCGACTCCACTTGATTTTATTCCTGATTTCACTTTTCCTCTGAAAATAATCAACAATAATAAAGATATTCCTGTTATCTTATTGGATGATAAAGAACAAATATCAGGTAGTATTAACATCGATTTTGATACAACTGATCTCAGACTAACACACCCAAATGTTACATCAAAAACACTTCAACTGATCTTTGAAGATTCCCTAAAAAAGTTAGCCGATCGATGGAAAAAAGTGAATAAACCATTTACAATTGAAGTATATGAAGGTTTATTTATGACCTATGTTTACAACGACACGAAAGAAATTCAAGCACTCGAAAACAATAGGGATTCATTATTAAGTTCGTTTAATCAAGAATTAATTGAAAACAAAGGACTTGTACCGGTGCTCTTAATTGATGATAAATCGGGGGAAATTGTCGGTAGTAATCTAGCAAAAGAAAAATTGACTAAAAAACGATTTAAAACTACACTTGCTGAATTAAAACTGGAGAACGAACCTTTAATTATAGATTTTAAAAACGGACAAAAAAATATTTTATACTTTGACGATAGTCCTGAATTGAAATTATTACAGTATTTCCCTTACATCATATTTTTTATTATTGGGTTGTTTATTTTAATTGGTTATTTGATTTTTAGTACGTTTAGAAAAGCTGAACAAAACCAAGTTTGGGCTGGTATGGCAAAAGAAACAGCACATCAGTTAGGAACGCCGCTTTCATCATTAATGGCATGGGTGCAGTTGTTGGATGCGCAAGAAATTGATCCGATGATTCCGAGAGAAATGCAAAAAGACATCGATCGATTGGAGAAAGTAACCGACCGTTTTTCTAAGATTGGTTCTGGCGCGAAACTGACTGAAAGTTCGCTTGTTGAAACGGTAAAAAATTTAGTGGACTACTTACGACCACGTATCTCTGACAAAGTAACGTTTGAATTTGTTGCTGAAACTGATATCTATTTGAGACACAATGCTCCGTTGATGGAATGGGTCATTGAGAACATTTGTAAAAATGCCGTTGACGCCATGGAAAATAGCGGAAAATTATCGATTCACATTCATTCAACGCCTGAATGGGCCCACATCGACATCAAAGATTCAGGAAAAGGAATTGATCCGAAAAAACTCAAAGCAATTTTTCAACCAGGATTTTCTACTAAAAAACGCGGTTGGGGACTCGGACTTTCATTAGTAAAACGAATAGTTACCGAATACCATAAAGGAAAAGTATTTGTATTAGAATCTCAGGTTGATAGTGGGACAACATTTAGAGTCAGTTTACCACTTTAATAGCCATGTAAATCAACCGATCGCATCGCTAATAATACTTTCAAAACCTTTTCCCCTATTCCTGGAATATCTACATGGATTAAATAAATTCCAGATGCAACAGGTATGCCCTTTTCATTCATTAAGGTCCAATCTTGAAATGTTGCTTCACTGTCTTTAAAAATTGATTTCACTAACTTTCCTTGAGAAGAATATATTCGAATTGTACATCGTTCGGGTAAATTCGTGATTTTAATTCGATTGTCTAATTTACTCGTTTCGTATTCTGAGTAAGCATAATATGGATTTGGTACAACGTTAATTAATTTTAATGCATCACTCAAAGCTTGTTGACTCGCCGTTATCGTTCTATTCTTTGACATGTTCCACGAATACATAGGTTGTGCAGAATTTTCATTTGTTCCTAAATAATTCTTGTATTCTTTGGCAACATCTAACTGTATTGTAACTTCAGTAGCATTTATTTTTTGACCTGCTTTCAATAGTGGATATGCAATCCAAGCTAAACTTCCATATACATTTCTTTTGGATGCATTTGCAATGGATGCATCAGATGCATCAAAATTTAAAATCGATTGATACAAGAAATTTGTACTCAAGGCTTCTGCCTCTATTGGTTTATAGGCTGGGAAATCAAACCCTGCAGTGAATTTATTGATCATTTTTTGGTTATATCCAAATACATAAAACGGCTGAACTCCTCCCATCAAAGGAGTTCCAGTTTGATCAACCAAACGAGTCGTTGGATTCCAAATCATATCACTTCCATTTTCAGCAGCTAAAAATGAATTTTCCCCAAATGCCATGTACAAACGCGCGCCTGATTCAACATCAATTGCATAGCCAGGAAACCAACCCATCCCAGTTCCTGTTCCATCTGGCTGACCATCTTTGCCAACACTTTGACTTTTTCTTAATCCACCAGGTTCTGCATTTCCTAAATTCAACGCAGTGGCACGTCCCATTTCTAAAACAGGACAACGAGTCCACTTAGATTGATCAGCTGTAATGACAATTTTTACACTTGGTAAAAAACTGATACTTGCATACGTTCGGGCATTTCCAGGACTTGTCATTTTGTAATAACACAGCGGCATGTAATCAGCTTGATAACCAGTCAATCGATGTGGTGCAATTCCACCATTTAACAATTTAGAGAAAACCTTTTCATTGTCAAAACCACTTTCGTCATTGTAAAAACAAGGGTTTGAAAAATTGGGCGAATTCGGTGTGCAATCAGTTGTAACTGATGTATAGAATCCAGATCGAATCCAATTTGTTGGGAAATAAATATCATTGTCTTTTACAAATGTTAACCATTGCAAAGAAGAATCTTTAAATGTCATACTACTGCCTAACATTGTTGTGGCACTATTTGTTGCATTACCAGGTAATACTTGGTAATATTTTACTTGTGTAATAGTAACTGAAATTCCCCATTGTGGAATCAATTGTTCATTTTGAATTGCAATTAATTCTTCTGAAGTTACACTGTCTAACAAATTTCCTCCTTCTTCTGAATAGCGATAGATTGTCCATGAAGCAGTATCAGTTGCATTAGCTGAAGTTGGTGTATAATGGTTGAATTTACATTCAAAATAACCATCTGCAACATTCAACGGATCGATTACTTTTAATTGAATTGGACCATTGTTTTTTTGGTAAACAGGAGCGTCAATTGTTCCGTTTTCTAGAATAGTTTGAATAGAATTTTCGGTCAATCGTTGAATCAAGCCACCATTTCCATGTCCATCGTGTTTGGTGATTTCAGGTGAATCGCCATAATCTAAAGAATAGTAGGTTCCATCTGCTTCAGGCATTGGATTGTGAGGAATGCCTTCTTCAACACCAATTTCTCCAAGAGCAGCTTTTCTACTTGACAAATAAACCTTTTTTTGACCATCCAATGCGTCAGGATCATCTGGTGAATATGTTTTATAGTTATTGTAGGCATAACTCACCGCTAAATAATAATACCGTTTAAAATTAACGAGTTTTTTACTTCCTACTGCAAATTGATCATTACTCACTTTAAAACTATGGCTAATGCCTTTATTTTCTCCTTTAACACGTTCTACAGGATAACTTGCTTGCAAATCATTGTCATATTCAAAATTAATCAAACGAGCAACAGAATCTTTTAAATCACATTGTGCAACCAATCTTGCTTTTTGAGGATTCGCCAAATCTGAAACTGAAACACTTTTGTCTCTCACTTGAAATATTTGATACCCTTGAAAACGGTAGTATTTATCTGCATTTGGATTACTAGCCACAATAAATGGGTCAAATTCTTTGTAATGCTCTTTGTAATTGTTTGAATTAACGGGATTTGAAATGGTTAAAATCAATTCGTTTTCTAATTCTTGGATCGCTAAATTCGGAGCGTGCGGACCTTCTAATACCTTGAAACAGTTTTCAAACAAAGCTTGTGCTTTGTCATCTGCGCGCTGCAACACACTTACAGATTCTATTGGAACACCTGTAGTTGCGCGTGCCCAAACAACACCAACTGTAATGTTATTCACCGCGCCAGGTTTTAAAACGAAAGGACCTGCAGATTGAACAAATCGTTTATCATTGGGAACATTTCCTGCTGAGACTTCTGTCCATGGTGCTTGTGGTACACCATTTGTTCCCCAACCTAATGGATCTGTGTCTCCAGGGAACATAAAATCACAAGGTACATTGATATTTGCCTCAGGATCTGAAATGTGACCACTTCCTCCGTAATAAAAAGGAGTTCCATCTTTCCAAAATCCCCTTAAATAATTGTAATAATCAGAATTGACGATCGGATCTGTTTGATTTGGATTGGCACCATTAGTCGTATTTGAATAATATAAAAACTGACGCATTCCAAATCGTTCATTGTCGATGATTTGATCGCCGAAACCAATCCCATTTAAAGCTTCATTTAATCCAATTCCAAATGCATTGTCGATGCCATCATTGTCTTGATAAGGACCTTCAAAAAAATCTACACCAACAGCAGGAGGCGAATTTCCATAACCTTTGTATCCCGCAAAATTGGCGTCAAAATTATTACCATTGTAATAATATCCTAAACCTCGATTCACATCACAACCAACATAATCATCTGTTGGATTTCCTAAGGCGCCATCTGTAAAGAACCCAAAATACGTGTCAAATAATGTTTGAGTTCCACGGTTAATCAATTCATAGTTGTAAAAAGTCATGTTATTGATTTCATCGTTGGATGCAAAAGCAAATGCTTGTGCGCGAATTTCCATTCCAATTGGTTGACCACCAGTTTCTGTATGAATGTTACCTTTATCATTCATTACCCACCAATAATTTAAGTCTCCGTATAAAGAAACTCTTCGATCTGTTTTACAATCTTTCGTTTTATTAATGTCGTGCCAAGGATAATCTCCTTTTGTATAATCATAAAACCCATCATTGTCTCGGTCGAAAAAAGGTGCAAGATAAAAATCTTGACCTTTAGATTCATCACCATGTGCGGGCCATTCTTTAATAATCGATGGTATTTTATAATTTGGAAATAAGAGCGTTTGAGTTTGAGTTCCATTCGCAGCATCATTAACACCAGCTTCATACCAAGCGTTAAATTCACGAATCATATCCTGCGTAGTAATAAAATGCTTGTCGTATTTGAAACAGGTTTCTGCTTCTGTTTCTGCTTCAACTTTTGAAAGTGGTCCAGTCCAGTAATCTTGACCATTTCTATATCGTAATGCAGCTATTTTTAATTGTCCATTGATATCTGTTCCGCCGAGCCATAAAGCAGCCGTAAACAAAGCCATGATTCCAGAATTTTTAGGAACTTCATATTTTGAATAATTTTGATTAGGTACTTGCCATAAATTTCCAGCTGTATGAACCATTGCACGTACATTATTGACTTCTAAAAAAGTAGTTGTTTTTGGTGGCGTACATTGCGCTCCTTTCAAAGTAGCTGGATTACTTATTACTTTTTCTGTTCCAGCATATGGCTGAGCAAATGTAAAAACAACAAGAACGAACTGTATCAATAATAGCAAATGTTTCATAGCACAGAATATTGTTTAAAGGTAAAAACTTGTTTTGAAACTTAACTAATACCTTTACCTTTTTTTATACAAGTTAAACTTTTCATAACTATACTATCTAATAATTATTTAAAGAGCTAAGTTCATTGATTTAACTGTTATAAAACAAAAAAGGAGACCCGAAGATCTCCTTTTCTTTAAAGTATAATTCAATTATTGTAATACAACACGGAATACTTTTTCTGAATTTTCATTGAAAACTCGGATCATGTAGATTCCTGTTTCTTTACCTTGCAAATTGATTTCAGTTTTTGCAGCTCCTTTGATAGCGTTATTTGCATTTGCAATAACACGACCTTGAGCATCTGTAATTGTATAGTTGTAAACAACTGAAGAACCTTCATTTGAAACATATACTAATCCGTTTGATGGATTTGGATATAATGTAATGTTATCTACAGCAATTTGATCTACACTTAAGTAATTACAATTTGCAGCAACATCAACTAATACATTAGCAGTATCGTTTGGACATACTCCATTTCCACTGATATATGTGTAATTGTATTGTCCTGGGATGTTACTTGAGAAAATTGAAGGTGATGCAATTACTGCATTACTTGGGTTTAACCATTGTCCACCCATATCAGCATTTCCGCCTAAACCAGCAAATAAGTTAAATGGTTCATTTCTACAAACCGAAACAGTACCATCTGAACCAGCAGATGAAGGAGCAAATATTTTAACTTTTCCAATGATTGAATCATAAGCACATCCATCAGTAACTCTGTATTGGAAGTTAAATGTTTGGAAAGCTAAACCATCTGTTTGGAAAGTGCTATCTACTAAACCTGTTGCAGCTGAAGCTAATTGTGCAGTCCATACACCATTTGGTTGGTATCCTGTAATTGCATCAAATAAATTTACTGATTCACCAGCACAAACATCAACAACATTTCCAGCTGAACCAGCTTCTAAATCAATTGAAGTTAATTTCAATGCATATGTACCAGCTGTTCCACTTCCGTCAAACATAATGTAATATGTTGCACCTGGAGTTAAACCACAAATTGTGTAATTTGGAGCAACACTTGTTCCGCCAATTGCATTGTCATTTGCAGAGTTCAATGTGAAGTTAGCAAAGTCTGAACAACCATTTGTATTAGAATATACAGCAACTTGACCGTTGTAGTTATTCCATGCAGTAGTTGAACTTGTAGAATTGATTCGCATATTACCAGAAGTTGGTGCAACAAATTTAAACCAAGTTGTACCATTTAATGTACTAGCAATCCAACCTGTAGTTGTTTGAGCACCAGTAACTGGAGGCACAATGTTTACTTCATTTGGTTGAACAGATGCTCCAGTATTATTAAATACATAAGAAGGACCATTTACTGTTAACCACTCTGCTCCACAAACTGAATCGTTTGATACAGGCATTGTTACATTGAAAGGACCAACAAATTGTGAAGAATCAACACCACAAACTGCTTGAACATAAACTTGGTAAACACCACCACCTAATAAAGCTGGATTTACAATTGTATCTGTCAAGTTGTTATCAACTGAGTAGAACGTTCCTGTTCCGTTTGTAAATCCTGCGAAATCATATTGTAATGTAAATCCTGTAGTTTGGTATAATGTAGAATCCCAAGATTGCCATTGCCAAGCTCCGAAGATTGAATCTACATCGCTACTTAATGTCATACCAAATGGATTTTTACAATTAGAGTATACAAAGAAATTTAAAGACAAGTTATTACTTGTATCACCATTTCCACAATCTGCATGTAACGTTACGTTATAATCAGTATTTTGTGTTAAGTTGTTCAAAGTATAAGATGCAATACCATTTGTTACCGTTACTAATTCGTTATCTAAAGAGATAATGTTAGTTGATCCAACAGGACCGTATTGGATATCATAATTTACTGATTGATTACAACCTACATTCCATTGAATAACAGCTGATTCGTTAGTAACATCCAATAAAGAAATTTGACCAATTGCAGGACATGTTCCAGCTGGTAAAATATTGATCATGTAATCTTCCACTTCACCATAAGAATATGCACCACATGGCGTGATTGAATTTCCTGCTGTATATTCAGCATTGATTACACGCATTCTAGTTAAACCACTCAAGGCTGTTGAAGGAACAACAATGTTACCTGTTAATGTACTAGCTGGAACACAAGCGATGTTTGCTGCTGCACCATTGCTGTATACTTTTTCTCCAGCATCCGCAAACGAACCATTTTGATTTAAATCAATGAAAATTGCTAAACCACTACTGTAGTTATATGTTCCACATGATCCAACAGTAACTGACATTGGTGTAGGAATACACTTAGTGATTTGGAAAGCAGCAGGTGCTCCTGTTCCAGTTGTATAATCTGAATATTTATTTAACACAGATGTTGGACCAGTTCCAGTAGTAGCACATGTAGAAGAATTACTTGAAGCATCAATTGTGACATTTGTAATCTCTTCATCATTTGCAGTAGAAATAGGAGTTACACAATAGCAGTTATAAAATGGATTAACATTCACTAAAACTGGTGTTGAAGAAACTGGTGCTCCTGTACCACATGTTAATACACATTGATAATATGTATTCGCATTGTGTGTCAAAGAATATGACGGGTTTGTAGCTCCTGTAATATTTGTAAAGGTAACATTGTCAGGAGAAGACTGCCATTGGTAAGTCATTCCAGAACCATAATTTGCACCATTTAACATTAATGTAAATGTTTGAGATGGACAAGGAGATGTTAACGTTGTTGTCGTTGTTCCGGCAACAGGCGGATTAGTACAAGGTGCTCCAGATTGGATGAACAATGAATAATCTTCTGTTTCTCCAGATCCAAATAACGTACAAGCATCTGTTGGTCCATTTGGATTGTTATTTCCTCGTGTTCTAATACGCATACGTATAGTTTGACCAGCTGCACTTGGAGGAGGCGTAATTGTAATTGGTGCTGTTGCCGTTCCAGATGGGATACCAGCAATCGTTGGTGTTAATGCATAGTATTCAGTTGTTGCATCAAACGTTTGATCGTTGTTCCAATCAATCCAAGCAGATGCATTTGCTGATGTATAAACTCCAGCTGCACTGAATGTAATTGATAAACTTGCTGGAACGTTTACTGTCAAGGGCCAATTTAAATTATAATAAGTATAATATGGCGATGCAGTAGGGTTTGTAGCAGCTGTGTTGTTAACATTTGATCCAAAAGTAACTTGATCAACCAAAGTTCCAGTACTACCTGAGTTAGTAGTAGAACAATATTGAGCTTTGGCAACACCTATACCTACAAACAAGCTTAGAAATAAAATTATTTTTTTCATAGTGTTTTTTTTAATTTTAATTAAAGCGCCTGAAAGCTTTTCAGGCGCTTTTATTTTTTATTGAAGAACGATTCTATAAACTTTATCAGCATTTTCGTTGAAAACTCTAATTAAATAGACTCCAACTTCTTTACCTGTTAAGTTAATTTCAACTTGAGTATTTCCAACAATTGAATTTAGTTTTTCTTCAATTAATCTTCCTTCAAGATCTAACACTTGGTATGTATATGTTTCTGTAGAACCTGAAGTTTTCAAGTAAACAATACCAGTTGTTGGATTTGGCATGATTGACATGTTAGCAATTGCTTCTTCGTCAATATTCAACCAGTTACAATTTGCCAATACATTCAACAATACATTTGCTGTATCATTTGGACAAACACCATTTCCAGAAATATAAGAATAGTTGTACTGTCCAGGGATGTTGCTTGAATTAATTTGAGATTCAGGTAATGTTGCATTACTTGGGTTGTACCATTGTCCTCCGAAGTCTACATTACCACCTAATCCAAATAATAAATCAACTGGTTGATTTCTACATACTGTTAACGTACCGTCTGCACCTGCAGATGAAGGTGGGTAGATTTTCACTTTCCCAATAACTGAGTCATAAGCACAACCATCCGTTAATCTATATTCGAAATTAAATGTTTGGTAAGCTAAGCCTGCAGATTGGAATGTACTATCTGTTAATCCAGTTCCTGCAGAAGCTAATTCAGCTGTCCAAACACCATTTGGTTGGTTACCTGTAATTCCTGTAAATAAATTCACTGCATCTCCAGAACAAACATTGATCACATTTGATAATGAACCTGCTTCCAAATCAATTGAAGTTAATTTCAATGAATATGTTCCAGGAGTACCACTGTGGTCAAATAAGATGTAATAAGTTGCACCTGGTGTTAAACCACAAACAGTATAGTTTGGAGCAACACTTGTTCCACCGATTGCATTATCGTTTGCAGAATTTAACGTAAAGTTTGCAAAATCTGTACAACCACCATTGTTGCTGTAAACTGCAACTTGACCGTTAAAGTTATTGTAAGAAGCTACAGAACTTGTACAGTTAATTCGCATATTTCCAGAACTTGGAGCAACAAATGTAAACCAAGTTGTTCCATTTAATGTACTTGCAATCCAACCATCCGTTGTTTGAGCACCAGTTACTGGAGGTACAATGTTGATCTCATTTGCTTGAACAGATGCACCAACATTGTTGAATACATAAGTTGGCCCGTTAACTGTTAACATTTCAGCACCACAAACAGAGTCATTTGATAATGGCATTGTTACGTTAAATGGACCTACAAATAATGATGAATCAACACCACATACAGATTGAATGTATACGTCATATACACCACCACCTAATAAATTAGCATCAATGATTGAATCTGTGAAATTAGCATCAGCTGCATAGAACGTTCCAGTTCCTTGTGTGTAGCCATTAATTCCATATTCAAAGTTGAATCCTGTAACTTGGTACAATGAAGTATCCCAAGATTGCCATTGCCATGCTCCGAAGATAGAGTCAACGTCACTTGTCATAGTCAATGCAAATGGATCTTTACAATTGTTGTATGTTACAAAGTTTGTAGTTAAAGTGTTACTTGAATCCGTTCCACAATCAGCTCTTAAATCTAAAGTGTAATTTGTAGATTGAATTAAGTTACTTACATCAAATGAACCTACACCGTTTGTAATTGTCACCAATACGTTGTCTAAAACAACTGGCGAACCATTTTGTGGTGTGTAGATGATGTCGTAGTTTGTAGATGAATTACATCCAACATTCCAGTTTAATGTAGCGTCGTTATTTGTAACGTTTACTACTGATAAACCAGCGATTGAAGGACAAGCAGCTAATGGTAAGATATTAACCATATAATCTTCTACTTCTCCGTAGTAATAAGTTCCACACGGATTAATTGCAGAACCAGCCGTATATTCAGCACTGATGATACGCATACGTGTTAAACCATCCAATGCAGAGTTAGGAATCGTAATGTTACCTGTTACAGTTGTAGCTGGAACACATCCGATATTTGCAGTTGTACCATTGATGAATACTTTTTCACCAGCATCTGTAAATAAACCATTGTGGTTGAAATCGATGAAAACAGCTAATCCACTAGTGTAATTGTATGTTCCACAAGAACCAACTAGCACAGAGATTGGAATTGGTAAACATTTTTCCAATGAAGGAGCTGCTGGAGCACCTGTTCCACTTGTATAGTTCGCATATTGTGCAGCTATAGATCCAGTACCTGGAGCAACTGTAGCACAATCAGAAGAATTATTCAGTGTACCAAAAGTAACATTTTTTATTTCCTCATCAGCTGCAGTTACAGCTGGAACTACACAGTAACATCCTGCAAAAGCATTCAATGCAACTGAACAAGCAGCTGAAGTAGCTGGTGTTCCGTTACAAGAAACTATTCTACATCTGTACATTGAAGGAGTTTGAGGATTCGCAGTGTACGAAATTGCTGTAGCACCTGTGATATCCGTCCAAGTAGTACCAGCATCTGTAGATACTTCCCATTGGAATGTTAAACCATCTGTAATACCTGTGTAATCTAAAGAAATCACATCTGATTGTCCCCAACATACTGCAGAATCAGCTGCAATAGCACTTACGTTAGCAGGAGCAACAGTTCCTAATACTACCATTTGTACTTGTGCAGAGTTAGGTGCATTTGTACAACCTGTTGTTTGGTTTGTATACGTAATATCATACGTAGTAGTAACAGCTGGAGAAACAGTTTGGTTAAAGATATTAGTACCTGTAGCCATTTGTGTTGTTGTAGATCCAATAATTGAATTCCACGTAGTTGTATAGTTAGAAGGTGGAGCAAATCTCCAAGCTTCTGGTGTTGTAATTGTTGATGTGAATGCTTGACGACCTGGAGCAACCGCACCAATCGTTTTAGTAGCATCTTGTAAACCTACAGTACTAGAATTTGTATTTCCTTTATTTAAAATACTAATGTCAACAATTCCTAATGTCTCATAGAATGTTGCATAAGCTGTAAATGTTGCATTTGTTGCTGAACAACAGTTATGAACATTTTCATATAAAATAATAAATTTACGGTTTGGAGCATAACCTTCTACCCAGTATTTGATTTTAGATGTACCTCCACCAAACCAAAAATCACCAGCCATTAATGCAATAACATTTCCTGGATTATTTGTATTTGGGAATACACCACCTGTAGTATTGAAAGAGAACTGACCTAAACATCCAGCACCAGTTGTCCAACATGGAACAGTTCCGAACATCAAAGTTCCATTTGTACTCGCAGAAACAGTAGAATAGGTGTTTCCAAAGTAGTTAAAGTTGAAACCAATTGGAATATTACCAAAACCACCATCATCGTAAGATCCACCACCTAATGTGAATGGAGCAACAGCAGCACCATTTTGAACAACGATTCCTGCATTTGCTGGAACAGTGTATGGTACATAAGGAATTGAAGAAACTGTAAAGTTACCAGCACTTAAACCAGAACCAATAGTTGCTGAAGTACCTGGACAAACTCCAGAAGCTGTCGTAGTTACTGTTGCAGATGGCAATGGGTAAACACCGATAGAAATATACGATGAATCTGCACAACCATTGTTTGAAACTTTTAATTTGAAATCAGAAGTAACTGTTAATGTTGCAGTAGTAGAAGTTCCTGTTGTAGTAGATAAAGTAGCAGATGGTGTTAAACTTGACCATGTGTACGTTAATCCAGTATAAGAAGGAGCTAAAGACAATGTTGTTGTTCCACCTGTACCACAGAATGTTGGTGTAGTAGAAGACAATGTCGGCATTGGATTCACTGTAATAGGAATGGTAAATCTTGCACCTTCACAAGTACCATCATTGATCGCTACATATAAGTTACCAGTTGAACAACGTGGTAATGTAGTGTATGTTGCGCCTGTAGCAATTGCTGTACCACCAGTAAATGTGTTGTACCAAGCGTATGTTCCTGTTGAAGTACCAGAAGCAGTAAATGAAGGTGTTTCACCTAAAGCAACTGTTGCAGAAACTGGAGCTACTGTTGGAGCTGCTGGTGCAGCAATTAATGTGATTGTTTGAACACCTGAAACAGTTGTACCGTTTTTAGTTACTGTAGCAACACCTGTTGTACCAGCACCAACGTATCCAGTTATCATTGTATCTGCAACTACTGTAAACGAGTTAACAGCGGCACCTGCTATTGAAACTGCAGAAACACCTAATAAACTTGTTCCTTTTAAAGTGAAGAAGCCTGAACTTGCACACAATGAAGTTGGAGTAACACTAGTAATTGTAGGCGTTTTAACTGCCCACGCATAGAAATCAGTTCCAGTAATTGTAATAGGACCTGGTGCTACAGTAGCTGAAGTAATGAATCCTGTCGCTGGTAAAGCAGTTGTAGCTGCACTGTAAACTGCAGAACGAACATTCCAAGGACCATTTAAAGCAGTACCATCTGCTAAGAACAACGTATTTTGTGTAGCAGTTAAGTTATCTTGAGAATTAAAGTTTAATTTAACTGTAGGGTTTGTTCCATTTGTTGGAGCAGAAGCCAATGTTGAAGCTGTTTCAATTTTGAATGCTCTAGCTCCTGTTGGAATTGCTGTACCAGTTGCATTTACGTTTGAAGGTGCACCTGTATCTGAAACCTTAACAGTTAAGATTGTTGAACCATTAGTAGTTGCAGTTCCTGAACCAGAGAACCAAGTAACTGTTCCACTGAATGGGAAGTTAAATGTACTACCTGAGTTTCCACCACCACGACCAACTAAGATCATAGATCCATTTTTGATGTATGCATTCGTTGCACCAAATGTACTTGCAACACCACCATATCCATTCCAAGAACACGTTAATGTTTTAGTAGCTAAATCAATAATGTTACCTGGAGCTACAGAACTAGCACTTAATGTAAATGGTGCAGTACCATATAATGTTAAGTTATCGGCTAATGTTAAACCATTACCAGATGCTGCTAAAGATAAAGCATTGATTTTTCTATTTGATGGAATAAATGCATCATCTGTTGCAACAACAGCAACTGTAGCTGGAGCAAATAAACCATAAGTTAAGTTATACAAAGCAACACGCGCAGTAGGTGCTGTAGCTACTGTTGTAAACGTACCTCCTGTAGGAGTTGCAGTTGTTGAACCGAAAGCACACGTTGGAGCTACCACATAACCAAATCCAGGATTTGTAATTGTGAAGTTTGTTACTTGTCCATTCGTTCCTAAAACAGGCGTTGCAGTTGCCCAACAGTTTGCAGGGAAAGCTACCGTAGCACCTGTACCACCACCACCTGTAATTGTTAATGTTGGAGGAGTAATATAAGGAGATGTTCCTGTTAAGTATACAGAAACAACTTTTCCTTGATTCACTGTTATTGTAAAGTTAGCTGAAGTTAATGCAGCTGCACCAACTGGTTGAGTTCCACCTGCAACTGTAATTGTAGGAGCAGTTGTGTAACCAGAACCAGCATTTGTAACTAAGTTCAACGCTGTAGGTCCAGAAATACCAACTTGAGGAGCAACTGTATAGTTCACACCACCATTTGTTGTGTACAATGCACCAACACCTGAAGAAGCTTGAATATCTGATGAAGCAATACTTGCACCTTGATCACTGTTGATTGTTAAACCACCTGAAATTGAAGCTGAAGCTGTTCTAGATGCAGCTGAATTTGTAGGTCCGAAAATTGCATATAAAATAGATGGAGTTGCAGCAGCACCACTTCCAGTTGCACCAATTGCACCAACACTAAATGTTACAGTAGGAGCTGTAGAAGAAGAATACCCGCTTCCTGCATTTCCTAATGTTAAACTACGAACAGTTTGTGTAGTTGCATCATAGTTAACCGTAACTTTAGCTGGAGAACCTGCATACATGAACGAACCAACTGTACCTGAAGTATGTGTTGGAGGAACTGTGCCAGGAGCTGTTGCTAAAACAGCAGTGTACAAATTATTTCCATAAAAATATTGTGTACCTACAGTTGGAGCAGTCGTAACAAAAGGATTTCCAATTGTACCTGTGTAACCAACCCATAATAAGGTAGCCAAACTATCAGTAAATGTAGTAGTATTTGTTAATCCCCAACCAGCTGCAGGAGCAACAGAAGAGATAGCACCAGCAGTAGTACATAAATAAACATTGTTACCTGAGAAGTAACGCGTACCAGAAACTAAAGCACCTGTTAAAGGTTTAGGCGTAACAGCAGAACCAAATACAACAGGAGCTACAGAATAAGTAGAACCCATTGCAGTAACTGGAATACTCGCTACTTGTGTATTGATCGCTTGACCATATATACGTGCAGTATTATCAATTTTTAATTTTCCATTTGTATTTAAAGAACCAGCATTGTGATTCAATACATAACATGTTAAATTTTGAGTAGTCGAAATTGTATTTGTACCAGTTGTTTGGAAAGTCAATGTACGGATTATACCTCTCGTTCCATCTCCTTCAAAAACACCTGTTCCATTTAACAAACTACTTGTTCCATTGAAATTAAGAACAGTATTTGTTGTTGTACCAACCGCTAAGTTGGCATACCCATTATTGGTAAATGTTTTAGCAATATTAAGTGTAACACCGTTTGTTCCACCAGCGGCAGTAGTATAAGGTAAGAATTTACCTGTAGGATTAATTATGATAACATTTGCAGTCATTGCATTGGCAGTAGCATTCCATTGTAAAATTCCATTTACAATAATCGTATCACAAGTAACTACCTGATCAACCGTTACGATAGAACCAGTTGGAATAACAACTGTACTTAATATATTTGGTAGAGAACCCCAAGTTGCTGAACTACTCCACAAACCACCAATAGCAGATGCTGTTGCAGTATTCGGAACTAATTGGAATAAACTAAATGTACCTGGACATGGACTGTTTGGTGTAGGCCATGTATCAAACAAAATGTAATAAGTTACACCTGCTGTTAACGTTACATTGATACTTTTAGACGTTAAACTTGAAGAGATAGCTCCTACACATACAGTACCAGCTGTTGTTGGACATCCATTAAACACCGCGATTTGAGTGTAAGATTGTCCAGACATGCTTAGTGCATACAAACCTGTATTTGCAGGTGTGAAACTATAAACAGACTCTTCCCCACCTAAGTATGTAGTACTTAATCCTCCAGAAATAGCACTTGCCGCAATGTTTGCAGAAGAAATTTCATTTGTAGTACCACAAACAATAGTTGCATTGTTAATTGGCAAACTACTTGGAGCAATAACTGTAGCATTAGGACAAGTAGTAGCATTTACACGTTGAACAAAAGAAATTGTCAACAACGTCATAAAAACCACCATCCATGATGCCTTCTTAAGTAGTGAGATTGGCTGAGTTAGTGAACTAACTGAAATCCCAAATCCTTTTTTGAGCCTGGTTATGATACCAACGTCAATAAGATTGTAATTGTTTTTCATAATTTTATTAGTTTAATTTTTAGAATCACAATATTAACGTATTAAATTATTAAAAACAAATTTTTTTTTATTTTTCAACACCTTGTATAATAATGCGTTAATTTTGTCTGAAATTAAATACATACATTTTGAAATTATCAGGAAAAAAAGCATTGGTTTGTGGAAGCACACAAGGCATCGGAAAAGCAACAGCAATTGCATTGGCTGAGATGGGAGCAGATCTTGTATTAATTGCAAGAAATGAAGAGAAATTAAAAGAAACGCTGGCAGAAATACCGATGCTTTCAACTGATCAAAAACACACTTATTTAATAGCTGATTTTTCACATCCAGTTGAACTTCAAAAAGTAATTGACACCTATATAAAAAAAGGAAATACCATTCACATCCTTATCAATAATTCAGGGGGCCCAAAAGGTGGTCCAATTAAAGATGCGTATCCGGATGAATTTATTGCAGCATTTAATCAGCATTTGATTTGCAATCATATCTTAGCACAAGCTATTTACCCAGGAATGATTGAAGCTGGATATGGTCGTATTATTAATGTGATTTCTACATCTGTTAAACAACCATTACCTAACTTAGGTGTATCCAATACAATTCGTGGAGCAGTTGCTAATTGGAGTAAAACTTTGGCCAACGAATTGGGTCAATTTGGAATTACAGTGAACAACGTTTTGCCAGGAGCTACAAATACTGCACGTTTGCAAAGTATTGCTCAAGTGAAAGCAGATCAGCACCAAGAAACGGTTGCAGCGGTTTTTGAAGAGATGGCGCAAGAAACACCGATGAAACGTATTGCTCAACCTGAAGAAATCGCAGCGGCAATTGCATTTTTAGCTTCTCCAGAAGCTTCTTATATTAATGGTATCAATGTTCCTGTTGATGGCGGAAGAACAAAATCACTTTAATAAGTTAATGTGACCAGTTGTTTTAATGCTTCGGCCTGAGTTGGTCGTATATGCTAATTTCCAAGTTAAAGTGCCATCTTGAATTAAGGTTCCATTGTACGTTCCGTCCCATTGAAAATCTAGATCTTTTGATTCAAAAACAAGTTCGCCCCAACGGTTGTAAATTGCTATTTCACCACTTTTTACTCCAATCGTACTGATGCAGAAATAAGCATTAAATCGTTCGCCATCTGGAGTAAACGCGTTGGGAACATATACATAATATTCATCTTCAATGGTGATCGGTTTTTGAATGGAGTCAATGCAACCTTTTTCATCCGTTGCTATTAATAAAATTTCATACGTACCAGGAAGGTCATATGTATTATTCGGATTTACTAAAGAACTCGAATTTCCATCTCCAAAATACCATTGGTAATAATCCCCATTTAAAGTAGTGTTCTGAAACGTGATGGGTAAATCATTGAACAATGTTTGACTAGAAATGATGAAATCAGCCGTTGGTTTAACTACAGTAATAGTAGTGTTGCCATTCACAGTAAACGTTTGACAATCATCAGAAACAATTACATTATAAGTAGTAGTTATTCCTGGGTTTACAAATATTTGATTGATGGTGTCTCCCGTTTGTGGCCAGATGTAATGGTAATTACCATAACCTCCCATTGCAGTTACAGATACAGTTACCCCATCAAAAGGACAAATTTCAACACCGGGCGACATTGTTAAAACCAAAGGTGGACTTGTAATGGTATAAATTGTTGCGGCAGAATCGACTGTTCCACATTGATCTGTAGCTGTTATTGTATATATAGTAGTTGTTGATGGTGTAACGGTTTGTCCTATTTGATTCCCCAATTGTCCTTCAACAGTTGAACTCCATTGATACGTGTAATTTCCAGCTCCTCCAGTAACGACTCCAAGTAAATCAGTTGGAATGTAAGGGCAAATCTCCGTAATATCTGCAGTTGACTGGACCACTAATGGCGGATAAACAGGTACACTTACTGTTCCAGAACCAGTTGCGCTTTGCAATAAACAATTGTCAATAACAGTTACTGTATAAGATTGCGTACTAGTTGGAGAAACAAAGATAGAAGAAGTTGTTTCACCAGTATTCCATAAATAGGTATATGGTCCTACTCCACCAGTTGCATTTGCAATAACTTCCAAATCATCGCCCGGACATAATACTGAACCGCTTTGAACAGTTACAGCAACCGGTTGAATATCATTGATACCTAAATTAAAACTTTCTGGTTTAACATTTCCGCAGGCATCAGTTAGCCCAAATGTTAGAATTACAGATTCTAAGCCTTCCGTTAAAATATCTGCCAAGGCATTGAATGTAAATTGAATGGAGGTTTGACCTGGTTGAAATGAAACAGATGTTGGTATAGCACTATAATCAACACCTTGTGTAGCCGTTCCAGTTACTGTTATTGGAATTGTAACTGCGCTAGAGCTTGAGCTTGCTGGGCGTGTTAAAGTGAATGTTGCGCTCACGCATCCTTCGGCCATTGTGCTATCATTTCCAAATGATTGACCTGAAATGGTGTAATCAATTTCAATAGGTTTTTTGGATGTTAAACTATTAGCTTCCAGAAAAATGCCTGAATCCCAAACGCCGTCACCAACATCTGCAATAGATAATACTAGGTGGTATTTTTTACCACATTGAACGGGAGCAATTGCCTCTAAGACTTTCGTGAAACCATCGTATTGTATGTAGTTGGAACTACCATTATAAGGCGACTGATTTCCATTACCATTATTGATGTAATAAAAACTATTGTTGACAGGGTTAATATTGTTAATAGAAACGATGGAACCATTGGGAAGTTTAGCAATATTTTGTTGACCAGAAATACCTGGTCCTGAAATGAAGAAACCAAATACATCATTGTAATCTGCACTTTGTGGTGGTGCATATTCAGGATATTCTTCTGAACCAAATACATATTTGAATTTAATGGTATCAGAAAAAGGAATGAAATCAAATTGTAAGACAGCTGCATTGTAAGTAGTACCATTAGCAATGCTTGCCAACTGGCTATTACCAGGTGCATTGTTGTCAAAACCACCATCTGGCTTATTGTTTGGACCTTGAGGTCCGTCACCATTATTATATGTTGTGCCTGTTGTCATCACAATACCACTTGAGATGCCTAAATTGGTATTATTTGCTGTAAATTTACTTATTGCTGCCGCATTACCTGAAAATTGAATGTTTGAAACAGTTACACCAGTACCTAATAATACATTTTGAACCAAAGCAGTTGGCGACATACCCGGAGTGGTATTTAATTGAGCATTTACTAAGTTGAATGAACTTATTAAAATAAAAGTGATATGTAAGATTCTACATTTCATTATCCTAAATATATCCTATAAATAGCTTTAAATGCATGCTTTGTAGATATTTTATACATTATTAACGAATGAACCGACAAAAAGTTGCTCAAAAAACAGAAATAATAACCTAAGATTGTTGGTCAGACAATCCTTGCAATGTACACAAGTTATAATACATCCCTTTTAAAGCCAATAATTCTTGGTGTTGGCCACGTTCTTTTATTTCTCCTTTCGATAAAACAATGATTTCATCCGCATTTCTAATCGTACTTAAACGATGAGCAATTATGATTGAAGTTCTGTCTTTCATTAAATGATCTAGCGCATCTTGAACTAATTTCTCCGATTCAGTATCTAATGCCGAAGTTGCCTCGTCTAAAACTAACACCGTGGGGTTTTTCAAAATAGCACGTGCAATGCTAATGCGTTGTTTTTGTCCGCCCGACAATTTATTTCCTCTTTCACCAATATTGGTTTCGTAGCCATTTTCTAATTGCATGATGAATTCATGAGCGTTGGCAATTTTTGCAGCATTTATTATTGCATCCATTGTTGCATTTTCCATACCAAATGCAATGTTTTCACGAACAGAGGTATTAAATAAAATTGATTCTTGAGATACGATTCCAATATGATTTCTTAAATCTGTGATAGAACATGCTTGAATGGGTGTTTCGTCAAAAAAGATTGTTCCTTCGTTTACGTCATAAAAGCGAGCTAATAAATCTCCCATTGTTGACTTACCACTCCCCGATTCACCAACTAAAGCAATTGTCTTTCCTTTATTAATTGTCAAGTCGATGTTTTTTAAGACAAAATCATCTTTGTATTTGAATGATACATTTTCGTAGCGAATGGAATTTTTCAATTCTTTTAAAGCAATGGGATTTACTTGTTCATAGATTTTTTCATCCATGTGAATGATTTCGTTGATGCGATCTTGCGATACTTTCGCTTTTTGGAAAGAAGCTATTGCTGAAGAAATACCAGAAATAGGGCGCATTAACTGAGAGAATACGATCACGAATGTTATAAACACTTCTCCGGATAAATCATTCCCCACTTTTGCGTCGAGAATCATTGAACCACCAAACCAAACCAATAACATCATGACTCCCGAACCCAAGGCTTCATTTAACAAGGGAGAAACATCTTTTTTACGAAAAGTCTTAGTAATTAATTGTTGGTGTTTTAAATTGATGACTTTAAATGCATTGAAAACTTGGTTGAATCCATTGAACGCTTTTACTACGCGGATGCCACCAAGACCTTCATCGATGGCGGAAAATACAACACCCATTTGTTCTTGACCCGCTTTTGCTGTTTTTTTCAAACTTTTACCGATTCTAGATATAACAAATGCAGTTATTGGCAATAATATAAAGGAGAAAATAGTTAATTGTGGACTCAAATAAAATAATGTTGCTACTGTAATAATAATCGCAATTGGTTCTCTAAAAATAAATTCCAAAACATACACTACCGCCACTTCGATTTCACCAACATCACTTTGCATGCGAGCCATTAGATCGCCTTTCTTTTCATCCGTATAAAATGACAATGGTAAATTCAGGGATTTTTCAAATAATTGATTTCTTAAGTCGCGCACAACCGCCATTCGCATGTGTGATTGGTGCCAAACAGCGCCATAACGAAAAACATTTTTTAAAAAGAATGCCATAAAAACAGTGATACAAACGAAAACCAAGGCACGTTTTGGATCCTCGTTGACCATGCTTTGCATGTAGTAATTGTAATAATCTTTTATGTAATTAAATATTGCAAAAAAACCATCTTGTAAAACAGGTGCTTTTAAGACCAATGTTTTTTTAGTTTCTTTAAAAATTAATTGTAAAAAAGGGATAAATAACAACAATGAAATCAAGTTGAAAATGACGAATAACAGGTTGTAAAAAATCGTCAGATTAGCACTTTTTTTGTGTGCAAAGACCCATTTATAAAGTTGTTTAAAATCTTTCATTTGGCACAAATATAAGTTTTTGTTTGGCTAAGTTTTCAAAAGAGAACGAACATTTCTTACTTTTGCACTATGAGTTCAACAAGACAAAATAAAATTGAAGGTGTAATTCAAGAAGAATTATCTACTTTTTTTCAACGAAATGCGCGTGAAATTTGCTTGGGTGCAATGGTGAGTGTTACACAAGTTCGTGTAACTTCAGATTTATCATTATCTCGCTGTTACCTAAGTGTTTTTGCTGGTCCTCCAAAAACGGAAGTCTTAGAAAATATCCAATTAAACAAGGGAAAAATCCGAGGAGAAATTGGAAAACGTTTGAAAAATATGCGTAAAATTCCTGAGTTAATTTTCTTTATTGATGACTCGTTAGACTACGCTATGAAAATTGAAGAATTACTTAAAAAGTAAGCCATCAACGTTTCCTTCTATATCGCCAAACGTTACTTGTCGTCCAAGCGCAAAAAATCAATTATACAATTGATTACGCGGGTTTCTGTTGTTGGTATTGCAACAATTACAGCAGCATTGGTCATACTTTTGTCAGCATTTAACGGCATAGAATCACTGATTGAAAAATTATATTCTGACTTTGATCCAGCAATTTCAATTCGATCGAATGCAGGAAAAACTTTTGCTAGTGACCAATTGCCATTATCACGGCTAAAAAAAATTGAAGGCGTAGATCACCTTACCTATTACATTGAAGAAATTGTTGTGCTTAAACACGAAAAAAAATGGGTCAATGCACACGTTTTAGGTGTTGATCCGATTTTCTTAAAGATGTCTAAAGCCAATAAGCACTTAGTTGACGGAACGGCTGCAATTGAAAAGAAAGGCCAATCAGTAGGTTTGATAGGCGCGAATTTGCTCGACAAATTGGGTGGTTTTATTCCAGAAAGAGGAACAGAAACCATTCAAATTTACGCGCCTAAAAGAGATGCGAAAATCAGAATTGGCTCGAACCCATTTACGAGTCGTTTGTTGCAAATAGCAGGAAGAATCAATTACAATAAAGATGTAAATACAGAAAAAATTGTCGTTCCACTGTCTTTTGCAAAAGAATTATGTGACTATTCAAATTCCGTTTCAGGCATCTTTTTAAGCGTGAAAAAAGGGTATTCAAAAGAAGAAGTCCAAGCGAAAATCAAAGCCCAATTAGGTTCGAATTTTACAGTAAAAACAGCTGCTGAGAAAAACGAACTAATCTTCAAAACCAGTAAATCAGAAAAAATTATCGTTTTAATTTTGTTGGTATTCATTTTCATACTTGCTTCATTTAATTTGATTGCTTCAATTACCGTTTTGTTTATCGAGAAAAAAGACAACATTCAAACAATGATTGGATTTGGAGCAAATCAAAAAACACTGTTTTCAATTTTCTTATGGGAGGGAATTTTAATTGCAGGTAAAGGAATTGTTGTTGGATTAATTATTGGTTATTCCATTTGTATTATACAACTTCAAACAGGTATATTAACAATGCCAAATAGCAATGGAGAAGCTTTTCCAATTGTCTTAAAATTGAGCGATGGTTTAACAAT
>ERZ650308.360-NODE-360-length-24271-cov-8.917451_pt1 | contig 24271 bp, 12 predicted proteins | sample MGYA00376244_ERZ650308 | MGnify/ENA primary metagenome ERZ650308 (study PRJEB26733, sample SAMN07839295) | wastewater metagenome | biome: small river; feature: stream; material: water | place: USA: North Carolina | collected 2016-04-26 ... | reverse complement strand
TTAATTGAGGATCAATCTGCATTTTCTTCAATCCAGGAATCACAAATGGATTCTTAACCGGATTGTCAATCACCAACGGGAAATTCATCTCGTTGTTATTGTATGTTTTCATGCCACTTGCTGGCACGTCCATTGAGCCTTTATTCTTAGAACCATTTGCGCCGCTATCCACCATGATACGATATTCTAATCTAGCTTCTTTTCCAAGCTCACGCTTTAGAGTTTTTGCTAATAGATTTACGTAATGCTCTTCAATGTATTCATAGAAGAATTGGCTAGGAACCTGGATCATTAAGACCTGGTCTTTCAATTCAACTGGTTGAATCGGCTCAAACCATGTTTTAAAATGTTGCCATTCTACAATGTCTTTGATGATCTTCAAACAATTCGTCCAAACTAGTTCTGCGCTCTTAGCCATTTTGTTTTCTACACCTTTATATAATGAATAAGTAAATTCTGTCTTGGTACCCTGGATTAGTTTCTCATAAACCGGTATGCGAATATGGCCACTTTATGTTGAAAAAAAAACTTTTTTTTTTGGTTTTTTTTACATGTGCCGTAAACACTAAATCCTGGAGTACTCAACTACTAATGTCAGGCGTTCAAGGTAGTGCCTTTTTCTTAAAAAAGCTTAGTTTATCCACTAAAATTATGGCCAATTTGGTCGCCAATTTGGCAAGAAAAAACGAATGCCCATTTGTTTTGATTCAGCACCAAATAGTTATGCGCAATAAATGCTACCTTTATGGCTATAAATTATACTATGAGCTACGAATTAGTCGGCAAATTGATTGCCAAATACGAGACAATCCAAAGAAAAGAGACGTTTAAAACAAGAGAATTTGTTATTGAGAAGTCAGACGACATCAATGGTAAAACCATCACCAATTACGTGAAATTTCAGTGTGTACAAGACAGAACAACGATGCCAGATAGATTCAATATTGGCGATACTGTGAAGGTATTGTTTAATATCAAGGGTTCTAAGTGGAATAAGGACGGTAAAGACAATTATATCACCAATTTAGACGCTTGGAGAATGGAAGCTGTTGCCTTAGGTGGCGATACAACTCCTACTGATGCAGGTGCTTATTTTGATATGCCAGCTGGCGATCCAGGTGACGCTAGTGACGACTTACCTTTCTAAAGTAGAAAGCGCTAAAAAGACGCATTTTTTAGGATAAAAACCTAACCCCATGCAAACAACATTACAACTAAGAATGACTCCAGCCGACGCAGCCAATGCGTCGGTTTTATTAACAGCCATTTCTCAACAACTAGGACGTCCTAGCAGCCAGATTAATGGCTACCAAATATTGAAGCAATCCATCGACGCAAGAAGTCGTCAACAAGTATGGATTAACCTAACCCTACAAGTATTTATAGAGGAGCCAGTTTCAGATCGATTGATTGAGCCTTCCCTATTCCCTATTCTCCCTAAAAACGCGAAATCAGTCCATATAATTGGTGCAGGACCTGCTGGTTTATTCGCAGCCTTAGAATGCATTCAATTAGGCCTAAGACCAATCGTTTTAGAAAGAGGTAAAGATGTGCGCAGCAGACGTAGAGACCTGGCTAAACTGAATAAAGAAGGCATTGTAGACCCAGAGAGCAATTATTGCTTTGGCGAAGGTGGCGCAGGTACTTATAGTGACGGTAAATTATATACCCGAAGCAATAAAAGAGGCAGTATTGACAAAATCCTGCGATTATTCTATCAATTTGGGGCAGACGAAACGGTACTTTATCAAGCCCATCCTCATATTGGCACCAATAAATTGCCTCAAATCATCACCGCTATGCGCCTACAGATTGAAGCTTCTGGAGGACAGGTTTTGTTTGAAAAAAAGATGGTGGACTTTGAACTGGAAAACGAAAAAATAAGCAGGATACATTGTGCAGATGGCGATACATTCAATGTGGAGGCCCTCCTTCTTGCTACTGGCCACTCTGCGCGTGATATTTTTGAACTTTTTTATAAGAAGCAAGTATTGATTGAAGCAAAGCCATTTGCCCTGGGCGTTCGTGTGGAACATCCACAACAAGTGATTGATCAAATTCAATACCACTGTTTAACAAGAGACCCGAACCTGCCTCCTGCTGCTTATAGTTTAGTGGAACAAGTAAATGAACGTGGTGTATTTAGTTTTTGTATGTGTCCTGGCGGTATCATTGCTCCAGCGGCTACTGCTCCGGGAGAAATTGTAGTAAATGGATGGAGCCCTAGTAAAAGAAACAACCCTTATGCGAATAGCGGCATGGTCGTACAAATTGACCTGCCTACTGCTGCTCAATTTTTAATGCAAGCCACTAAAAAGACATTGGATTTAAATCACCCTCTTTTATTATTGGAGTTCCAACAATATGTAGAACATCAAGCATTCAAAAGTGGAGGCGGCTTACAAGTAGCTCCAGCAGCGAGATTGGTTGATTTTTGTACGCATAAAATTTCCAATGACTTACCCGATGCCAGCTATTTACCAGGTTTAAATGCAGCCGACCTTAGCGATGTGTTACCAAAATTTGTACACAACACATTGCAAGATGGATTCAAAGCTTTTGGCAAAAAAATGAAAGGTTATTATACAAATGACGCCATTGTCGTAGCAACGGAAAGTAGAACTTCATCCCCAGTTCGTATTCCAAGAGATGCTGAAACTTTCCAACATCCACAAATCAAGAACCTTTACCCATGTGGCGAGGGCGCTGGCTATGCGGGCGGAATCGTAAGCGCCGCAATGGATGGCCAGAAACTAGCACAAAGCATTGCGGCGCAATTGAAATAAATTTATTTAAAATTAATCTTCCGGTTTGTCTTTTTTGCTGATCAACAATCCGTCTTGAATCAATTTATTTTGTTTGAAAGAAGCCAACTCTTTTGCAAGGTTACCGCTTAGGTCTCTTGTCAAAGTCAATTCTGGCTTACCTGCATTCACCCATGCAGTGTACCAAAAATCAGCAATCATATTGGCAGATGCAATAAGCTGTCCATTGACAGTATTGCCTAATGCTTTTGCATAAGCTTCTGCAAATGGCTTAGTATATGCTTTTACTTCTCTACCATAACGCATTTGATTGCGGTACTTTGTTTCAGGTGTAAATTGTTTAGTGACTTCGGTTTCAATTGCCAACATCTGTGGCACCAATAAATGTGCTTTACGCACATCTACCCAAAGTGCTTGCGCAGGATTTTTCACGTACTTCGCTTGATGCGTATTGTACAACATAAACTGATCTAAATTAATCTCTGGAATAAAAGTCTCCCACATATGGTGTAATCCTTTTTGTCCAGTCAATTGACCGTCATAGTTCATCGTCGTATGCAATGGCACATGTAAATCTGCAACATAATGACCAAGATCTGCAGCATAAAATAAAATACTGTCTTTGTTCTTAGATTTAAAAGCAGCAGTTAAATGATCTAATTGCATAATGGCATTGTATGGACCCCATCCCCATTTGATCAAACTGTCCTTGCCATATTTTTTTACAGCAGCATCCCAATCGGCTGGCATTTCATTCGCGGCATTCGGGCCATAAGCTTCCAGGTCCACAAAATGCTTGGTATCCTCTGTTTTATCTTTATTCCTTCTAATATCTGGTCTAGGTGCATTGAACACCAAATTGTCCATATCTGCATAGAAAAAACTACGCATAGGCTCAGGTAGATTGTAGACTGCTATTTGGTGGATAGTGCGGTGCACTAAAAATCCCCAACTAGAAAGGCCGACTAAAGCGACCAGTAAAAACACATTCAAGTACCATTTCTTTGAGAACATAATCTAAGAATTTACACGAATATACTCCTCCTTTTTCCACTTATAATAATTGTAGCCTTGGAATTTCTGAAATCCCTGTACATTTAGGTCAAATTATATTACATGGAGCCGTTATTAAGTTTATCGCATTTAGTGAAACATTATGCTACACAGAAAGCTGTAGATGATATCAGTTTCGACATTCAAAAAGGCAGCATTTTTGGCCTACTTGGCCCCAATGGTGCAGGAAAAACCACTCTCCTTAGAATGATTACTGGGATTTTTTACCCAGATGGTGGCGAGATTAAATTAGACGGCAAACATTTTGACCCCTTATTAGATATCCGCGAGATTGGTTATATGCCAGAAGAACGTGGCTTATATAAGAAGATGAAGATTGGAGAACAGGCTTTATACCTTGCACAATTAAGAGGCTTAACGAAGGCTGAAGCCATGGAGCGCATTACTTATTGGTTTGAGAAATTTGAAATGCAAAGCTGGTGGAATAAAAAAGTAGAAGACCTAAGTAAAGGGATGAGCCAGAAATTACAATTTGTAATAACAGTATTACACGAACCTAAATTGATCATTTTGGATGAACCATTCAGTGGATTAGATCCTTTGAATGCAAACTTAATTAAAGATGAAATTTATGCATTGGCTAAGAAAGGGTCTACTATAATTTTTAGCACCCACCGTATGGAGCAGGTAGAAGAAATTTGTGATCATATTGTACTTGTAAACTTAGGGAAGAAAATCTTAGATGGTACTGTGTCTGATATCAAACAACAATACAAGGAATTTATTTTTGCGATTGAAACCACGCACCCTGAATTAGTAAAAGATAATGCACTTTTCAGCATCATTGAAAAAGAAGAAAAAAATCCAAATAAGGTTTTGATCAAGTTAAGTCATGCTGTAGCTTCCAATGAAGTGTTGAAATATTTAATTGAGCAGGGTGTGCCAATTACAAGCTATAACGAAGTGTTACCAAGCTTGAATGATATTTTTATTCAACTAGTAGAAGACACACACGCTAAAGCAAGGGCTTTTCAAAACATTTAATTAAGCTAAGCCAACAACCTATTGATCATTACATTATTAAAATTATTTTATGCATAAGATTTGGATCATCATACAAAGAGAATATACCAGCAGGGTAAAAAATAAACGTTTTTTAATTGTCACTTTTTTAGTGCCCTTATTAATGGTAGGACTGATTGTAGGTTCTGCCTATTTTTCTTTTAAAGGCACCGAAGAACGCAAGATTGCAGTCCTAGATCCCAATGGTTTTTTCAAGGATAAATTAAAAAGCACAAAGCAGTTGAAATTTGAATTTCCTTCGGGCGTAGACACTAGCAATTATAAAGAGAAAGGCTATTCAGATATTTTATTAATGCCCCTATTCGAAGGGGACGCAAAAGCAGATTATATCTTAAGGTCTAAAAAGTCAATGGGCTTTACTCTTCAAGAGAAAATTAGCAATAAAATCAATGCAGCGATTGAGGATCAAATGCTAGAGAAAGCGGGCATTCAACAAGTCATGTTGGATTCCATTCACAAATCTGCACAAATAGCAGAATTGAAGGCTTATGAGGATGAGGGCAAAAAAAGCAAAGAGAGTAATGCTGCATTAGCGATGGGCGTAGGCTACGCAAGTGGCTTATTGATTTATATCACCATGTTCATTTATGGCACCATGGTAATGAGAGGCGTAATGGAAGAAAAAACCAATCGTATTGCAGAAGTCATTGTAAGTAGTGTAAAACCCTTTGAACTCATGCTTGGAAAAATCATTGGTATTGGCGCAGTAGGCTTAACACAATTTTTAATGTGGATTATCCTTGTCATGACATTGACAGGCGTAGGCATGGGCTTATTACCTGCAGATATACAAAATCAAGTACAACAACTTCAAACAGCCAATGGACAAATGGGTGCAGCTGGATTAGCCCAAGCAAGTGAGTCTGCAAAAAATGTATATGCATTCCAACATGTATTAGCAACCACCAACTGGCCTTTGATTATTGGCTGTTTCTTATTTTATTTCTTAGGCGGTTTCTTGTTTTATGCTTCCCTTTTTGCAGCCATCGGCAGCGTAGTGAATGAAGATCCACAAGATGCACAAAGTTTAATGTTCCCTATCACCATGCCAATCATATTCTCCTATATTATTACCAATGTGGTGATACAAAACCCCAATACACCAATGGCATTTTGGGCTAGTATCATACCATTTAGTTCTCCAATGGTGATGATGGCCAGGATTTCTTATGGTGTTCCTACAACAGTTCCATATTGGGAATTGGCATTAAGTATGGCTACATTAATCGGCGGATTCTTATTCACCACTTGGTTAAGTGCAAAAATTTACAGAACAGGTATTTTAATGTACGGCAAGAAAGTCACCTGGAAGGAGATGCTGAAATGGGCTTTTGTGAAATCGTAGATTTATAACGCGATCCTAATATTCACCCCTGCCCTTGTATTCGTGATGGGTGGTGATGAAGAAATATACGGTGTGGCTTTTCTTTGATCAAAGAAGAACTTTAAATTGATCTTACTATTCAATACATAGTCGATTGATGGCTGTAAAGTAAGTTCTTTCTGTCCTCCAGTACCATAGGCATTGGTTTGATCCAATCTGCTATTGCTATTGTAGACATCGCGCATTGCTATATCTAATCTGAAAGTCAGGTCGTTGGCTAATTTGTTATTGTTTAAACCTGGGATACTGAAAGGCAGTTTCAAGCCACGCTTACGGTAGCTTGTTCCAATCACCCACTCTGTACTGTTGTTTTCACTCAATTGATAATCTACCAAACTCAAAGCCAATAAGCGACTCTTCTTGTATTCAAAACGGATAGACCATTGCGACACTGTGGTGATATTCAAACCAATCAATGGCTCCATTCTTTCACTAATTGTCACATTCGGAATTAAGAAATAAGGCACAAAATTACCACTCACTGTATCCAGGAATGAAGGTGCGCCTAAACGATTGATATCCGTGTACAATAAAGAACTATTGAAACTATTCATGGACAAACTACCATTGTAACCATGCGTTAAAGAGATATTAGAGAATAAATTGGAGATACCTGGTATTTTTGCCAAACCATTGTATAATAAATTCCAATTCGGCATTGGCAACATGCCAGAGAATGGATTAGATCGAATACTTGAATTGGTCTGATTTAACAAAGCGACTTTCTTTGGATCCTTGCCCGTATAAGCTGCAATAAAAGATGGAATTAATACATCCTGTGCATACTTGCCATAACCTATCGCGTATCCGTTTGGATCTTTCTTTTGATCCCAATATGGATTGAGTGCTGCAACTCTATTGGAAATAATGGTTCTATAATTTTGGAAATTTTTGAACTGCGTAGAAATCATGTTTGGATCATGCTTGTCAAAGAAAGTCCTTAACGCTACATAACTAATATTAAATCCACCTGCAGACAATGGGTTATTGTGTGAACGATACCCATTCATATTGAAGCTTGTATCCTTGTATAATTCCGAATACTCTTTGGTAAAAGTCTTATCGAATTTTAAGTCTATAATGAATGTCTTAATAGGTTCAATCATCACCCTTGCACTTAATCTTTGATCAAAACCTTGGCGGAACATCATATTAAAATTCGCATCCTTTGTCAATAATCCTTTACGTTCTTGTGCATTCAACCAATTGCTATCTGGTTGTTTACCCATTGCATAATCAAAACCAGGCGCAAATCCATTAAAGTCTTTGTCTACAAATTGAACACCAGACATAAAACCAGGAAGACGGCTATTAAAATTCTCTGCATAATCAATAGAGGCATTTTGCACCATCGTCAATAAACCAACCAAGGATTTAATAGGCCCGGGAATATTCAACACCTCATTGGCTTTAAGCACCCTCATGGCAATACGCTCTTGCTTTCTTGCTTCTTTCCATTTTTTATACGCCGAATCCCTAGCCTTACCCGTTAATCCACTCAAGGCATCTTCTTTACGAATGATTAATTTATTTGACAAAGGATTGGCCTGGCTAGGCGTTGGTCTGGCATTGGATAAAGCGGAACGAATGAACTTAGATTTATTGTAGAAATTATTAAAATTGAATTGCGCATTCAATTGATGTGAAATTGTATTCTCAATGGTATTGCCCAGTGAAGTTGCCAATCTACTGGCCCCTACCCAATTGTAATTCGTAGACAGATTATAACTCGCCAAAATCCAATCCGTTAAAGGGAACTTACTTGTAGGCAAGTCATAACGCATTGTAAAACGTTGGTTGTACAAAGTATTACGCCCTCCTCTTAATAACATTCTTGTTAATGAATCTTTTTTCTCCTTGGTATCTATACGTCCATCTGGTTCGTCTATTCTTGAATTTAAATTCGCCACCAAGTCCAAACTCATCGACCTTGTAATTGGCCAACGTAAATTAAAAATACGCCCCATGGTAAAATACTTGTCATAAGTGGTCTCTACTTTTTCGGTAGTGCCATCAAAGGAGTTCACCATCCTTGGTGTGTACTCACCAAATTGGCGGTCAAATACAGTCCTATAACTAATCAAACTCGGTGTTGGAGAGAAATTAAAATCCTTAATCAGCGAGAACCATGGGGATTTGGTTTTTATGAATTTAGTAAATGGCTGATAACTTTTTCCTGAATTATTAAAAGTATAGCCAATTGAACCACGTTGTTTCACCACTTGATTCAACTCTATAACAGGACTGGTTTGTTGTAGTTGAGAATAAGAATAACTAAAATCCAAATTACTTATACTCAACATCGTATTTCTTTTACCAGGCATAAATCGCACATTGGTAAAGTTTAATGTCTTAATGGTGGTCTCGTCAATAGAAGCCCTTTTGATTGAATCCCTCATTGCGCCAGAAACCGACTTTATTTTATCTGCATAAAGAATGTCTTTGTTGAAAGGATCAAACTCAGGATTTTCTTGCGTCTTATTCAGTCCTGCAAAAACAGGCAAAGAGATCTTTGCTTGTTTAGGTAATAATTTTCCCGCGTCAATATTGGTTGCAATATCCAACTGTGTATAGCCAGTTTTAGAACGTTCGTTCATTTTTTGCTCAATACTTCCAAACCCTGCTGTTCTGTTATTGACAGAGACTGCCACCGTACCTAAATCTGCTAATACTAAATCCATACGACCCAATGCAGCCCATGAACCACGTTCGTCTAAATTAGAGAGCCTTAATTCATTCACCCAAACTTCTGCATCCATGAAGTTTTGACCCGAAGTATTTTCAAACGCCACTAAGATACCACGTATCTCCCCTAGGTTTGGATTACCCATAACGGAGTAAGTATGATTATTCGCTTGCTTCTGACTATACTTTGCGTTGAAATTATAATTCAATTTATCTCTGTCTATTTTAAGTTTCACCAAATCGGTTAAATTTAAATTCATTTCATTTTCTAAAGGCCAGACCTCTCTTGCTTCTGCAATAGAATAGGTTTTTCTTTTTGTAGTGGTTAATGGAATTCGGATTTCATAATAGTTATTTTGAAAATCTTGTCCAATACGAAGTACCGCTGTAATCACGCCTTTCTCTGAAACATCTGGTTGATTTTTATTTTCCGCATGCAAGAACATGGATAGATTACCATATCGACGAATGTCAATATTCATTGTTTTAAATACGCCTCTTGGAGTCGTATTCTTTTGCAAACGATTCAACTGCACACTCAATGCTTGTTCGTTTTGTAATAGATTCACTCCATTGTTGCTCAACAATTGCACACGCTCGATACCTGGAGGTACAAGGTAGTTCACAGGCGTCCTACTTCCATTCTCCTCCAAACTTACTGCAATAGTATTCACAGTTGCAGTATTATTTTCCGGGGTGATTAATTTGTAATCACCAGAACTGTCTATATCATAAGCAAATTGTCTCCACTGGTTACGTACTAAATCTAATTTAGCAAATCGCAAAGTGATGGAGTCTTCAAAGCCAGTCAAATACATTCTTAAAAAACGTATCGATTTAAAATCACGAATCCCTCCCATTCTATTGGAGAAAGATTTAATCGGCACTCTAAATAAATACCAATTCTCTAATGATTTTGATCCATCAGCCAATGTTACATTCACGGTTTTTGAATCCGTCACATACCTTGTTGCATTGACGCCTAATTGGCCTTTTTGCAAATCAATCTCGTATTCAAAATAAGCTTCCGTTTCGTTTAAAGTATTGTCTCTGTTTAAGTCTTCATTATCGGGCAATAAAGTGGCTGCACTGCTAAACTGACTTGTACCCGCCAAGGCAGAGTTCCCTTGTGGGTTATTGAAATATTTATACCTACTTAAGATATTGGCGCCTGCTGCATCATAACTCGCATCACGATACCAAACATAGTTATCTGCAGAAGGGTCTTTAGTGAATTGTTGTGCCACTGTACTGTTTCCTATTTGATTGATCAAATAAGCTTTCTTCGCACGCTCATCTTCATCACCCAATCCATCCAAACCTACATCCTGGAATTTTCTATCCTCAGGATTATTACTAAATGCATTGGTCACTTGAATTGGATTCACTGGTACCCTGCCCCATGTTGAACTGTCGATGCTGGCAGGAATCGTAGGCGTAGGCATGCCGTTTTCATAGAAACGTCTTCCGTCTTTTAAGATATCCTCGCTCACATTACCTAGGTTCAAATACAATTTACCTTTTGTGGCTGCAGATTTAATAAATGGATCTTGCACCCAAAATTCAACATATTCTATAATGCCTGTTTCAAAATCTGTCTGATCCAATGAACGCATGATACCCCCCCATTTGTCAGAAGGATTTTTCACCTTACCTGTTGCATCTAAATCTTTATAGTTGTAATTATAAGGTCCACGTTCTTTAGGGTAATAACTTAAGTCAAAAGTGGGCAACTGTACATCGGTGATATTCGTAGTTTTTTGCGGAAACAACTCATTGGTGAAAACTTGACGCACCCTTGGATCACTCAATGCCGTAACATTATTGGACAAAGGATTATTTGAACTATTACGATCCTGTAAATTAGGTTCAATGGTATACCAAGCGAGTCTGGCTCTATTTTTATTATAGTCCACAGAGTCTGCCAATGCACCTTCTTGGAAACGATCTAATGGTGTAGAGGCAAGCGTCCAAGCAGTGAATGGGAATCTTAAATCAATATTGGTTCTGGTTGATTCAAAATCATCTAAATACACTACACCAGATCCACCTTTACCAATTTGTTGTGCATGTCCAGGTTTTAAGATGGCAGCTTCCCCATATGCTACGATCGAGGATTTTGCTTTTGTGCTGTAAAAAGGAAGTTTATCCAATAATCTTGTTAAACCAGGTAGGTCTTTTTTATAGTTAAAATCAAAACCATACATGGCGTTCTTTATAGGGTCGGCTCCGAAATTAGTCTTAGTAAAAAACGGCCTTTCACTTAATCGTGAAGACGAAACGCCAAAGTTAAAATCCTTACTCGCTAAATAATCTAATCTCAATGCCCTAAATCCACGCTCTTGAAAACCAAATCCCAAATTATTTTCAAATGAAACATTTACTGGAATATTGGAACTTAAAATACCTGGATTGATAATTCTTACCGTACCTGACCCATAATCTACGATATAGTCTATTCCTTCTTTTAAAATCTGTCCCCCCGCTCTTACACTCACAGAACCCTGTGGTACATTGAATGCATTTAAACTAATTTCTGATCCACCCGCACTACCTTTTACCTGACCCTCCATCACGAATCGATTCAGGTTCGCAAAAGTCTGCGCCTCCGCTTTGATATTTCGATACAACTGAGGATAGATGTATTTTTTTGCAATATTCGTATCCACTCCAGCGAATGCAATGTTTTGCATGTCTTTACCAAATGGCTCCAATAAAGGAAAAACAATTCTACCCATATTCGACAATACAGTATACCCTTCTACATAATCAAATACACCATCCGGCTGTGGATCGTTTCGATTATTCAAACGATCTAATTGTAAAATTTTAATTAATGATTTTCCTTCATAAGCTTTGTTTGTGACAGGCATATAACGCTTCAATCCTGCACTTGGTTCTTCGTATAAAATGTTCAACTGAAAATCCTGTTGTTGAATCGCACCAAATAAATCCAAAGAGTAGACGTTCTTCATCATTAAATCCCAGATTGGCAAATCGGTTCTTTGCGTCGTCGCCTTCAATAATTTTAAAAACAAAATTTGCTGTACGCCTTTATTTGGATCCAATGCAACCCCTTCAGAGAATTCACCTACTTGATAGACTTTACCATTATAAGTATATTGGAATGCGACAGCCAATACTTCATCTGCTTGCAATGGGATATTCAATGATAAGAATCCAACCTGACCATTGAAGAAATATTCATTCTCTGTTAACTTTCTTGCAAAAGTTCTTTCATAATCTTCTGCAGACCTTAAACCTTCTTGTGCCAAAACTGTAGAAACACCTGCTGGATTTCTTGCATTTGGATTGTTTATGATCTTGGAATACAATTTATTGGCACTATTGTCTGGGAAAGGATTGTTTGGATTCGACTCCAAAGATTTTCTTTCCGTTCTTAATACCGGCTCACCTATATCTGTCAAACCAACGACATCTCTTGCATTCGTAGTTTGTCCATTACGATTAGTTACCCAAACTTCGATACGCTTGATTTGAATTTGAGAATTAATCACCGGCAATGTACTCATTGCCTTGTTGTAGTTATTTCTAAAATATTGTGCTAATAAGAAGTGTCTATTCTCTTCGTAATCATCCAATCGTTTTTGGAAACGTTGAGTAGAAGAGCCCCCTTGCAATGCCATAGACTGGCGTTGGGATTTTTGATTGGCAATGGCACCTGTCACAAATAATTTACCAAATTGCAATTGTGCCTTTACACCAAATAAATTTTGAGTGCTTGGAATCAAGGTGCTTCTAGAAACATAATTGATATTGCCCGCTTCTATATATTTAATGACTTCATCTTTCTTCCCCTTGTAGTTTAATTTTATTTGATTGTCAAAACCTAAATTAGACAATGAGTTCAGATTGATTGGGAATTTCAGCTTATCCCCAATACTTGCGTTCATGCTAAAATTAGTATTGGCATCAAAATCGAATCCTCCATTTTTACGGGCACGTTCTGGCAAAGTTGGATTTTTTACATTCTGTCCTTGATAACCTGCTTTGATATTAATCTCTCCAACTGGTTTAATATCAATTTTCAAATCCGACCCTGTCTTTCCAAATAAACGATCAAAATAACTATCAAAAACTTTTGTTTTCGGTCTAGTGATTTTTCGATTCAACACGCCCAATGAATTCGAACGCTGCATAAAATATGCCTGCTCATCTTTGCTCGTTTTCAGTTTCCAAAATTCATCGAAACTCAAAGTGGAAGGAAAACGATTGTAACCAGTACCTAATTTCTCAGTAATATAATATTGCTTTGTTGTTGGATCATAATCCACTTTACGCTTCAACAAACTTGAATCTCTAATATCAAATGGATTGTTGCTAGGTTGAGACAAAAAGTCCGCACGCCTATCTGCAATTGGATACCTTAGTTTACCAACAAGGGTATCAGTCACTTTTTTTGTAATGGAATCTTTAAATGGCAGCTTTAATCTTGTACTATCCTGCGCATGACCAGGCTGCTTCAAAAGAAGTAAACCAGACAATAGCATTATAGTTTGAAAAAATCTCAAGAATAAAACTTTTAAAGTAATTGATTAACAATTTTTGAGGGCCTGCTTGATAAGAATTTCTAGAGAAACATCTGCTCCTTCTGAAAGTATTGCTTTATCAATTGCTTTTTCTGCTACTGCTTTTTGAATCCCTAAAGAAACCAAAGCTTGAATGGCATCTTGATGCGGTGTTGATTTACTAAATGTAGATCCGCCCACTTGCATCACAGGTGATTTAGCCAATTTGTCCTTAAGTTCTAAAACCAAACGTTCTGCAGATTTTTTACCAATTCCTTTTATTTGTTCTAATAGACGTGCTTCGCCATGTACAATGGCACGTATGATTTCATCGGGACGCATGCCTGACAACATCATTCTAGCAGTACTTGCACCAACACCTGAAACACTTATTAATTGTAAGAATAATTCTTTTTCATCTTGGCCAAAAAAGCCAAACAAAACCTGTGAGTTTTCAGTAATATGTAAATAAGTATGTAATAAACCTTTCTCTTTTCCAGAGATGGATTCATAGGTATTCAAACTAATATTGACTTCATATCCTACCCCTCCAACATCCACAATAAGTTTAGCTGGGGTCAATTGGACAAAGTTCCCTTGTAAAAATGCGATCATAGTCACTCAAAAATAACACTAAACCAATGAAAAAAGGGTATTTGAGGCAATTCTTAGGCATTTTTTAAGATATTTGTGACCCAAACAAACTAACGAACTATGTCCCAAAAGCTGAAAGCAGCAATCACCTCGGTTGGAGGATACGTACCAGAGACCAAATTGACCAATTTTGACTTAGAAAAACTAGTAGATACAAACGATGAATGGATCAGAAGCCGTACCGGTATTTCTGAGCGTAGGATCCTAAGAGAGCCAGGTAAAGCAAGCTCTGATATGGCTGTAAAAGCAATCGAAGAAATTTTAAGAAAAAGGCACCTTGACCCTCTAGATATTGACTGTATTATTTGTGCTACAGTGACCCCAGATATGGTCTTCCCTGCTACTGCAAATATTATTGGAGATAAGATTGGCGCAAAGAATGCTTTTGGATTTGACTTAGGAGCTGCATGTAGTGGTTTCTTATTTGCCTTGACAACTGGTGCAAGTTTTGTAGAAGCTGGCAGGTATAAAAAAGTCATCGTAGTAGGTGTAGATAAAATGAGTTCAATTATTGACTATACTGACAGAGCTACTTGTATCATTTTTGGAGATGGTGCTGGAGCAGTTTTATTGGAACCAAGTGCAGATGAAGATGGATTCCAAGATGCCATATTAAAAAGTGATGGCATTGGACGTGAATATTTGCATATAAAAGCAGGTGGAAGTTTAAAACCAGCTTCTGTTGAAACCGTGATGGCAAGAGAACACTATGCTTTTCAAGACGGACAACCTGTATTTAAATTTGCAGTGACAGGGATGGCAGATGTAAGTGCCGAATTGTTAGAAAAACACAAATTAACTGGAGATGATATTGCTTGGTTAGTGCCACATCAAGCGAACTTAAGAATCATTGACGCAACAGCCAACCGAGTAGGATTACCAAAGGAGAAAGTGATGATCAATATTCAAAAATATGGCAATACCACAGCTGCTACAATTCCATTGTGTTTATGGGAATGGGAGTCTCAACTTAAAAAAGGTGACAATTTAATATTGGCTGCTTTTGGAGGTGGATTTACCTGGGGTGCTGCTTGGGTAAAATGGGCTTATTAATCGTATATTTAGTAAGTTAAAATATCAACAATAAAAACAGCTTTATGAGTCAAAAGAAATTTAAAGGAATAAGCACTGTAACACTACATACTGCTGGACATGAAAATGATAATTTTTCGCATACCACCCCTATCTATGCCACTTCTACTTTCACTTTTGGTTCTGCGGAAGAAGGCATGGAAAGATTCAAGGGGGATGATAAAACTAAATTATATACAAGATGGGGCAACCCCACTTTTACAGCAGCAGAAGTCACTATTGCTGCATTAGAAGCGCATGGATTAAGTAACGAAAATGGAGAACCGCTAGAACTAAAGGCATTATTGCATTCAAGCGGGCAAGCTGCAATGACTACTTTATTTTTTAGCAATCTTAGCGCAGGTGATACATTAATTTCTCACTATTCTTTATATGGTGGATCTCAAGAGTTAATGCAAAAAGTATTGGTGGAAGCAGGCGTAAAAATAGTTTTGATTGACATTCACAATGAGCAATTACTTATAGACACGATCAAGGCTAATCCAAGCACTAAATTGATTCACTTAGAAACACCCGCGAATCCAACATTACAATGCGTTGATATTAAAGCTATTTGCAGCATTGCAAAAGCACATGGCATCAAAGTATCTGTAGACAATACTGTTGCTACACCTTATTTACAACAACCCTTCGCCTTAGGCGCAGATTTTGTTTTTCATTCTGCCACTAAATTTTTAAATGGACATGGCAGTGCTTTACATGGTGTATTGCTTGGAAAAGATTTGGAATTCATGCGCACAAAAGCTTGGAAATGGCATGTGCTAATGGGCGGTAATAGCAATGCTTTTGATGCTTACTTGTTAATACAAGGCATGAAGACGCTTGAACTTAGAATGGAGAAACATTGCAGCAATGCTGAAAAAGTAGCTCATTTTTTAGCGACCCACCCTGCTATTGAACACGTGAACTATACTGGACTTCCATCGCATCCTCATCATGCCATTGCAAAAAAACAAATGAAACAACATGCGCCTTTGATTAGTTTTGAATTAAAGGGCGGCATCGAAGCAGGTAAAAAATTCATCAATGCTGTTGAAGTTTGCACTCGTGCAGTTTCTTTAGGCACGGTAGATACTTTAGTTTCTCATCCAGCCAGCATGACCCATATGTCGATACCCAAAGAAGAAAGAATGAAGTATGGCATCACTGATGGATTGATTAGAATGAGTGTAGGAATCGAAAACATCGAAGACCTACAATCTGACTTAGCACAAGCATTAGCAAAAGCATCATTATAATCCAATTATACTTAATTAGGGCTTTCTATTAATCACCTTTTTTATACTTACATTTTATGGAAACAATTATCCGAAAAGCGCTCCGCACTGATTGTGCACGCATGATGGAACTCATTCATGAACTGGCTGTGTATGAAAAAGCACCAGATGAAGTCACTGTTTCACTTAGTCATTTCGAAGAAAGTGGATTTGGCGCAAACCCAGTATGGTGGGCATTCGTGGCCGAAGTACAAGGCGTGGTGATAGGAATGGCTTTATATTATGTACGCTACTCAACTTGGAAAGGACAAAGAATGTATTTAGAAGACATTTTAGTTACAGAAGAAATGCGAGGCAAGAAAATTGGTAGCCTTTTATTTGATGCACTCATTGCAGAAGCAAAGGCAAAAGGATTCAACGGCATGAACTGGCAGGTATTAGAATGGAATGAACCTGCGATCAATTTTTATAAAAAATACAATGCCAATTTTGATGCGGAATGGGTGAACTGTTCGATAGTGTTTTAAATTCCACTAATCAAATAAAGAACTAAATAATTTTCTTTTAGGCCTGCCTATCAAATTGGTAAAACTCAATTCAAAACTATTGGGCCTAATACTCGCACCTGCATTGTTGTTGGTATAGATATCATAACTCAAACCCAAAGTGTACTTATTGGTTTTATAAATAAAACTTGGAATGATTGCATTTTGGCTTCTATAAAAACAACCTAAATACAAGCGTTCTTGTGGCTTATACCTGCCATCACCCAAAGGCAATCCTATAGCTCCTCCACCATAATAATGAGATTTATCTTGAATGTACACATAATTCGCATGCAATAAAATAGTTGCTTGATTCAATATTGGAATTTCCAGATTCGAATAGAATCTTAATTTCAATTGATCAGCCTCGTTATAAGGAGAACTTGTAATAACCGGCTTTGTCACTAAAAAAGAAGAAGCACCAAGTTGAAAAAATTTATTTTCATCATGTACAGTATACAACAAACCTGTTGTAGCTGATACATCCATTGGTAAATCATTCAAAACCTCCAATGAACTAGACCCAATATAAGTACCATCCGATGCATATTGATCGCCAAAACGAATTTTAGATTTATCGAAATTAGTTTGTGCAATCACCGTACCTAAACCAAGTGATAATTCCTTGTATAAATTTTCATCCAAATAAATATGATATGCTACATTTAAAGCCAAGAAATTGACTTGTAATGCGCCAGACATTAATTGATCAGATAAAACCTGTGCACCAAATCCTAAATAGTTTTTTGACCTATCGTCGGCGGCATTGAATTTTTTGTCGAATCCTACCAATATAGTTCTATACAAATTGGTTCCGTCATTAAATTGAGTGCGTAAATTACCATTCAATCTTTTTCCATAAGCTCCTCCGCCTGCTGCTGCAGGCGAAAGATATTGACCCGCAATAAAAGGCTGAGACAAGTCAATATCTTGTGCATATGCCGTATCCGAATGCAGCATTAATAAGGTCAATATGGATATAAAATATTTCAATCAGTTTTATTTAATCAACAAGAATGTCCCTTTTTGTTTCACATTTAAACTATTCCAAGTTGTAAATTCAGCTGTCCAATAATAAGCGTCTGCATCTTGAATCGTACCGCCAACCCTGCCATCCCATGCACCAGCAAGTGTATTGGTTTGGTATACTAGATTCCCTGCCCTATTGTAAATTTTGAAATAGATTAAACTAGCTACATTTGGATTATGTAAAATAGATAACACATCATTTAAGCCATCATTGTTTGGTGTAAATGCAGTTGGCACTACAAATACATTGGCAATGGTGAGTATTGTTAAATATGCTGGTGTATAAATAATATTATAATTGTTATTTACCGCTAAACTGCCTTGTTGAATTTGGTACAAGCCTGGTGTAATACCAACAGCCCTTGTCAATGCTCCAGTTAACGAATCACCAACAATCAATGCGTTACCTACTTGATAAGTAAAAGGCGGATCTACCTCAGTCTCACGCTTTAATTTGTCATCTGCAATGATGCTTAAATCATATTTATCAACTTGCAAATCTCCTAATTGATAGATAATATTATAATTTCTGAAATCTGCATTACCGGCGGTTAGATCACGGGCTTCAACTTTATTAAAATACAACCCAACTGAATCCTTTTTATTGTTTCCAGAATTAATTCCTGCTTCAAAATACAATTTAATTGTACCAAGGGATTCTGAAAATTGCAATCCAATTGTTGAAAAAGCATTTGTCTGAATCCCATCTAATAAAGGATCGTCGCCATACACACGCTTAACTGTATTCGGCTTGATAAATAAGTCTACAGGGACGATTGTAAGCGTATCGCCTGAAAAATGGATGGTGTAATCTACACCCAAATCCAAAGAACCTTGACTTATCGCATATTGACCGATAGATTCTCCTGTTGCTCTTGATAAAACGCCAGCAAATAAATCACCAGGCATCAAAGGCGCATGAGTATAGGTAAGTATCGGATCTGTAGCGCCATATTTTTTTGTTTGAGGATTGGCCTGCACATTTAAATCCAATGGAGTAATATTAGCACTGGCATCCGATTGCATATCAAGTATATAATTACTTGCTGAAGTCCCAGCCAGAGATAATCCCGTAAAACGTACTGATGTTGCAAATACATGTTGTGTATTATACTGAGCTAGAGGCGTACCAGTAATATTGACTTGGTCGCCAAAATAAGGTTTACCATCTAGTGCAATACCTGTACCCGCAACAATCGGCGTCTGCAGAATAGGTGTTCCAGACACAACAGCATTGGTAGTGCCATCATAAATTTTTGATGCAGGTACTACTAAGCCAGTCATGCTTAAATGCTTTGCTTGAATAGTCGCTGCACTATTGGACTGCATGGTAAGAATATAGTTGTTTGCTTGTGCACCACTTATAGCCAATCCAGTATATTGAACATTAGATGCCGAAAGCACATCTTTACTATTATAGGTTGCAGTTGGTGTACCTAAAAAAGAAATCAGATCCCCGACATACGGCTTCCCATCGATGGATGTCCCCGCACCTGGTGCTATTGCTGCTAAAAACTGAGCTGCACCAATCACATTTGCATTGGTTGTAGCATCATATATTTTTGAAGCCGCAACTGATAACCCAGTCATGAATAAATTTTTAGGCGTAATATTCCTTGCAGTTAATGTTGGTATAGCTAAAATATAATTACCTGCATCTAAGCCAGCTATCCTACTAGTTGAAACAATTGAAATTGCATTGGCAACATTTTTATCCGCAAAATAACCTGATGGCTCTATTGTAAGCAAGTCTCCAATATAAGGAGTCCTGTCTGTAGAAGTTCCAGTGCCAGCAGCAATCGCTGTTCTAAATTGACCACCAGTTACACTTGCAGTATTTGTAGCATCATATACTTTATCGACAGTAATAAATCCTGATGCGTCAATTGTTTTAGCTGTGATATTGGCGTATGCTAAAATCGTTGGATCTAATACATAATTTGCAGTTACTGAACTTGTTCCTGTCAGTGTTGAATAAGATGTGATCAATAAATTATTGCCCACATTTTTATTTGGAAACTTTGCTACCCTGTTTAATTGAACATTTGCTATATCTGCTGCAGCCACTCCATTTAATACTGCGGAAGTCAATGTCGCGACGTCGGTGCCATCATACACTTTGTTGGCTACTGAAACCCCAGATATGGTCAACTGCTTTGTTGTAATACTTAATGAGCCATTCACTGGATTGATTGAATAATTTACCGCAGATAAACCACCAGGTGTAATGGCATAGTTTCCTGCATTCACTGCCGAAATTGCAGAGCCAGTATACGTTAGTGTTCCTGTTAAGACTGCCGAAGTTTCTCCATTCACAAATCCATCATAGCGCACATCGTAACCTCCATTGTATACTTGTGCATCATAAATTTTAGTTTTATCATTTGCAATGATGTCTAAATTCTTTGGAAGAATATCAACAGTTACAGGCGTCCTACTTGCACTAATACAACCCGTAGTAACATTTTTAGATTCCACATATCTTCTGATTGTTGGACCAACATTGGTCGCTGATGGTGGCAAAGCAGTGGTCACACCTGCACTATTCAAAAACCAATACAATTGTTCTGTACTTGGGCTCGTGGCATTCGCACCTGCAGTATGCATTAAGCCATCATAAACTTGATTGACGTTTACAGCAACTGGCGCTAATGGCAACGCATTAATTAGAAAAGGAAAATTAGGACTAAAATCAGAAAAACAGCCTCTACTATCTCTTACTTTATAAGTGATATTTGCTGGACCTGCAGTCACACCTGTTATATTCACCGTTGGGCTTGTAAAAGGCTGGGACACTAATTCACGACTATCATACCAATAGTAGTAATTATATACTCCAGAACCTCCCGTAACATTATTGGTAGATAGTGTAACTGTCAATCCAACACAAACATTATTTGTTCCAGTAATCGCACCAACTGTTGGTATGGTATAAACTGCAAGGGGCTGCGTTACTTCAACTGCAGACCTACAAGTTGTAACTTGATTTCGAATTCTTAATCCATAGGTTCCAGAAATTGTAGCAGTTAGACTCGCATTGGTAAATTGAGTTAATCCCCCATTCAAAGTCCATTCATAAAAATAATCTGCTAAAGTACCAGTCGTTGGCGCAGCAGTCAAAACCGCATTTGCATCATTACAAATGATGGCATCGTTTGAATTCAACCCTGAATTTTCGGTTAATGTAATGGTCGTTGTTGGTAAGGGATGTACTGTTATTTCTACATTAAAGGGATCACCATCCTGTGTATTGGCAGTTGGAGTAACTACATAAACAACTAGAATTGTTGCCTGAGTATTATTGACTAATGTTCCTGAAATTGAACCCGCATTCACGCCTGATTGCAATCCTGTAATATTTGCTGTTGTAGGTGCTGCCCATCTATAAGTTGTACCAGTTGGAACTACATCTAATCCTACACCATCCAAAGGAACAACATTGAATGTCTCTCCACTACAAATAACCTTTTGCTTTACAGAAACAATTGGCTTTGGATACACTGCAATTGGAAAAGTAAAACTTGATCCAGCACAAGTTAAAAATTTTGGTGTAATGGTATAAGTTACATAAAGCGGTTGTTGTCCCGCATTCATCAATTGTCCGTTTAAAGAACTTTGATTGACGCCTGCAGCTTGTCCTGACAAATCTGTTTGTGCAGCAGGTGCTGACCAATTGTATAAAGTATTCGATGGAATAATATCGTTAGTTATGGTAGTGATGACGAAGTTAAAAGCATTTGCACTTCCAACTTGTTCCTGTGCTCTATTGGCAATCACTGGAACAGGATTCACTGTGACTGTAATATTTGCTGTTGGGCCCGTACATGTTCCCGCAATTGGGCTAACTACATATACTACGTTGATTGGCGCATTGGTTGTATTAGTTAATGTACCACCAATTGAAGATTGATTTACTCCATCTAACAACCCATTGATTCCATTTGCTGTAGGTGCAATCCAATTATACAAAGTCCCCCCCGGGATAAGATCACCTCCATTGGTTCCATTGGTAGGTAATTGGTCAAAGCTTGTACCACTACAAATAGCAACTGACCTTGCATGTACCAAAGGAGTTGGATTAACAGTTAAATTTATTTTAAAGCGAGAACCATCGCAACCATTGTTGGTTGTTGCAATAGTATATTCTACAGCAATTGCCGCGTTAGTTGCATTGACCAAATTTGCACTAAAATTATTTTGATTTGCCCCCCCAGCTAAACCTGAAATATTACTCACTGGAGCCGGTGCTGACCATGTATATCTAGTGTTTAATGGCACAATACCGTCTGTTCCATTTGTTGGCGTGAATGTAAAAATACTATTACTACAAGTTGCTTTTGTTTTATCTGAAATAACAGGCCTTGGTGTAACTGTTAAGGTTAACGTAAACGCTGGTCCAGCACATGCACCAGTCTTAGGTGTAATTAAATAAATAGCATCAATGGCTGTATTGGATGTATTAGTTAATGAAGCATTAATATTTGCTTGATCACCTGTAGAAGCAGCCAGACCATTTAAGCCTGAGGCTGAAGCTGTCGGCAACGGCCAGGTATAGCTTGTATTAGATGGAATAAAATTACCAGCACTGCTTGGCACTCTTGAATAATTAACCCCTGTACAAACTGCTTCAGTAAAAGAGGCAATTGCTGGAGTTGGTTTTACTGTTACCAATGCACCCTCTGCATTAGTACATCCTGTATTGATGTCTGTTACTGTATAACTAATGTATGCACTCCCCTGTGCAACACCTGCAATAACTCCACTTGCATTAACAGTTGCAACTGTTAAATCATCTGAAGCCCAAACGCCATTAGGGGTGGTAGATGCATAAGTAATTGTGCTGTTTTGACAAACTTCATTTGTTGAATAAGTAAGGGGACTAACTACAGGTAAAGGATTTACAGTTACGGATACTTGATTTCCATATTCAGTCGTGGGAATCGAACCATCTGATAGGTCTGTTGTATATACTAATTTAAATTTTGTATTTACTTGTAAAGTTGGCGTTGCTGTATACCAAACATTTGCATTTGCATCTGACAATAAATTTGACAAATTAGTCCAAGTAATTCCATTGTCTGTAGAAAACATAAACTTATACCTAATTGGCTGCGTAGAACGCATCGATAAAGTAAAAGTGCTATTTCTACATATCGTCATACTAGAGCCAGTGAAATCTCTTATTTGCCCTTCAGCTTTGAATGCAAAAGACATTGAAATGAGAAAAAATATATAAATAAGCCTTTTAGACAATACTCAAAATTTTAAGGCCTCTTGGATACACTCCAAAAGGCCCGTAAAATTACTATAAATAGTATAAAGTCTATGTTAAATAGTCAATAAACTGACTATTGCACCCCATTCACAACTGCTTCTTTATGAACCTTTTGCACCAATCCCTGCAAAACTTTACCAGGACCTACTTCGGTAAATTCAGAGGCACCGTCTGCTACCATGGCTTGCACGGTTTGGGTCCACTTTACAGCGCCAGTTAATTGGGCTATTAAGTTTTCCTTGATTTCAGTTGGATTGGTCACCCCTTTTGCGACCACATTTTGATAAACTGGGCAGATTGGGGTGTTGAACGTGGTTGCTTGAATGGCAGCCGCTAATTCAATTTTTGCTGGCTCCATTAAAGGAGAATGGAATGCCCCACCAACTGGTAAGACTAAGGCTCTTTTTGCACCAGCTACTTTCATCTGCTCACATGCAATTTCAATGCCTTTTATAGATCCAGAAATCACTAGTTGTCCTGGACAATTATAATTTGCTGGCACTACCACTTCTCCTGATTCAGCAGCAACGGTTGCACAGATTGCTTCTACTTTTTCATCTGCCAATGCCAATACTGCAGCCATCGTAGATGGTTGTAATTCACATGCAGATTGCATTGCTTTTGCACGGATGCTCACTAAACGCAAAGCATCTTCAAAACTTAAGGTCTTGTTCGCAACCAATGCAGAGAACTCTCCTAATGAATGTCCAGCAACCATATCTGGTGCTGCAGCATCCATCGTTAAATAAGCGACTACTGAATGTATAAAGATAGCAGGCTGAGTAACATTGGTTTGTTTCAATTGCTCATCTGTCCCTTCGAACATGATATCACTAATTCTGAAGCCTACAATTTCATTGGCTTTTTCGAACAAAGCTTTTGCTGCTTCGTTGGAATCGTATAAATTTTTTCCCATTCCAGAAAACTGACTTCCTTGTCCAGGAAATACAAATGCATGTTTTGACATATTGAATCGTTTGGCCAAAAATAAATCAAAAA